>Ga0105049_10000558_pt1 | contig 41457 bp, 35 predicted proteins | sample MAT06_FD_78087 | JGI IMG/M metagenome (GOLD analysis project Ga0105049, IMG submission 78087) | Freshwater microbial communities from Lake Fryxell liftoff mats and glacier meltwater in Antarctica - MAT-06 | ecosystem: Environmental > Aquatic > Freshwater > Ice > Liftoff microbial mat | place...
GGCCGACGTGGGCGGCTCTTTGCTGGTGGTGAGCCAGTTTACGCTCTACGGTGACGCCGCCAGGGGTCGTCGCCCGAGCTTCATTGATGCGGCGCGCCCCGACGTCGCCGTGCCGCTGTACGAGCGATTCATCTCGCTGCTCCGGGCGCGGCACATCACTGTTGAGACGGGGGTCTTCGGAGCGATGATGGAGGTGGATCTGGTGAACGACGGCCCTGTAACCCTCTGGCTGGAACGATGATCTGATGCGCGTAATTCTTGCCTCACAATCGCCGCGCCGACGCGAGCTGTTATCGCTGATCGGCGTCGATCACGACGTGCAGCCGGCCGACATCGATGAAACACCGTTCCCGGACGAAGCGCCGATTCCGCATACGGAACGGCTCGCCCGGGCGAAGGCGCAGGTGATTGCATCGCGTGCGCCGGATGCGCTCGTCATCGCCGCTGACACGATCGTGGTGATCGACGGTGACATTCTTGGGAAGCCCGCCGATATTGCCGAGGCCCGCACCATGCTGGCCCGTTTGAGTGGTCGCACACATGAGGTCTGCACCGCCATGGCCGTTGCGATCGGTGAGCAGGTGCTGACCGAGGTCGTTCGGGTCGCAGTTCGTTTTCGCCCGCTGAGCGCCGAGACGATTTCCCGGTACGTCAATACGGGTGAGCCAATGGACAAGGCTGGGGCATACGGGATCCAGGGCTTTGGCGCCACGCTTGTGGAGCACATCGACGGTGACTATTTCGCAGTGATGGGCCTTTCCCTCGTGACCGTCGTGCAGCTCGCCGAGCGCATGGGTGTGCAGTACCACTTTGGTCCTCTGCGCCGTGGCTAAGTACCTGCAGCCGGTCCGACCGGCAAGCTCGCTGGCACTGGCCAGCCGCGACGCCTCTTCGCCGCACTGGGTTCCGGCTGAGGATGAAATGCAGTCGGCGACGAAAGGCCTGCTCGCGCGCGCGTCGACGTTGCAGGGCATGCTCTTTGCCGAACGGAAGCGTGCGTTGCTGTTCGTGTTGCAGGGGCGTGATGCGTCGGGGAAGGACGGCCTGCTGCGGAGGGTATTCTCGGCGCTCCATCCGCAGGGAGTGAAGGCGAGCAGCTTCGGCGTGCCGACCCCCGAGGAAGCGGCGCACGACTTTCTCTGGCGCATGCACCGCGAGCTGCCGGCATTCGGGCAGGTGGGCGTCTGGAATCGGTCGCACTACGAGGACATCCTCGTGCCGCGCGTCCACGGCACTCTGCCGCCACGTATCTGGAAGGCGCGCTACGATCGGATCAACACCTTCGAGCGCGAGATCGGCGAGTCGGGCATCCACGTGGTCAAGCTCTTCATCCACATCAGCCAGGGCGAGCAGTTGCAGCGATTCCGCGCGCGCGCGACCGATCGTGGAAACCAGTGGAAGCTGCAGGCGAGCGACCTGCGCGATCGCGCCGCCTGGCCCCGGTTCACCAGCGCCTATCGCGACATCATGCGGCGCTGCAGCACCAAGGACGCACCATGGTACCTCGTCCCTGCGGACGACAAGCGGGCGCGCGACTACGTCGTCGCGTCCCTGCTCGTGAAACACCTCGAGCGGCTCGATCCGCAGCCACCGCCGGCGGATCCACTGCTGCTGAAGGCCGTTGCGGCGTTGACCTGAGCGCTGTCAGCCGTCGAGTGCGGCGTTGGCGCCCACGCTGCGGTCGCCGTACTGCGCAGCATACGACGACTTCCAGATCTGTACCCGCGCCAGCACGTCGTCGACTGTGATGCGCGGCAGGCGATCCATTCGATTCTCCATGCTGATCGGATAGTCCTCGCCGGGATCGCCGTAGGCGTCGATCATCAGGTCGTGGAACCTGGCGTACGGGCCCACGCGCTTCGGATTGGAGTATCCGATCAGGCTGACCACGGGCCGATCGAGCGCCACGGTGATATGCAGCGGTCCGGTGTCCGGACTGAGCACCAGCGCGGATCCGTCCAACAACTGCACGAGGCCGCGCAACCCGCTCCCGAGGGCGCTCACGACCGGTACGCGCGATCGCTGCAGAATGAGACGCTCGGCCGCGACTTCGCGATCCGACCGGCCGCCAACCAGAACTGGCTGCAGTCCAAAGTCACCGTAGAGTGCATCACATACCGCCGCCCAACGCTCCGGGAGCCAGTCCTTCTGCGCCTTGCTGGTGGCGACGACAATCGGCACGATCGGACGCGAGAACTCGCGCAGGCGCTCACGCTGCTGACCGCGTTCGTGCGGCCACGGCCCGAGATTCCACACCGGTGGCCCATGCGGAACGCCGAGCGCATCGAGAAATTCGAGATACTGATCCTGCACATGCTGCATTGCATGCGCGGGAACCTGCGCATTGGTAAACACCCAGTTCAAGTCGCGCGCACGGGCCATGTCGAACCCGAGCTTGACCGGCGCCTTCACCAGCCGTGTGATCATGCCGGCCTTCAGGTACACCTGCAGCGCGAGGACGACATCGAACCGTCGGCTCGCAAGCTGCCGGCGAAGATCGTTGTAGGCCCGCCACCCGTTTCCACGCTCGAACAGCAGGATCTCGTTGATATCCGGGTGGCCTCGCACGAGCGTTGCCGGCCCCGGTTGCAGAATCCAACTCACGTGCGCATCCGGCTTGTACTTCTTGAGCGCAGTCAGGAGCGGCAGCACGTGCACGGCGTCGCCGACGGCACTCATCATGACGATGCACACGCGATCGAGCGTCGCGCGGACAGTGCCGCGCCGGGGCTCAGCTGCCGTCACGTCAGCCCCCCAATCGTTCGATGAGTTGCGCAAACGCCTTGCCACCATCGCGCGAGAGCCACTTGCGCGCCGAGCGCACCAGCCGGGCGAGGTTCAGCGTCTCCGCGTTCCTCTCGGCGAAGCGCAGCGTATCCACATCCAGAACGTGCGCGACCAGCGTACCGTTCTCGTCTGCGGCGATCAGAATGTTCTTCACGTTCAGGTCGGGGTGATGCGCCCAGGTCCGCGATAGTCGCTTAAGCAGGGTCACCGTTGCATTGATGGCCTGTGCCGGATCAAAGCTGGCACCCGCCGCACCGAGCACCTTCGCCAGATCGGCGCTGTCGGTGATCTCGCGTGTGACGACGTCGGCGCGCCAGAGTGTACCGTTCATGGCCGGATAGAGTGCGTATCCAAGCAGTCGCGGCGACGGAATGCCCACGTGGCGCAGCGTCCAGTTGATCCGGAGCTCGTGCGCGGCGCGCGGAGTACGAAAGAGGTCGCGTGACAGCGGAGCGAGCATTCCGCCGTGTTGACTGTGTCGCACGACGACGCCGACGTCGGTATCCGGCAGGGGCGCCGCATACGCTGCCTGTCGGCCCTGCATCACGCGCACGTCGGACTGGGCAGCGGCCCAGGCATATAACGTCGGATGCGATGCCAGCATCTCTTCGAAGAACGGCATCGTACTGCCATGCGAGACGACCGTGGCCTCATGGATGCGCTTCTCGATGTACCCCGATGGAAACATCCCTTCGGGAATCAGGCCGCTCGGCGTTGCAATCGGCGACCCCGCGAATGGTGAGACCTCGTCGGAGACCCGGATCATCCCTGTCGTACCCGGCCAATCGCGGTCAGCATTGCCCGCGACTTGTTCTCCGTCTCCAGCCATTCGTGCGCCGCTGTGGAATCGTAGACGATGCCGGCACCGACCTGCACACTGGCGTCGCCGCCGGCGATGACACAGGTGCGAATGGTGATCGCGAGATCCATCCGACGATCGCCGGCCGCGAGATACCCGACTGCCCCCGCGTACGGTCCGCGGCGTTGGGGCTCGAGCTCGTTGATGATCTGCATGGCGCGAACCTTCGGTGCGCCCGTCATCGTACCGGCGGGAAAGGTCGCGCGGACCACATCCAGTGCCGAGGTGTCGGCGCCGACATCGCCGATCACTTCACTCACCAGATGCAGCACGTGGGAGTACCGTTCCACCGTCATGAACTCGGTGACCTTGACGCTTCCGTATCGCGCCAGTCGTCCCACGTCGTTGCGCCCGAGGTCCACCAGCATCACATGCTCGGCACGCTCCTTGGCGTCGGTGCTGAGTTCTTCCGCCAGGCGCGCGTCGTCCGCTGGCGTTGCCCCGCGACGGCGTGTGCCGGCGATTGGTCGCACGGTGACGGTACCACCCGCCAGTCGCACCAGCACTTCCGGTGAACTCCCCACCAACTCCATGCCGTCCAGCACCAGATGGTACATGTACGGCGATGGATTCAGCACCCGCAACGCACGGTACAACGTGAGCCCATCGAAGTCGTGCGGCACGGTGATGCGCCGCGCGATCAGGCACTGGAAGCAATCACCCGCGACGATGTATTCCTTGATGCGATCCACTGCCGCATCGAACTCCGCGCGCGTCATGTTCGACTCGCCAACCGCGATCGGTGCATCGTCGTCGAGCGTCAGCGGCTGGAGCTGCGACGGGGCCTGCAGCCGTGCAACCGTCGCCTCCACCTCGAGTACCGCCGCATCGTACGCCGCGCGGAGCCACGGCTCATCCATCGCATCGATCGGCACGGCGGTGACCACTCGCGCCTGCGCCTTGAGATTGTCCATCACGACCAGTGTCCGCGTGCTCACGAAGAGCGCATCCGGCGTCGCCGTTCCACGAGGACGTGCCGCTGGCAGCTGTTCGATGTGGCGCACCACGTCATAGCTGAAGAAGCCCACTGCGCCGGCCCAGAAGTCGCCCAGTTCGGGCACGTTGGCTGGGTCGTACGCCGACACCTCGTCGCGCAACGACGCGAACGGGTCGTCAACCTCGGTCGCGCCGTGCCATCCGTCTGCCGGCGTCCATCGCTCGACCGTGCGATCCGTGAGGCGCCACGCGCAGCGCGGTTCGGTGCCGAGGAAGGTGTAACGCGACCATGTTTCGCCGCCCGCAGGTGCCGACTCCAGCAGGAACGCGAAGGGGCCGCGGCGCAGCTTCGCAAACGCCGACACCGGCGTCTCCAGATCGAGCAGACAATCCCGCCAGACAGGCACCAGTCGGCCCGTGTTGGCGAGAGCGTGAAATGCGGCGTATGTGGTGACCTGTGACACGCGAGAAGGGCAGGAGGGGCAGATATGGGTATCGCGACCGATCTGCCAGAGTGAGATTCCGGAGATGCGACGCGTCACGATCCTTTGCGGTGCCACCCTGCTCATTCTGAGCACGATGCACCCGTCCAGCGTACTGGGCCAGGCCGCAGAATGGAATGATGCACGATCGGTGGGGCTCGCGCAGCGGGCGACCGAGCGACGGTCGGCGCAGCTCGCTGACACGACGCTCCAAGATTACACCGCCCGCGCCCGTGGTTTCGTCACGTTCCTGGCGCAGTCGGGCGAAGGGCTGAGCGAGCCGCCGAAGGTGGTGAAGGCCGACGAGCTTGGACTCGAAGTCTTCTGGCGCTCGCCCGATCAGAGCAAGCAGCGGATTCTCGGCCGGCGTGACACGCTGCTCCTGCCCACCGACATCAGCTACCATCGCGATCATCTCGGCATCATCCAGAACAACTTCCCGTCCATCATTCGCCTCGGCGACGGTGACGAAGTGCTCGACGTGCCACACCCGCTCTCGCCGAGTGGAATGGCGGCGTACGAGTTTCGGGTGGCGGACTCGCTGGTCATCCGACTCGCCGACCGCGTCATCGAGGTGTTTCAGCTCGACGTCCGCCCGCGCGACGATCGATTACCCCGCGCCGTTGGTGCCGTGTTCATCGAGCGGGCCTCCGCACAGGTCGTGCGCATGGCGTTTTCATTCACGCGAGCGGCCTTGAGGGACAAGTCGCTGGAAGATGTGTCGGTCATTCTCGAGAACGGACTGATCGAGGATCGATACTGGCTGCCGCGACGCCAGCAGATCGAGATTCGTCGGACCGGTACGTGGCTCGAGTTTCCTTTCCGTGGCATCATTCGCGGCCGCTGGGAGATCCGCGACTACGACGTGAACACAGGGCTGCCGGCCAGTCTCTTTCTCGGCGACGAGATTGTCCTGGCGCCGCCGGAGCAGCGGGCTGCATTTGCCTTCAAAGGCACGCTGCTCGAGGGTCTGCCATCCGATGTCAGAACCGTCACCGACGGCGATGTGCGAGCGGTGCAGGAAGCGGCGCGAGAGCTGGTGCGTTCACAGGCGCTGCTGCGGGCACGAACGACGGCACTCCAGGGGCGCGGACTTTCAGACTTCCTGCGCGTCAATCGCGTCGAAGGTCTCGCCCTCGGCATTGGAATTTCGCAGCGGTTAGGCGGTGGCATTCGCGCAACCGCTGCTGCACGATATGCCGTCGCTGATCGACGAGTGCGAGGTGTGGGAGCATTCGGCTGGGAACGGGCATCGGGCGCCGGACTTTCGGTACGCGCTGAACGCTCACTGGGTGACATCGGCGTCGTCGCGGAAGGATCCGGACTTCGCAACACCCTTGCTGCGCAGGAGTTCGGCGCCGATTGGACCAGTCCATTCGAGCGCGACGTGATTGCGCTGCGAGCGGATCTTCCTGCACGGTTCGAGCGACGCTGGCGGCTCGGTGTCGAAGTCGCGTCGGAGCGGCAGCGTCAGGCACGAGTCAACGCCACGCCTTCGCGTGGGACGTATGCGGCCGTGCCCGAAATTCTGAATGATCGCTTCATCCGCGGATCGCTGTTCGTGCGGCGACCGACAGCCCTTGCCATCTGGGGCACCGAAGTCGCGCTCTCGGCGTCGCTCGAGGCATTCCAGAGTCAGTTTTCGCGACGAACGTTCGGTCGGACGTCGGTCGATCTGGATGTGCAGCGCCCGGTTGGGCGCGATCGATTGGTGTTGCGGACAATCGCCGTCGCTGCCGCGGGCCAGACTGTCGCACCGCAGTACGAGGCGTGGTTTGGCGGGCCCACGACGTTGCCGGGCGTCGGCTTTCACGCCGTGCGCGGACGCGCCGCGATCTCACAGCGGATCGAGTGGCAGCACGCAGTCCCCGGCCCGTCCATTCCCCTTGGCCGCTATGGCCGTGTGCCCGGAGAGCTGGTGCTGGCGCCCTACGCCGTGGTGGCGTTCACCGATGGTCGGACGTCCTCGAACCTTCGGGTGCAGCGCGGCGTTTACCCCGCAGTTGGTGTCGCTGGCATCGGCCTGTTCAACCTCGTGCGTGTCGACATCGCACGCGGTCTCCGCGACGGACGCTGGCTGTTCTCAATCGATCTGACGAGAGACTTTTGGAGAATTCTGTAATTGGTGGGCGCGAAGCGTCTGTCCGAGTCAGCATCGTGGACGTCGTGGTCGCGCGCCTGAGCACTCGTGGCCTCGAGACGCTGCTCCTTCGACGCGCTGTTGGCACACGATGCACCGGTGCGTGGGAAATCGTGCACGGCAGGATCGAAGCTGGTGAGATGCCGGAGGCGGCCGCTCAGCGTGAACTCGGTGAAGAGACCGGATTCACATGCGAACGACTCTACAACGTGACACTCGGTGGCTTCTACCTGCATGCGCTCGGGGTCGTCAACCTGTCGGTCGCGTTCTGTGCGATCGTTCCCGCCGATGCGCCTCCACCACGGATCGCGAACGAGCACGACGCGTGCGAGTGGATGCTGATCACCGATGCAATGGCACGCTGTGCCTGGCCGCGCGAACGCGAAGCGTTGCAGCACGTGCAGCATCTGTTTCGGAACGGTCGTGACGCCGGCGCGGTGGAGGATGTGCTGCGCGTTCGGTAACAGCGGCATGCGTTCGAGTGAACGTCAATGGATGCGCGCGAACGTCAGCCGTCGCGTGCGTGGCAGCGAAAGGTCGAAGCCCGTCACGGTTCCGTCCGGCGTGCGCTGAAAGGTGAGGACCCACGAGGTGGACGGTGCACGGAAACCGTCGAGAAACATCGGCTCAAGCGCATCTCTGACCGTTCCACCTCGTTGCGCCACGAGCGTGTTCTGCACCTGCGTCAGCGTGATCGTCGCATCGGTTTCATCATTACGGTATGCTCCAGTGAAGGCCTCAAATTGCGCGGGTATGGCACGGGTCCCATCGATACGCCGGTAGACGATCGAATCACCGTCGGCTTTCCCGATCGTAAACGATGTTGCACTCATGGCGCCATCGTCGGCAGTCCGCAGTTCGCGAGCACCGTCAACGCTCCGATATGCAAACGCCCCAGCCGTAACAAATCCATTCCACGTGTTAATGGCGACCCCACGTTCGAATGCGCGGACGGTCACGACCTGTCCGGTGCGCTGATTGCGATACATGCCAGCGAGTCTCGCAGGCGGGCCCGTCGTCGCGCTGTCCCCGAGCACTGGTCGCGTGTCCGGTTGTGGCGGCGTGACGTGCGCCAGCCGGGCGAGGAGAACGGGTCCGATGTCTTCGGTGTTGATCGCGCTGCCATTGCAGAGAACACCGAGTGAGAGCCGCCGACGTGGCATTCGTGCGGCATAGGCTACGTAGCCGCCGGTCCAGCCAGCGTGACTCACGACGCGTTCACCGCCGACCGTGCTGATCTCGAGCCCCATCGCGTACGCCGTCACGCGCCCGGAACTCAGCACACCCGGGCGTTCCATGTCGTCGCGGAAGCCTCGGCCGCCCACTGTTTCGCCGTCGAGGTTTTGCAGCCACCGCATCAGATCCGGCATGGTAATCAGCAGGCCGCTCGGACCGACCACCGTTTCGATCGGCGTGTCGAGACGGAATGCGCCATTGTCCTGCGGCGAGTAGCCGAGAGCACGATGTGGGATGACTTCGCCAGGGGCGTCCCGCCACAGCGTTCCGTGCATACCGAGTGGGTGAAAAATCTCCCGTGTCGTGAAGCTCCGGAACGATTGACCCGTCACGCGTTCGACGACGATCGCGGCCAGGACGTAGTTGGTATTGCTGTAGCTGTACTCCGTGCCCGGTGCGAAGTTGACGCCGCGCTGACGAGCCAGCAACGCCAGCACATCCCCGTTGGTCCACGCAGCTGTCTCGCTCGTCCAGCGTCCCATCTCGGTGAGATTGCGCCAGTCGCGCCATCCGCTCTCGTGCGCGAGTAGCATCCGGAGCGTCGTTGCACCGAAATCGGGCAGTTCAGGAATCCAGCGCCGGACATCGTCGTCAAGGGAGAGCCGGCCCTGCCGGGCCAGCAGGATGACCGCCGCAGCCGTTACCTGTTTCGACACCGATCCCGCGTCGAAGACGGTGGTCGAGTCGTTGCGTCCCCCTCGCTCGAGATCGCGCAGCCCGAATGCTGTCAGCCAACGCCGCTGGCCGGCTGAGTCGAACGCTACCACGCACCCTGGCCCGTTGGTGGCGTGCATGCCGGCGAACAGGCTGTCGAGAATCTGACGCGGGACTTGCGCGTGAGTCGTCGTCGCCGCGCACAAAGAAACGGCGAGACTTGCGGCGAGAACGCCGAAACGGATGGAACCGGTAGACATGGCAACCCTTGGCTGGTGGTGTGGCCGCAAGACTACCGGTACCTCAACCTGCATGCGTCGCGCGAACTGCCAATCTTCAGAATGGCGTATCTTGAGACGTCTCCGACCGGAAGCCCGACCGCAGCACGGTCGGCGTGGCGCCGGTATGCCGCCGGAACGCCCGGTTGAACGACGCCTTGCTCGCAAATCCGACTTCGAACGCGACGCGAAGCACATCCGGTGACCCAGGCCGGGCGAGAATCCCCACCGCCTCCTCAACCCGGACCCGATTCACAAAGTCATTGAACGATTCACCCAGCCCCTCATTCAGTGTGCGTGACAAGGATCGCGGGGAGGTACCTAGCAGGTCCGCGAGTTTCGTCGCCGTGAGTCCGGCATCTCGGTGCCAGCCGGCTCCGACTACGCGCTGGCGCCACGCTCTCGCCTCCGCCGCGTAGTCCTTCCCGCGCGAGCGCGAGTCGATCGATTCTGCCGGGGCCTCTTCGATTGGCTCCGCGTTCTGGACTTCGGTAAGCGTAATCGGAATGGCCTCCCCGCCATGCCGGTAGCCGAGCAGCGCGATCAGGTAGGAGAGCACCGCCAGTGCGCCGATCACCGGCATCCGCGCGAAATAGTCGAGAGGGCCAAACGCGACATGTGCGATAACGAGCACCGCCCCGATTGCCCCGGTAATGCCGAAGCCAGCGAGGATTGCGCGCAGCCAGCCCAGCCGGGTCTCTTCGCGATTGCTGAGGTTCGCATCCAGCCAAGACTGCCACGAGTTGAAGCACCGCCATGCGGCGAATCCATACGCCGCCAGCGAGATCAGCACGAGCAGCGACCCAGCCGGCTCGATCACATCGAGATGCGGTCCCGTGTACCAGTCGAGCTTCTTCTGCCGTGGAAGAGCGAACGCAATCAGCTGGTACAGGAGTTGTACTGCGGCCGGCACCAGGTGCATTGGCCAGCGGGGTCGTTCCGTACCATTTGACAGCGCCTCGACATAGAGCCAGAGCAGCGGTCCCCACGCCAAACTCAGATCAAACGGCGCGAACGTAAGCGCCGGGTGCAGATCGTACGCCCCTGCAAAACCGAGGATGTAAGGCATGAGACGCAGCGCGATCGTGACTGTCAGCAGCGCCAGCCAGACCGAGCCCCGATGCCGACCACCGCGCAGCAACAGAAGTGTGGCGAGAAACACACCATTGATTGCGGCCACGCTGAGCAGGAGCGAGTAGGCGCCGAATCGCATGTCAGACGTCGCAGTCAGGCTGATTGTGCTTCGGCAGGCTGTTGCCTACGCGATATCGTCCAGATCGATCGGCTCTGGACCGTCGAGTTCCGGTGAGTCCGCAAGCACATCACGGCGCTCCCCGTCCTCGCCGCGCGGCACGTAGACCGGCTCGTCGCGCCACGGTCCGGCGTCCAGCAGCTGCACCAGTGCCTCGGCGAGATCGTCGCGGCCGATGTGATCGTGCGCACTGAATGGAATCACCTGATCTTCGTCCACACCAAGCGATACACAGAGCTCCGTGATGCGCTTTTCGCGGGCCGCGCGACCCAGCTTGTCGACCTTGGTGAGCGCGAGCAGGGTCGGGACCCCCAGTTCAGACAGAAAGTCCAGCATGTGGCGATCGTCAGCGGTTGGATCGTGCCGCAGATCCAGCAGCAGCACAACGCCGCGAATGTACGGGCTGTTGCGCAAGTAGCCTTCGATCAGCGGCTTCCATGCAGCCTTGCGATCCTTGCTGATCCGCGCGTATCCGTAGCCCGGAAGGTCTGCCAGCAGGAATCGCTCGTTCACGCGAAAGAAATTGATCTCCCGCGTGCGACCCGGAGTACGGCTCACGCGCGCAAAGGCCTTTCGGCGCACCAACGCATTGAGCAGCGAACTCTTCCCGACGTTCGAACGGCCCGCGAAGGCGATCTCGGGGAGCTCCGGCTCTGGGCGCCACCCGAATTCGGTGGCCATCGGCCCCGCGAACGTCAGGGAGCGTATGACCATCGGGTCCTTCTTCGGCGCATCCAATGGTGCCGCCGGTACATCAGGAGAGGTCACGTGGTGTGCTGGTGCGGGTGGACGGGCGCCCGACGTGAGCCCCGTTCGCGGCGCGGTTGCCCCGTCGCCGCAGGCACCGGCAGCGCACCGGTGCCGGAGGTCGGAGGGATCACCGGCACCGATATGCTCGGCACCCGCAGCCCGAACGACAGCACATCGTCCATCGTGCCGACGAGGTGGAAGGTGATGGCGTCGCGGACCTCCTGCGGTACATCGTCCAGATCGCGAGCGTTCCCCTTCGGCAGCAGCACATGTGTGATACCGGCCCGATGGGCGCCGACCGCCTTCTCCTTGACTCCGCCGATCGGCAGGACACGCCCACGCAGCGTGATCTCGCCGGTCATGGCGACATCACCGCGCACCGGCGTACCGGTCAGCGCGCTGACGACGGCAGTCGCGATCGCGATACCGGCGCTCGGCCCATCCTTCGGCGTCGCACCGGCTGGAATGTGGATATGAATATCCTTTGTCTTGTAGAAGTCCGGTGCGATGCCCAGCTGCACGGCGCGCTGCCGTGCGAAGCTCATCGCGGCCGATGCCGACTCCTTCATCACGTCGCCCAACGTGCCGGTGAGCTGCAATCGACCGCGTCCATCCACCACGCTGACTTCGATCTCCAGTGTCTCACCGCCCACGGTGGTATACGCGAGCCCGGTGGCGACACCGACCTTGTCATCGAGCGACGTATCATCGGGATCGAACTGCATCGCGCCCAGGAGCGACGGGAGTTCGGCGGTCCGGACGACCAGCGGGGCAGGGGCCTTCTTCGATGCGGGAGCCTCCGCGCGCTGACGGGCGAGCTTGCGCGCCACGCGGCCAAGCCGGCGCTCGAAGTCGCGGACACCAGCTTCGCGAGTCCAGCCGCGGCAGATCGTGCGCAATGCATCGGGTTCCCATGTCACGGTGCTGGCGTCGATCCCGACGGCCTTCAGTGTGCGCGGTAACAGATACTGCGTTGCAATCGCGATCTTCTCCTGATCCAGATACCCCGAGAGTCGAATGATCTCCATTCGGTCTCGAAGCGGCTCGGGGATCCCGCTCAGCGAATTCGCGGTCGTGATGAACAGCACCTGACTGAGATCGTAGTCGATCTCGAGGTAATGATCGTTGAACGCGGTGTTCTGCTCCGGGTCCAGCACCTCGAGCAACGCCGCCGACGGGTCTCCGCGCCAGTCGGCTCCGAGCTTGTCGATCTCGTCGAGCAGCAGCACGGGGTTGACGCTTTCGGCGCGCCGCATGGACTGAATGATTCGGCCCGGCATCGCGCCGATGTACGTGCGACGATGTCCGCGAATCTCCGCTTCATCGCGAACGCCACCAAGCGACATGCGCACGAACTTGCGGCCGAGCGCGCCGGCAATCGATCGTGCCAGTGAGGTCTTTCCCACGCCAGGGGGACCCACCAGACAGAGAATCGGGCCGTCCATCCTGCCCACCTGCTTCAGCACGGCGATGTAGTCGAGAATGCGGTCCTTCACATCCTCGAGGCCGTAGTGATCGTGGTCGAGCACCTGCCTGGCGTGTGCCACGTCGAGCGTGTCTTCGGTCCGCACGTGCCATGGCAGCGCGAGCACCCAATCGAGAAAGGTGCGGCTCACCGTCGCCTCGGGGCTCAGCGGCGCCATCTTCCGCAGCTTTCGCACTTCGCGGCGCGCACGGGTCAGCACCGCATCCGGCAACTTCGCCGCGACGAGCTGCGCATCCAGCTCCTGCACATCATCACCGTCCTCGTTCCCCAGCTCACGGTGAATCGCGCGCAGCTGCTCCTGCAGATAGAACTCACGCTGATTCTGAAACAGCGCCCCGCGCACATCGTCCTCGATCTTGCGTTCGAGGCGCAGCAACTCGACTTCGGCGGCAAGGGTCATCCCGAGCTGTTCGAAGAGCATGCCCAGCGTCGGCGCATCCAGCAGCCGCTGGCGGACTGCAAGCTTCACGCTCAGATGCGCCGCAATCAGGCACGCCTGCTGTTCGTGTGTTTCGGCGGCGCTGATCAGCCGCGCCACTTCGTCGGGGAGGCGACGGTGCAGCGCGACGTACTCTTCGAATGTCGTGATTGTGCGACGCGAGAGTCGCTCTTCGTCCTCGCTCAGCGGCACGGCATCCAACGGGTACGGCTGCACATTCGCCTTCAGGTGCGCCCCCGCCATTGCAAAGCGCGTCACCTTCGCGCGCGCGAGGGATTCCACGAGCACGCGCGTCGTCCCGTTCTGCAATCGGGAGATCTGCAGGATTCGGGCGACGACGCCGACGCGGTAGAGGTCCGAACTGCCGGGCTCCTCGGTGTCTGCACGCTTCTGGGCCACCAGCAGCACCAGTGAATCGTCGGCGGCGGCAGTGTCGAGGGCGGCGAGGCTGGCCGCGCGGCCAACCAACAGGGGCATGACGACGTGGGGAAAGATCACGACGTCGCGCAGCGGCACTACGGGCAGCCGCTCCGACGTTTCAATCTTGTCACCATTGCGCCGGAAAACCGGGCTCAGGGCTACGCTTCCTTCTTACGGCGAGCGGGGGAGATCTCGAGCAACGGCTGCGCGCGATTCGTCACGCAGCTCTCGATGACGCGCACTTCTGTCACGTCCTCGCGACTCGGCAGGTCGAACATCACATCGGTGAGAATCTCTTCCAGAATTGCGCGCAGTCCGCGGGCACCCGTGCCTCGCTTGAGCGCCTTGCTCGCCACCGCGCGAAGTGCACTCTCCTCGAAGTCCAGCTTCACCTCTTCCAGCGCGAACAGCTTCTGGTATTGCTTCACCAGGGCATTCTTCGGCTCGCGCAGAATCTGCATCAGCGATTCCTCATCGAGCGATTCGAGCGGCACCGCAACCGGCAGACGCCCGACCAACTCGGGAATGATGCCGAAGCGAAGCAGGTCGTCCGGCTCGACGTCAGCGAACGGCTCCTTCGCCGTACGCTCGAGCAACGCCTTGTCGGCGCCGGCAAAACCGATCCGCTGCTTGCCGACGCGTGCCTCGATGATCTTCTCCAGCCCATCGAAGGCGCCACCGCAGATGAACAGGATGTCCTTCGTGTTGATCTGGATGTACTCCTGCTGCGGATGCTTGCGCCCACCCTGCGGCGGGACACTGGCCACCGTGCCCTCGAGAATCTTCAGCAACGCCTGCTGCACACCTTCACCGCTCACATCGCGCGTGATGCTCGGATTTTCGCTCTTGCGCGCAATCTTGTCGATTTCGTCGATGTAGACGATGCCGCGCTCGCACTCCTGCACGTTGAAATCGCCGGCCTGCAGCAGCCGTACCAGAATGTTCTCGACATCCTCACCCACGTAGCCGGCTTCGGTCAATGTCGTGGCATCGGCAATCGTGAACGGTACGTCGAGAATCTTGGCCAGCGTCTGCGCGAGCAGCGTCTTCCCAACGCCCGTCGGTCCGATCATCAGGATGTTCGACTTCTCGAGCTCCACATCCTCGTCGCGCGTGGCACCGAGATTGATGCGCTTGTAGTGGTTGTACACCGCCACCGACAACGCCTTCTTCGCCCGCTCCTGCCCGATCACGTACTGATCAAGAATGTCCTTGATCTCCTGCGGAGTCGGTACCTGCGTGATCGCTTCCGCGACTTCCCGCTCCTCATCCTCGGCAAGGATCTCGTTGCAGAGCGCAATGCATTCGTTGCAGATGTACACGGACGGCCCGGAAATGAACTTCCGGACGGCGTCCTTGGACTTTCCGCAGAACGAGCAGCGCAGATGCTTGTCGTGCGACATTCGAGTCCCGGCAGAGAGCTTTGGCGATTCCCCCGCATGGGGAAGCGTCCTATGAAAACCTACAGCCCGGGGCTCGGATCGCAATGCAACGCCCCGGTTCCTGCAGATGGCAAGAGGCTGCACCACGGTCGGTGCAGCCCCATCCAAGTATCGGCACTACAAACGGTTACACCGCTCATCTGCGCATGTTACCCGCCGGGAATCAGCGCCGGTAAAACTCCCCGGGCGCCGGACCCAACGGCACGTTTCAACTGGCAGCGACGACCGCGGGCTTCGTGTCTGCGCTCAACTCGGCCCGGCTCGTCACGATGTTGTCGATGATGCCGTACTCCAGCGCTTCCTGAGCACTCATGAAACGATCACGATCGGTGTCCCGCTCGATCACTTCCACCGGCTTGCCCGTGTGCTTCGCCATCAGCTCGTTCATCTTCCCCTTCAGGTACAGAATCTCGCGTGCCTGAATCTCGATATCAGATGCCGTGCCGCCACCACCGTTCTGGCTCGGCTGATGGATCATGATCCGGCTGTGCGGCAACGCCGACCGCTTGCCCTTGCGACCTGCGCTCAGCATGAAGGCGCCCATGCTCGCAGCCATGCCCATGCAGATCGTATTCACCGGTGCCGACATGAAATTCATCGTGTCGTAGATCGCCAGGCCCGCCGAGATGCTGCCGCCCGGTGAGTTGATGTACAGGCTGATGTCGCGATCCGCGTTGTCGGCCTGCAGGAACAGCAGCTGCGCGATGATGACGTTGGCGACGTCGTCATTGATCGGCGTGCCGAGGAAGATGATCCGGTCCATCAACAACCGCGAGAACACGTCATACGACCGCTCGCCGCGGCTGGACCGTTCGATCACGTACGGAGCGTAAATGCTGGCCATGGTTCGGGCTTCCTGCTGAGGTAATGGCACCGGGGCGAACCCGATGAGAGTTCCTTCTGCTTTACGCTACCTGATTGACGGTGTTCCGTCCAATCAGCCAGGCAAACACCTTCTCGTCGGTCACCGACCGTTCCAGCTCCTTCAGACGGCCACCCTTCTCCAACTCCACATACAACTGTCCAGTCTCGACACTTCGTTCCTTTGCCATCGCAGCCACCCGATCATCGACGTCCGAGGTGGTCGCTGTCAGCCCCTCCTTTTCGGCGATGGTCTCGATCACGACGTCGCGGCGAACCTGACGCTCCGCCATCGGACGAAACTCACCTGAGAACCGGTCCTTCATCCCCTCGGGCACCTCATACATCTGCATGTAGGCGCCCATCACCTGCTGGACCCATGCATTGGGAATCTCGAACGGGTTGGCGGCAATCACCTGATCCAGCAATTGCTCGCGAACGGCAGAGTCCGCCTCGCGCGTCACATGCGCGCCCATGTCGGTGCGAACGGCCTCTGTCAGCTTCTCCACCGTGTCGAAATCGCCCAGTTCGCGGGCGAAGGCGTCGTCCAACGCGGGAAGTGCCTTTCGCTTCACTTCGAGCAGCGTCACGCGCGTCACCTTGGACTTGCCGCGCTGGCTCTCGTCGGGGAAGTCATCGGGCCACCGCACCGGGCGCTCCACAGTCTCGCCGGGCTTCGCCTCCATGATCAGCTCCTCGATGCCGGCAATCGCCTGTCCCTTGCCGAGCTCGAGGGGGTACTCTCGCTGTTCCGGCATCTCGGCCCCCTCTTCCTGCGAGGCGATCTGCACGCGCACCTGGTCGCCCGGCTGCGGCCTGTCCTCGACGGGAGCGAGGGCACCACGCTGCTCGCGGAGGGTCTCCAGCTGCTCCTGCACCATCTCGTCGGTCAGCGCTTCGGACGGACGCGACACAGTAAACCCGGACGTCGTCTCGATCCTGATCTCGGGGCGCACCTCGAGATGGATGTCGAACGTCACCGGCTCGCCGTCCTCGAACTTCAGGTCGTGCACGTGCGGCTGCGCGATCGGCTCGAGCTTCTCCTGATCCAGCGCCTGCTTCCAGGCGTCCTGAACCATGCTCTCGAGCGCCTCGGACTTGATCTGCTCGGCGTACGCCTTCCTGATCAGGTGCAACGGCGCCTTGCCCGGCCGGAAGCCAGGCATCCGGGCGGCCGACGCGTAGCGCTTGATGGCCTTGTCTTCGGCGGCCTTGACCGTCTCGACGGACACAGTGACGCCGAGCAGGCGCTCAACGCCCTCGGCCTTCTTGACGGCAATTTCAAACGACATCGTCGGATCGGAAGCGGGAGAAACGGAATCGCCGCCGAGACACGGCGGCGGATACGCGCAAGATAGCGGAGGAGGGGAGCCGGTGCGAAGGGGGCGGGACGCTCAGATCTGGATAACGGACGGGATTGAGATCTCAGCGCCCGCAGCGTCCCCGTGTCCCTCACTTTGCGTCCGATCGTGCCAGGCCCTGACCGACGCGCCCGCGATCACCCGCTGTACGTTTCCACGATGCCGCTGCCGCAGGAACTCCGCGACCCCGATCGCCGTCCCGCCACCCCGAACGCGATGCCGCAGCCGGCCGCGTCGGACCGGCCGCACACCACCACTGAATCGGCGCTCGAATTCCCCTCCTTCCGGCAGTTGCTGCGCCTCATGGGTCGAGCGGTGCGACTCCGCTGCCCGAACTGCGGAATCGGTGCAGTGCTGCGCCCGTGGGCGACCGTGGAGGAACGGTGCAGCCACTGCGCATTCCGATTCACACGAAGCAGCGATTCGTACTTCTCCGGGGCGATGCTGACGAATCTCGCCGTGGCCGAGGGGCTGTTCGCGGTGGTCTTCGGCACAATCCTCGTCGCGTCGTGGCCCAACGTTCCGTGGGACGCGCTCTCGTGGGGCATGCCACTCGGTGTCGCCGTGGCCCCCGCGCTGTTGCTGCCGTTCGCCAAGGTGGCGTGGCTCACCTTCGATGTCGCGTTCCGGCCGGTGACACCTGAGGAGTTTGAGCCCATCACACAGACGTGATGCTCTCACTGCTCGCGTTCGCGATGATCATCGTCTTCATGACGATGATCATGACGATGATCATGACGAAAAAAATGACGCCGCTCACCGCGCTGATTCTGGTGCCGACCGCCTTTGGTCTATTGGCGGGATTCGGTGTCACGCTTGGCTGAATGATGCTTACCGGCATCGTCAAGCTGGCTCCAACGGGCATCATGCTCACCTTCGCGATTCTGTACTTCGCGATCATGATCGATGCGGGGCTTTTTGAACCCGTCGTGACCGCGCTCGTAAGGCTGGTTGATGGCGATCCGGTGAAAGTGGTTGTGGGAACGGCGGCGCTGGCGCTGGTGGTGCTCACCGCCGGACTTCTCACCACGGTCATCCCATTCGTGGGCCGTACGCACCCCTGATCGGTCAGAACCGCAACGACAGACAGCTCAACCCACCGTCCATCTTGCGATACTCGCTCATGTCCAGCACTTCGAGCGAGTAGCCGAGTGCACGGAGCTGCGCATCGAGCAGTGGTTGGCCGGCCGAGACGAACACCGCATCGTTGATCCGTACGCAGTTCGCGCCATAGGCCTCGCCTTCCGACACCTGCACGACGTCGTAGCCCGCGAACGCCGGATGGCCTGCCAGCCCTGGGATGAGCACCAGCCTTCGCGGCTCGAGTGCTGCGATCCCACTCTTGAGGTGGAGGATGCCGGCAACCCTGCGAATGTCGACGGTCGACGAGGTGATGCCGAACTGTCGTAACCAGGTCGCCAGCTGTGCTGCCCCCTCGGCGTTGGTGCGATGCGAGATGCCGATGAAGACGTGATCGCCCGCTTCACAGACATCGCCGGCGTCGAGGGTGCCTGGCTCGGTGATCCGCGAGAGCCCGGTGAAATACGGCGTCAACGCGGATGCGATCGCAGACACTTCGCCGGCTCGGCTCACGGCACCCGGCCGCGTCAACATCGCACCGACACCCGGAAGAATCAGGGCGGTGTCTTCGACGAACGTCGAATCGGGAAACAGCGCATCAGCAGGCAACTCGATCAGACTGCACCCATGCCGCACCAGCGCGTCGCAGTAGCGGCGATGTTGCTCGATCGCGAGCGTCACATCGGGCACACCCAGATCCACGGTGGTCAGCCCATCGGCGAAGTTCCGCGCCGGCGGTCGCACGATTGCGCGTGTGAATTGCGAGAACATTGACGGTGAGATTCGGTGGAGGAGGGCGACGACTGGGAAGCATATCGCGCTGCGCGAACCGTCGCAGGGCAGATCCCTCACATGCCGTCGCGATCGTCGCGGGTCGCCGCGCGCCGTGCATCCAGATACGTTAGCAGAGATTGAGGCAACCGTCAGCGCCCACTCCCACGCTCAATGGCCGATACCCTCGCCCGCACCCTGACGACTCGCGATCTGACGCTGCTGGTCGTCGGAAACGTGATCGGATCGGGGATCTTTCTGGTCCCGAGCTCCGTCCTTGCGCAGAGCGGTGAATCGGTCTGGGTGGCGATGGGCGTCTGGCTTGTGGGTGGAGCGCTGTCGCTGCTCGGTGCCCTCAGCTATGCCGAACTCGGAGCGATGAGTGCAACCGGGAGCGGGGGTGGGCTGTACGCGTTCATTCGTGACGGGTTCGGTCCATTTCCGGGTTTTCTCTACGGGTGGACACTCTTCTTCGTCATTGGTGCCGGAACCATCGCGACGCTCTGCGTCGCAGCGGCGAACTACATGACAGAGTTCGTCCCGATGACTGGTTTCCAGAAGGACGTCGTGGCCGTCACTTTGATCATCGTGTTGGCGGCGCTCAACGTGCGCAGTACGAAGGAGAGCGCAATGGTACAGAACGTGGCGACGGTCATCAAGGTGATCGCGATCCTCGCCATGTGTGCGCTGCTCCTGTCGCTTGGCCAGGGCGGTGCGTCGCCGGCGGTGAGCCACACCGCGACGCCGGTGTCGCTCGCCGGAGTCAGCTTGTCAATCATCTCGGTGCTCTGGGCCTACGAAGGCTGGCAGTACGTCACCTTCGTTTCGGCAGAGGCGCAGAACCCGCAACGTGCGCTGCCGCGCGCCATCACCGTTGGCACCGTCGTATTGATCGCGATCTACCTTCTGGCCAATGTCGCGTATCTGGCCGCCCTCGGGCCGGCTCGCATGGCGGCGTCGGAACGTGTGGCGAGTGAAGCGGTGACAGCGGTTCTGGGGCCCGCGGCCGGTGGACTCATCGCCGCCGCGATCATCATCGCCATGTACAGCGCTGCTCACGCGACGGTCATCACGGTCACGCGCGTCTACTTCGCCATGGCGCGCGACGGCCTCTTCTTCCAGCGTCTGGCCGGGATTCATCCAACGTACAAGACCCCCGCGTTTGCGATCATCAGCAGCTGCGCCTGGGCGATTGTGCTCGCACTGTCGGGCACATTCGAACAGTTGTTGACATACGTCGTGTTCATCGGCTGGATCTTTTACGCTCTCGGCGCCGCAGCGGTGATTGCTCTGCGCCACAAGCGCCCTGATGCGCCTCGCCCCTTCCGCGTGCCCGGCTATCCGGTCACCCCACTGCTGTTCGTTGCCGCCGCCACCGTCATCGTCGGCAATACAATCGTCTCACAACCGATGCAGTCCGCGATCGGGCTCAGCGTCGTTCTCGCCGGCGCACCCGCCTTCGTCATCTGGCGGCGCCGCAGCCGCGTGCGAGGCTAGTCCTGTGCGCCATGTGCTTTTGGTGATGGGCCCATCTGGCGCCGGAAAGACTGCTGTTGCGCGCGAAATCGCTGCTGCACTCGATGCACCGTTCATGGAAGGGGATGACTTTCATCCTGCGCTGAACGTCGAGAGAATGTCAGCGGGCATTGCGCTCACGGACGCCGATCGGGCAGCCTGGCTCAGCGCCCTTGCGTCGCAGCTCGCCGACGCCAGCCGTCGCGAGGCGAGCATCGTTCTGACCTGCTCGGCACTCAGGCAGGCGTATCGCGATCAGCTTCGCTCGGCAGACAGCGCCATTCGGTTCGTCTGTCTGATCGGGTCGCCCGAACTGCTCCAGGCCCGGCTCGAGTCGCGCGCGCCGCACTTCATGCCCGCATCTCTGCTCACCAGCCAGCTCCTGGCGTTTGAGGCTCCGGCGCCGGCCGAGCAGGCGTGGACGTACGACGTCGCGCTGCCCCGAGATGTCATCGTCGCAGATATCCTCTCGCGACTCGCGAATACGCCGCTCGGCTAGCAGCAGCGCGAGATGTATTTTGAACGAACCGCCCAGGTTTACCGAGTTCCGAGGAGGATCACATGCAGCTCTGGATGCGCCGACCGTACGCGCTGATCAGTTTCCTCGCCGCCGGGCTGGTGGCGTGCACTGCCAAGACTTCCGTCCCCCCCGAAACGCTGCCGCCTGCGGTTCGTGTGATGTCGAACGGCTGGATCGACGCCACCGCCACGCTCGCTGCGGGCCGAACTCCAGTCTACGAAGGCGATGCGCCGATGATCTTCACGTTTCTCAGGGATATGCGCCGCGGCGATGCGCTCACGCTCTCCAGGTACGACCTCGGTGCGCACAGCGGCACGCACGTCGATGCGCCGATGCACTTCATCCGTGACGGCGCCTCCATCGACGCGCTGCCCCTCGACGTTCTGGTTGGAGCTGCCCGAGTCGTTACGATCCCCGACTCGGTGCAGGCGATCACCGCTGCTGAATTGAATCGCCACGACTGGCGCGGCGCCGAACGCATCCTCTTTCGAACGCGCAGCACGGCGCGAGGTTGGATGGATTCCGTGCAGTTCCACCGCGACTTCGCCTACATCGCGGAAGACGCCGCCCAGCAGCTGGCGGATGCAGACGTGAAGCTGGTGGGGGTGGACTACATCTCCGCCGAGCAGTTCGCGGCACCCACGCCTCGTGCTCATCAGGTGTTGCTGGGGAAGGGGATCCCGATCGTCGAGGGGCTCGATCTTCGCAACGTATCGGCCGGTGAATACGACCTGATCGTGCTACCGCTGAAGGTGGCGGGTCACGAAGCGGCACCCGCACGCGCGCTCGTGCGTCCCATCAGATAGTCACTCGACACTGCCGCACTGCGCGCGCCGCCGCCGCAACCGCTCGCGTGTGCACCAACCGATGGCGCACACGCATCGCACGCGGGTCTCACACCGCCATCAACTCTTCCACCGCCTCACGCGCCGACTTCGACTTGGCGCCCTTCAACTGCGCACCCGCCGCGAGGCCGATCAGATCCGCGACGATCTTCCCCGATCCCATCACGCCCGGCAGGCCCGCACCGGGATGCGTTCCCGCGCCGGCGAAGTAGAGGTTGGGCACATCTTCACTCACGTTGTGCGGCCGCATGTACGCCGACTGAAAGAGCGTCGGCTCCACGCTGAAGGCACTTCCGAGGTGACTGTTCAACGTGTCGCGGAAGTATCGCGGGTCCACGTGATGTTCCGAAACCACGCGAGACTTGAGTCCCGGCAGGTATCGCTCGTCGAGATAGTCCAGAATTCGATCGGTGTACCGCTGATGAACGGCGGCCCAGTCCGTGTCGCCGCCGAGGTGCGGCACCGGTGAGAGCACGTACCACGCATCGTCACCTTCAGGAGCCAGCGACGGGTCGGTCACGGTGGGACGGTGGAGGTACAGCGAGAAATCCTCTGACAGATGCTTGCGGTCGAAGATGTCGCTCAACAGCCCATTGTATCGCGGACCCATCAGAATCTCGTGGTGCGCAACGTCCGGCCACATTCCACGTGTACCGCGGGTACCGAAGTAGCTCACGAAGAGCGACATCGAATAGTTCAGTTTTTTCAGCCTGGTGTCGGTGTTCTTTGGTCGGAACTCCGGCTTTACCAGCTTCATGTAGCTCATCGCCACATCGCCGTTGCAGACGACGGCGTCGGCCTTCAGTTCTTCACCGTTGACCAGACGAACCCCGGTCGCTTTCCGCGACCCTGGCTCAATCGTGATCTCGGCGACTTCGGCGTTCAACCGGACGGCACCGCCGATCTCGGTAAATGCCTGGCACAGACCACGCACCAGCGCCCCCGTGCCCCCCATTGCAAAGTGCACGCCCCACTTCTGCTCCAGCGTGTGCACCAGCGTGTACAGGCAGCTCGCCTGGAACGGATTACCGCCGATCAGCAGCGGGTGAAAGCTGAACACCTGCTGCAGGCGCGGATCCTTGATGTACTTGAACACGAACTCTGTAACGGAACGTTGCGCCTGAAGCAGGGCCAGCTTCGGCGCCACCTTGAGCATGCTGCCAACCGTACTGAACGGTTGGTCCACCAGCGACATCCCCGCCGCGAACACCTTCTCCGTCTCAGCGAAAAACCGCTCATAGCCGGGAATGTCATCGGGGTTGAAGCGACGAATCTCATTCAGGACCTGCTCACGTTCACCGTTGTAGTGAAAGACGGACCCGTCTTCAAAACGCACGTTGTAGAACGGGTTGATCGGGACGATCTGCACATACTCGCTGGTTTTCTTGCCGGCGGCAGCGAAGATGTCATCGATCATCCACGGGGCGGTGATGATGGTTGGTCCGCCATCGAACTGAAAACCGTCGCGCTCAAAGACATAGGCCCGTCCGCCAGGCTTGTCGAGTTTTTCGACAATCGTCACCTGATGCCCTTGTGCCTGCAGCCGAACGGCAGCCGACAGACCCCCAAACCCGCTCCCAATCACAACGATTCGCATACGTCGAATTCTCAGATGTCGCGCGGCTCAGCGGCTCGCGCGCAGGTGCAGTACATGACAGATGAACGCCGCGGTGAGCGCGGGAGCGATGGTCCACGCCGGCCACTCCGCCGCGAGTGAGCGGCATGCCAGTGTGAAACCGGCGCCTGCGCCCAGGAAAGAGGCGAGGCGCGGCAGCGAGAGTCCCCGGCCGGTGCGCCGTGCCCATTGCGAGAGCACGACGCCTTCCACCACAAGAATGCCGAGAATCACGTCGTACAGCGCGGGCGTACGCAACCAGTTGAGCACAACGCCAGCCAGCGAGAGTCAGCGGCCGACGACTGCCACGTCGCCGCGTGCGCCCGCGGCTCGGGGTGCCGAACTCTCAACGGTCTGGGGCCCCTTCCGGACGGCGAGCACGAGTGGAATGGCCATCGCAATCGCACCGAGCACAAATGCGCCCCAGAGACCGCGACCGAAGCAGATGCCGAGTGGCAGTGCCGCGTTCACGCCATAGAGGACCAGTGGAAAGTTCGACGGTGAGACATCGGAGGCCCATCGGGTCGGCGGCACGATCATCAGCATGACGCGCGCAACGATGATGCCGGTCAACAGCCAGCCCAACCAGTTGCTGAGCGGCATGCCGTAGAAGTGGCCGCCGATCAGAATGTTCTTCCAGAGAGGCATCCCTTCCAACGGGGGGAGGTACCACAGCCAATGACGACTCGCCACCATCGCCGGATCCATCGACACATCCCACGCAGTGAGCACGACGCCCGCGACCAGCGCCCACCACCAGCGACTCGCGCCGTCATTCTTCGCCGGCAACAGCCGACCGCAGATCGCCAGGGAGCAGTACAGCATGAAGAACCACGACGTCGGAATGTTGAACGGCACCAGGCCGCCAATCTTGTATCCGAGCTGATTCGTATACCCGTAGGGCCCAAACGGCAGCCCCGTGCTCGTGCCAAGCAGTTCTGAGCCAAGGGAGATGCCAAAACTCGCGATAAAGACCAACACCGCGGTCTTCTTGCCGAGTCGTCCGACAGAGTGCAGAAGACCGGCGAGCGCGCCGAAGACTACGGTCGTCTGCCCACCCCACTTGAAGCCGAAAGCCGAAATCCGCTGGTTCTTCGCCGTTTGGAGCCAATCCGGGAACGGCGGCGAGAGAAAGGTCGCGAATGCAATCCCTGAAAAGATCATCAGGGTGCAGTGCACGAGCAGGCACACGAGTGCCAGACGCATCAGCGGCGTGCTCTCGTCCTGTGGCAGTACCGTTGAAGACGTCACGTGCGGTTCCTCGGGTCGAATCAGAGGGGGAATTACTTGAGAGTGCCCTACGACAAACGATTCGTCAATCAACCTCGACACCAATTACGCGAGCCGCACCAGTTCTTCCGGCTGAGCTCCGCCGGTTGGCTCCCAGTCCAGCGGAGGACCGGCTGAGAGCGGGTGAGGACGCGACGATTGCGTCACCGGCTTTACGCGCCAGATCTGCCACATCACCGCAGCGCGAGCCGCGGTGGTCAGCCGTGCCCGCCGAGTGAGGCTATCGAATCCAATCCTCTCGATCGCCCCCAGGATCCCGGCGTAGCCGATGGCGCACGCCCAGGCGCAACGCTGCGCATCGGGTTGCAAAAGCGGAATCCCCGGCATCGCTGATTCGTACAGCGAACGTGCGCGCGCAACCTGATGCCGCATGAATCGCTGCCAGCGCGGGTCGGCTGCCGCCAGCGATCCGCTCAACACCATTGCGGGTGTGAGCCCGAACGCAGCCAGATCCTGCACCGGCAGGTAGCAACGACCGCGCCGTGCATCCTCCCCGACATCACGCAGGATGTTCGTCAGCTGCATCGCAAGACCGAGGATCCGTGCATACCGCAGCGCCACACGGCGCACCTCGTCGTCGCCCTGAACTCCAAAAACATATGTGCACATCTCGCCAACCGAGCTGGCGACTCCCTCGCAGTACGTACTGAGCTCGCCCCACGACTCGTAGTGCACGGGACGAAGATCCATTCCCACACCGTCGATCAGCTCATGCAGCACCGACTCGGGCACGCCGGACTCCCGCATCACACGCTGGAGCTCGCGAAAGACCGGATCCGCCGGCTTGCCTGCCACCGCGTCCATCAGCTTCCGCTCGTGCGCGGCCAGCGCAGCGGCAATCTCAGGCACCCCATTCTCTCCCCCGGTCCGCACGCGGTCCGCCCGATCGACGATGTCGTCTGCCACTCGGCAAAAAGCATAGAGGGCATACGCCGCACGGCGCTTGTGAGCCGGAAGAAAACGGCTCGCGAGATGGAATGTTCGCGCATGCTGTTGCACGACACGCTGGCACACGTGAGCATCACGATCACTCATTGCGGGACAGCGGGTCGGAGGGGAGTAAGGACGCACACTGGACGAGGCTGACAGTTGAACGGCAAGGTGCCTACGAAGTTCCAGAGTATGACACACTGGGGCCGCGCGCTTTGTGACTCGCGGCCCCACTCTTCTCAAGCTACCCCAACTGGGGGGCAGGGGGGGAGGGCCGGACCCAGATCGCCTCGGCCCTCGAAAGGAGGCAAGCATCACGGTCATCGGCTCCAGCGCGAGCGAAGACTCCCCTCATCCGACCCTGAACCATCGGTTGAGCCGATCGTGGCCGGTTGGCCAGCGCGATGCCAACGCCGGGACTCGAACCCGGACACCTTGCGGTACCAGATCCTAAGTCTGGCGTGTCTACCAATTCCACCACGTCGGCGCTGAGGCTCAATCTACACGCACGGTGAGGACACACATGGATCCCCGAGGGCAACGGCCGCCGACGGCAAAGGGCGGCGCGCGACCTGTTCTCGTCGCATGCCGCCCCTATGCACCCCACCCATCGTAACAAGCGACCCCTCTACCTGCCGCCGATTCGTATCGTTTCGACCCCTGTGCTTTGCAACTGGCCACCGCGGAAGACGCTGACGGTGATCACATCACCGGCCTTCAGATCCTTCAACGCATTCTGCAGATCGGAGGTCGTGCCTATCGCGCGGCGCGGACGGGGATAGACAACCTCAGTGATCACGTCGCCTTCGGTCAGCTTGCCGCGCGCCGCGCTGGTCACGTCCACATCCGACACCCGCACACCCTTGATCGACGCCGGAATCCGCGCGTCACGCATGAATTCCGCCGACAGCGACTCCACGGTGATACCAAGCTTGTCAGCCGACACGGTCGAGCTCTTCCCCGTCGCCGGTGCCTCGTCATCGGGGGAATTCGCGGCCACGGCGGGATCAGTGGGTGCCTCGGCCAGCTTCACCCGGAACGACTTCTTGTCGCCGAAGCGCACCACATTCACCGACACGACATCCCCCGGCTTCTTCATCCGGACGATCCGCTGCAGCGTCCCGGTGCGATCGACTGGCATCCCCTCGATCGCCACGATCACGTCACCCGGCTCGAGCCCCGCCGCCTTGGCTGGACTCGGTGCGCTGCCGTCATTCGCAAAGTCCCCGACCATCACCCCTGAGATCGTCGCCAGCTGCGCCGCCTTGGCCTCCTCGGCGGTCACATCCCGAATCTGAATGCCAAGCACCGGACGACGGACGCGCCCGTGTGCGATGATATCGTCCGCGACGATCTTGGCCAGCGAAATCGGAATCGCGAACCCGTAGCCGCTGTAGTACCCAGTCTCGCTCGCGATCATGCTATTGATCCCAATCACTTCGCCACGTGTGTTGACCAGCGGTCCACCCGAGTTACCTGGGTTGATCGCGGCATCGGTCTGGATGAAGTCGGTGATGGCATAGCGGTTCTCGAGCGGGCGCGAAAGCTCCGGACCGCCCCGACCCTTGGCGCTGATGATGCCTGCTGTCACCGTGAAATTCAGCCCTAACGGATTTCCGATGGCGAGTACCCAACTGCCGATCCGCGCGCCATTGTCATCGCCGAACTCCACGATCGGCAACCCGCTCCCCTCGATCTTGATCACGGCCACGTCCGTGGTCGGATCCTTGCCGATGAGCTTCGCCGAAAACTCGCGATGGTCGGTGAGCACGACCTTGATCCGGTCGGCATCGCCCACGACATGATTGTTGGTCAGGATATACCCCGAAGAACTGATCAGGAATCCGGTGCCGCTGCCCTCCATCTGGCGCGGCTGACGCCCCTGAAACTGATTGAAATACTCCTCCATGCCGGGAGGAACATTCATCGGACGCCGCGCCGTCGCACGGCGCGGTGCGTCCTTCGCGACCTGAATCGAGACCACGGCGGGGTTGACGCGTTCCGCCACGTCGGCGAACCCGGGAGCGCCGCCATCGTCTTTCGGCCCAGTTGCGGTTCGGGCGGTGCGGGTGACCTGTGCGAAGCCGGACTGGGGCAGCTCGAGCGCTGACGCGATCGCCAACCCACCAACAAATGCCGCCATTACGGCGCCTGCGACCTTCGCGCGTGTCATCATGCTCATAGCGTGCTCACAAATCCGGGAGAGAGTCACTGGTCAGTACCCTGACAGAACCACCACAGTTTCCTCGACGTTCCGACGCTGCTGCATCGTAACGCCAATCCAGCCCCTCCGGAGCGACCACGCCCCCATTCCGACGAGCGAAATGAGGGCGCAATCCGTCCCGGGTCGCCGCCGATGCCCAAACGTCGGGCACGGCGGACGGAGCCCTTACTTCTTTTCGTCGACGATCTCGTAGTCGGCTTCGACGACTTCCTCAGCCTTTGGAGCCGACTCCGCTCCAGGCTGATCGGGCGTGGGTGCGGCGCCCGCCTCCGCCCCAGCCTGCTGGTACAGCGACGCACCGGCCTCGCTGTAGATCCGGCTCAGTTCCTCCTGCGCCGCCTGAATTTCGGCGACGTCCTCGCCGCGCAACGCCTTCCGGGCGCGCTCCACCGCCTCGTCCAACTTCGCCTTCGTCTCCGGCGCGAGCCGGTCGGACCACTCCTTCGCATTCTTCTCGACGTCGTACGTCATGCTGTCAAGACGGTTCCGCGCATCGATGCTTTCGCGGCGCTTCTTGTCCTCTTCAGCGTTCTTCTCGGCGTCCTTCACCATGCGATCGACTTCACCATCCGACAGACCGCTCGACGCTTCAATGCGGATCTTCTGTTCCTTGCCCGTCGTCTTGTCCTTCGCCGTCACGTGCAGAATGCCGTTGGCGTCGATATCGAATACCACCTCGACCTGCGGCTGGCCGCGCGCTGCCGGCGGAATACCCGTCAGCTGAAACTTGCCGATGGTCTTGTTGTACACGGCGAGGTCGCGCTCACCCTGCAGCACGTGAATTTCGACCTGCGTCTGGTTGTCGTCCGCGGTGCTGAACGTTTCAGACTTCTTCGTGGGAATTGTCGTGTTGCGCGGGATCAGCGTGGTCATCACGCCACCCAGCGTTTCGATGCCAAGCGAGAGCGGTGTCACGTCGAGCAGGAGCACATCCTTCTGCTCGCCCGTCAGCACGGCGCCCTGCACGGCCGCACCGATCGCCACCACTTCGTCCGGGTTTACACCCTTGTTCGGTTCCTTGCCGAAGAACTTCTTGACCGTCTCCTGAATCTTTGGAATACGCGTCGAGCCGCCGACGAGGAGAATCTCATCGATCTCACCGGGCTTCAGACCGGCATCGGCCAGCGCCTTCTCCATTGGCGGAATCGTGCGCGCGATCAGATCGTCCACCAGCTGCTCGAACTTCGCGCGAGTGAGCGAGTAGTTGAGATGCTTCGGGCCACTCGCATCAGCGGTGATGAACGGCAGGTTGATGTCCGTCGACTGCGTGCTGGACAGCTCCATCTTCGCCTTCTCGCCAGCTTCCTTGAGGCGCTGCAGCGCCATCGGATCCTTTGACAGATCGATCGCCTGATCCTTCTTGAATTCTGCGACGAGCCAGTCGATCACGCGCTGATCGAAGTCATCGCCGCCCAGATGTGTGTCGCCGTTGGTGGACTTCACTTCGAACTGACGCGAACCATCCACGTCGTACAGCTCCAGCACGGAGATGTCGTACGTACCGCCGCCGAGGTCGAAGACGGCGACCTTCTCATCCTTCTTCTTGTCGAGGCCGTACGCGAGTGCGGCGGCAGTCGGCTCGTTGATGATGCGGAGCACATCGAGGCCCGCGATCTTGCCGGCGTCCTTGGTTGCCTGACGCTGCGAGTCGTTGAAGTATGCCGGCACTGTCACGACGGCCTTGGTGACGGAGTGTCCGAGGTAATCCTCGGCCGTCTGCTTCATCTTCTGCAGGATCATGGCCGAGAGTTCCGGCGGCGTGTATCGCTTGCCCTGAATCTCGACCGTCACGAGATCGTTCTGGCCGGCCACGATGCTATACGGCACGCGACTCTTCTCCGCCGTCGCTTCGGACATCTTGCGGCCCATGAAGCGCTTGATCGAGAAGATCGTGTTCGAGGGGTTCGTGACGGCCTGGCGCTTCGCGATCTGGCCAACCAGACGCTCGCCGTCCTTGGAGAATCCAACCACTGACGGTGTGGTTCGACCGCCCTCTGCATTCGGGATCACCACCGGATCGCCACCTTCCATCACGGCAACCACCGAGTTGGTGGTGCCCAGATCGATACCAATCACCTTGTCAGCCATGTGTCATCGTCCTCGCGAGTCATTTCATACGGGCTCCCAGGCGGTCGCCGGAGCCGCTGCCGTCGCCGAGGCGCAGAGAGCGCAGCGCGGAACGACGCGGTTGCAGAGAGGGCAAGTTCCGGCCCCGCAATAACTGCCGTTGTGGCAGGAGTTGGTTCCGATCACGGCAGCGTCTGGAGCGATGCCCTGCCGCCGCGCTGCGGCACGTCGCCGTCCTCGGTCGGTCGGCGTTACTTTGCTGTAGTCTTTGACCCCTACCCGCGCGTCATGTTTCCGATCGGCGACGAAAATCCAACAGAGAACCGTCCCGTCATGACGTGGGCGATTCTCGCCGCGATGGGGCTGACCTGGATCTTCGCGCAGGGTGGCGGCGCGGACGGCACGGCGCTGATCAAGAGCGTCTGCGAATTTGGATTGGTCCCTGGCGAAATCACGCGGTTGGCACCGCTGGGCCAGGCCATTCCGATGGGCGCCGGCTGGGCCTGCCTCGTGGATCGCTCCGCCGAGAACTGGATCACACCGCTCTCATCCATCTTCCTCCACGGGAGCTGGGGTCACCTGCTCGGGAACGCTCTGTTTCTCTGGGTTTTCGGCGACAACGTTGAAGACCTGATGGGCCCGCGTCGCTTCCTCGCTTTCTATCTGGTCTGCGGCCTCGCCGCTGCGGCACTGCACGTCGTGCTGCAACCGGCCTCACCGATCCCAACCGTTGGGGCATCCGGCGCAATTTCGGGAATCATGGGGGGATACCTCATCCTTTTCCCGCGCCATCGAGTGCGGATGTACTTCCCGCCGATCTTCTTCTTTCACTTCCCGGCGTGGCTGGTGCTTCTGTGGTGGTTTGGCGTGCAGCTGCTCGCCGGACTGCCCCAGCTTTCCATGTTACGCACCGACCCCTCAGGTGGAGTGGCTGTGTGGGCCCACGTCGGCGGCTTTGTCGCAGGCGTGTTGCTGGTGCGTCGCTTCGCGCTCCCCGATCGGCTCCAACGCCGGTTGGCGCGAGGCGTCGGCAGGATCGAACGCGCTTACTTGTAACATTACCGTGTCGATTTTGGGTAACGCCGCACTCGTCCTTTAGCTTCCGCCGTCTGGCGCGTATCGCCACTCGCCACATCATCTTTGGAGTTCCTCTTCCGTGCGTCTGATTCCCCGCGATGATCGGTTTTTCGATCTGTTCGCTGAAATGGCCGGTATTCTCGTGCAGTCGGCCAGTACGCTGCAGCAGCTGTTCGCCGATCCGTCCCGCCTGGACGAACTTCAGACCAACATCAAGAATCTGGAGCATCAGGCCGATCGACTCACCGCGGAGGCGAATCGGAAGGTCGACACAACCTTCGTGACCCCGCTCGATCGCGAAGACATTCATACGCTGGTGACCCGCCTCGACAACGTGGTCGACCTGATCGACGGCTGCGCACGCCGTGCCCAGATCTATCGGATCAACGAGGCGCGCGATCCCGCGATCCGCCTCTGTTCGGTGCTTGGCGAGGCCTGCATTCAGATCCGCGAGGCCGTCGCCGCGATGAAGAAGCCGCAGTTGGTGTACGAGCACGGCGTGCGCATCAAGCGACTGGAAGAGCAGGCCGACGCCATCTATCACGAAACGCTGGGAAATCTTTTCGCCGGATCTCCCGATCCGATGACCGTGATGAAGTGGAAGGATCTCTACGACCTGCTCGAGACGGCGATTGACGAATGCCATTACGTCTCGTTGTCGCTCGAGAGTATCTCGCTCAAGAACAGCTGAGTCACCGTGATTGCGTACGTCATCGGAATCGTTGTTGTCGCGCTGATCTTCGACTTCATCAACGGGTTCCACGATTCAGCCAACTCGATTGCCACCATCGTCGGCACACGCGTCCTGACCCCGTTCAAGGCCGTGCTGTGGGCCGCGACGTTCAACTTTGCAGCGCTTTTTTTCTCGACCATGGCGGTCGCGAAGGCGATCAGCTCGGGGTATGTGGATGCCAATGCGATTTCGGCGAACGTGATCGCGGCGGCGCTCCTCGGCGCCGTGATCTGGAACCTCATCACGTGGTGGTTCGGCATCCCCTCCAGCTCGTCGCATGCGCTGATCGGTGGGTTTGCCGGTGCGGCCGTTGCCAGCAAGGGCGTCGGTGCGCTGAACTGGGGCCCGAAGTGGATCGAAACGCTGAGCGCCATCGCCCTGTCTCCGGCCCTCGGCGCGCTCTTCGGTCTTGGCCTGATGGCCCTGGTGTATCGCCTGCTCGCCAAGTCGTCGCCCGGGAAGGTGGATCGATTCTTCCGGCCCGCGCAGTTGGCCAGCTCCGCACTCCTGTCGCTGGCGCACGGCAGTAACGATGCCCAGAAGACGATGGGTATCATCGTCTCGCTGCTCTCCGCGCCCAGTGTTCGCAAAAACTTCGAGCCGTACACATCTGGTCTGCTCAGCCATTTGTATGTTCCAGACATGACCACCATTCCGCTCTGGGTCGAGATTTCGGCCTACACGGCCATTTCGCTCGGCACGCTCTTCGGCGGGTGGCGGATCGTGCACACGATGGGCACCCGAATCACCAAGCTCCGTCCGGTCGGGGGGTTCTGTGCTGAGACTGGCGGTGCGATCGTGATTCTCACTGCGTCGCAGTTTGGCATTCCGGTCAGCACGACGCATACCATTACCGGTGCCATTGTCGGCGTCGGCGCGGCCAATCGAATCCGCGCCGTGCGATGGGGGCTGGCCGGGAACATCGTCTGGGCCTGGATTTTCACGATCCCGGCTGCAGCGCTGCTCTCTGCGCTCAGTGCGCTGTTGTTGAATGCCCTGGTCGTGATTGGTCGTCCGCAGTGATCACTGCGTAGCTTTCGATTGCACCGCGCATCCGCGCGTGGCATCACTGCAGGGGAGAGATGGCCTCACGACGGAAGAAGGACCGACAGGGTGGCGACGCAGATGCCGATGCGATGGGATCGGTTGGCGCCGCCGGCGAAGCGCACCTGTTTTTCAGCCGCGAACTGAGTTGGCTGGAGTTCAACGCGCGCGTCCTCCACGAAGCGACCGATGTGCGCACGCCACTCCTTGAGCGACTGAAGTTCCTCGCGATCTTCAGCTCGAATCTCGACGAGTTCTACATGGTTCGTGTTGGTGGACTGCGTCGCAAGGTGAAGAACGGCCAGAGCGGGTACCCGCAGGAGCGTCTCTCGCCGTCCGAGCTGCTGCATGCCATCGAGCGTCGGGTGAACGAGCTGCTGCACCAGCAGCGTCGGTGCCTGACGGACGACCTCTTGCCGGCACTCGCGGCACACGGCGTCAAGCTGGTGCGCATGAACGACCTCACTCCGGCCGAGTGGCTGGTGGTCGACGCCTTCTTCGAGTCGCAGGTGTTTCCGGTGCTGACGCCGTTGGCCGTGGACCCCGGGCATCCGTTCCCGTACATCTCCAACCTGTCGCTCTCGCTGGCCGTTCGCGTTCGCGATCCGCAGTCCGGTGATGAGCACTTCGCGCGCGTGAAAGTTCCGAAGTCGCTGGCGCGATGGGTGCCTGCTGGTCGCCCGGGATCGTTTGTGCCGATTGAAGATGTGATCGGCGTGAACCTCGGATCGCTGTTCCCGGGAATGGAGGTCGTGAGCTGGCACGCCTTCCGCATTACCCGTTTCTCGGACTTTGAACTCACGGGTGTGGAAGAGGACGACGATCTGCTTTCGGTTGTCGAGCGGCAGGTGTTCGCGAGAAAGTTCGGTGAAGTGGTGCGCCTCGAAGTGCAGACCGGGATGCCCGTCGCGTTGCGTACGCTGCTGATGGAGGAGCTTCGCGACGAGGAGGATGCAGTGGTCGTCGCACTGCCCCTCACGGAGCGCGATGTCGACGAGCCGGGTATGCTGCTCGATCTCGGCGATCTGATGTCGCTGGCGAGCGCCATCGATCTCCCGGAGCTCCGCGCAGCGCCGTTCACGCCCGCCATTCCCGCCGAGCTGGTCGACGTTTCGAATATCTTCGACGTGATCCGTGAGCGGGATGTCCTCGTGCATCACCCGTTCGAGAGCTTTCGCGACACGGTGGAGCACTTCATCGAGCGGGCGGCGCACGACGAGAATGTCCTCGCGATCAAGCTCACGCTCTATCGCACGTCGGGTGAGACGGCCATCGTACGATCGCTCATCGAGGCCGCCGAGCGCGGGAAGCAGGTGGTGGTCCTGATCGAGCTGCAGGCACGCTTCGACGAGGCGAACAACATCGCCTGGGCGCGCACGCTCGAGAACTACGGCGTGCACGTCGTCTACGGTGTGCCCGGGCTCAAGACACACACCAAGACCGCCCTCGTCGTTCGGCGCGAACCGGATGGTATCCGGCGCTACGTGCACATCGGCACCGGGAACTACCACTCGCGGACCGCACGACTGTACACGGATATCGGTTTGTTTACGACCAGCCCGGGTATCGGCGCCGATGTCAGCGATCTGTTCAACGCTCTCACAGGCTTCAGTCGGCAGCAGCTCTACCGCAAGTTGCTCATCGCACCGGCAAACATGCGGCGGCAGTTCATCGAGATGATCGACCGGGAGGCGGACCATGCGCGGGCCGGTCGCGGTGGACGGATCATCGCCAAGATGAACGCGCTGGTGGACCCTGATGCAATTCTGGCGCTCTACCGCGCGTCATCGGCAGGCGTCAGCATCGACCTCATCGTGCGCGGCGTATGCTGTCTGCGAAGCGGGCTGCCCGGGATCAGTGACAACATCACGGTGCGCAGTATCATCGGCCGGTTTCTGGAGCACTCCCGCATCTTTTTCTTCGCGAATGGCGGCGAGCCCGGTTACTACCTCGGCTCGGCTGACTGGATGCCACGCAACTTCGACCGACGCGTTGAAACGGTTGTCCCGATTGAAGATCCGGTGCTCCACGCCCGCCTCGGCTCGCTGCTGGATACCTGCCTCCAGGACAATCGACAGGCGTGGCTGTTGCAGACCGATGGCACCTATCTGCAGCGATCGCCTGCCAAGGGCGAAGCGGAGCGTTCGACGCACACGATTCTGCTGCGAGACCCCTGGGGCCGGAAGTAATGCTGTAACGGCCGGGGGTCGACGCCGCGTCAGTCGACCGAGTCGGTGTCGTCCCAGGCGACCGGCTTGCCATCGGGGCCGATCACGAGCACCGGAAGGTCGATCAGCTTCTCGAGGAGGTCGCTCTTGCGGCTCGCACCCCAGAGTTCGAGGCGCGTCGATCGCGCACGGGGATCAGGCACTGGCGTGAGGCGCAGCGCTCGATCGGTCCATCGCACCTTGACCTGCTGCACCGCGCCGATATGGCCGCGATCGAACCCATCGGCCACCCGCAGAATCGCTGACAGGCGACGGACGCGCTGCTGCTGCTCATTCGTGAGCTGCGCGAATGACGGGTGTTTCGACTTTGGCGGCGACCCGCGATGGTATCGTGCGACGTTCGCCATCACGATCTGCTCCTCAGGAGAGACACCGAGGAGGTCCGCGTGCACGATCAGGTGGTACGCGTGCTTGTGGTGATCGTTGTAACTGATGTGGTAGCCGGTATCGTGCAGTAACGCTGCATCCCGCAGGGTGTCACGATCTTCAGGTGCACATCCAATCCGCGGCCCAATCGCGTCGAACAGCTGGAGCGCGAGCTTCTGTACGTGTTTGGCATGCGGCTCCTCGTACTGCGTACGCTCGGCGAACTGCTGGACGCTCCGGCGTCGTCCTTCGCCGGGATCGGTCGCCTGCGGTGTGACCTCGGCTGCTTCCAGCAGCAACCCTTCACGGATTCCGTATGCCGACACATGAAACTCGCGAATGTCGAGATACGCCATTACCTCGGCGGCCACCGCCATCCCCGCCACGATGATGTCCGCGCGCGCCGGATTGAGGCCAGGCACCGTCAGGCGTTCGGCCGGGGAGAGCCCGATCAGCTGATCCAGCAGGTGCTCCAGTTCACCACGCGTGACCACCTTGCCGTGCACGGTACGCGCGGTCGCGACGCGCTGCATCGCCAGCAGCATACCAGCAACATTGGTGAACGTACCGCCAGAGCCGATCATGCCGGCACCGCGCCATTCCTTCACTGCAAACCGTTCGCGAATCTCCTGCCGCACCGCCTTCCGAAGCCTGGCGACCGTGCTGAGGCGTGTGCCCTTGCGCAGATAGTTCTCCGTCGCGCGAATGGCGCCAAAGGGCATTGACAGCAGGCGCTCGACGAGACCATCGGCGGACAGGGCCAGCTCTGCCGAACCACCACCGATGTCGCAGGTCACCATCCGGCCATGGCCCACATCAAAGTGCGCCTGCGCGCTGCGGAAGGAGAGTCGCGCTTCATCCTCGCCGGAGATCACTCGCACGGTCAGGCCAGCCACCTTCTTGACCTGCCTCACGAACGCAGCTCCATCGCTCGCATCACGCACCGCACTCGTGGCCACGCACTCGATCCGTTCGGCACCCAGTTGCGTCGCCAGTGTCACCATGCGCTGGAGCGCCTCGATCGCCGCCAGTGCACTCTCTTCCGAGAGGTGTCCCGTTTCGTCCACGCCGGTGCTCAACCGCGGCGCCGCCTTCATCTCGTCAACTGTCCGGATCTCACCGGTCGCGCTGACATCGGCGACGATCGCACGGATGGAGTTCGATCCGATGTCGATCGCCGCGATGCGACGGGGACGAGCCGACGCCAGTGCGATCGGCAGCGCCTCCGACGAGAGCGGTGTACGCATCGATCGCGACGGGCGAGGCGATGGCACGGCGGGCACCGGTGCGACTGGCGTTGAACGGGGCGCGCGAGCGGGCATGAACTCGGGGACGGGGAAGCGAGGGAGTGCGGAAGTTACCAGTCACCAGCCGCGATGCCAGCAATCCCGCTCGACGGCCTCCGAATATATGGCGCACGCTACTGGCGGGGTTCGGGCCTCCACGCCCGCAACAACGCGCTGCGCATCGCATCGGGAAGGGGAGCGTACCCCAGCGCGAGCGCGTCATCGGCGCCAGACTCCAATGCCCAGCGCACAAACTGTGACATCGCCCGAACGCGACTGCTGTCCCGGCCGCGCGTCGGGACGATCAGCCACGACAGCGATGCGATCGGGTAGCTGAACTCCCCCGGTGCGTCGCTGATACTGCTCGCGAACTCCACCGCGTCATCCATCGACCCGAGCATCGCACTCGCCGCAGACCTGAGCCCGCCCGTCTGCGGTGTAACCCACGCCCCGGCGTGGTTTCGGACTCGTGCAACGGGCAAGCGGTTCTGCATCGCGTACACCGCTTCGACAACGCCGATCGCGTACTCGGTGGCCTTGATCTCGGCCGCAACCCCTTCGTTTCCGCGCGATCCGACACCAACGGGCCGCGTGGAATACTTGCTTCGGCCTGGCCCCTTGGCCCAGACACTGCTGGTTCGACTGAGGCAGTCGGGCAGGATCCAGCTCGTACCGCTGGTATCCGCCCGCACGACGACGCGGATCGCCTGATTCGGCAGAGCGAGCTCAGGGTTCAGCGCGACGATCACCGGATCATCCCAACGCATGACGCGGCCGAGAAGAATCTCCGCCAGCGCGGGGCCGTCCAGACGCAGCTGACACGTGAGTGTCGGGACGTTGTACGTTACCGCGGCACCGCCCACCACCAGCGGCACCTGCCGGATTCCACGGGCGGACAGCGACTGACGTTCAGCCGCGTTCAGCGGGACGTCGGTCGCGGCGAAGTCCACCGAATCGGCGAGGAGCGCGCGGATGCCCGCCCCCGATCCGACCGACCGGTAGTGTTGATGCGTACGCGGTGCGTCTCACCAAAGTGCGAGAACCAACGCGTGTACACGGGATATGGGAAGGTCGCACCGGCCCCCTCGATGACGATCGCCGTCGAATCATCGGCCGCCGGCGGCTCGGAGCGCTGATCGGACGGTGCGGCGCATGCATTGAGAAGGCTGAGGGCCACCGCGATGCAGCGGATCATGTCGCGAACGCTCACATGTCGTTGGAGTAGCCGACGAACTTGAATCGACCGCCGTACTCGATGATCGAGCCGAAGATTCGCCCGTCGAACGCCGTTCCGTCGCCGCGCCGCAGGTGCACCAGGCAGCCCTCGTGCAACTTCATCGGGCCCGATGTGATCGGTGGGTTGGGGCAGTCGAGCGATTGGAGCGTGAGCGGGGTGCCGCCCAACCGCGACAGCGCGCGTCCGATCCCCTTTTCGCTATTGAGCACGATCTGATCCCATTTCCTCTGCGGCGGCAGGCCCATGGCACGTGTCGCATCAGGGGTGTTCGGGAAGTACAGCGACGCAAACTCAGCGCGGGACAGGGCCATCGTGCCGAGTGCACGGGCGTCCTGTGCAGCCAGCGCTGCGGTGAACGCGGTCACCAGCGCTTGCCGCGAACTCTCACCACCGTTCAGCGCGGAGAGTTCGGGCAGCCCGACGCGAAAGCGGCGGATCATTTCCGGCATCGGAAACACGGAATCGATCGTTGCACCGGGAATGCGCGTGGTGTCCAAGGGCAGGCGCTCGTACGCATACGGCGATCCGTCCGGTGTGACGGCGGCGGCGCTCGACGCGGCGCTGTCGCGCGACTTTCCATCTGACGGCGCGCAGGCAGCGAGCACCGCCAGTGCCGCAGCGAAGAGGCGGTGTACGCCGGTGGCCGAGCGGGTGCGTGAAGCAGAGGTTGGCATGGTTCATTGGCAGAAAAAGCAGCGGGCCGATGCGCGGTACGTCGCGCATCGGCCCACAAAAAAGTACAACGCGGTCAGTTGATTACGTACGTTGTCCAGCCGTTCCACCACTTGGCACCAGTCGGATCGGCGGCGCCACGGTAGGCCGTCGGCGCGACGAAGGTGCCGGCGCGCGTGAGGAGCTGGCCGGTGAACGTGGCCAGACCACCCGTCGCCGCGGCACCGGCAGTCGGTGGCGCCCAGTCGAACATGGCGCCACTCGCGGGCTGTGCCGATGGCAGGTTGGTGAACAGCGCGGACGCTGTGCCGGCAACGGTGAACAGACGGTTGGCGGTGGTGTCCGCCGTGTACTGACGCACCGCCGTCGGCAAGCCACCGCTCAGGATCTGCGGATCAAACAATGCACCGTTCTCGGCGAACAGAATGTTCGACAGTGCAAAGTTGCCTTCCGTCTGGCGGATGAACGTCGTGGTATCGCGGAAGGAGATTGCCGACTGCGGCCAGCGGGCGATGATGCCGTTGACGTAGAATCCACCGACGCCCCGACGCAGCATCGCGCCGCGTCCGCCGGCGGCGGGCAGCGTCACGCCATTGGCCGTGCCGACGCCGATGATCGTGAAGTTCGAGACGACGGGGATCGTGAGCGGCGTGGAATTCTGGCCATCTGTGCAGCCGGCGCCGCTGCAGCCGTCGTTCTCGATGCCCTGCGGATCGCTGGACGGCGAGCCTGCCGCCGAGCGCGGCGGGATGAGGCGCGTCTGCAGCGCGATCAGGAATTGCAGGCGGCCGACGTAACCTTCGGAGATGTCGAAGTGGTCGTCGCCCGACTCGTAGCTGACGAAATTCTTTCCATCCACCGCGCCACCGAACCATTCAAAGCTGTCGTCCAACCCGGCCATCGATTGCAGGAACTGCATTTGCGTGCCGCTGCCGACTGCGGCGAACGTGAACGTGTTCAGCTCCGCATCTGGGGCGGTGGCGAAACCAGCAAACTCCACGCGAACGTAGCGCAGGATACCGCTGTTGTCTGTGTTTGACGCACCGCCGCTGTAGACCTGCGCCGGATTGGCCCCGCCGGTGCCCGTGGTGCCCGTGCCTTCCAGGGTGATCGTTCCCGTGCGATTGATGATGCCATTGCCGACGATGATCACGCCGCCCCAGTCACCGGGCTGACGCGAACCAGCAGCGCGTGCTGATGTGAACACGATCGGATTGGCGGCGGTGCCCTGCGCGTCGATCTTCGCGCCGCGCGTGATGAAGAGCGAGGAGCCGACGAAGGCCGTCGACGGATCGCCGACGATCCGTGTGCCAGGCTGAATCGTCAGCGTTGCGCCGTTCGCAACCTGAACGAAGCCCTGCAGCGTGTAGGTCGTGTCGGCGAAGAGGGTGCGGTTAACTGTGATGTTGGTGCTGATGGTTGACGCTGCCGTACCAGGCGCTCGCGTCGTCGCCGTGACGATCGCGCTGAACTGTGACGGTCCGGACGCACGAATAGCCTGCACGCGGTACGAATACGCGGCGTTCGGCTCGAGGCCACTGTCGACGAACGTCGTATCTGTCAGTGCAACCGGAGAAACGGTCGCGAACGTCGTCGACGTGCCGATCGCGCGCTGCACCACATAGCTGGAGGCATCACTGACGCGGCCCCACGTGATGCGGTTGGAAGTCGCGCTGATCGAGGCGGCGGCACCGCCGATCGGCGGCAGATCGGTGGGACCGGTAGAATCCTTGCCGCACGCTGCGAGAGTCACCGAGGCGGCGACCAGCAGACCGGCAGACATCGAACGCCAATTCAACATTATGGAATCTCGAAAGAAAGTTTTGATGCGCGACAGCTCGTACGGTGAGCATCAGTGAATCTTGTTTCACTCTGTCATCGCTCGTACACATTGCGGTCACGGTCCTGTCACAGCGCCCTGCCGAGCTTGTGACAAATGACGAGCGAGGGGCCTGAACACGGTGCGTGGTCAGGCCCCTCGCCCAACTCCCGGAACGCGCCAGTGCTGCTACGGCTGCCAGTTGAAACCGAACGAGACAGTGCGACCTACGCGGAACTCCTCGCGCGTGACCGGACCCTGTTCGATCCGGTACTTCGCATCCAGCAGGTTGCGGGCATCCAATCGACCGCTCAAGCCACTGACAACGGGGAAGCGCAGCGAGAAGTCGACCACGTGGCGCGGCAGCTCCTTCACATCCGGCAGCGGCAGTTCGCCGGCATCCGTGATTCGCGGTCCAATCGTGTTGTAGAGAAGCGTGGCGCTGGTGGAACCGCTCGCCGTGTTCCACGTCACACCGCCATTCAGCATATACGGCGCCTGACCGACCATTGCACGGTTGGAGTTCGTCACACTCGCCAATCCCTGACGCAGCGTGATCTTGCTCTGCATGAAGGTGGCGTTGGTGAATAGGCTCACGTTCTCGAGCGCCGTCGTCAGCTTGCCGAGTCCGGTGCGTGCCTCGAGCTCCACACCATAGTTGTTCGCGCGCAGCGCATTCTGATACGAGACGATACGCGTTCCCGACGTTCCGAGATAGATGCGCTCGATCGGATTCTCGAACTGCTTGCCGAAGA
>Ga0105049_10000559_pt1 | contig 41441 bp, 34 predicted proteins | sample MAT06_FD_78087 | JGI IMG/M metagenome (GOLD analysis project Ga0105049, IMG submission 78087) | Freshwater microbial communities from Lake Fryxell liftoff mats and glacier meltwater in Antarctica - MAT-06 | ecosystem: Environmental > Aquatic > Freshwater > Ice > Liftoff microbial mat | place...
AGCGGACGTGTCGACAGATGCCATAGAGGTGGGTGGCATCGTTTATCGCCGTGTCGTTCGTTGCTCGGACGAATACGTCACTGCGGCTGGACCGGTCAGGGTGGAACGCACACTCTACAAAGATCGGACCCGCGAGGACGCGCCCTCGATCTGTCCCATGGACTGCGCCTGGGCGTCGTTGGGGCTCGCTGGACGCCACTGGCGGCTCAGCTCGCGACCTGGGTCGTGTCGCAGATGACCCCGCGCACCAGCGCGGCCATCACTATCCGTGCGAGCTCGCCAGCGCGATGCAGCGTGACGCCAACCTGCGTTTCGTACACAGCGCAAACGATGCGCTCGGGTCCGGTGACGACGACGCACGTCTTCTCGACGGGCAGGCGCACAATCACCTCGTTCCTGTTCTGGTCGCTGCCGCAGTTGGGGCACTCGAGCTTCGGGGCTATGCGACAACCCTCCGGGTCAGGGGTAGAAGGCCGTGATCACCACGGTCCAGGGGTCCGCCTCGAACTCGACCACGACGGTGGCCGATCCCGGGCACTTCAGCACCAGCGCTCTGGATGCGAACGGTCTGCCACCGCGTCGCCAACCTCCAGGACAGCCTCGATGTCGGCCTCGCTCAGACCGTCATCGCCGGCGGCATAGAGCGCAGGCTGCGGCACGGTCAGCGCACCGACATCAACGCAGTACCGCTTCGCCTTTGCGGCCTCGGCAGCGGTAGCGTTCTTGGGCGTCAACAGCACGTCGGCAATCTAGCGAGTGCATTGCATGACGCAGCAAAAGTCGACATTGCTTGCGCCAAAAGCAACCGACCACACCCACCTACGCGAGCTGCCGCAGGTAGTGGCAGGCCTGCTTCTGCCACCAGTTGTACTTGTGGTCGGAGTCCTCGCCCCAGAAGGCGACGTGGTTCGGGATCCGCTTTGCTTGCAGAAGGGCGCCGAGCTCGGCGGTCTCGGCGATGCAGCCACGCTCTGCCGGGCCGCGCCCAACGACGAGCGTGATGTGGGTGTGGCGGCGCACAAGATCGAGAGGCTGGCCGTCCAGATTGGGCACGAATGCGAGCGGGTCGTCGAAGTAGACGTGCTCGCCGGGGTGCGTGAACATGCGGCTCGCACCGTATTTGCCGGACATCCCGAGCGCGCTCCGGAAGGTCTCCGGATGCTTGAGCGCGAACAGGGTCGCGTAGAGCGCGCCGACCGAACAGCCGGCGGTAATCATCGGGATCTCGGGCGAGCGGCAATCCGCGCGAATGAACGGCACCAGCGTCGCTAGCACGAAGCGCTCGTACGCACGGTGGTGCGCCATGCGCTGCGCCGTGGTGCCTTCGCCGGAGAAGCTGCGCGAGACGTTGGTCTCGGGGCAGTAGATCTTCAGCCGGCCCTCGGCCAAGAGCGGCCTGAGCGCGTCGATCATGCCGCTCTCGCGCCACTCGTGCGCGACGCCGGCGTTCGACGGAAAGACGATCAGCGGCTGGCCGATGTCGCCGAACGCCCAGAGGTGGACGCGGCGACCCAGGTCGGGACTCTCGACAAGCAGGTGACGTGAGCTCACGGGGAGAGCCTATCGAGCCTCCGCTGCCGGACGTCAACCAGCGAACCTGGGTTCCTGAGATGATCGTTGTCAGGCCGGCCCGACCCAGTCCCTTCGTGGTCCACAGCGAAGCTGGGTTTGCAGTTTGAGCCGCGGGCCAGTGCTGTGCTAGCGTTCCTTGGAACTCGCGTCTGGGTTTCACTTTCGCCGGAGAACAGCGGTGGCAGAACAGCCAAGCGAATCCAAAGTCCCATCGGTCACCCCTGCGACGCCGACCCACGCACCGGTCGCGCGTGCGCCGACGCAACAGAAGCAGTCGACGCCATATTTGCAGCTCAAGCGCGGGCTCCAGATGATGAGCTTCGATGAGCAGGCTGCTTTGCTCGCGCCAAGCCCGGTTCAGATGTCTGGGGGCAATACCGACCAGGTGCACGCGGCCGCCGCCCAGGGCATCGCTAGCGGTGGCGGCGCAATGCCGCACGGCCAGCAGATCCAGAGCGCATTTGGAAACCACGACATCTCCGGCATTCAGGCGCACACCGGCGACGGTGCCAAGCAGGCCAACCAGGCGATGGGCGCCGAAGCGTATGCGACCGGCAACCACATCGCCTTTGGCGGCGCGCCCGACCTGCACACGGCCGCCCACGAAGCGGCACACGTCGTCCAGCAAGGGCACGGGGTGTCGCTCTCGGGCGGTGTCGGCTCGGTCGGGGACACCTACGAGAATCACGCGGACAAGGTCGCTGATGCGGTCGTCAAGGGCGAGTCGGCCGAGCCGATCTTGAACGAGATGACAGGCGGCGGAGCCAAGGGCGGCACACAACAGAAGGCGATTCAGCAAAAGGCCGTACAGCTCGAGGCCGTGCAACGCGTGGTGCCGCCGGTCACCCCGCCGCTAGCACCTGTGCCCACGCCGTGGGAAGCCCACGTGGCAGGCCTTCCCGACGACATCAAGACGAAGTGCACGGCGGTTTCCGATACGCCGACGCAGACCATCTTGATGGCGATGGCGGCCTCGCAAAAGCGCATCTACTTCACCCTGGGTGTGGCGGCACGCGGCTACTACGCGAGCAAGCCTGACAATCGTTCGGGCATCGATGCGATGGCCGCGACCGCAACGCACCTCGCGTTCTTCGAAGCCAATATCGGCAACCCGGTCATCAGCGACGCATTCTTCAGGTTCACGCCCAACGAACGCGCCGATATCCTGAAGATTCCCGACCCGGCGAAACAGACCGCAATCATGAGTGACCCGACGAAGATGGCGCAGTGGAACGCGACCCGCGTTGCCCAGGAGCCCAACCTCGCGAGCAACCCGGCTCTGGCGGCAGCCCTCATCGACTCGGCCGGCAATCCGCTGCCCGACATGCTGGCGATCTGCTCGGGTGAAGCCGGCGAGCGACTGCGCCGGATCGCCTCCGACCCGGGCTTCGCGAGCCCCGCGACACCGGTGTCCTTCGTCGCCGATCTGCGCGCGAAACTGCTCCTGGCCGGCGCCAAATCGGCCTGGGATGAGATGAAGGGGCTACGGCCCGCCTATGTCAAGAGGGGCATCGCCACCCCGATCTCCGACGCCAAGGTCCCTGACCTGTGTAAGGCGATCCCGATCATCAACGTCATCTCGTTCAACACGCCGAGCAGTGGCTTGATCCAACGGATCATGGCGGCCAACACGGCGCGTCCGGACTACCCGAAGGATCCGGCGACGTCGGCCAACCTGACCGACCCGTTGGCCGCCTACGCGGCGCTCGGGAGGTCGAAGGGCACGTTCGCCGAGGCCTACTTGATCGGTGGCGGTGCATTCGCGCTTAGCGACATGGGCGCGCTGACCGGTGTCACCATCACTGGCGGTGGCGGCGTGGCGTACTGGACTGCCGACGCTTCGGTCGGGATCGCGGCACTCAAGGCTTACACCCTCGCGGAGCTCCGACAGAAGCTCGCCATCGAGGAGTCCGCCGCCTACAACAGCGGCGCCATCGTCGTGAACCTCAAGAAGACGGTCACGACGCTGCTTGCCGGCGCGGCGCCCGAAGTCTTCCGACCGACCGCTATCGACGGGCTCGAGTTCACGCAGTTCGACATCGCCGACCCCGGCAAGTTCCACGGCGTGACTTCGGGCGGCACCGGCGAAGTGATGATTCCTGCGTGCACGTTCGCGGATGTCGACCCCGCCAACATCACGATCCGGCGCTGAGCGCGAGGCTGAACGATGACCCTCGAAGAAGCACGAGCGATTTACGCGAGCCACTCCGGTGGCGATATCGACCGCTACAACGGGTCCGGATTGGCCGGGATCACGGAGGCATTCTACGACGCCAGCGGCGCCGAGAAGCGGCGCATCTGGGAGGTCTTCTTTACCTTCGCGCTAGCGGGCGATGAGGCCGAGGCGTCGCTGGCCCGACACTTTCTCTTCAACAATGCGGCCCCAGCAGATGCCTATGCACCGCTGGTCGCCGCCGTGCGTGCAGGCGGACATCCCAACCTGGCCACAATCGAGGCTATCCTTGGTGCCTGGCCGGCGAACCTCGACGACGCGGATCGCGCCGCGTTGACACAGATGTTCGTCGCGAACCCGGTCGCGCACTTTGCGCTGGCCGGAAATCTCGTGCGAAAGGAACCGCGCGGACCCGCGTGGGACGCCTTCGCGCTCGCGCTCGACCAGGTCAGCGACATGAACAGCTTGGTCGGCGGCTATGAGAGCGCGTCGCTGGCCGCGCGCCAGTACGACTACGCGCTCATCCTCGCCAAGCGTGATCCCGCGCTCTTGTCGGAGCTTGCACCGCTCCTCCCAAGCGGTGTGGGTGAGCAGCTACTGAGGTCCGCCGGCCTTCCTTGAACTGACACGAGCTGGCGCGCGTGTCGGTTCGACACGATCCTACCGCGCCGGATACTCGTAGCGCTCGCCCTGCCAGTTCGTGAACACGACCCGCTCGTCGTCGCGCGACTGCACGTAGTCCGGCACCATCGGGATCTTGCCGCCGCCGCCCGGCGCGTCGATCACATACGTCGGCACCGCCATGCCCGACACCGGTCCACGGAGGGCACGCATGATCGCCAGGCCCTTCTCGACCGGCACGCGGAAGTGCGAGATCCCGGTCGCGAGGTCCGCCTGGAACAGGTAGTACGGCCGGCAACGCTGGCGCAGAAGCCAGACGTTGGTGCGCCGCACGATGTCCGCCTCGTCGTTGACGCCTTTCAGCAACACCATCTGATTGGCGCAGTTCAAGCCGCGGTCGGCCAGCGCCCTGAGCGTGCGCGCCGCCTCGGGCGTGCACTCCTTCCAGTGGTTGAAGTGCGTGTGCACGTAGAGCGGATGATGCTTCGCCAGCATCGCGATGGTCGCGTCCGTGAACCGCTGCGGCAGCGTCACCGGGTTGCGCGTGCAAAGGCGAATGACCTCGACGTGCGGGATCGCGCGCAGGGCGCCCAACAACTGGTCGAGCCGCTCATCCGACAGGGTCATCGGGTCACCGCCCGACACCAACACGTCGCGCACCTCGGGGTGCGCCGCGATGTACGCGAGGCCCATCGCGAGCTGGTCGTGCGCCGCCGCCGAGGTCGGGTCCGACACCTTGCGCTTGCGCGTGCAGTGGCGGCAGTACACCGGACAATTGTGGGTCACGTAGAACAGCACGCGATCCGGATATCTGTGCGTAATCCCCGGCACCGGCATGAAGCGCTCTTCGCCGAGCGGGTCGTCGAGATCCCCCTCCTGCCGCACGAGCTCGCCCTCGCGCGGGATCGCCTGGGCGCGCACTGGGCAGTCGGGATCGTCCGAGTCTATCAGCGCCGCGTAGTATGGCGTCAGCGCCATCCGGAACGCCCCGGCTGTGCCCGCTATCGCCAGCCGCTCGCCGTCCGTCAGCCGCACGATCGCCTCGATGTCGGCGACCGTTCGCAGGCGATTACGCTGCTGCCAGCGCCAGTCGTTCCAGAGCTCGTCCGGCACGTCGGCCCAGAGGCTCCGCGGCGACGCCCCGACCACGTCACGCGCCACCGGCCCGAGCTCACTCGGGTGGGCCTGCGTCTGCAGATCTTGGACGGTCGACTGGGTCACCGGCCGCTTGTGCCCGGATCGCCCGGCCGCCGTCAACGTTCATGCGCTTGCAGGGCTTGCCAGGCGAATCGCCACTCGCCTCTGGACTCGACCCGCTTTGGCGCACACCCTGCGTGCTGTGATGCGCTGGTCCTTCGGTATTGGTCGCTTGTTCGGCATCCCGGTGCGGATGCACATCGGCCTCGTGCTCCTGCTGCTGGCGCTGGTCGTGCTGGCACCGTCTGACATCGTCGTCGTGCGCACGCTGCTCGTGTCGATCATCGTGCTGGTGAGCCTCGTTGCGCACGAGGTCGCGCACGCGCTCGCTGCCCGCCGCTACGGGATCGAGACCAAACAGATCCTGCTCCACCCGTTAGGCGGCGCCGCGGTCCTGTCGGAGCGCCCGCCAACGCCCGCCGCCGAGCTCTGGATCGCCGCCGCCGCGCCGCTGACCAACCTCGCCATCGCCGGTTTGGGCTTCATCGGCGCGGCGCTCACCGACGCACCGCTCTTCTACGACATCGCCTGGCCCAACCTGCTGCTTGGCGCGAGCAACCTCCTGCCGGCCTTCCCGCTCGACGGCGGCCGCGTCCTGCGTGCCCTCCTCGAGATGCGCATCGGCCCCATGCGCGCCACCCGCTGGGCCGCTCGCATCGGGCGCCTGCTCGCGACGGTCGGCGTCGTCACAGGCCTCGTGTTCTTGCAGCCTGTGCTCGTCCTACTCGGCGCGATGATCTTCCTGGCCGGTGCCTCCGAGGAACGTTCGAGCCTCATCCACGGCTTCATGTCCCGCCGCCGCGTGCACGAGTCGATGGACGGCGTCGAACAGTCGGTCGCCGCCGGCGCCGATGTCGGCGACGCGCTCCGGATCCTCGGCCAGCACCCGCGCCTCGCCGCGGTGCCAGTGACCTTCGGCGCACGCGTCATCGGCGTCGTCTATCGCGAGCCGTTACTCGTCGCGGCGGCTGCGAACGCCGGGGCCTCGATCTCGGACATTCTCGACCGCAACATCGTCACTCACGACGGCGACGGCCCGCTGGTCCCCCTGCTCCGCCGCATGGGCGAATCGCAGAGCCGCACGGCGGTCATCCTCCAGGGTCACGAGGTCCGCGGCATCATCACCGTCGAGCGCCTTATCGAAGCCCTGCGCGCCGCCCGCGACTGAACAGTGTCGGATGAGGAAACGTGGAGCTGTACTCGTCGTGCGGCGCTCAAGCGACCGAAGGTGCGACGCTGCATCACGTTTTTTGGATCCGAAGCCAGGCGATACTGTTCAACGATGCTTCGCTCGCAGGTCTTGGACGTCGACACGGTCCTTGGGTCGCGCGGCAGCCGCCTTGTCGAGGTCCTCGGTCATCCTCGGACGGCCGTGCACTGCCAGCGCGTGCGCCCCGACCACCACGAACTTCACGGGGTGGGAATCAAGAGCAACAAGAACGCGTGCCAGTCGCACGGGTAGTACGCCGGAAGTCGTTTGCATCCCAAGGCGCGATTCGCCCCGACCAGGGTCAGGTCAACGGAAACGCCTTGTTGACGCGGCTGACCAGTGCATGGTCGAGCGACGCCGCGAGCTCACGCGCCGCGCGCACGACCCCGTCGAGCCGATAGCCCGTCGAATACCCCAGGTGCTCCAATAGATAGAGCACATCCTCGGTCGCGACGTTGCCGGTCGCGACCTTCGCGAACGGGCAGCCACCAAGCCCACCCGCGCTCGCGTCGAAGCGCCGGATCCCGTAGTCCAGTGAGCGCGCCACGTTCGCAACGCCCATGCCCCAGGTATCGTGGAAGTGCATCACGATCCGTGAGGCCGGCACGGCCTTCAACACCACGTCGAGAAGCCGCGCCACGTCGGCCGGCGTGCCGACGCCGATCGTATCGCCGAGGCTCACCTCGTAGGCGCCCATCGCCAGCAGCTCCTCGACGATTGGCAGCACCTGCTCGGGCCGCGTCGGCCCGTCGTACGGGCACGCGAACACCGTCGAGACATAGCCGCGCAACGCCACACTCTCGTCCCGCGCCCGCGCCGCGATGTCCCGGAAACCGGCCAGGCTCTGGGCGATCGTCGCATTGATGTTGGCGCGCGCGAAGCCCTCGCTCGCCGCCGTGAAGACCGCCACCGCGTTGCACCCGACCGCGCGTGCCCGGTCAAAGCCACGCAGGTTCGGCACCAGCGCCACGTAGCGCACACCCTCGACCATCGTCAGCCCGGCGAACACCGCCTCGGTGTCGGCCATCGCCGGCACCCAGCGCGGCGACACGAAGCTGCCGACCTCGATCTGACGCGCCCCCGCCTCTACCAGCGCCTCGATGAAGCGCACCTTGCTCTCGGTCGGGATGACGACCTTCTCGTTCTGGAGGCCATCTCGCGCGCCGACTTCGGTGATCTCGACCACTCTGCCAGCCTCGCTGCCTTCGCGCGCGTTCATGGCGTCCCCTCCGACTCCGCGGCCGTTGCCGCGATATCCGCGAGCACGACCAGCGCAACACCAGCCTGCACGAGTTCACCCTCGCGGCAGCCCACCTCGCGCACGACCCCGTCCCGCGGCGCCTTGAGCGCGTGCTCCATCTTCATCGCTTCGAGCGTGACGACCGTCTGGCCCTTCTTCACGACGTCACCGACCTGCACCGCGACGCGCACGATGCGGCCGGGCATCGGCGCTTCCATGCCCGCCATCCCGCCATGCGCATCCCCGCGCCGCATCTGGCCGCTCGACCACTGCGCCCGCACGGTCCGCGACCCGGTGCTGACCCAGCGCTGGTCGCCCTCACGCGACAGCGCCGCGCGCACGACCCGCCCGTCGCCGAGCGTCATCACGAGCATCCCAGCGCGCCCTTCGCGCTCGACCCGGGCCTCGACTGTAACGGTCTTGCCGCCGACGACGACGTTCAGCGTCCCGCCGCTGGCCGCCCGCGCGACCGCCTCGTAGCTCTCGCCGTCGATCTTCCAGCTCATGGTGCACCCGTGCCCGTCACGCCGCGCCACGTCCCGACCGCCTGCCACACCGCGACCGCGCTCGCGCGACCTTCCCGGTTGCCCGCCGCCGCCTGCGCTGCGGCACCCAACCCGAGCGCCTCCGCCACCGCCAGCGCCATCAGCGCGTCGTCCGACGGCGGCACCGCGACCACCCCGTCGGGCCAGTGCTCGGCGATGAAGCCCGTGTGCGTCGCCCCCGCCGCGTACGAAGGATGGGCCACGAGCATGCGCAGGAACTCGAGATTCGTCACCACGCCGTGAACCTCCCAGCGCCCCAGCGCGGCCAATAACCGCAGCCGCGCGTGCTCACGATCCTCCCCCCAGGCGATGAGCTTGGCGAGCATCGGGTCGTAGTGGACCGTCACCTCGTCCCCTTCCGAGAATCCCGTGTCGAGGCGCACCCCCGGCATCGCTGGCAGGCGGAAACGCAAGAGCCTCCCGACCTGCGGGATGAACCCCTGCGTCGGGTCCTCCGCATACAGCCGCGCCTCGATCGCGTGGCCGCGCAGCTCGGGGGTCGGCGGCAGCGGCTCACCCTCGGCGACCCGCACCTGCAAGCGCACAAGGTCCAGCCCCGTCACGCACTCGGTCACCGGGTGCTCTACCTGGAGGCGCGTGTTCATCTCGAGGAAGTAGTAGCCGCCACGCTCATCCAACATCAGCTCGACAGTACCCGCGCCGACATAACCGACCGCCTCACCGGCCTTCACCGCGGCAGCCCCCATGGCCGCCCGCAGCTCTGGCGTCAGCACCGGCGACGGGCTCTCCTCGATGACCTTCTGGTGCCGTCGCTGGATCGAGCACTCACGCTCGCCGAGGTGTACGACCCGCCCATGCTGGTCGCCAAAGATCTGGATCTCGACGTGGCGCGGCTTGACCAAGAGCTTCTCGAGATAGACCGAGCCGTCGCCAAAGCTCGCCTTCGCCTCGCGCTGCGCGCCTTCGATCGCCTCGACCAACTCGTCGGGCGACCACACCGAACGCATGCCCTTGCCGCCACCGCCGGCCGCCGCCTTCACGAGGACCGGGAAGCCGATGCGCTCGGCCGCGGCCACCAGCGCTTCGATGCCCTGCCCCGCGTCGTGCACGCCCGGCACGACCGGCACCCCGGCCGCTTCCATCGTCTGACGCGCCGCAATCTTCGAGCCCATCGCGCGGATCGCCGCCGGCGGCGGCCCAATCCAGACGAGCCCGGCGGCGCTCACCGACGCGGCGAACGCCTCGTTCTCGCTCAGGAACCCGTAGCCCGGGTGGACCGCGTCGGCCCCCGTCGCCTTCGCCGCCGCTAATATCGCATCCACCCGCAGGTAGCTCTCGCGCGCGGGCGCCGGCCCGACGTGAACGGCCTCGTCGCAGGCGCGCACATGCAGTGCGTCGCGGTCTGCGTCCGAGTACACCGCGACCGTGCCGATGCCCATCGCGCGCAGCGTTGCCGCAATCCGTACGACGATCTCGCCGCGATTCGCGATGAGCACCTTGGTGATCTTACGGGCCATTCACTTCACCCACTGCGGCGTGTCTTTCATGAGGAACGCGCGCATGCCCTCTTGCGCCTCGGGGCTCGCGCGCAGCTCGGCGATGAGATTGGCGGTCTTCACGATCACCTCGTCGTCACCCATGCGCGTCACCGTGCGCGCTAGATCCTTGCACGCCGACAGCGCCTTGGGCCCGCCCAGCAGCACCAGCTTCACGCGTTCGTCGACCTTCGCGTCGAGCTCCGCGTCCGGCACGAGGTGGTTTACGAGGCCCCAGGCGAGCGCCTCCTTCGCGCCGAACGGCTCGCCCGTCAGGAACAGCTCGCGCGCCCGTGGCACGCCTATTTTGCGCACGACGAACGGCGAAATCACAGCCGGCGCCAACCCGAGGCGCACCTCGGTCAGCGCGAACGACGCCGACTCCGAGGCGACCGGGATGTCCATCGCCGCCACGACGCCAACGCCCCCGCCGCGCGCCGCGCCATGAATGCGCCCAACGACCGGCTTCGGGCAACTGTCGACCGCCTCGAACAGGCCCGCCAACCGGCGCGCGTCCGCCGCGTTCTCGACCTTTCCAAACGACGCGGTCTGCTTCATCCACGCCAGATCCGCGCCCGCGCAGAAGTGCTTACCAGCCGCCGCGAGCACGATCACATGCACGCTCGCGTCGGCGCGCACGCCCGCGTCGTCACCGCCGCCGAAGAGCGCGGTCAGCTCCGTAATGAGCTCGCCGTTGAAGGCGTTGCCGATCTCCGGGCGATTCAGCGTCACCCGCAGGACCTTGTCGTGACGCTCGATGAGCAGGTGCCCCATACACTCCTCCCTAAGCCCCTAGACTTTCATCACATCCGGAATACGCCCGGCTTCCAGTCCGGAATCGGCGCATTGTAGGCGGCCGACAGCGACAGCCCGAGCACCGTGCGGGTATCCTTCGGGTCGATCACACCGTCGTCCCAGAGGCGCGCCGTCGCGTAGTACGGGTTGCCTTCGGCCTCGTACTTCTCGAGCGTCGGCTGCCGAAACGCGGCCCGCTCCTCGGCGGTCCAGGTCTTGCCGGAGCGCGCGAGCTGGTCGTCCTTCACGGTCGCCAGTACCTCGGCCGCCTGCTCGCCGCCCATCACGCTGATGCGTGAGTTGGGCCAGGTCCAGAGGAAGCGCGGCTGGTACGCGCGGCCGCACATGCCGTAGTTGCCGGCGCCGAAGCTGCCACCGATCAGCACCGTGAACTTCGGCACGTTCGCCGTCGCGACCGCGTGCACCATCTTGGCGCCGTCCTTGGCGATCCCGCGCCGCTCGTACTCCTTGCCGACCATGAAGCCGGTGATGTTCTGGAGGAACAGGAGCGGGATCTTGCGTAGCCCACACAGCTCGATGAAGTGCGCGGCTTTCAAGGCCGACTCGGAGAAGAGCACGCCGTTGTTGGCGACGATGCCGACCGGCATGCCGTGGATGCGGGCGAACGTCGTGACCAGCGTCGTCGCGTAGAGCTGCTTGAACTCCGCCATCTTCGAGCCGTCGACGAGGCGCGCTATCACCTCGCGCACGTCGTACGGGATGCGGGTATTGGCCGACACGATGCCGTAGATCTCGGCCGGGTCGTAGCGGGGCGCTTCGACCGGCCGCAGGTCGGCGTCGATGGTTTTGCGTCGGTTCAACGTCCCGACGATGCGCCGCACCTGGTGGATCGCGTCCTGGTCGTCGAGCGCGTAGTGGTCGGCGACGCCGGAGATGCGCGCATGCACATCGGCCCCACCGAGGTCCTCGGCGGTCACGACCTCACCGGTCGCCGCTTTCACGAGCGGCGGTCCACCGAGGAAGATGGTGCCCTGGCCCTTGACGATGACGGTCTCGTCCGACATCGCCGGTACGTACGCCCCGCCCGCCGTGCACGAGCCGAGCACGCACGCGATCTGAGGCACGTCGGCGGCCGACAGGCGCGCCTGGTTGTAGAAGATGCGCCCGAAGTGGTCGCGGTCCGGGAAGACCTCGGCTTGCAGCGGCAGGAACGCGCCGCCAGAGTCGACGAGGTAGATGCACGGCAGCCGATTCTCGAGCGCGACTTCTTGCGCGCGCAGGTGCTTTTTGACCGTGATCGGGAAGTAGGTGCCCCCCTTCACGGTCGCGTCGTTGGCGACGATGACGCACTCCACGCCCGCGACGAGCCCGACCCCGGTCACGATGCCGGCGCCCGGCGCCTGGTCGTCATAGAGGCCGTCGGCCGCGAGCCCGCCGAGCTCTAGGAACGGCGTGCCCGGGTCCAGCAGGAGCTCGATGCGTTCACGGGCGAGCAGCTTTCCGAGCTCGCGCTGCCGGCTGACACCTTCGCCGCCGGCGCGCACCCGCGCGGCCTTGCCAGCGAGCGTCGTGACGAGCCCGGACATGACGCGCTGGTTCTCGCGGAACGTCGCGTCCGAGGGGTCGATCTGGCTCTCCCACACATCCATGGCCGACTCGCAGAGCGCTTGAGGAACGGAGCACCGAGGCACTGGGGGGGTAAGGCCGGCCCGAACGGCGGAGGCGACATAGCAAGGGTGCCGGGACCGGGCAAGCACGGCCTGCCGCTCTGGCACGCCCCCTCGCAAACTTGACCGCCAGCGGGTCCCGCGACATTTCAGCGGGATGGTGAAGTCGGAGCTCACGGGAATCGGGCGCTGGCGCTTGCTCGGAGCGATCGGCTCGGGCGAGCGAGCGGTCGTCTATCGCGCCCTGGACGCGGCCGCGATCGGCGCCGAAGCGCGCGAGATGGCGGTCAAAGTGCTGCACGGCGTGCTCGCCCACGACCCGCAGGTGGTCGACGCGTTCGTCGAGCGCGCCAAGGCCCACATGCGTCTCGGCCGCCTCGACCACCCGGCGATCGTCCCCTGCCACGCGGTCGAGACGGCCGGCGGCCGCCCCTACGCGGTGCTCGAGCTGACGACCGCCGTCAGCCTCGAACGCCTGTTCCCCGACCGCGGCCGCCCCAAGTTCTCGCTCGAAGCCGCCACCAACATCCTCCTCGGCGTGCTCGACGCGCTCGCCGCCGCCGCCAACGAGAAGGTCGTGCACGGCCGCCTCGCCCCCAACGATGTGCTCGTGCATGACGACGGCAGCGTCGTGGTCACCGGCTTTGGCCAGTCCGGCGACGGCCGCATGGACTTCCTCGCGGTGCATCGCCTTGCCCAGACCTTGAACGCCCCGTGGCCGCCCGAGGTCGACGCCTGGCTCGACGCGCTCAGCTCCGAGCGCTCGATATGGAAGGATGCACGCGCCGCCCGGGCCGCATTTCCGCTCGCGTTCGCCGATGCTGGCGCAAAGGCGCTCGAGCGCTCCGTGCGCAACCGGCGCCGGAAGGACCACAAGGCGCTCGAAGCGGCCGCCGCCCCCGTCGAAGACGACGCTCCGGACGAGGCCGAGGCCGACGACGATCCCCCCGAGCCACGCCGCCCACGGGACCGCGGCAAGGTCTCGACCCCTCAGTCGACCCCGCATTCGGGCAGGCGCGGCGAGGCCGAAGACGCGCTGCGCCAGGCGCGCTTCGTCGCGCTCTCGGCGTTGGCAATCGTGCTCGTCGCGCTGGCGATGGAGGTCTTCGGCGTGGGCTAGCTGGGCTGCTAAGAAAATTCAGCCACAATTCCGAACCATTGCCTAAAGTGCGAATATCTTTGCGCGCCACCCGGAACTTTCGTGCGCACGTGACCGTATAGTGGTCAGAGTCCACGCAACGAGAGTTCCATCATGCACGTCGCCGTCATCTCAGACCTCCACCTCGGGGCCGGCCGTTCGGATCAATTCGGTCACGACGAGGCGCGCTTTCTGCGCTTCCTGGACCACCTCGAGACGAGCTTCGACCGGGTCGTCTTACTGGGCGATATCTACGAGACGCTGTCGGTGCGGCCAGCGGCGCAGGTGCGCGAGCTCCGCCGCGCCAAGGAAGCGCACAAGGCGATCGTCGACCGCTTCGAGCGCCCCCTGTACCGCTACCTGCACGGCAACCACGACCTCGTCGCGGGGCATATCGATGGCCGCCCCGACGCGCTCACGTTGCGGGTCGACGGCCAGCGCATCGCGTTCCTGCACGGCCACCAGTTCGACTGGATCGTGAAGAAGGCACGCTCTATCTCGGAATGGTCGGCCTGGCTCGCCGCCTGGCTGGTGCGCCTCGGCATGACGCCCGTCCTCAAAGCGACCGGCGCCATCGAACGGCTCATCATGGGCGTCGACGGCGGCGGCCCCAACGCTTCGGTCGACCCGACCCGGCTCGCCAAGCCCGACCGCTTCCAGCGCGCCGCCATGAGCTGGGCCGCCGCCAACGAGGTCGACATCGTCGTCACCGGCCACACCCATCAGGGCGTCGTGACCCCGCACGGCGACCGCATGTTCCTGAACTCCGGCTCCTGCGCCGAGGGTCGCTTCAGCTACCTCGCGATGGACACCAGCACCGGAAACTATTCGCTCCAGACCGCTTGGTAGACTAAAGCGACAAGCCCAAGCCCCCGCGGTCGCAGACCAACATGCTGGCGCTCCTGCGCATCGACCGCTTGGTAGACTAAAGCGACAAGCCCAAGCCCCGGTCGAGGTTCGCCAGCGCCTCACCATAGCCCGCCTCCGCGCTCCCGAAGAGGGCCGAGACCGCCTCCGACAACGCGACCAGGCTCTCGACGTCGCGCAGCTCGGTGACCTTCGCGATGCCGACCCGGGCCGCGTTCTCGACCAGCTTCTTCGTCGGCACGGCGACCGCACTGCGGTGCTTCTCGTCCTTCAGCACGCCCAGTCGCACGAGCTCGCGCGCCACCCAGAACGGTGCCTCGACCCAGTTCGGCCCGGTCAGGTGCTCGCGCACGAGCTGCACGACCTCGCGTCCGCTGGCTGCGGCCCGCATCTGATAGAGGAGGTCGATCTTCATGCCGACCCGGCGCGCGATGAAGCGCGCATGCACGAGCCGCTCGAACAGGTGCCGCGCCCACGGCTCGCTGCCGAGCCGCTCGAGCGCATCGAGCCCTTCTTCGAGCCCCTCGCCATGCCCAAGCGACGCGAAGAACGTCGTCTCACGCATGCGCCGCACGAACGCGAACACCTGCGGCTGCGGCGGCAGGCCCTCGATCAATACCGCCAGTACGCCCAGCTCGATGAGCAGCGCCAGGTCGCCTGCCCCCGGCTGGTGCACCACCCCGAGCTTGTCGGCCGCGAACGTCGGCCAGTCGCCGAGCGCCTGCCAGAAGCCGATGACCCGATCGACCAGCTCCGCCTCGCCCGCCGCCCCGAGCGCCGACACCGGCACCACCTGGTAGCCCATCACTGCGAGCGGCGCATGCAGCCCCGCGTGCCCCGGCGCAACCGCGGCCATGGTCGTGGCCACGGCCGGCCCCGCGCCCACGGGCCGCGGCGCATTCGCCATCGACCTGGTCGGTGCCGCGGCCTTCGCGTCGGTCTTCGGGCGCGCCGCCAGCGACGCGGGCGGCGTGTACTTCGCCGCCATCGGCTTGGGCGGCGGGGCCTCGCCGTCCTCGTCATCGTCGTCGTCATCCAACCCGAGGCGCATACTGGCCGCGCGCACCGCATCCTCGTCCGGCGCGTCCGGCTCGGGCGGCAGGTCGGCGAACAGGTCCTCGTCGTCATCAATGTCGTCGCTGGCGGCGGCCTTCGAGGCCTTGACCACAGGCTGGGGCAACGCGGGCTTGGCGAACTTGGAGACGGCCACGTTCGGGGCCGGTGCAGCCACCGGCCGCGGCGCCGCCACTGGAGCGGGCGCCGGAGCATTGTCCTCCTCGTCGTCGTCGGCCGCGCCACCCTCGTCGGCCCCGCCTTCCGGCGCCTCGTCCTCCATATCCTCCATGATCTCGTCAACATCCATCGACCGCAGCTCGGACACGATCTTCTGGCCCCGGTCCGACAGCGCCCAGCGGATCCCGACGAGCTTGATGTAGCCGCTCGCCGCAAGCCACTCGACCCAGGCCTGGAACGCGGTCAACGTGATGTAGGTGCCGGGGTACACGTAGCTCGTGATCATCCGATAGAGCTCGTGCACCGAGTGCAGACGCCCGCCCTGGGTCACGTCGAGCGCCTCGAGCACGTACTTCACGAGCAGGATGTTGACCTCCTTCAGGCGCTCGAAGAGCACGTTCTGGAAGTCTGTGTCCGAGTGCGCCGAGTTGAGGCGCTTGGCCGTCTTGCCGACCTTGACCGTGGTCTTGTCCCAGCTGATGTCGAGCACGCCGAAGAGGACCTCGGACTTGTCCTTGTCCCAGAGGTTCTGCTTTCGCAAGAAGTCGCGAAAGCCCTTGAACTTCGTGCCGCCCGGCGTGTTCAGGTAGCCCAGTACCAGCCGCAGCTTGAAGATGTACTGGTCGAAGCGGGTACCGGGGATCGGCTCGTAGGTGACACGCTGGGCCATGCTCTGTCCTGCCATCTGGGATGTACGCGCGGCCACCACGACCAGTGCGCGGGCGCCAAGCTAGCTTGCTGACGGTTCTTTGTCATCCGCCCCTCAGGCCAGCCATTGGCCCGCATCGTTGGGACCGTCCGACAAGCGCCTTGACCGACCGCACCACCGTCTCCATCGTGCCCTCGCACATCGCCCACCGTTCTGGAGCCTGCCATGCGCCTCGCCCTCATCGCCTCGACCCTGCTGCTCGGCGCCGCCGCCTGCGACAAGGCACCTGCCCCGCCCACGCCGTCGGCCGCCGTCGCGCCCGCCGACTCGCCCGCGCCCGCTCCCAGGCCCACGCTCGCGCCCATGCCCGCGCCCGGCGCTGTGGACCCATCCGCGGCGCTCCCGCCCGGCCACCCGCCCATCGGCGACACCGGGCAACTGCCACCTCCCCCGGCGCCCGCTGGCCCGATGGCCGCCACCGTCGCGGCCGAGACCGGTGTGCCGCGGCCGCTGCCGCTCGAAGGCTCGGGCAGCATCGCCGAGCTGCGCTCGCGCCTCGCCAAGATCAAAGACACGAGCAAGCACGCCACGCTCGAAGACGCGTTCCGCAAGGTCTTCACGATCGACCGCGGCAGCCGCGACAACCCGGGCGCCGAGGCGATCCTGACGCCGCTCGCGCAGGACCCCGACCCCGCGGTCGCCTCCCTCGCCGAGCGCACGCTGGGCCTCGTACGCGTCAACTCGGGCTTCGACCAGGAGGGCGCCAAGGCCCGCTACGCCCGCGCTATCGCGCTCGATCCCGAGTACGGCGAGGCCCACTACGCGATGGCGTTCATGCTCGCGATGGGGGACCGGACGCAGGGTAAGGTCCACTTCGACAAGGCGATGGCGCTCGGCGTTCCCGACAACCGCGGCCTGCGCGAGCAGTTCTACGGTACCCACTGAACCTTTGGGCCTGCCCGATCCCGCTTCGTCTCGGGATAGCGCGACCGACTCGCCACCCGTGTGGCGAACTTACACACACGTGACGCATAAAGCGCCGCTCAACGGCCGCCGCTGCGGTTCCGATCCTTGGTACGAAATGTGCTGGGCTTGTGAGAGCGACCGCATCACCCAAAGGAGCTCGCCATGTTGAAGTTGAGCCTGACCGCCCTGACCCTCACCGCCCTGCCAGGCGCCGCGTTTGCGGTCCCGGCGCGCGCCCTCCCGGACGGCAGCGAGTGCGCAAGCGACGGCGATTGCTCCGAAGGCTTCGTATGCGAGGTGACCGGCGGCTCATCGTGCGCCTGCGAGGCCGGCACCGACTGCGACTGCCCGGTCATCGAGTACCGCTCGTGCGTGCCCGGCCCGTGCCAGGCCGACGCCGACTGCGACGCCGGCATGGTCTGCGCGAGCTACGAGTCGCCGTGCTCAGTCGGCGCCCCGTGTACGCCGGACGGCTACTGTCCCGAGCCCGAGCCGTGCGAGGCGACCACGATCAACATCTGCGCCCCGCGTTGGGTGCTGCCGTGCGCGACCGCGAGCGACTGCGGCGACGGCTTCGATTGCAAGCCGGCCGAGGTCTGCACCTGCAGCGGTGGCGGCGCGACCGAGCCGCCCAACCCAACCGACCCGACCGAGCCCGCGCCCGACCCCGACGACGGGGCAAGCGACGACGCCTCCGGCGCGCCGCCCCCGGAAGCGCCCGACTGCACCTGCGCGCCGTCCGGCGAGAACTATTGCGCGGCGCTCGAGGTCGCCTGCGAGGACGACAGCACCTGCCCGACCGGCTGGTCGTGCGAGCACTTCAACAGCACCGCGGTCGACTGCAGCCCCCCCTCGGGCGGCGACTCGGATCCCGGCAGCTCCGGCGACGTGCCGAGCCCGCCGGAAGATCCCTCGGGCAAGGTCCCCTGTGATGCGGCCCCGCCGGCCCCCGAGCCGACCGCTGGCGTCTGCTACCCGCCCTACGGGGTCGCCTTCGACTCGGGCATCCCACGGAGCGACAACAGCGCCGGCAGCACCCCGCAGTACGAGAGCGGCACCGCCGTCCCGGCCGACCCGCAGGCGAACAACACCGGCACCCCCGGCGAGAACACCAACGACACCGGCTGCCAGACCGGCGCCACGATCCCGGTCGCTGGACTCGCGTTGCTGATGGCCGCCATGTGGCGCCGCCGTGGCCAGGCGACAGCCGATTCGCGCGCAGCCTGACTCGAGCGCATGCGGGCGCGGGGGGTGGACTCCGCGCCCGCATCTGCGCGATCGTTTCGGTCGAAACGCCTCGGGGTGGATCTCGCCCAATACTTCCGGTATCGAGCCCGTTCGAACCCGGAGCGACCGATGTCCCCCCTGTCACGTGCGGCACCCCCTCTCTCTTCCTTCCTCGTCATGTTCACACTCGGCGTCGCCGCCGTCAGCGCCTGCGGCGAAGACAAAGTCGATGGCCAGGTCGAGCCGGGCGACGCCGACGCGACGCTCGAGATCTTCCTCCCCGACGCGACGATCCCGCCGCCCGACAGCGCCGAGACCGACGCCGACACAAGCACCCAAGACGTGCCGCCCTGCCCCGGCTGCACCGCTTCGCCGTGCGACGACAACGCCGACTGCAACTCGGGCTACTGCCTCGAAGGCCCCAACGGCAAGGAGTGCGTGCGCACCTGCTCGGACGAATGTCCGACCGGCTATGCCTGCCGCGGCGTGACCAACGCCGGTGGCGACCCGACCTTCCTCTGCCTGTACGAGCACGTCTCGTACTGCCAGCCGTGCAACAGCGACGGCGATTGCGAGACCGGCATCGGTGGCCTGTCGGGCGCGAAGTGCGTGCCCGCCGACGCGGCCCGCCCGGACAGCGGCAGCTTCTGCGCGACGCCCTGCACCCCCGGGAGCTGCCCGAGCGGGGCCACATGCGAGGACATCGTGCTCGGCGCCGAGACGAAGTCGTTGTGCCGTCCCGGCACCCCGAACACGCCGGCCGAGTGCGCTTGTTCGCCGCGCGCCGTCGCGCTGACGCTCGCGACCGACTGTTCGGTCGTCAACCCGCTCGGCACCTGTGATGGGGAGCGCATCTGCGCCGCGGTCGGCCCGGTGCCGGCCTGCGACGCCGTCGCCGCGGTGGCCGAGGCCTGCAACGCCAAGGACGACGACTGCGACGGCGAGACCGACGAGGACTTCCCGTCCCGCGGCGAGCCATGCGATGGCGACGACGAGGACAAGTGCCAGGGTGGCACCTTCGTGTGCGCGAACGACGGCACGCTCGGCTGCACCGACGACCCGTCGAGCGAGGTCGAGCGTTGCGACGGCGTCGACAACGACTGCGATGGCGCCACCGACGAGACGTTCGTCGACATCGGCATGGCCTGCGACGGCCCCGACGCCGACTCGTGCAAGGACGGCGTGATGGCCTGCGACGGCCTTAGTCTCGTGTGCAACGACGGGCCCGAGACCTCGACCAGTGGCGAAGAACTCTGCAATGGCCAGGACGACAACTGCAACATCCAGGTCGACGAAGGCTTCGAGGACAAAAACCAGCCCTGCGACGGCGACGACAGCGATGGCTGCCGCGACGGCCTTTTCGTGTGCAGCAGCGACGGCACGGGCCTTGTCTGCAACGACGACGGCGCAACCAAGGTCGAGCTCTGCAATGAGCTCGACGATGACTGCCAGAACGGGCCCGACGATACGTTCGTTGGCAAGCTCCTGCCGTGTGACGGCCCCGACGCCGACCTGTGCCCGGACGGGATCGCGGTCTGCGCCCCAGACCAGCTCGGCCTCGCCTGCACCGACGACGGTGTGTCGAAGATCGAAGTCTGCAACGATATCGACGATGATTGCGACGGGGCCACCGACGAGGACTTCGCGCTGAAGGGCCAGAGCTGCGACTCGGAAGTCGACACCGACCTATGTGCCACAGGCAAATGGGTGTGCGGCGCCAATGCCCTCGTATGTGACGACGACGCGGCGTCGCTAGCCGAAGTCTGCAACGGCGAAGACGACGACTGCGACGGTCTGACCGACAGCATGGACGGCGACCTCGCGGACCAGTTGAACCCGAACCAGCTGGGTGCCTGCGCCGGCTCGGTGCAAGCCTGCGCCGGGGCCCAGGGCTATGTGCCCGACTACACCGGGGTGCCCGGCTTCGGCCAGCCCGAGACCCCGAGCGCCAGCTACGCCGACGAGAACTGCGACGGCCTCGACGGTGACGTCGCCCGCGCCGCCTTTGTCGCGGTCGGCGGCCCGAACAGCGGCACTTGCACGAAGGCCGCCCCGTGCGGCAGCGTGACGTATGCCATCACGCAGACCAACGCGAGCCGCCCGCACGTTTACGTGCAGGCCGGCACCTATACCGAGGTGATCGACATCCCGAGCAGCGTAAACGTCGAGATCTACGGCGGCTTCAACACCAACTGGGTGCGCAAAGCCCGCACCGAGACGGGCCACAAGGTGACACTCAAGGGCATGAAGCAAGCAGGCGACGGCGAGTACATGGCCGTGCGCTTGCGCAGCGCCACAGTCAAGCTGGCCGACCTGGTCGTCCAGGGCGTGAGCCCCGGCAGCGACGAGCGCAAGAACGGCCAGGGCCTCTCGAGCTACGCCGTGCACGCGGTCCAGAGCACCGTCACCCTCGAGCGCGTCGAGGTCATCCAGGGCAACGGCGCCAGCGGAGCGGATGGGGCCAACGGCACCGACGCACCGAACCTCACGGCCCCGAGCAAAGCGGCCAAGGGCGGCGACGCGACGCAGTCGATCAATGCCTGCGACGCTTCGACCCACGGCGCGGGCGCAGCGGGACGGACCAATGGTGAGTGTGGGGCCGGCACGGGAGGTGGTTTGGGTGGAGACGGCGGCAAAATGGACGCTGGTTGCGACTGCGTTGGACTATGCTCAGATGGGCCTCTGCCCTTCTGCGACGACCAGTGTGCCGCAACGGGTGGCGACGCTGGTTCGGGGGGCTCGGGCCTATCCGGAGGCCCAGCTGGTAATCGCGGACTTGGCGATTCAGATTGCAACGGAGTCGGCCCGGGTGGTCCAGGCGGCACGCCTACGCAGGGAACCGGCGGTGGTGCTGGCGCACGGGGCGGCGCAGTGAGCGCCAACTTCTGGTACGGCGGAAATGGAGCACAAGGGACCACCGGAAGCGACGGAAGCGGAGGTGGTGGTGGCGGTGGCTCCGGTGGGTGCGAGAAGAGCGAACTCTTCATCCAGGATTCGTCCGGTGCTGGCGGTGGAGGCGGAGGTGCAGGCGGGTGCCGCGCACAGTCAGGCGGCGGTGGCGGAAAATCAGGTGGATCGAGCTTTGGAGTCTTTTCGGTCGGTGGTTCAGTCACTTCGACCGACTCCCGATTTGTGCTTGGCAACGGAGCCGCTGGCGGACGAGGCGGGGCCGGAGGAAGCGGCCAGCCCGGGGGCGACGGGGGCGATGGTGGAAGCGGAGCAGGAAGTGCCCAGGCAGGCGGCGCCGGAGGTAAGGGCGGCGCCGGCAGCGCGAGCGGCGGCGGTGGCGGCGGCGCCGGCGGCAACAGCTTCGGCGTCTACACCCAGGGCTCGTCAATCGATGTCGGCGGCACCAACGACTTCAGCGGCGGCGCGGCTGGCCCTCGCGGCGAATCCGGAGACGCTCCGGCCGCGGCCGGCAACAACGGTGACGGCAAGCCCGGCCAGGCAGGCCGTATCGAGCCCGTCGCGACCTGCGCCAACGCGGGCGCCTGCGGTGACTGACTGAGCGCGTGGGCCTGGCTGGGTAAATCAGCGGTCAGCGCAAACTCGGCCTCGCTCGGAATTCACGAGCGCGATGAAGCCCGTCCCGGTTGGGACATTCCAGGCGGGATTCTCATTGACCTCCAAAGCGCCGAAAGTCTCATGGCCAGCAATGGCAATTCCGTCACGAGTACCGACACCAAAGACAAGCCTACCGGGCTTCGGAATCGTTCCTCCCGAGGGCATTACCGCTCGGAAGCTCCAGCCGTAGGGTGCGATCCCGGAGATCTGGAGGTTGGGGCTATCCGTCTCTGGGGGAAGCAACACCACGCCCTCAGCAATCAGGCTCAATGCGCCGACCGCCCCGAAGACGAGACCCTCTCCGCGCGTGTCGGCTCGGATGAGATTTGGAGATGGATTACTGAAAGTTCTCTCAAGCGCGCCAACGGGGTCTAGCTCGAGGATGCCGAACTCGGAGCCCGGACCAGGTGGCGTCGGCAACGCAACGCGTGAGGAACCGTCATTCGCAAGGTAGCCAACCTCAATATTGTAGAGCAATTGTAGGGTGATACCGCCACTCGGTCTCCCGGATACGGCGACGGGCAGACCGCTGGCCGTGAAACGAGCGCTAAGCTCGAAGTCTGCATTGGCACCCGTCCGTGCGACGAAAAAGTGCCCGGCGCTTGCTGGAAGCGACGCGAGGGAGGCTGGATCGCCTTTGGCAGGGACCTCCTGCACGCGACGGGTGACCGCAAAGCCCCGCGCTTTATCGGGTACTTTCGCGTCTCACCGTCACGCTGGGTGAAGCAACCGTTCGACAAGCAGATCCTCGGTGTCGAGAGCTGGCTCGCCACGACCGGCGACGCCGAACTCGACAAGCACCGCCAAGCGCTCACCCTGCGCGTGAAGAACGCTAGCGCGGCCCGGGTCGCGACCGCTGTACTGGCCACCCTCAGGGGTGCGAACCGACAGCTGCGGCACGAGCTCGCCGACACGATGACACGCGCCCGCGACGGTCTACACCGAGCCCTGGCCGAGCACGCGGAAGACAAGAAGCTGCCGCGCGAATGGGCTGACGCGTTCTTCCGCGTCGACAGCGAGAGTCACTCGCCGCCCTGCCGACCCATCCGTCCCACCGACCTGAGCAGCCGCCACGAGCCGCGCCGACCAGAACGAGGGTAGCGCCACTTCCAATGTGCGAATGTGCGGATCGGCGACTTCAATCGCGTCATCGAGGGCCAGCTCAGCAACCTCGAGTAACATCTTCAGGCGCCCGGCGAGGTCCAGACGACCAACCCTTCGCGGTCCGCCGCGTCCGCCAGGCGCGCATCGAAGGTAACGAATCCAAGCGTTGCCGGCTCTCCGTCTGCAACCAGGAGCGCCGCGGCGAGCTGCAGCGCGTCGGCCGCACGCAACGGGTGGCGGGCAAGCAACGACAGCGCCGCCTTTCGCACGACCACCAGGTCCGAGACCTCGCTTGCGCTCGCGACGAAACGCTCGGATTTCGAGAGTGCCAGGCGGCGCGCATCTCGGCTCAAGTGGCCTTCGCGCGAGCGTCGCTCGACGGCCGACACGAGCTCGACGCGTGTGAGACCCCAGAGCGCGACCTCGCCGTCATCAATGAGCCACATGCCGACAGTCTCGCTCATCGGCTCTTGCACCAGGAGCGGCACGATGGCGGAACTGTCCCAGAACCTCATCGCTCGCCGCGGTCCTCGTCGATGGCGCGCCTCAGCTCGGCCGCCGGCGCAACGATGGGTGACTCGGCGAAGAGCCAACTGAAGTCTCCGGAGCCACGTCGCAGGATGCCCCTCGCCTCGAGACGGTCGAGGCGTTCATCCGTCGTCTCGGAGCTGAGCCGGTCGAGCCCCACGAGGCGTGCAACTGGTTTGCCACGGTCGCGCACCACCACTTCGCCACCTCGCTGCACGAGCTTCAGGTAGTGGGAAAGGTGGGCTTTGAGGGCACTGACCGAAACGGACTCCGCCATGTGACCAGATAGGTCTGATGGGTCACGCGAGTCAAGCGGGAGGCCGTAAGGGGGTGTTGTTGAGATGGAGGGGATGGCCCCGGGAGCGGGGCGGCCCTTGGCAGCGCCCGCCGCTGTAAGGCTCAGTCGTTTTCGAGCGGCTCATGGAGGTGGCGGGGCCCGTCCATCTTGTTGCGCTCGCCCTCTTTGCCTTTCATGCAGGCGGGGCGCTTGTCGCCAAAACGCAACTCGAACGGGACGTAGACCATGCAGCTGCCCGAGTGGCAGAAGACGTCGCACGGCTTGAAGAGGGCCGTGTGCTTCACGGCGTAGGTCTTGCCGGTGCGGGTGTCGGCCATGCGGTTGTAGGATTCCTTGCGCTGGCCGGACAACGGGTCATCGGGGTCCTTCTCGTCGATCGAGTGCACGCTCGTGACGATCGCCTCGGGGATGCCGAAGCGCCACATGCCGCGGCGCTCATTCTGGGCCTTCAGCATGAGGGTCACGAGCTCTGGGTCGGGCTCCTCGTCGCCGTAGGCGTACACGTGTGCGTAGCCTTCGGCGATCATCCGGCTGCGCAGCTCGGGGCAGACGACCAGGATGCGGCCGTAGCCGTCGACCTTGCCCTGCGAGGTGCAGACCCACTGCTCGCTCTTGGCGAACTCGGTGTCCTTTTCGTTGATGCGATAGAGGTCCCAGCCGTTGGCGTCGCCCCAGAAGTGCACCGGACCGTAGGCCTCGAGCGTGTTGAAGCCGACCAGGCGAGCCTTCTGGCCCTTGCGGTTGCCATCCAGGATGCGGAACGAATCGCCGTCGTTGAAGAAGACGCGCTCTTCGACGCCATCCAGGAGGATCGTCACCTTCTTCGGCTTCTTGTTGTCGTCGTCGCCGGCCGCCGCGTCGCGGCTCGCCAGGGACAAAGCGGCGGCGAGGGTGGCGGCGGCGAGCAGAAAGACGGTGAAGCGGTGTTGGGCCATGGCGAGGTGCTAACAGACCCGAGCCCAAGACTCCATTCCCGGCGCGGCTTTCATGCATGAGCGGTTGACGGGGCCGAGCCAGGTGCCTATGAATGCCGGCACTCGACGGCCCCGAGTGCCAGGGTCGCCGTCAAAACCGCAGCAATTCTGAAATCTTGGCGCCAACCAGAACCCGGCGCCAGAGTTCTCCCGGAGGAACCACATGAGCTTCAAGCCCCTGTACGACCGCGTCCTCGTGAAGCGCGTCGAAGAGGAATCCCGCTCGGCGGGCGGAATCATCATCCCCGACAGCGCTAAGGAGAAGCCGCTCCGCGGCAAGGTCCTCGCCGCCGGCCAGGGCAAGCTCCAGGACGATGGCAAGATCCGTCCCCTGGCCGTGAAGGAAGGCGACATCGTGCTGTTCGGCAAGTACGCCGGCACCGAGATCAAGATGAACGGCGAAGAGCAGACGATCCTGCGCGAGGACGACATCCTCGGCATCGTCGAAGGTTGAGGAGGAACTAAACATGGCCAAAGAAATCTACTTCGAGTCCGATGCGCGTAAGCGCGTGCTGGCGGGCGTGAACGCGCTGGCGAACGCCGTCAAGGTGACCCTCGGCCCGAAGGGTCGCAACGTCGTGCTCGAGAAGAGCTTCGGCGCCCCGCTCGTGACCAAGGACGGCGTCACCGTCGCCAAGGAGATCGAGCTGGAGGACCCGTTCGAGAACATGGGCGCCCAGATGGTGAAGGACGTCGCGTCGCAGACCAGCGACAAGGCCGGCGACGGCACGACGACCGCGACCGTGCTGGCGCAGGCTATCTTCGAGCAGGGCGTAAAGCTCGTGGCGGCGGGCGTCGACCCGATGTCGCTCAAGCGCGGCATCGACGCCGGCGTCGAGAAGGTCGTGGCCGTGCTCAAGGCGATGTCGAAGCCGGCCGAGGGCCGTGGCGACATCGAGAAGGTCGCGACCATCTCGGCCAACGGTGAGACCCAGTTCGGCACCATCCTCGCGGACGCGATGGAGAAGGTCGGCAAGGACGGTGTCATCACGGTCGAGGAAGGCAAGTCGATCGAGACGACGCTCGACCTGGTCGAGGGCATGCAGTTCGACCGCGGCTACCTGTCGCCGTACTTCATCACGAACGCCGAGACGATGAAGTGCGAGATGGCCGATCCGTACATCCTCTTCTACGACAAGAAGATCTCGAACCTGCGTGAGTTCCTGCCGCTGCTCGAGAAGATCGCGCAGTCGGGCAAGCAGCTCTGCATCATCGCGGAAGACGTCGAAGGCGAGGCCCTGGCGGCGCTCGTCGTCAACAAGATCCGCGGCGCGCTGAAGGTCACGGCGGCCAAGGCCCCGGGCTTCGGCGACCGGCGCAAGGCGATGCTGGCCGACATGGCGGCGTTGACGGGCGGCCAGGTGATCTCGGAAGAGCTCGGCATGAAACTCGAGAACGTCGGCCTCGACGTGATGGGCAAGGCCGAGAAGATCGTCCTGACCAAGGACGACACGACCATCGTCAATGGCGGCGGCAAGGAAGCCGACATCAAGGGCCGCATCGCGCAGATCAAGGCGCAGATCGAGGAGACCACATCGGACTACGACCGCGAGAAGCTCCAGGAGCGTCTGGCGAAGCTGGCCGGGGGCGTGGCTGTGATCAAGGTCGGAGCCGCGACCGAGACCGAGATGAAGGAGAAGAAGGCACGCGTGGAAGACGCTCTGCACGCGACGCGCGCGGCCGTCGAAGAGGGCATCGTTCCTGGCGGTGGTGTGGCGCTCATCCGCGCTGCGTCGGGCCTGGACGGGCTCAACTTCGGTGACGACCGGGACTTCGGCGTCAAGATCCTCCGCCGCGCGCTCGAGGAGCCGGCCCGTCAGATCGCTGGCAACGCCGGCGTCGACGCGTCGGTCATCATCGGCAAGATCAAAGAGGGCAAGGACGGCTTTGGCTACAACGCCCGCACCGACGTCTACGAGGACCTCCTGAAGGCGGGCGTGCTCGACCCGACCAAGGTCGCGCGCACGGCGCTCCAGAACGCGGCGTCGGTCTCGGGGCTCTTGCTCACGACCGGCGCGATGATCGCGACCTCGAAGAAGAAGGCCAAGGGCGGTGGCGGCGGCGGCGCTGACTACGGCGACGACGATTGATCGATGACGCGTTCGAGCCGGGCCGTCGCAAGGCGGCCCGGGGTTGATTGAAGTTGTCAGGTGTCCAGGTTAGGGGCGCGGTGCGCGGGGCCTTCAAGGTAGCTCGTGACCGCGCCTCTTGCCGTTTCGGCGTCATTGTAGTTGAGGGATTTCAATGAGCACCAACGTACCAAACGAGCAGAACGCGGTTGCAACCGAGGCTGACGAGGTCGAGGCGACCTTGGAGCCAGCGACGTCGGACACGGCGCAGTCCCAGGCGCAGGGCGATGACACGCAGAGCGGGCAGAGCGCCCAGTCCAAGGACGCGCGGCCCGATGCACCGCCGCCCGACTACCGCGAGATCCGGATCCTGACGCTCGAGCGGGCGCTGCAGGACCGCGAGACGACGCTGCACAGCTACATCCGTGCGCACAAGAAGGCTGAGGCCGAGTTCGAGGCCTACAAGCAGCGACTCGAGCGCGACCGCGAACGTGAGCTGGTCGCGTCGAAGGCGAAGTTCGTCGAGCGGCTGCTCGACGTCGACGACAACCTCGAACGCACGATCAGTGCCGCCAAGCAAGGCACGGGCGGGGTCGCGGCGTTGGTCTCCGGGCTGGACATGGTGCATCGCCAGTTTGTCGAGCGCCTGGGCGAGCTCGGGCTCGAGCGGGTCGATCCGATCGGCAAGCCGTTCGATCCGACGTCGATGGAGGCGCTCGGCATGGTCGCGGTGAACGACCCGGCCAAGAACGACACGGTCGTGGTCACGCTGCGAACCGGGTACCGACTGGGGGATCGCGAGATCAGGCCGGCGCTGGTCCAAGTGGGCAGGTTTTACTCGTAATTTCGCCGCAGAGACGCGCGGGGCCTTCGTCGCTGGTTCCTCGGCAGCCTATGAGGCTAGCCTCGTCTCGGCTCCTTGACCGCGCGCGTCTCGCTGGCGAAACTCTCTCAATTATGGCTGTCAGCGTGCGATGAGCGCGCCGAGGAGGCCGGCCATGAAGGCGCTGGCGATGACGAGCCAGGTCTCGGGCTGGGCAATACGGGCGGCCAGACGCTGGCTGACGGTCGGTGGTGGGGCGACCTTGGCGGTGCGCGTGTGTATCAGCGCGCGACGGAGCTCGGTCATCGAGGCGTAGCGCTGGTCGGGCTGCTTGGCGAGGCAGCGCGAGAGAAACCGCTCGAGCTCGGGACGGAGGCGGGGACGCCCATCGTTGTCGACCGGGCGTGGCGGCGTGACGCTGACGTGTTGCCAGGCGAAGCCCTCGGTCGTGGTCGACTGGAAGGGCATGTGGCCTGACAAGAGCTCGTAGGCGAGCACTCCGAAGGCGTAGATGTCGCTGCGCGCGTCGGTCGGCTCGCCAAGGACCTGCTCTGGGCTCCAATAGCGTGGCGTGCCGTGCATCGGGCCGGTGCGGGTATTGCCGGTCATGTCGCCATGCTCGCTTGGCTCGCTGCGAACGAGGCCGAAGTTCGTGAGCTTCACGACCTCCTTGCCATCGCGGGCCTGGCCGAGCAGCACCGTCTCGGGCTTGAGGTTGCGGTGTACGAGGCCAACCGCGTGCACGGCGCCGAGGGCGCGAGAGAGCTGTTCGAGAATGCGCAGCGCCCGCTTCTCAGGGAGGCGCCCCCAGCGGGCAAGGGTCTGGCGAAGGTCGCGGCCTTCGACGTGCTCGACCACCATATAGCGACGACCGTCGGCGGTGCGGCCATAGCCGAGCAGGCTCGCGACGTGGTCGTGCGAGACCTGGGCGAGCGCCCGGGCCTCACGCTCGAAGCGGCCACGGGTGCGGGCGTCGGCGGTCTCGTGCATGAACTTCACGACGACCAGGCGGCCGAGCTCGCGGTGGCGCGCCAGGAACGAACGACCCGTGAGCGAGCTGCCCAGCGGCCCGAGGATCTGATACTGGCCGTCGATGTCGTAGGCGGGCGCCGCGGCGATGGGGTCCAGTGCGCGGCGGGTCGGCTGGGCGGACGCTGACATGAGGCTCCTTGATTGTGCAGGACTCGACCGACGGTCAGACACCATGCACAGAGTCAGGAGACGATGAAAGCGCGCGGCCGCAAAGCCCGCAAAGCCGCGCAAAAACCGGGTCCGAGCCAATTGCCCGCGGACGCAAATTCATTAAACAGTGTCGCCTGGCTTCGGATCCAAACCGTGATGCAGCGTCGCTCCTTCGGTCGCTTGCGCGCCGTACGATGAGTACGGCTTCGCGCTTCCTTCAGTCGCTCCTTGCCTCCCGATTCGTCTCCTTCGCCATCCGACACTGTTTAGTCGTCGAGGCGATCGTCGCGGGCTCCGGGGGTGCCCTCGTCCCAGGCTCGAAGCACTTCGGCGGCGCGGCGCGGACAACGCAGCTTGAGGAGGGCCTTGGCCTCGATCTGGCGGATGCGCTCGCGGGTGAGCTCCATGTCGCGGCCGACTTCCTCGAGCGTGTACGAACGGCGCTCGCAGATGCCGAAGCGCTTGGCCAGGATCTTCGACTCGCGCTCCGACAGGGTGCCGAGCAGCTCGCGCGTCGAGGCTCGCAGCGCTTCGCGCTCGGCCATGCGCTCGGGGTCGATCGCGTCCTCATCGGCGATGAAGTCGCCGAGTTCGGAGTCGTCCTCGCCGACCGGTGATTCCATCGACACCGGCGAGCGGGCAAGCCGCAGGGTGCGCGACACGACCTCTTCCGGCATTTCGATGGAGGTGGCGATCTCGTCGTTGGTCGGCTCGCGCTGGAGTTTCTGCTCGAGCTGCACGCGGGCGCGAGCGATGCGGTTGAGGAGTTCGACCAGGTGGATCGGGATGCGGATCGTGCGGGCCTGGTCGGCGATGGCGCGCGTGATGCTCTGGCGGATCCACCAGGTCGCGTAGGTCGAGAACTTGTGGCCACGCCGCCACTCGAACTTCTCGACCGCCTTCATGAGGCCGATGTTGCCCTCCTGGATGAGGTCGAGCAGCGGCAACGAGCGGTTCATGTAGCGCTTGGCGATCGACACGACGAGCCGCAGGTTCGCAAGGATCATCACGGCGCGGCCCTGCTCGGCCTTCACGTGGCCTTCCTCGAGGCGCTTACTGGCGGCGAGGAGCTCGGCGCCCTCGAGCCCGATGAGGGTCTGGACCTGGTTCAGCGTCTCGACGATGGCGAGGATGCGCTTCTGGGTCGAGGCGCCGATCGTGCGCGGCAGGGCGCCGGCGCGGGCCTTCTCGATAAGAAGGTCCACGGTGAGGCTCGCGCCGGATGCGAGGCGGCTCAGCTGGCGGTGGGCGCGGCGCATCTCCTCGGCCTGCTGGCGCACGGTCGAGAGCGCCTTGACCATCACCCGGAAGCCGAAGCCGAACTCGCGGAAGAGCCGGAACAGATTGCGCTGGGCGGCGCGCCAGGCCTCGCGGTCGGCCTCGGTCGCCTTCTTGAGACGCACCTTCTTGCCGGCGCGCTCCCACTCGAGGCGGGCCGCGTCGAGCTGCTGCGCGAAGCGCTCGAGGTCCTTAGAGGCCGAGGTGTCCTCGTACTCGTAGCCGTCCTCGCTCTCCATCACCTCGCAACGATAGGTAACGTCCTCGAGCAGGCGCTTGCCTGCGTCGAGCAGCTCACGGCGGCCGAACGGCATCGTCAAGAGCGCCTCGAACACCTCTTCGGTGCCCTCCTCGATCTGCTGGGCGACCTTCTGCTCGCCGAGGCGGTTCAGGAGGCGCACGTCGCCGATGCGCTGGAGGTAGACCAGGATCGGGTTGAGGTCCTCGATCGGCTCCTCGGTCGCGGCCGCGTTCACGACCGGCTGGAAGCCGTCGTCGGACAGCTTCTCGTGCTGCTTCTGCTGCCGCATGAGCCAATTCGCCTCGCGCGAGCCCGTGCTCGTGCGCTTGGTTCCGCTCTTCACCCGCGTCGTCGTCTCGAGCTGAGTCGTCATGAGCTCCCCAGGTTCGTCGTCGCTCTTCCCTCCCACCTCGGAGTCCGGAGCGGGCGCGGGGCACTGTGCAATGGCCGATCCAGCGCGAGCGAAAGGCGCGCGAGGCTGTGAGGCTGACGCGGTGCGGCAGGGACGAAGCGAGGCTCGGCGCGGTCGAGCGCGGGTTGCACCGGACGCGAAGCAGGCGGCCAGGGCGTGTGCCGGGTCCGGCAGGGGGCCGGCGTGGCCCGGAGACCGCGACATGGTTGTCACGGGGGGTGGCGACAGACTCGCCAGCCGCAGGCGGGCCTCGGCCAAGGCAGCCGCAGGCGATCCTTAGGCCTCACTTGGGCCTGGCCTGGCTTCGCCTTGCAGCCCCACGCCTACGGGTTATGCTGCGGCCGATGTCACACCGTTGGCGCCCGCATGCGCGGCCCGCACGTGGGCGTCATCCAACGCAAACGGGGGTTCCATGCTCTGGGTCGGGCTCGTGCTGCTCGCAGTGGCGGCGCTGCTGGTCTTTCTATCCAAGCGTTCCGAGAACAAGGTCCACCACGTCAAGGCGACGGAGACCTCGAAGATCGGCGCCATCGAGAAGCTCGTGGCCGAGGTCGCGGCCGACATGCCCGACGGGGTCGCGACCGGCTACAAAGAATACATCGAGGTGAAGGGCCGGGTCGTCTGCGACGAGCCGCTGCGCGGCGAGATCTCGGACCAGGAAGGGGCCATCATCGAGACCGAGGTCGTGCGCGTGTCGGAGCGGCGCGAGGAGATCCGCGACGCGCAAGGCAACATCCGGACCGAGTGGAAGAAGCACGAGGAGACGTTGTCCTCGAACCGACGCGAGTCCCCGTTCTGGGTCGATGACGGCACCGGAAGGCTGCGCGTGAAGGCGGTCGGCGGCAAAGGGGTCGAACTCGTCAAGGTGGTCGAGCGCTTCCAGCCCGCCACCGCGAACGATGGCGGGAGCGGCTTTGGCGGCGGCCAGGTGACGTTGTCGATGGGGCGCTTCCAGATGTCGCTTGGCAGTGGGCGTTGGGACCCAACGAGCTCGCGCACGCTGGGCTATCGCTTCGTCGAACGGGTGCTGCCGATCGGCAAGCCGATCTATGCGATTGGCGAAGTCGCGGCGACCGAGGACGAGGGGCTCCTTCTGCGACCGCCGACCGACGACGACAAGAAGAAGCCGTTCATCGTGTCGCCGCGGACCGAGGAGGAGATCGTCAAAGGCTCCGAGAAGAGTGCGAAGATCCTGAAGATTGTGGCAATCGTCGTCGCGCTGCTGGGCGCCGGCCTGGTCGTCTTCGGCATCGTGAAGCGATAGGGCATTGTTTCCGAACGGTCGGCCCAGGTAGCTTCGCGCCGTGCCCACCCCGCCCGTCATCGCGATTGCCCTCGTGGTCCTTGTCGGCAGCCTGTTTGTGGGCTGTCCGAGCCCGCCCGAGGATGGGCCCGAGGTCGAGCTGCAGGTCGATATCGATACGTTCGAAGTGGAGCTACCCGAGGCCGAGGCGACGTTCGATAGCGAGACGGCGAACGACGAGGAAATCGGGCCGGCGCTGGACCCTGACATCGAAGTCACAGCCACCGAGTGCAGGCCTGGCGCGGCCGAGCGGCAGTGCGACGACGGCAACGGTTGCACCGATGATGTGTGCCGCCCGAACGGGGCATGCGTGCATACGCCGAACATCGGGCTCTGCGATGACGGCGACACCTGTACCTCATTCGACCGCTGCGTCGGCGGGAGCTGCAGCGGTACCGCTCTCGACTGTGACGACCGGAACGCGTGCACGGAAGACACGTGCGATGACGGTGAGTGCCGGCATGGTGAGGTGGCCGGGCCGTGCGACGACGGGAGCCGGTGCACCGCGGGCGACCACTGTAGCACTGGGGTCTGCGGCGGCACGCCGGTGGTGTGCCCTGGCGACGGCCCGTGTGGCAGCGCCACCTGCGAGCCGCGCACGGGCTGCGCCGTCGTCCCGTTGGCGCAAGGGGAGCCCTGTGACGACGGCAACGCCTGCACGCAGGCGACGGTGTGCGCGGCGGGAGTGTGCAAGGGGCTGTTGGTCGCGTGCTCCGACGACAATCCGTGCACCGACGACTACTGCGACCCTTCCACTGGCTGCAGTTCGCGAGCCAATCACGCGGCCTGCGACGACGGCGAACGCTGCACCCTCCTTGACGGGTGCTCGGCCGGGGTCTGCGTCGGCATGAGCTTCATCGACTGCCGCTCGGACGAGGAGATGTGCGGAGACGGCGACGCATGCACCGACGACCGCTTGCAGGGTTCGGGCTGCGTGCACATCGCGCGGGCCTGCGATGACGGCGATGCCTGTACCCGCGACGGCTGCGAGGCGGGGCAGTGCGTGAACACGGCCTGGCTGGCGTTGCCCGAAGAAGGACAGACATTCGGGGACTTCGAGGGGGACGACGGATGGGCTGCCGGGTGGACTTTCACGTCGTCGAATGCGCTCGTCGGCTGGCGCGCGAGCGAGAGCTGGGCAGCTTCTGGTGCGGGTAGCCTCTACTGCGGCGACGCGGCGGCAACGGGCTACGTTCACGGCGCGACGCGAGCGGTCGCGAGCACGACGGTGTTGGTGCCGCCCGCGAGCCCGAACTTGCACTTGAGCGTCAAGAGCGACGTCGACGAGCTCGGGAGCTGCCTCTATGACGCCCTGACGGTGCTGGTGGATGGGGCCGAGGTCGGCGTCGTATGCGGGTCTGGCGAGGGCGAGTCGATGTTCTCGCTGGCGCCATTCGAGGGTCGCAGTGTTGTGCTCGAGCTCGTCTTCGATACGGTCGATGACGTGAACAACCGAGGTCTCGGCGTCTGGGTGGATCGGCTGCGACTGACCGCTGACGCTTGCCGTTGAAGGTCGGCGGCGGGTTCGGCGCAGCGCTGCGGAACGGTTCGCGCGCAGCTCGCGAACGTGATTGTTTCGGAGGCGGAGCGGGAATAGGATGCGCGCGCTCTGCTGGCCGTGTGAGGTGTATCGTGCGCAAGGGATCGCTGCTCGTCGCTTGTTGGATCGCTCTGGGCGGCCTCGCCGTGGGCTGTGCTGATCCGGGTGGAGGCAACGGGGTGGCGGCCGACGCCGGGCCCGAGGTGCTGTTCGACATCGGCGCGGGCGATGCGGATGCGACGCCCGCCTGCTCGAACGGCGCGCGGCAGTGTGCGGGGCAGGTCGCGCAGCAGTGCGTCAACGGTTCGTGGCAGACGAGCTCGGTCTGCCGTAACGAACAGGTCTGCCAGGCGGGTGCATGTACGTCGGGGGAGACCACCGGCGAGACGACCAACGAGGTCGTGAACGAAGTCGCCAACGAGGTCATCGCGCCAGACGACCCATGCGCGACGCGCGAGTGCGGGCCGGATGGGCGCGGCGGGTCGTGCGGGACGTGCTTGAACTCGGAGACGTGCAACGCGCTGGGCCAGTGCGTGTCGCAGTGCGTGCCGGATTGCGGGGGCAAGGAATGCGGCTCGAACCTGTGCGGCGGCAGCTGCGGCACCTGCAATGGGGCGTTCGAGCAGTGCGTGCAGGGCACGTGCGAGCTGACCGAGGTGTGCGACTGCGAGGGCGCCGTGTGCGGCCTCGACAACTGCGGCAACAGCTGCGGCACGTGCACGGGGCAGACGACCTGCTCGGGCGGCTCGTGCGTGTCGACCGAGACGGGCGGCACCTGCGTCGACCTCATCGACTGTATCTATGACGAGACGGTCGGGTGCATCACGGCCGCGGACGACGCCGCGTTCAACCTGTGCGTCGAGGACTGTTACGGGACCGCGAGCGTCACCGGCGCCGCCGAGTTCGACGCCTATCTTGGCTGCCTGAACGAGTGCCCGATGCCCGACGACAACCCCGCGACGACCGCTGACGACCTCGCGTATGCACGCTGCACCTATCAGTCATGCAGCGACGAGGAGGCGTACTGCGTGCTCGAGACCGCGGGCTCCGGTACCTGTATTGGGATCTTTGATTGCTTCGACCTGTGCGCCGATGGCGACAGCGACTGCTTTCAGGGCTGCTACGAGGACGCGACGCCAGCGGCCCAGGCGGCCCTGTGGGGCCTCAACAACTGCCTCGCGGTCGAGTGCCCGGACGACACCGACGCGACCTGCGTCGACCTGGCTGTCCAGGATCAGTGCTCCGACTTCGTCATCGATTGCCAACTCAACTGATGGCGCAGCCGGGAGCTCAGCCGCTGGCGGAAGACGTGCAGCGCCTCAACGCGCAGGCGCTGGTGCGGCCGGGCGACCCGGTCGTGCGGGCGCGGCTGGCGCTGGCGCTGGACGCGGCGGCGAGCACGGAGGCGGGCGACGCATTGCAGCAGGCGATGGGGCTCACGCGTACGTGCCTCGAGCTCGGCATCGTCGAGCCTGCGAGCGAGGCGGCCGAGATCCTGTTCAAGCAATTCCGGGGGCGGGCCGGCATTGGCACCGAGGTCGCGCTGCTGATGGCCGATGCGACGTTGCAGCGCGATGGCGGCAAGGACGTCGACGCGGCGCGCAAGCTGTTGGAGGCGGTCGTCGCCGAGCATCCGGACGCGGTCGGGGCGCGGCTGCGGGTGGCGGCGCTGGCGCTCGGGCTCGGTGAGGCGGAGGCGGCGCGGCGCTGGATCGAACCGGTCGCGAGCAGCACGACCCAGACGCGCACGCTGTTTGTGCAGACGCTGCTGGCGCTCGATGCGGTCGACGAGGCGGTGAGCGAGGCGCGCGCGGGGGTCGAGGCGAGCGGCGAGAGCACCCGCGAAGCGAGCGTGCTCTACCAGTTGATGGGCATCGGGGAGCTGTCGCGGGGCGACGCGGACGCGGCCATCGCCGCGATGTCCGAGGGCGTGCGGCTGGCACCGGACGATGCGGTCGCCTACTACAATCTGGCGCTCGCATTCGAAGCATCGGGCAGCCGGTTGGCCGCGCTCGGGGTGTGTGACGCGGGGCTCGACCTGGCGCCGGCGGATGCGCGCTTGGGCGCGCTGAAGGTGCGGTTGGCGTCGTAGGTGGGTGCGGGCGTGGGCGTGGGCGTGGGCGTGGGCGTGGCTTGCGCCGGCGCGGTGGCGCGCCTATCCTCCGCGGCTCTATGGCGTACTTCCAATTTCTCGGTACCGGACCTTCGACCCCGATCACGGACGCGACCGGGCGCAACCATCGGCGTCGCACCTCGGCGTTGTCCCAGCACATCTCGACGTGGATCCTCGTCGACGCGACGCACGACTTCGATGAGCAGATCGAGCACGCGCTGTCGGTGACCGGGGTGGTCGTGACGAACGCGTCGCGCGATGCCGCGGGTGGGCTCGGCAACCTCGACAAGTGGCTCGATACGAAGACGCCGCTGTTCGCCCCCGAAGCACTCTGGGACGACCTCGTCGCGCGCTACGGGCCGTTCCAGAAGCTGGTTCACCACAAGATCCAGGTCGGCAAGACCTTCACCGCGACCGACATGGACATCGTCTGCTTCGCGGTCGAGACGTCGTCGGGGGCCGCGGCTGCTGCGACGTTCGGCTACCGCTTCGACAACGGCAAGAAGAAGGTCTGCTACGCCTCCGACGTGAAGGTGATCCCGCCCGAGTCCGAGATCTACTTCAAGAACAATGACTTGCTGGTCGTCGACGCCGCCGGCTGGGACAAGGATCTGCCGACCCATCGGGGCGCCCTGAACCACCTGTCGACCTACATCGGCTGGGGTAACGATCAGGTGATCTTCACCCATATCGGGCGCGCGGCGCCGCCGCACACGCTGGCCGCTTCGGCGATCAAGAAGATGTCGCACCGCGCGGATGTCGCCTACGACTATATGAAGGTCCCGCTGGGTCGCTGACGTTGGCGCGTCCCGCTCCCCAGAGAGGTTGCGTAGGCCATCACGAACCCATCGCGGTGCGCGTCGAGCGGGCGTTGCAGGCGCTGTGGGTGCGCGTGCTGCTATCGCTGCTCATCCTGGCGAGCCTCCTGCCTCACCCCGCCGATGACGTCACCGACCTCGTGTTCCTCGCGATCTTCGGGCTCGAGCTGGCGCTGCGGGTGCTCGTGTTTGTGCGCACGCGTGCCAGCGACGACGATGATCCACGCACGCGGCGACGGCGGGCGCTGACCTGGCTGTCGCTCACGCTGGATCTGGTGGCGCTCCTGACGTTTGTACCGTGGGCCGGCCTCACCGGGCTCGCGGAGGCGCGCTGGCTGCGGCTCGTGCGGCTCCTGCGCATGCTGCTCTTGATAGGCTACTGGTCGCCGATCCTGCGCGATACCTGGCAGGTGCTGACGCGCCACGACCGCATGCGCCAGGTGTCGCTGCTCGGGCTCATCGTCGGCTTGCTCGCGTTCGCGGGCGCGACGGTGCTGTCGCACATCCCGGTCAACGGCACCGACTTCGACGGCAACGCGATCGTCGACGCGGCCGACCAGCACTTCTGGGCGCGCCTCTGGTGGGCCTTCCGCCAGGTCCAGGACCCGGGCAACATGATCAACGATCCCGGCGAGATAGCCGTGGTCGTGGTGTCGCTGCTATTGACGGTGGCGGGCCTATTCGTCGTGTCGTTCCTCATCGGTCTGGCGACCGACATCGTGCGCGAACTCGTGACACTCGCGCGCAATCGGCCGGTCGGATGGAAGTCCCACACCGTGATCGTCAACGCGACGCCGGGCCTGCCGCGGCTCCTGTCGGAGCTGATGGCCTACTACGAAAAGCTCTTCCGGCCCGCGCAGTTCGTGGTCGCGGACGAGGCCGAGGAGGCGCCGCCAGTGTTGCGCACGGGCGAGCTCGCGCGCGTGAGCTGGCGCCAGATCGACGAGCGCGGCGAGGGGCTGACGCTGCAAACCGACCTGCCGAAAGCGCGCCGGGTGGTGGTGTTGGCCAAGCCCGACGCGCCGTTCCCGGATGCGAGCGCGGCGGCGACGGTGCTCGACGTGCGTGAGGCCAATGGCCAGGCATGGGTGGTGGTCGAGGTGCTCGACCCGAACAACGTCGCGGCGGCGCGGGTCGCCGGCGGCGCGCGAACTGTGGTGGTGTCGAGCGAGAAGCTCTTGGGGATCTGGGCACTTGCGGCGATCCGGCGGCCTGAACAGATCCCGCTCGCCTGGGACTTGTTGGCGACGCGTAGCGGCGCGGAAATCTACACGTGCTTCTTCGACGCCGACGGCCTCGAAGGGCCAGGTACCCCGTGGCTGCCGGGCGCGGGCGCGTTCGCGGACCTCACCGCGCGTGCGTTGGCGGTGCCGCAGGACGCGCACGAGCGGCGGCGGCGGCAGGGCACGGTGGTCCCGGTAGGGTTCGTGTATGCGCACCCGGGGCGCGAGTCGGGCGCGCCGCACGATGAAGGTGAGCTGGCTTTGGCTCCGGCACGCGTCGAGGCGCGGCCCGTGCGCGCTTTGATAGCGATCGGCGATCGATTCGGGGCGGTGCAGCGGCTCGCGCTGAAGCTTCACTCCGGGGCGCTCACCGCGGCCGCGCTGAGCGGGGGTGGCGGCGAAGCGGCCCCTGAAGTCGAGGTCGGCCTGGCGACGCGCGAGGTGATCCCAAAGAAGGTGTTGATCTGCGGGTTCCGGCCGGGGACCGCGGTCGTGTGCGCCGGGCTCCTGTCCCAAGGGGCTGGCAGCGACATCGTGCTCGTGATGCGCCACGAGGAGAGCGTGCGGCAGGCGGCGCAGACGTTCCGCGAGCACGGCCTCGGCGAGACGCGTGGGCGCTGCTTCGCGGGTCGCTTCGAGGGCAGCGAGAGCGAAGCGCGCTTCACCTGGGTGCCGCATGAAAGTGGGCGCGCGGGTGAGATGGGGAACGTCACGCTGGTGCGGGCGGACTGGACGTCAGAGCGCACGCTGGCCGGGCTGGAGCCGGGCATCGAGCACGTGAGCGCGTATGATCTGGTGCTGTTGATGGGGGCGCACCCGCCCGAGTACGACGGGCGTAATGCGATCACCTGCCTCAAGATCGCGGACCTCGCGCGCCTGTCGCCGGGGCGCTTCCCGGCGTCGCATCGCGTGATCGCGGGCATCGCCGACACCGAGCTGGGACGCCGCCTGGAGGTGAGCTTCGCGCGTGCGACGGCTGCGAGCGGGCCGAGCCTGATGGTCCTTCCGACCGAGAACCTGCGCGCGTTGTTCGTGTTCCAGTCGATCGCCGTGCCCGGCTGGGAGTCGATCCTGCTCGAGCTGTTGGGGCCAGGCGGCAAGGGGTTCATCCGGCTGGCGCTGACCGCCCCCGTGGAGCGGACGTGGACGTTCGCCGGGCTTGCGCAGGCGTTGGCGGGAATGGGCGTTCTTTTCGGGCTCGAACTCGCCGACGGTAGCCGGCTGTACGCACCGGCGCCGACGGCGGGGCCTTGGCGCGAAGGGGAGCTCCAGGCGGTGTGGCTGCTGGGCGACGAAGGGTAGCTGGGCGTGGGCGCGGGCGACTCAGCGCCCGAGACCGCTGCTTTGCGTGTCGCTCGCTCACGTCCATGCGGGGCCCGATGTCGCCAAGCGTGAGACCCACATGAGAGCGGGTCAGCGGGGGCGCCGCGCGCTGGATGCGGGGGGCCGACCTTTACGTGACGGCACCCGCGGGCGGGCCGGGGCGGCGGGCTTCTTGGCGGGCACTGTCGAGACCGGCCCCGACAGCGGGGCGGTGGTGTTCGGCGGCTGTAGCGGCACGTCAGGCCGGAACAGCACGGCGGTCTTGCCGACGCGCTGCACGAGCTGGCCGCCGGTTGCCCAGGCGAGCTCGACGGCCGAGTCCTGCTTGTCGAGGCGGGCGCGCGGGGTGAGCTTGGCCTTGACCAGGCCGTGGCGCTCGAGCGCTTCGCGGGCCGAGGCGATGAGCCCTTCCGAGAGGCCGTCGCGGCCGATCAGGATCGAGGCCTCGAGGTTGTGCGCGAGGCCGCGCAGCTCCTTGATGCGCACGCGCGACGGCTGCGGGCGGCGGAGGCCGCGCAGGAGAATCGTCGGGTGCTCGCCTTCGGGGCCGGCCTCACCGTGCACGTGGTCGAGGTCGAACAGCGGGCCGAGCTTGTGCGCGACCGCGGCGGCGTTGCCGGCGGCGTGGTGCACGATGACGACAACGATGCCGCCCGGGGCGACGCGCTTGACCAGCTCGCGCGCACGCTCGGGCACAAGGGGTGCTGGCGGACCGCTGATCTCGACGACACCGGCCGGGGCGATCTCGGCGACGATGGTGGCGCCGGCTGAGCTGACGAGGCTCTCGAGTGAGGTCACGAGCTCGGGGGTCTCGAGATCGATCGCGAGCTCTTTGCCTGGGGCGAGCTCGAGGAGGCGGGCGACGGTTCGGGCGAGGCGCTGCATGAGGACCTTTGGCAGCGGCTCGGGCCACTGCAAGCGGCGGTCGCTAACGCGTTCGCGGGGCCTTTGCAACGACGGAGCGTGTTGCCGCTGTGCGCCGGGCGATGCTGCCGTCGCCGCGCACGTGCAGGATCTCGTCGGCGATGGCGACGAACGGGGAGGCCTTCAGTCCAGGCTCCGCGATCCCTGCGAAGGCATCCGGCTCCCGGGTGTCGATGCGTACAAACACGAGGCGCAGGGGATTGGGGCGAGCGGCACGAGCAGCCTGGAGACGTGCGAGCGTGCTCGGGTGGAGGCGGCCGAGGCCATCGCTGATGACGACGATGTCGGCCAGCGGCAAGGCGGCGCGGCGACGGTCGAGCGCCCAATCGAGCGGGCCGTCGAAGTCGGTACCGCCATGGTAGCTCGTCATCAAGAGGTCGAAGAGCGGCTTCATCGATCGATTGCCCGGCGAGAACGCGAGCGACTTCTGTGAGTCGACCCCGCCGAACAACACGACCTCGGCACGACGGCCTTCGCCGAGGATGCGCCTCAAGAGGACGAGGGTCGCGGCTTTGGCGAGCTGTTCGGCAAGGCCAATCATTGAGCCCGACGTGTCGATGCAGACGAGTGCTGGGCCGCGCCGCTCGGTGTCGCGCGGGTCAGCGAGCGACTCGCCTTCGAGCTCGAGCGAGAGCAGGCGACGCTCGGCGAGGCGCATCAGGAAGAGGTCTTCGGTGTCGGGGTCGGAGAGGAGCGCCAGCTCGCTCGGGAGCACGTCGGCGAGCTCACCGCCGAGGGTGACGCCGACGATCGATTCACGCCCTCCCCGCTCGGCGCCGCGGCCCTTGCGTTGGGAGGCAGCAAGGCGGCCGACGAGATCGGCGATCGCGGCGATCGCGGGCGCGCGAGCGAGCAGGCGCTCGAGCTCGGCGAGGCGGTCATGCACGACCGGCGCGAGCGTCGAGCCCTCGCGATGCCAGCCGATGTCGAGCCAGGGGGCGAGCCGCGCGATGTCTTCCTCGAGGGCGAGGATGCGGAGGACGACGTCCTGAGCGTGGGTGAACGAGAACTCGGGCGCGGGCGCGGGCGTGGGCGCGGGCTCGGGCGCGGGCTCGGGCGCGGGCGCGGGCGCGGGCGCGGGCGTGGGCGCGGGCGCGGGCTCGAGCGCGGGCGTGCTCTCGAGCGCTTCGGCGAGCGCCTGCGCGGCCGCGGCGGCGCGGATCGGGC
>Ga0105049_10000561_pt1 | contig 41323 bp, 39 predicted proteins | sample MAT06_FD_78087 | JGI IMG/M metagenome (GOLD analysis project Ga0105049, IMG submission 78087) | Freshwater microbial communities from Lake Fryxell liftoff mats and glacier meltwater in Antarctica - MAT-06 | ecosystem: Environmental > Aquatic > Freshwater > Ice > Liftoff microbial mat | place...
CCTCGGCCTGGTCGGCGAGTCGGGCTCCGGCAAATCCCTGACCGCGCTTGCGATCACCGGGCTTCTGCCGCTGATCGGCGGGCGCATCACCGGCGGTTCGGTGACGTTCGATGGCACCGACCTGACCAGACTGACCGAGGCGAAACTGCGCCCCCTGCGCGGGCGGCGCATCGCCTTCATTACGCAAAACCCGATGACCGCGCTGGACCCGGTGCAACGCGTCGGCGCGCAGATCGACGTGGTGGCCGAGATGCACCTTGGCCTGTCGAAATCCGCCGCCCGCGCCCGCACGGCGGACCTGCTGACCCAGTTGCGCATCCCCGAGGCGGCTGTGATCTGCGACGCCTATCCGCACCAACTGTCAGGCGGCATGAAGCAGCGCATCGTCATCGCCATGGCGCTGGCGGGCGATCCCGATCTGATCGTGGCGGACGAGCCTACCACTGCGCTGGATGTGACAGTGCAGGCGCAGATCATCCATATTCTGGCGACACTGGTGAAGGAACGTGGCCTGGCACTGATCCTGATCACCCATGACATGGGCGTCGTGGCGCAAATTTGTGACCGCGTTGCCGTTCTTTATGCCGGGCGTCTGGCTGAGGCGCGCGAGGTGCGACCGCTGTTCGCTGCCCCCGCCCACCCCTATACCGCCGCGCTGATCGCCTGCATTCCGCGCCCGCAAATGGCCCCCGGCACCCTGACCGGAATCCCGGGTGCGGTACCCGGTGTCGCCCGCTATCCCGCAGGCTGCCGCTACCATCCGCGCTGCCCCCGTGCCAGTGGCATTTGCCAGACCGAGGCCCCGGCGCTGGAAGCCACAACCGGTGGCACCGTGGCCTGTCACCACCGGATGGAGGAAGCACTTGCCTGATCTCGTGACCCTAAGCGCCCTGAGCAAACGCTTCACCACCCCCGGCGGCTGGCTGTCCAAACCGCGCAGCATGATGGCGGTGCGCGATGTGTCGCTGACCATCCCCAAAGGCGCCGTCGTCGGCGTTGTCGGCGAGAGCGGCTGCGGAAAATCCACCCTCGCGCGGCTGGTATTGCGGCTGCTGGAACCGACAGGCGGAGCAGTCCGCTTTGACGGTACCGACCTGACCACCCTGCCAGCCTCTGCGATGCGCAAGATGCGCCGCCGGATGGGCATGGTGTTTCAGGACCCCTATTCCTCGCTTGACCCGCGTTACACCGTCGCCGATGTGCTGGCGGAACCTGCCATCGTGCAAGGCCAGCCGCCGGCTGCAACGCGCATTCCGGAACTGCTGGATCAGGTCGGATTGTCGCGGCAAATGGCGGGCAGTTATCCGCATCAACTGTCAGGTGGGCAGAGGCAAAGGGTGGGAATCGCGCGGGCGCTGGCGATGTCGCCGGATTTCATCGTGCTGGATGAACCTACCGCCTCACTTGATGTATCGATTCAGGCGCAGATAATCGCACTGTTGCAAAGCCTGCAACGCGACATGGGGCTGACCTACCTGTTCATCAGCCACGACCTTGGCCTTGTACGCTATTTCTGCGACCGGATCGTGGTGATGTATCTCGGCGCTGTGGTCGAGGAATTGCCAAGCCCCACCGCCACCGCGCGCCATCCCTATACCGCCGCCCTCATGGCCTCCAACTTCACGCCCGATCCGATGCAGCGCCGCGAACTGGCCAGCCTGACCGGAGAGATCCCCTCGGCTTTCGCCCTGCCCAAGGGCTGCGCCTTTGCCGCCCGTTGTCCGCGCGTAACCGACCAGTGCCGCAGCACGCCGCCACCGCTCGTTGCCGACGTCGACGGACATGCGACAGCGTGCTTTCACCCGCTGGGCGCGGTGGGGGTGATCTGACGGGTTGTCGCTGCCCGATCAGCATTTGGCCTTGGCAGCAAGTGCCGGGGTCGCTCGTCTGGGCTTGTCCTGCGGCGCGAACCTGCGGTGCTGTCGCTCAAGGATTTGTGCGGCGTGGCCGAGTTGCCGCGGGCCGATCAGCCGGAGCGGGTGTTCGACTGACCTTTAAATGAAAGCTCGCCTGAAAACTCGTCGCGGTCAGTGACACTTGGGCGTTCAGCGGCGGGGGCTGTTCGAACGCCTTCGGTTCACGCGTAAAATTCCATAGCCGCATCAGGCACCAATCCGCCCGCCGTTCCTCGGCCACCGCCAGTTCGTTGCGCGAGATGTGGAAGGGCGTGTGCTCTCACACGCCGCGCGACCCGCACCGAGCCCGACGGCAGCGTGACCGTCCTCACGGTCCGCTTCGATGGCCGCCGGGTGGACGGCCCGAACGATGTGGTGGTCGGCCGGATGGGGCACATCTGGTTTACCGACCCGGGCTACGGCATCCTGTGCGCCTATGAAGGAGATCGCGGAACGTCGGAATTGCCGGCCTGCGTCTATCGGCTGGATGCCGACGGCGGACGCGCCGAAGCCGTGGCAGATGCGCTCAAGCGTCCCAATGGATTGTGCTTCTTCCCCGATCAAACCATCCTGTACGTCGTCGATACCGGCTGCACGGACAACCCGGCCTGCCATCGCAACATCATGGCCTTCGACGTGCAAGCGAGTTGCAGCCTTGGCGGGCTGCGGGCCTTCTGCGACTTGGCGCCCGGCCGGAGCGACGCAATCCGCTGCGATGTCGACGGCAACCTGTGGAGCGCTTCGGGCTTCGGCGGGCCGCAAACCAATGGCGTCCGGATCTTCGCGCCCGACGGGGCACCAATCGGGCGCATCGACTTGCCCGAGCCGGCGTCGAAACTGTGTTTCGGCGGCCGCGTGAAGAACCGCGTGTTCATTGCTGCCGGACCTCGGTCTATTCACTGTTTGTGGAAACGCGGGGATGCTGATCGGCACGCAAACTTGCGCTTGCCGGAAAACGCATATTGGTATAGTCACATGATCTTATACTGATCCGACTCATCGGAGGCAGTGCCAGGGGAGCGAGACATGCAGATTGACGCAGCGATGAAGAAAGTCAGCAGGCGGAACTTTACGCTTGGAACATTGATGGCATTTGCTGGAGCCAGCATGCCGATCTGGGTGCGGGCAGAGGGGACGAAGACCATCGCGGTCCTGTTCGATGGCCTGACCTCGGAATTCCTGGTGGCTGGCATGGACGCGATGCAGGCTGACCTGGAAAGCCGCGGCTTCACGATGCTGCAGGCGATATCGAACCGCGACGACAACGTGCAGTTCGAGCAGGTCAAGTCGATGATCGCCAACAAGGTGGACGGCATCGTCATCTTCCATACCGACAGCAATGCCGTGATCCCCGCGATCCGCGCCGCGAACGAAGCCAACGTTCCCATGGTGCATTTCAACCGGCCGCCCGCCGAAAGCGATGCCTATTCGGTTGCCGTGGTCGCCGACAATCGCGGCATCACCAAGACCACCGTACAGTACATGGTCGACAAGGCCCGCGCCTCGGGGCGCAAGTACAAGGCCGCCATTCTGATCGGTGATCTTGGCGACGTGAATGCCATCGGTCGCCGCGATGGATTTTTCGACGCGGTGGATCCCGCCAGCGACATCATCGAAGTGGTTGCCCGCATCCCGACGGAATGGAACGCCGACAAGGCATTCAGCGGCCTTACGAACGCGCTGCAGGCCAATCCGGACATCGACTTTCTCTTCGCCAGTTCGGACTTCATGATTCCGCTGATCGAGCAGGTGCTGACCCCACTGGACAAGTGGCACCCCGCAGGCGATCCGAAGCATGTGATGTTCGGCTCGTTCGACGGCGACTCCGGTGCCTATGCCGCGCTCGAGTCCAAGCATCTCGACGCTGATGGGGTGCAGGATCTGTTCTTCGAGGCGAAAGCCAGCGTCGACCTCATCCTCGCCATGGGCAAGGGCGACAAGCCCGCCAAGATCTTCCCCGACCCGGGCTTCGCCATCACCCAGGATAACCTCATGCAGGAGCGCGATCGCATGTGGGGCTATTCGCAGTGGAAAAGGAAGAACGGCTGAACTAGAGTCGGGTTAAAGTGATGGCTGCCTCCGCTGCCTGCGGCGGCAGCCTCGTTCTTGCCGGAGAGCATATGACCAATCTGACCGAGAAATTGCCTTCGGCCGGCGCAGTGCTTTTTGTGCAGCGTCCGCTCTGGCAGCGGGTGCTGTTGTCGGAATATCTCGTCGTGCTTCTTTGCATTGTCTACTTCGTCGCGATGATTCCGATCGTGCCGCAGATCGCCAGCCTTCAGACCTTTCAAAACATTCTCTCTGATATGCTGCCCCTGATCGTGGTGGCGCTTGGCCAGACGGTTATTCTGATCATCGCCGGAGTGGACCTTTCCATGACGGCGATCATTGCCATGGCGTCTGTCGTCGGTGCAAGCGTGATGACCGGAACCGGCGGGCCGTTGGCGGGGTCGCCGCTGGCCACGCCTGCAGGCATTCTCACCATGCTTGGCGTTGGCGCTGCCATCGGCTGGTTCAACGGGTTTTGCGTCGCATGGCTGCGCATGCCGCCATTCATGGTTACCCTCGCCACGACCATGTTCTTTTCGGGTGTGGCGATCTGGTACGTCACGCTGAAATCAACCACGACGAGCATCGCGAATTTGCCGCGCAGTTTTGTGGTCATCGGCCAGGGCAAGATCTATGGCATCCCGCATTCGTTGTGGGTGGCGATTGCCGTCGGCGTCGCCATCCACCTGATCCTGACCCGAACGGTGTTCGGACGCCAATTGTTCGCCATCGGCAACAACCGGGTGACGTCGGAGGTATCGGGAGTACCGGTCGCTCGCCGCGTTCACATGGCCTTCGTGATCTCTGGCCTGTGCGCGGCGATAGGATCCATTCTCTATACCGGGCGGCTCGAAACAGGCAGCCCGATCATCGGCGCCAACATCCTGCTTGACATCATCGGTGCCGCGGTCATCGGCGGCACAAGCCTTTCCGGGGGAAAGGGCAAGGTGATCTGGACCGTCATGGGTGTACTGTTTCTGGTATTGCTGGATCAGAGTCTGAAGCTGATGGGGCTTACCTTGTTCATGGTGTTCGCGATCAAGGGCGCCGTCATTCTGGCCGCCGCCATCGCCGATGCGGCGCGCACCCGCCTCAGCGGCCGATAGGGGAGGATGGATATGGCATATCTGCAGGTCGAGAACATTTCGAAAAGCTTCTTTGGCGTGCCGGTGCTGCATGGTGTCGGCTTTACGCTGGAACGCGGCGAGATCCTGGGTCTGATCGGCGAGAACGGGTCTGGCAAATCGACCAGCATGAACATTCTGGGCGGCGTGCTGCAGCCCGACGCCGGACAGATGAAGATCGCAGGCGAAACCTATGCGCCGGCCAGTTCCCGCGACGCGCTTGAGCGGGGCATATCGTTCATCCATCAGGAGCTTAATCTCTTTCCCAATCTGAGCATCGAGGAAAATCTGTTCATCCGCGGGTTTCCAAGGCCGCGCCCCTGGCTGCCGGTCATCGACCGCAAACGCATTCGCCGCCGCACCGAGCAGCTCCTTGACATGATCGAGCTGAAAGTGCCGCCTTCGACGCTGGTCTCGCGCCTGAGCCAGGGCGAGCGGCAACTGGTGGAAATCGCCAAGGCGCTGAGTACCGACGCCAAGATCATCATCTTCGACGAGCCGACAACTTCGCTGACCCGGCGGGAAATCGACAGGCTTTTCAACATCATCGCCCGTCTGAAAGCGCAAGGGATCGGCATCATCTACATCAGCCACATTCTTGGCGATGTAAAGCGTCTGGCGGATCGGGTGGCGGTCCTGCGCGATGGAATGCTGATCGGCGCCGGACCGATCGGAGAGTTCAGCGTCGACCGCATGATCTCGATGATGGTCGGGCGCAGCATCAGTCAGTTGTTCCCCGGGCGCCGGGGCACCCGGACTTCCGAGGTCGTCCTGGAAGTCAAAGGCCTCACGCAGCCCGGCATGATCCGTGACGTCAGCTTCACCATATCGCGGGGAGAGGTGTTGGGACTGTCCGGCCTTCTCGGCGCCGGCCGCTCGGAAACCGCGCGGATCATCTTTGGCCTTGCTCCGTACCGATCCGGCTCGGTCAAGGTCCTTGGGAAGACCCTGCCAGCCAATCATCCGCGCGCAGCGATGGAGGCCGGCATCGCATTCCTGACTGAAGACCGGCGCGGCGAGGGCTTGATGATGAACGCCCCGATCTACGACAACCTGGCTCTGCCGAACCTCGACACGCACGCGAGACCGCCGACGGGCTGGATCGACAGAACGACGCTGGCACTGCGGGCCGAAGAGCTGAGCCGGCGCGTTCAATTGAACGCCGTCGATATCGCCTCTGTGCTGGCGCGCAATCTGTCGGGCGGCAACCAACAGAAAGTCGTGCTCGCGAAGTGGCTGATGCGAAGGCCGGATGTGTTCATCCTGGACGAGCCGACGCGCGGCGTCGATGTCGGGGCCAAGGCCGAGATCTACAAGATCGTCAACACTCTCGTCGAAGACGGCTGCGCTGTCCTGATGATCTCTTCCGAGACGGAGGAGTTGATCGGCATGTGCGACCGCATTCTGGCAATGAGCAACGGCGAAGTGCGCGCCACGTTCGAGCGCGAGGAATTTGACCAGGAACGCATTCTGGAAGCCGCGATGCAGAATGGGCGGCGGGAGGTTGCATGAAGGAAAATAGCTTGAGAAGGGTGTTGCATGCAGCGCTGCGCTACCTGCCGCTTATCCTGTTCGCCATCGTCGTGGCGTCGTTTTCGCTGATGTCCTCGCGCTTTCTCGATCTGCGGAACATGGTCAACATCGTCATACAATCCGCGCATATCGGCATCCTTGGCATTGGCATGACCTTTGTCTTGCTGACTGCCGGCATCGATCTTTCGGTGGGTGCGATCATGTATCTCGCCTGCGCCGTGTTCGCCGTCTACCTCGTCGCGCTGCCGATATGGCTGGCGTTGCCGGCCGTCTGCGTGATCGGTGCGGCCTTCGGAGCGGTGAATGGCTTCCTCATCACGCGCTTCAACGTGGCGTCGTTCATTGCGACGCTCTCCACACTCTTCATCGGTCGCGGCATCGCACTGTTCGTCACCGGAACGCAGCTGATCACCCTTCCCAAGCCAGTGCTGGAACTCGGCCGGACGACGATCTTCGGCCTGTCGTGGACGGTCTGGGCATTCGGACTTACCCTTGCCGCCTCGCTATACGTTCTTTCGCAGACAACGTTCGGCCGACAGGTCTATGCGGTTGGCGCCGATCCGGACGCGGCCTCCAAAGCCGGCATCGACGTCAAGCGGATCCTGTTCTTTGCCTTTGTCATCTGTGGGTTTCTGGCCGCTGTGTCCAGCCTCGTCTCGGCCAGTCAGGTCGGGTCGATTTCCCCCAATTTCGGCATCCAGAAAGAGTTCGCTGCAATTGCTGCCGCCGTGCTTGGCGGTACCAGCCTTTTCGGGGGCCGTGGCGGCGTGCTGGGAACGGTGTTCGGCGCTATCCTGATCCAGACCGTGCAAAACGGGCTCGTCATCATCAATGCCGATCCCTACATCTACCCTGTGGTGGTCGCGTCGATCATCTTCTTCGCCGTGATGGCCGACAGCCTGCGCACCAATTTCCTGGAAAGAATCGACCGACGCCCGATCAGGGTCGAGGGTCAGGGATCGTAGTGCCGGAGGCCTGAAGCGGATCCGTTATTGACCTGCCCTCGAGCTATCGCTGAAAGTTGGTGACGGGTATGCGGATGAAATCCTGACCGGCTTCAACGGTACCATCCGGGTTGACGCCTATGGCGGTTATGGCCATCTGACCAAGCCTGGCCGGAAGGGCGGCGGGCCCTTGCATCTCGCCTTTTGCTGGGCACATGGCCGAAGGCAACTGATTGCGGCCAAGCCCAAGAAAGGCTCGCCCATCGTGGACGAGGCGCTGTTGCGCATCGCCGCACTCTCAAGGTCGAAGATGCCATCCGCGGTGCCGAACCCAGCCGCCGTCGCTTTATGCGGCAAGACCTATCCGGTCCCTTGGTAAGCGCGCCCTGCGCGGGAAGGCAATCGCGCCGCCCATCGGCTTGCGCTTGGGCGGGGGCGCGAGTAGGGTGCGCGCCGATCAGGGGGTGACCCCGCGTTGCCGCACCTCGCTGCGGCTGTCAAAGGATGAACCGATGCTTGTGACCCCTGCCTATGCCCAGGCTGCCGGTGGCGCTGCCGCCATCACCTCTTTCGTGCCGCTGATCCTGATTTTCGGCATCATGTATTTCCTGTTGATCCGGCCGCAGCAAAAGAAGCTGAAAGACCACAAGGCGATGGTCGCAGCACTGCGCAAGGGCGACCAGGTGGTGACGCAGGGCGGCATCATCGGCAAGGTCTACAAGGCGGGCGATACCGAGGTCGAGGTGGAAATAGCCGACGGCGTGCGGGTGCGGGTGGTGCGCTCCACCATCTCGCAGGTGCTCAACAAGACCGAACCGGCGGCGTGATGCCGCGCGCGTCACAGCCTTAGGCGTGGATTGGATCAATGCAGACAGAGATGTGGAAACGGGTTCTGGTGCTGGCCCTTGTGGTCGTGGCGCTGCTGTTTGCGATGCCCAACCTGTTTTACCCCCGGGTCGAGGCGCATAACGACGCAGTCGCCGCAATTGCCAAGACCGGGGTGGAAACCCCGGACCTGGTGGCGGCACGTGACGGGTGGCCGGGGTGGCTGCCCTCGGGTCTGGTCAATCTGGGGCTGGACCTGCGCGGCGGGGCGCATCTGCTGGCCGAAGTGCATCTGGAAGAGGTCCATGCCAGCCGGATGGATCTGCTGTGGCCCGAAGTGCGCGACCTGATGAAGGATGAGCGCGCCACCATCGGCACCGTGCGCCGCCTGCCGTCACCGCCCGATGTGCTGAAGGTACAGATCTCGGAAGCCGGTGGCCTTGCCCGCGCGCTGGAACTGGTGGGCACTCTTTCGCAGCCGATATCGAGCCTGACCGGGGTGGGGCAGCGCACGCTGGCCATCAGCGGTGCGGGGCAGGAGATCGAGATCCGCCTTTCGGACGCCGAAACGGCGGCAACCGATTCGCGCACCGTGCAGAAGGCGCTGGAGATCGTGCGGCTGCGGATCGACAAGGTCGGCACCCGCGAGCCGACGATCCAGCGCCAGGGCGCCAACCGCATTCTGATCCAGGTGCCCGGGATCGGTTCGGCGGATGAGCTGATCGCGCTGATCGGCACCACGGCGCAGTTGAACTTTCACGACGTGATCGGGCGCACCGCCGATGGCACGGCGTCGCCGGGGGCGGGCAATGTGATCCTGCCGTCGAGCGACGAGGAGGGGATTTTCTACATTCTCGTCAAGACCCCGGTGGTGTCGGGGGAACAACTGGTCGATGCCCAGCCCTCGTTCGACCAGAACGGACAGCCCGCCGTGTCGTTTCGCTTTGACGGCACCGGGGCGCGGCTGTTTGGCGATTATACCGCCAACAATGTCGGCAAACCCTTTGCCATCGTGCTGGATGACAAGGTGATTTCCGCCCCCACCATCCAGACCGCGATCCCCGGCGGCTCCGGCATCATCACCGGCAATTTCAGCGTGGAAAGCACCACGCAACTTTCGGTGCAGTTGTCATCGGGTGCCTTGCCCGCCAAGCTGACCTTTCTGGAGCAGCGCACCATCGGCCCGGAACTGGGGCAGGACAGCATCAACGCGGGCAAGGTTGCGGTCATGGTGGCGGTGGTGGCGGTGGTGCTGTTCATGATCGCGTCATACGGGCTGTTCGGGCTGTTTGCCACGGTTGCGCTGATGATCAACATGACCTTCATCTTTGCCGTATTGTCGCTGATCGGCGGCACCCTGACGCTGCCGGGCATCGCCGGGATCGTGCTGACCGTCGGCATGGCGGTCGATGCCAACGTGCTGGTCTATGAGCGGATCAGGGAAGAGTTGCGCATCGCCAAGGGGCCGGTGCGCGCCATCGAAGCGGGCTATCAGAATGCCCGCAGTGCCATCATCGACGCCAATGTTACCACGCTGATCACTGCGGGGGTGCTGTTCGCCCTGGGCTCTGGCCCGGTGCGGGGTTTCGCAATTGCCCTGATCATCGGCATCATCACCTCGGTCTACTGCGCGCTGTATGTCACGCGGGTGATCGTCGAGTTTTGGTACGGCTTGCGCCGCCCCAAGACCATCATCGTTTAGGGAGCCGCACCATGGCCTGGCGTCTGCGACTTGCCCCCGAAAAGACCAACATAGATTTCTTTCAGTTCCAGTGGGTGACCTTTGGCGGTTCCGTGGTCCTGATGCTGTTGGCCTTTGTGCTTTGGGGCGTGATGGGGCTGAATTTCGGCATCGACTTTCTGGGCGGCACCACGGTCCGCACCGACAGTTCGACGCCGATTGATGTCGGCCAGTACCGCACCACACTGGCGGGGCTGGAGATCGGCGATCTGTCGATCACCGAAGTGTTCGACCCGACCTTTCGCGCCGATCAGCACGTGGCGATCATCCGGCTGGGCGCGGTGGACGGGCAGGAGACCGTGTCGCCCGAAGCGCTGACCGCACTTCAGGCGGCGCTGACCAAGATGGATCCGGCGATCACCTTTGTCTCTACCGAAACCGTCGGCCCCAAAGTGTCAAGCGAGTTGATCCGCAATTCGATCCTGGCGGTGCTGGCGACATCGGTCGGCATCATGTTCTATATCTGGCTGCGCTTCGAATGGCAGTTTGCCGTGGGCGGCGTGCTGGCGCTGTTGCATGACGTGTTCATCACCATCGGCATTTTCGCGCTGTTTCAGCTGAAGTTCGATCTGAACATCGTGGCTGCGCTGCTGACCATTCTGGGCTATTCGATCAACGACACGGTTGTGGTGTTCGACCGGTTGCGGGAAAACCTGATCAAATACAAGGTCATGCCACTGCGTGACGTGATGAACCTGTCGGTCAACGAAACCCTGAGCCGCACCCTGATGACCTCGCTGACCACGCTGATGGCGGTGGGGGCGATGCTGGCGCTCGGCGGCGACGTGTTGCGCGGCTTCAGCTTTGCGATTTTCATCGGGGTGATCCTGGGCACCTATTCCTCGGTCTATGTCGCCAAGAACATCGTGCTGATCCTTGGCCTTGACCGCAGCGGCAAGGTGGATGCCGACAAGCCAACCGGTGCCGGTGGCACCAATGCAGACGCCTGAGCGATGAAGCTGAACGAGATCCGCTATGGCGCGGCGGTTCCGGTGGATGGCTATGGCCCGGGGTTCTTCCGGGTTGGCGGCAAGATCTGGCACGGGCCGGTGATTGTGACCCCGGCAGGTGCCGCCCACTGGGGCGGCTGGGACGATCTGCCGCCGCTTCTGGCGCTGCTGGGGCAGGTGGATGTGATCTTTTTCGGCACCGGCACCGAGATTGCCCATTTGCCGGCGGGTCTGCGCCATGCGATGGACCAGGCCGGGATCGGGGCAGAGGTCATGGCCTCGCCCACCGCCTGCCGCACCTATAATGTGCTGTTGTCCGAAGGGCGGCGGGTTGGCGCAGCGCTGTTGCCGGTGGCGTGAATGGCAAATCAGGCTGACCCTTTGCTGCTGGAGGCAAGGGGGCTGGCCTGCGCCCGTGGTGGCGTGCCGGTTGTGGAGGGGATCGATCTGGCGCTTGCCGCTGGATCGGCGCTGATGCTGACCGGGCCTAACGGCTCTGGCAAGACCACCTTGCTGCGGACCATTGCCGGGTTGCAGCCGGCACTGGCCGGGGTGTTGATGGTGGCGGGTGAGGGGGCTGCCTACGGCGGCCACGCCGATGCGGTGAAAGCCACCCTGACGGTGGGCGAAAACCTGGCGTTCTGGGCGGAAATTCATGGCGCCGGGTCGCATCTGGCAGCGCTCGCGGCGCTGCACCTGGGGCCGCTGGCCAACCGTGTGGCCCGCGATCTGTCGGCCGGGCAGCGGCGGCGGCTCGGGCTGGCGCGGATGCTGGTGACCGGGCGGCGGCTCTGGCTGCTCGATGAGCCGACGGTGTCGCTGGATCTGGCGACGGTGGCGCTGTTTGCCGGGGTGATGCAGGCGCATCTGGCGGCTGGCGGGGCGGTGCTGCTGGCCAGCCATATTGATCCCGGGCTTGATGCCGGGCGGTTGGACCTTGGACCATTCCGGGCGCGGTCAGCCGGGGTATTGTTTGCCGAGGGCGTGGCATGAGGGCGCTGCTGTACCGCGATCTGGCGCTGGCATTGCGTTCGGGCGGCGGGTTCGGGCTGGGGCTGGCGTTCTTTCTGATCGTGGCAGTGCTGGTGCCGCTGGGGGTTGGTGCTGACCGTACGGTGCTGGCACGGATTGCCCCCGGGGTGCTGTGGGTTGCAGCGCTGCTGGCCTGCCTGTTGTCGCTCGACCGGATCTTTGCGCTGGATCATGAGGATGGCTCGCTGGAGGCGCTGGCCACCGCGCCGATCCCGCTGGAGGCGGTGGTGGCGGTCAAGGGTTTGGCCCATTGGCTGACCACCGGTCTGCCGCTGGTGCTGGCGGCACCGGTGCTCGGGCTTTTGCTGAACCTGCCGGGGGCGGGCTATGGCTGGCTGGTGCTGTCGCTGGCGCTGGGCACACCGGCCCTGTCGGTGATCGGCAGTTTCGGCGCGGCGCTGGTGGTGGGGCTCAAGCGCGGCGGGCTGCTTTTGAGCCTGTTGGTGTTGCCGCTGTTCATCCCGACCCTGATCTTTGGCACCGAAGTGGTGAAACGCGGGGCGATGGGGGCTGATCCGCTGGTGCCGCTGGCCTTGTTGGCGGCGATCACGCTGGGGTCGGCGGCGCTGCTGCCCTTTGCCGCTGCGCTGGCGCTGCGGGTCAATCTGCGCTGAAGCGGGTCAGGCAAAAGGGGATGCCGGTGTTGCCGCCGGTTTCGCGCAAAGCCGGTGGCGCCCCTCACGTCTTGGTGGCTTGAGGCTTTCGGCGCAATTGCTTAGACAGGCACCATGTCGCTGTGGGAATATGCCAATCCAGCCCGGTTCATGGCGCTTTCGGGCCGTCTGCTGCCATGGCTGACAGCGCTGGCCGTGGCTGCGCTGGGGGTGGGGCTGCTCTGGGGGTTCTTTTTCACCCCCGATGATTACCGCCAGGGGGCCACCGTCAAGATCATCTATCTGCATGTGCCAAGTGCGATGGTGGCGATCAATGCCTGGTTCATGATGCTGGTGGCCAGTCTGATCTGGCTGGTGCGCCGTCACCATGTCAGCGCGCTTGCCGCCCGTGCCGCCGCTCCGGTCGGGCTGGTGATGACACTGGTGGCGCTGGGCACCGGGGCGATCTGGGGCCAGCCGATGTGGGGGACCTGGTGGGCCTGGGACCCGCGGCTGACCTCGTTTCTGATCCTGTTCCTGTTCTACCTCGGCTATCTGGCGCTGTGGGCCGCGGTGGACGACCCCGATACGGCGGCCGATCTGACCTCGATCTTGTGTCTGGTCGGGTCGGTCTTTGCGGTGCTGAGCCGCTATGCGGTGAATTTCTGGTCGCAGGGCCTGCATCAGGGGGCCAGCCTGTCGCTGGACAAGGAAGAGAATGTGGCAGACGTGTTCTACCAGCCGCTGCTGGTGGCGATCGGTGGCTTCGTGCTGCTGTTTCTGGCGCTGGTGCTGACCGGCACCCGTACCCAAATTCGGGCGCGGCGGCTCAAGGCGCTGGTGGCGCTGGAGCGGATGGGCTGATGCCGGTACTGGGAAAATACGCTGCAACCGTGCTGGGGGCTTACGGCCTGTCGCTGATATTGATCGCCGTGCTGGTCGCATGGGTGCTGTGGCGCGGCCGGCAGGTGAAAAGGGCGTTGGCCGAGGCCGAAGCACGCCGGGCTGGCCAGAATGGCTAAGCCGCTGTTGCTGGTGCCGCCGCTGGTCTTTGCCCTGCTGGCCGGGTTGTTCGCGTTCGGGATGTATCGCGGCAACCCCGAGGATCTGCCCTCGGCCTTCATCGGCAAGACGGCACCGCCATTGCCGGTCGAAGGTCTGCCGGGGCGGGTGGTGCTGACTGACGCTGATCTGCGGGGAAAAGGGGTGACGCTGGTCAATTTCTGGGCAAGCTGGTGCCCACCCTGCCGCGCCGAACATCCGACGCTGCTGGCGCTGGCGAACAGCGGAGTGCGGGTGGCGGGGGTGAATTTCAAGGACCAGGCAAAGCAGGCCGAAGCCTATCTGGCGGAAAACGGCGACCCGTTCCTTGGCCTCGCCTTTGACCCCAAGGGGCGCAGTGCGATTGACTGGGGTGTCACGGCGCCGCCGGAAACCTTTGTCATCGGCAATGACGGCACCGTGCTTTTCCGGTTTACCGGACCGCTGGTCGGCAGTGACTATGACCAGCGGTTCCTGCCAGCGCTGGATGCGGCGCTGGGCAAGGGCAACTGACAGCCGGGCCAAGCGCCGGAATTTGTGCAAATTCCGGACCAAATCCTGCTCAGGATTTGCTCTGTTGCCCCGGCAGACAATCCGCCGGGGACGTTGGGTTACCCCTGTGCCAGGTTGCGCAGCACATAGTGCAGCACGCCGCCGTGGCGCACATAGTCGATCTCGATCTCGGTATCGATCCGGCATTTGATCTGAATGGTCTTTTGCGTTCCGTCGGCAAAGCGGATGGTGCAGCGCACCTGGCTGAGCGGTGTGAGATCGCCCGCAAGCCCGGAAATCGAGACCACTTCATCACCCGTCAGCCCAAGGCTCTTGCGGGTGTCGCCGCCGGTGAATTCGAACGGAATGACCCCCATGCCGACCAGGTTGGAGCGGTGAATCCGCTCGAAGCTTTCGGCGATCACCGCCTTTACCCCCAGCAGCGCCGTGCCCTTGGCCGCCCAGTCGCGCGAGGAGCCGGCCCCGTATTCGATGCCGCCAAAGATCACCAGCGGTGTTCCTGCAGCCTGCCAGGCCATTGAGGCGTCAAAGATCGAGGTTTGCGCACCATCAGGCCCTTTGGTATAGCCGCCCTCGACCCCGTCAAGCATTTCATTGCGGATGCGGATATTGGCGAAAGTTCCCCGCATCATCACTTCATGGTTGCCCCGGCGCGAGCCGTAGGAGTTGAATTCCGACACCGAGACCTGCCGTTCGGTCAGGTATCTTCCCGCCGGAGTTGTGGCTTTGAACGAGCCGGCAGGCGAGATATGGTCGGTGGTGATCATGTCGCCCAGCAGCGCCAGCACCCTTGCCCCGGTGATGTCATGGATCACGCCGGGTTCGCGCGCCATGCCCTGAAAATACGGCGGGTTGCGGATATAGGTCGAGGTCGGTGGCCAGTCGTAGGTTTCGCGGTCGGTGATTTCCACCGCCTGCCATTTGGCGTCGCCCTTGAACACATCGGCGTATTTCTTTTGAAACGCGGCGCGGGTCACGGTGGCTTCGACCAGTTCGGCAATTTCGGCGTTGCTGGGCCAGATGTCGCGCAGATAGACCGGCTGGCCTTCGTGGCCTTCGCCAAGCGCGGTGGTGGTGATGTCGATGTTCATGTCGCCGGCCAGCGCATAGGCCACCACCAGCGGCGGTGATGCCAGATAGTTGGCGCGGACATCGGGGCTGATCCGACCCTCGAAATTGCGGTTGCCCGACAGCACGGCGACAGCGACCAGATCTCCCTCGGCGATGGCGGCGCTGATTTCGGGCTGCAGCGGGCCGGAATTGCCGATGCAGGTGGTGCACCCATAGCCGACGAGGTTGAAGCCGATGGCGTCGAGATCGGCCTGCAGACCTGCGGCTTCGAGATATTCGCTGACGACCTGCGAACCGGGGGCGAGCGAGGTCTTGACCCAGGGTTTGCGGGTCAGGCCCAGCGCGCGGGCTTTGCGTGCCACCAGCCCCGCGCCGATCATCACATAGGGATTGGAGGTGTTGGTGCACGACGTGATGGCGGCGATGACGATCGAGCCGTCGCGCAGCGTATAGTCCTGCCCCACCACATTGGCCGACGAGAATCCGTCAAATCTGCCGGGCATCACGGCGGGGGCCAGCGCGCCGCCTTCGTCTTTCCAGTCGTCTTGTTGCGCCGGGGTCGAGGTCGGCAGTTTGCGGGTGGTGCGGATATAGGTTCCGAACGACGATGCAGCTTCCGTCAGCGGCAGAAAGTCCTGCGGCCGTTTCGGGCCGGAAATCGCCGGAACGATGGTGCCCATGTCAAGCTCCAGCGTCGAGGTATAGATCGGCGCATAGTCGGGGCCGCGCCACATGCCTTGCGCTTTGGCATAGGCTTCGACCAGCGCCAAGCGGCTTTCATCGCGGCCGGTCTGGCGCAGGTAGCGCAGGGTTTCGCCATCAATCGGGAAGAAGCCGCAGGTGGCGCCATATTCCGGGGCCATGTTTGCGATCGTCGCCCGGTCGGCCAGCGGCAGGCGGTCGAGCCCGTCGCCCCAGAATTCGACGAACTTGCTGACCACGCCATGTTTGCGCAGCATCTGCACCACTTTCAGTACCAGATCGGTGGCGGTGGTGCCCTCAACCATCGCACCGGTCAGCTTGAAGCCGACCACTTCGGGGATAAGCATCGACACCGGCTGGCCCAGCATCGCCGCCTCGGCCTCGATGCCACCAACCCCCCAGCCCAGCACCGCAAGGCCGTTGACCATGGTGGTGTGGCTGTCGGTGCCGACCAGCGTATCGGGATAGGCCACTTCGGCACCCGACAGGTCGCGGTCGGTCCAGATCGTCTGCGCCAGATATTCCAGATTGACCTGATGGCAGATGCCGGTGCCCGGCGGCACCACGCGGAAATTGTCGAACGCGTTCTGCCCCCATTTCAGGAACACGTAACGCTCCATGTTGCGTTCATATTCGCGGTCGACGTTGGCCTGAAACGCGCGGGGGGTGCCAAACTCATCAATCATCACCGAATGGTCGATCACCAGATCGACCGGGGCCAGCGGGTTGATCTTTTGCGCCTTGCCGCCAAGGCCGATGATCCCGTCGCGCATCGCCGCCAGATCGACCACCGCCGGAACCCCGGTGAAATCCTGCATCAGCACCCGGGCCGGGCGATAGGCAATCTCGCGCGGGTTATTGCCGCCCAGCTTGCCCCAGTCGGCAAAGGCGCGGATGTCATCAACCGTCACCGTCCGGCCATCCTCGAACCGCAGCATGTTTTCCAGCACCACCTTGAGGCTGGCGGGAAGCCGCGAAAAATCGCCGAGCCCTGCCGCCTGCGCAGCGGGGATCGAGTAATAGGCAACGGTGTTGCCGCCCACCGTCAGGCTTTTGCGGGTGTTGGCGCTGTCATGGCCGACGAAAACTGTCATGGAGTGCGTCCCTTGCTGGATTGGAATGGGGAGTGCTGCCACAGGTGATGCCGCAACCGCGCCCGGGGATCAAGGGGGGCAGTCTCAAATTGTATGCCGTTGTACACCGCATTTTCCCGATACAGGCGCAAACCCGTCTGCTACCCCGATGTCCGCCGCCCTGTTTGCTTCAGCCGATCACGAACACTTGCAGAGCCTTGATTGGTCAGGTGGCGTGTGGCTGGCTACTACAAGGCGGGATAATGGATAAAGGTAAACAATATGCGTCGCAGTATTCTGGCCGCCGTCTGCCTGACATTCGGGCTGACATCTGGCGCGATGGCCCAATCCAACGCGGCGGTGGTGGAGTTGTTCACCTCGCAGGGCTGTTCATCCTGCCCGCCGGCCGACGCCTTTCTGGCCGAAATCGCCGACCGTGAGGATGTGATCGCGCTGGCGCTGCATGTGGATTACTGGGATTACATCGGCTGGGCCGATACTTTTGCCAGCCCCGCCTTTACCGCCCGCCAGCATGCCTATGCCCGCGCGGCGCAGGAACGTACCGTCTATACGCCGCAAGTGGTGGTGGGCGGGGCAGATCATGTGATCGGCTCCAGCCCCGCCGAGGTCAGCGCGCTGATCGCGCGCCAGCAGGCGGCGCCGGTTCTGGCCGCCTTGACCGTGACGCGTACCGGCGGCTCGGTTGCGATACGGGCGACGGCTGCGGCAGGGTTGGGGGGCAGTGTCGATGTGCAACTGATCCGCTATCTGCCACAAGCCAGCGTCGCCATTGAACGCGGCGAAAATGCCGGGCGCACCATCCTGTATCGCAACATCGTCACGCGGATTGACGATCTTGGCAGTTGGGATGGCAGCGGCACGCTGGCGATGCAGGCGCCTTTAGCGGCAGGGGAGCCGGTGGTGGTGGTGTTGCAGCGCCCTGCGTCCGGGCCGATCGTGGCGGCGGCGCAGTTGCGATAGGGTGCATGGGCCGGCGGTTGCGCGGCTTCAGTTCTTCCAGCGGCGGTGAATCCAGAACCACTGGTCCAGGTGCTGGCGCACCAGCGCCTCCAGGCTGTCATTCAGCGCCTGGGTCATGGCCTGCGGGCTGCCGTGCGGGATCGGCGCTTCGATGACAATCTCGAAATCAAGGCCGTTGGGCTGGCGGATGCCATAGGTCGGCACCACCAAAGCATCGTATCTCAGCGCCAGTTCAGCGGCAGACAGCGCGGTCAGCGCCTCGCGTCCAAAGAATTGCAGCCGTTCGCCATGGATCATGCGCTGGTCGATCAACAGCCCGAGCATCCCGCCCGCGCGCAGAAACCGCACCATATCGGCCAGACCCTTTTTGCCGCGCGGAAACAGCGGGGTGCCGATCCGGGAAATCGCCTTGACATAGTGGTCATTGAACCAGCGATTGGTCATCGGGTTGTACAGCGCCCCGACCCGGTAACCGCGCGCGATCAGCGCGGCGCGCGAGGCATCGTAATTGCCGAAATGCCCCGTCACCAGAATGACCGGCCGCCCGGCGGCATTGGCCTGATCCAGTGCCGCAAGCCCCGGGCCGCTCAGCGCCGTGGCGGTGACATGGGCGATGAATTCGGGGCCGGAATAGATCTCTATCAGGGTGCGGCCGACATTGTCGGGCACCGCACGCATCAGCCGCCTGACCTCGGCTTGCGGCAGGTCGGGCATGATCCGGGCCAGATTGTCACGGATGCGGCGGCGATAGCCGGCCAAAGGGGCCACCAGCCGCGAAAACAGCCAGCCACACAGCCGCACCCGCATGGCATAGGGCAGGCGCAGCGTGGCACCGATCAGCGCGCGAAAGGCAAGCGAGGTCAGCCAGGCGCCGATCTGGCTTCGTTCCGGGATCTGTCCGGCCTGTGCCGCACTGTCTTTGACCGTCATCCGCCCCTACTCCGCCCCCGGCACCTGTCGCGCCGCACGGCGGGCCACCCGGGTTTCGCGATGCCAGACATAGAGTCCGGCCCCCACGATCACAAGCGCCCCAAGCACCGACCAATGGTCGGGCAACTGGTCAAAGAACAGCCAGCCCCAGAACATGGCGCAGACCAGCCCGAGATAGCTGAACGGTGCTACGACAGACGCCTCAGCCAGCGCATAGCAGCGGATCAGGAACAGTTGTGCCAGAGCCCCCATCAACCCGATCACCAGAAACCCCGGCACGTCACCCCAGACCGGGGTTTCCCACACCCAGGGCAGGCTGAGCGTGGTGACGATGGTGCCAAACAGCGCCGAATAGGCCAGCGAGGTCCATATGCTTTCGCGGGCACCAACGGCGCGGGTCACCAGCGCATAGGCGGCAAAACAGGCACCACTTCCCAGCGGCAACAGCGCCGCAAGCGAAAACACCGACGAGCCGGGTTTGATGATGAGCATTGCCCCTGCCAGCGCCACCGCGATCCCCAGCCCGCGCCGCAACCCGATCTTTTCGCCCAGAAACACCACAGCCCCAAGGGTGATCAGCACCGGGTTGAGGTCGGCAATCGCCGTCGCTTCTGCCAGGCCGATATGGTTCAGCGAGGCAAAGAAAAAGAATGATGCGCCGAACTGGAACAGCGACCGCCAGAATTGCAACCACGGGTGCTGCGCCCGCAGGTGCTTTGCCCCGAGCCAGATCAGCAGCACCGCCACGATCACCGTCTGCCCGGTATAGCGCGCCCAGACCACCTGCAGTGTGGCATGGCGCGACACCAGCGATTTGGCCAGCGCATCCATCAGGGTGAAGATCACGATGGCAAGCATCATCAGCAGAATGCCGCGCGCCGCGGCGGGAAGGCGGGCAAAAGCGGCCATGGGTCAGCGCCAAAAGGGCCGCAAGGTGCCTGCCTGTCGGCCACGGGGAGCGGATGCGCGGGAAGGGACTGGCTGCATTGCCGCAGACTAGTGGCGGGCCGGGTCAGGCGCAAGCAGTTCAGGCGCAGTGTCTCGGTCTGAAATCCACAAGGCCGTTCCGAGCCCAAAGCGGACGATGGCTGGGGACGCTTCCAATGACCATCAATCAAGTTTCTTCAATACTCCGCACAGTGCGGTAGAACGTTTTATGTTGAGCTCGGAGCCAACGTATGGCTTCAGGCCATTGGTGCCGGACAGTGACACTGGCGGCCTTGTTGTCCTTGCGAAACCAGCGCTTTTGTGAGGCCTCGCCTGTTGCTTGTCCGATGGCAGTCCGCAAGCCCTTGGCAAGTTTGACCAAATTCTCATTGACCCAAATCTCGGCTTCGGGTGATCGGGCGACGAGGTAGACCGATGTTTTGTCCTGTGAAAGAGACATTTTAATACGAATCCGGCCATCTTCGCTCAGTCCAATCTCTTTCTCCCAACCTGGACTTGGATCAATGTCCAGCTCAGGAGCTTCAGCAGCAAGCGCTGTCCAAAATGCCTCACGCTCGACGTTCATTTGTTCGTGGCTCACTTCAGCGCCCTTTGTCCGATAGTTATGTGAGTCGCTTTCCTATGATCTCATTCAAAGCTCTTATGGCAACGACCTGCTCTGTATAACGGCCCCTGTGCAAAATGTTACCTTACGCATAGCCGTCCTTGGGTGACAAGGAACGAGTTCTAACAGTGTTTGCAAAACCGCCGGACGCTCGATCCTCGCCGGACGAATTCAAACTCGGACACGCCCGGCGCGGGCAATTGGGGTGCAGGCAGATCAGGCACGCGTCAGGGTTCGCTGCACCGCGTCTTGCCATCCGGCATAGCGGGCGGCGCGGGTCGGCGCGTCCATCTGCGGGGTAAACCGCCGCTCCAGCGCCCAGCCGGCGGCAAATCCGGCCTGATCCGGGCAAATGCCAGCCTGCATCCCGGCAAGCCAGGCGACCCCAAGGGCGGTGGTTTCGCGCACCACCGGCCGGTCGACCTGCGCCCCCAGAATATCCGACAGAAACTGCATCGCCCAGTCGCTGGCCACCATGCCGCCGTCAACCCGCAGCGTGGCCGCCGATGCCTGTGCCCCGGCGGCGTGACCCGCGATGTCGGCCATCATCGCCTCGACCAGATCGCGGGTCTGGAAACCGACGCTTTCCAGCGCGGCCCGGGCAAATTCGGCGGGGCCGGAATTGCGGGTCAGGCCGAAGATCGCGCCGCGCGCCTCCGGGTCCCACCACGGCGCACCCAGGCCGGTAAAGGCGGGTACCAGATACAGCGCCTGTTGCGGATCGGCCCGTTCCGCCAAACCTTGGGTTTCCGCCGCTGAACCGATGATGCCAAGGCCGTCGCGCAGCCATTGCACCACGGCCCCGGCGATGAAGATCGAGCCTTCCAGCGCATAGGTCGCCCGGCCGTTCAACTGGTAGGCGATGGTGGTCAGCATCCGGTTCGCGCTCAGCACCATATCAGGCCCGGTGTTCATCAGGGCGAAACAGCCGGTGCCATAGGTCGATTTCATCATTCCGGGCTGAAAGCAGGCCTGCCCGACGGTGGCGGCCTGCTGATCGCCGGCCACGCCGCGAATGGGAATCGCGGCACCGAACAGGGCGGGCAGGGTGGTGCCGTAATCGGCGGCGCAGTCGCGCACCTCGGGCAGCATTTGCACCGGGATGTCGAACAGGGCGCAGATCCCGGCATCCCATGTACCAGTGCGTATGTCATACAGCATGGTCCGCGCCGCATTGGTGGCATCAGTGGCATGATGTTTGCCGCCGGTCAGTTGCCAGATCAGGTAGCTGTCGATGGTGCCGAACAGCAGTTTGCCCTGTTTCGCCCTGGCCCGCGCCCCTTCGGTGTGGTCAAGCAGCCACGCCAGTTTGGTGGCAGAGAAATAGGGGTCAAGCAGCAGCCCGGTCTTGGCGCGGATCATCGGTTCGTGGTTTTGCGCGCGCAGGGCGGCGCAGGTATCGGCGGTGCGGCGGTCCTGCCAGACAATCGCGTTATGGATCGGTTTGCCGGTGTCGCTGTCCCAGACCAACGTGGTTTCGCGCTGGTTGGTGATGCCGACGGCGGCGATGTCGCGGGCGTCGATGCCCGCCTTGGCCATCGCACCCTTTACGGTCGCCAGAACCGAGCCCCAGATATCCGCCGGATCATGCTCGACCCAGCCCGAGCGCGGGAAATGTTGCGGGAATTCCTGCTGGGCGGTGGCTATGGGTTTCAGCCCCGCATCAAACAGGATCGCCCGGCTGGAGGTGGTGCCCTGGTCGATGGCGAGGATGTGAGGCATGGGAACCCGGATGCGAACCTTGAGACTCTCGTGTTTCTTATTGGTTCAAATATCCCCGCCGGAGGCTCTCGTCCAACGGGCAGACGCTCTGCGGGGGATGTTTGAACCAATGAGAAACCTGGGAGCAGTGAAGGCGGGGCCATGACAGCCCCGCCAAAGACATCAGTTCTGCCAGGATTTGATCAGCTCGTCATAGGCGATGGTTTCGCCCATCGGCTTTTCGTTTTCAAGCTTGGCCACCGGCGAGCCGGGGGCATCAAGCCAGACCTGCGGATCCTGCTCCTCGTTCATCTTCGGGCCAAGATCGCCCTGAACGCCCGATTTCTCGATCCGCTCCATGACCTTTTCCTGCTCGGCGCAGAGTGAATCCAGCGCTTCCTGCGGGGTTTTGGCCCCCGACATGGCATCGCCGATATTCTGCCACCACAGTTGCGCCATCTTCGGATAGTCCGGAATGTTGGTGCCGGTGGGCGACCATTGAATCCGGGCGGGCGAGCGGTAGAACTCGATCAGACCGCCAAGTTTCGGGGCGCGGTCGGTGAACGACTGGTGCTGGATGGTGCTTTCGCGGATGAAGGTCAGGCCCACGTGGGCTTTCTTTACATCCACGGTTTTCGAGGTGACGAACTGGGCATAGAGCCATGCGGCCTGTGCGCGGTCCACCGGGGTCGATTTCAGCAGGGTCCAGGACCCCACATCCTGATAGCCGATCTTGGTGCCTTCCGACCAGTAGGCGCCGTGCGGCGACGGGGCCATGCGCCATTTCGGCGTACCGTCCTCGTTCATCACCGGCGTGCCGGGGACGACCGAGGCGGCAGTAAAGGCGGTGTACCAGAACATCTGCTGGGCAATCTCGCCCTGGGCAGGAACCGGGCCGGCTTCACTGAAGGTCATGCCCTGGGCTGCTGGCGGGGTGTATTTCTGCAGCCACTCAATGGCCTTGGTCACCGCATAAACCGCCGCCGCGTCGTTGGTAGAGCCGCCACGGGCAACACAGGAACCGACGGGTTGCGATTGCTCGTTCACCCGGACGCCCCATTCATCGACCGGCAGGCCGTTCGGCTCGCCCTTGTCGCCCATGCCGGCCATGGACATCCACGCATCGGTGTATCGCCAGCCGAGCGAGGGGTCTTTCTTGCCGTAATCCATGTTGCCGAACACGGAGGTTGGTCCGCCCATGTAGGACATGTCGCGCCCGGTGAAGAACTCCGCGATGTCCTCATAGGCCGACCAGTTCACCGGAACGCCAAGATCGTAGCCGTACTTGGCCTTGAAATCGTCCTTGGTTTTCTGATCGTTGAACCAGTCATAGCGGAACCAGTAAAGGTTGGCGAACTGCTGGTCGGGCAACTGGTACAGTTTGCCATCCGGTGCAGTGGTGAAGGACAGGCCGATGAAGTCGGCCAGATCGAGGCCGGGGTTGGTCACCGCAGCACCCTCGCCAGCCATCCAGTCGGTCAGGCTGCGGGCCTGCTGATAGCGCCAGTGGGTGCCGATCAGGTCACTATCGTTGACATAGGCGTCAAAGATGTTCTCCCCCGACTGCATCTGGGTTTGAATCTTTTCGATCACGTCGCCTTCGCCCATAATCTCATGGGTCACCTTGATGCCGGTGATGGCGGTGAATGCCGCAGCCAGCACCTTCGACTCGTAGACATGCGTGTCGATACCTTCGGACGCCACTTTGAGTTCCATGCCCACATAGGGCTTGGCGGCGTCGATGAACCACTGCATTTCGGCTTCCTGTTCGGCGCGTGTCAGCACCGACTGGTCACCGATTTCGGCGTCGAGAAACGCCGTTGCGGCCGCCATGTCAGCCCAGGATGGCGAAGACATCGCCATCAGGGCCGCCGCGATGGCCGTGGTTGTCTTGTAGCGCAAGTGCATTGTAGTCCTCCCAGAATTGAGATCGTTTCTAGTCAGTCACGTTGCCCGGTCTTGCAGACAGCGCTTCGAGGTCTTGCCCTTTCTCAGACCCAGCGGAATACCGCTGCGGCATAAATCAGGCAGAGGATCAGCGCTCCCCACAGGGGAGCGCCAAAGGCGGCAAGCCAGGCGAGGTTGATGAACCCCGATCCCAGCAAGGAAATGAACAGCCGGTCGCCCCGGGTGGTCTCGATCCGCAGCACCCCCACACGCGGCGTTTCGGGATAGCGGATCGCCAGCACGGTCATGGTGATCAGCAGGGCGGCAATGACGGCAAAGAACACCACGGTCGTCGCCGTCCAGGCCATCCAGCCGCCTGGGATCAGCGGATCGGTCCAGAAGCTGGCATCCTGGGCGAGGGTGGGCGTGGCGGTGGCAATCAGGGCCAGCGTGGCGCGAAACAGTTTCATCACACCCTCCCCAGGGCAAAACCCTTGGCGATATAGTTGCGCACGAAATAGATCACCAGCGCGCCGGGCACGATGGTCAACACCCCCGCAGCGGCCAGCACGCCCCAGTCCATCCCCGAGGCCGAGACGGTGCGGGTCATCGTGGCGGCGATGCTTTTGGCGTTGACGGCAGTCAGGGTGCGGCTCAGCAGCAGCTCGACCCACGAGAACATGAAGCAGAAGAAAGCCGTGACCCCGATGCCCGATGCGATCAGCGGCACGAAGATCCGCAAAAAGAAGCGCGGAAAGGAATAGCCGTCGATATAGGCGGTTTCGTCGATTTCCTTGGGCACGCCGCGCATGAACCCCTCCAGTATCCAGACCGCCAGCGGCACATTGAACAGGCAGTGCGCCAGCGCCACCGCGATATGGGTGTCGAACAGCCCGATCGAGGAATACAGCTGGAAGAACGGCAGGGCAAACACGGCAGGCGGGGCCATGCGGTTGGTCAGGAGCCAGAAGAACAGATGTTTGTCGCCCATGAATCTGTAGCGGCTGAAGGCATAGGCGGCGGGCAGCGCCACGACGATGGAAATCACCGTGTTCATCGCCACATAGATCATCGAGTTGATATAGCCGTTGTACCAGCTGGGATCGGTCAGGATGGTGCGGAAGTTATCCAGCGTCAGCTTTTGGGGATAAAGGCTGAAGGTGCCAAGGATCTCATTGTTGGTTTTCAGGCTCATGTTGATGAGCCAATAGATCGGCAGCATCAGGAACAGCAGATAGACTGTCATGATGATCGGGCCGGAGAGCGAACGCCTGTTCATTCAGACACCATCCCGTTTGTCGAGGTTGGTCATCACGGTGAAGAACACCCAGCAGATCAGCAGGATCACCATGAAATAGATCAGACTGAAGGCCGCCGCCGGGCCAAGGTCGAACTGGCCGATCGCCTGTTTCACCAGATCGATCGACAGGAAGGTGGTCGAATTGCCCGGGCCGCCGCCGGTCACCACAAACGGCTCGGTATAGATCATGAAACTGTCCATGAAGCGCAGCAGAATGGCGATCAGCAGCACGCCCTGCATCTTGGGCAGTTCGATGTAGCGAAACACCGATCCGCGTGAGGCCTGGTCGATCTTTGCGGCCTGATAATAGGCATCGGGGATGCTTTGCAGCCCGGCATAAGCCAGCAGCGCCACGAGGCTGGTCCAGTGCCAGACATCCATCACGATCACGGTGATCCAGGCGTGAACCGCGTTCTGGGTATAGTTGTAGTCGATCCCCAGTGCTGCCAGCGTATGGCCCAACAGCCCGATATCCACCCGGCCAAACACCTGCCAGATGGTGCCGACCACGTTCCACGGGATCAGGAGCGGCAGCGCCATCAGGACCAGACAGACCGACGCCCAGAAGCCTTTCTTGGGCATCGACAGCGCCACCAGAATGCCGAGCGGCACCTCGATAGCCAGGATGATCGCCGAAAACAGCACCTGACGGCCAAGGGCGGCGCGGATACGATCACTGGCCAGCACCTCTTCGAACCAGCCGATGCCGTTCCAGAAGAACTCGTTGTTGCCGAAGGTGTCCTGCACCGAATAATTGACCACCGTCATCAGCGGCACCACGGCAGAAAAGGCCACCAGCAGCAGCACCGGCAGCACCATGAACCACGCCTTGTTGTTCAGCGGCTTGTCCATCAGTCGGCTCCTCCGCACGTCTTTTTCATGGCGCGCCCCCGGCGTTTCTCGTTCATGGCGCGCCCCCGGCGACGACCAACCAGTCGTCGGCATAGACATTGATCCGTGCCGGATCAAAGCTCAGGCGGTTGGCGTCGGCGGGAACCTCGGCACCTTCCTCCAGCACGGCATTGATTTCGCGGCCAAAAAAGTCGGCGCGCAGGATGCGGTGACGACCGACATCTTCCACCCGGCGCAGCTTTACCGGCAGGCCGGTGCCATCGGCCGACAGGCGGACAAATTCGGGGCGGATGCCGATTTCGATCTTGCCCTTCAGCCCGGAATACCCGGCCCCCAGCGGCAACTGCACCCCTTCGACGGTCGCAACAGCGCCATCGACATGGGCGGCCAGCAGGTTCATCCCCGGTGATCCGATGAAATAGCCGACGAAGGTATGGGCGGGGCGTTCAAAGAGTTCAGCGGGTGTGCCCATCTGCACCACCGCGCCGTCATACATCACCACCACCTTGTCGGCGAAGGTCAGCGCCTCGGTCTGGTCATGGGTCACATAGATCATCGTGTGGCGGAACTGCTGGTGCAAAGCCTTCAACTGGGTGCGCAATTCCCATTTCATGTGCGGGTCGATCACCGTCAGCGGCTCATCGAACAGGATGGCGTTGACATCTTCGCGCACCATGCCGCGACCCAGGCTGATCTTCTGCTTGGCATCGGCGGTGAGCCCGCGCGCCTTGGTATCCAGCCGGTCGCCCATGCCGATCATCGCGGCAATCGCCTCGACCCGGGTCTTGATATAGGCCGGATCTGCGCCGCGGTTCTTCAGCGGAAAGGCGAGGTTCTGGCGCACCGTCATGGTGTCATAGACCACCGGGAACTGGAACACCTGCGCGATGTTGCGCGCGGCGGTCGGCGCATCGGTCACATCGCGGTCGCCAAACAGGATGCGCCCCTCCGACGGGTGCAAAAGACCGGAAATGAGGTTCAGCAGCGTGGTTTTGCCGCAGCCCGAGGGGCCGAGCAGGGCATAGGCCCCGCCGTCATCCCACACATGATCCATCGTTCGCAGCGCGTAATCCGCCGGGCTGGCGGGGGTGGCCAGGTAGCTGTGGGCCAGATTGGAAAGGGTGATCCGGGCCATGTTCACGCCGCCATTGCATAGGGGGCGGGGGCAACCAGATTGCCGCCCTCGCCGAAGATGTAGACGTAAGACGGGTCGAGCCAGACCTTGAGCGCCGCGCCGGGTTCCAGCACCCGGACCCCGGTCGCCAAGGCCACCCAGCGGGTGCCGTGGTGATCGAGATGGACAAAGGTTTCCGACCCGGTGATTTCGGTCACCGCCACGGTCGGCGCAAATTCCATTACCTCGCTGGCGGGCCGGTCGATCAGCAGATGGTTGGGGCGGAACCCGGCGAGATAGCGGCCATCGGGCAGAAGGCCCAGCCTGCCCACCGCCGCCACCGACTGGCCCTTGCCGAATATCAGCCGGGCGCCGGTTTTCGACACCGACAGGAAATTCATCGGCGGGTCGGAAAAGACCCGCGCGGTGGTGGCATCGGCGGGCTGGCGGTAGACCATCGGCGTAGGGCCGAACTGCGTCACCCGGCCCTCCCACATCGCCGCCGTGCTGCCGCCCAGGAGCAGCGCCTCTTCCGGCTCGGTGGTGGCATAGACGAAGATCGCGCCAGATGCCTCGAATATCTTGGGAATTTCGGTGCGGAGTTCCTCGCGCAGCTTGTAATCCAGATTGGCCAGCGGTTCATCCAGCAGCACCAGCCCGGCATTCTTCACCAGTGCGCGGGCCAGCGCACAGCGCTGTTGCTGGCCGCCCGACAGTTCCAGCGGCTTGCGCCCCAGCATCGGTGTCATCTTCAGCATTGCGGCGGTCTGTTCCACCGCCGCCGTGATCTCTGCCGCCGATTTGCCCATCAGCCGCAGCGGCGAGGCGATGTTTTCAAACACCGTCATCGAGGGGTAATTGATGAATTGCTGATAGACCATCGCCACCTTGCGGTCCTGTACCCGCATCCCGGTGACATCGGCACCATCCCAGCGGATCCGCCCGGTGGTGGGGGCATCCAGCCCCGCCATCAGCCGCATCAGCGTGGTTTTACCCGCCAGCGTCGGGCCCAACAGCACATTCATCGTGCCCTTTTCCAGTGTCAGCGTGGTGGGGTGGATATGGGGCCGCCCCTCCACGCTTTTGCTGATATCCTGCAATTCCAGCGCCATGACTGTCCTACTCCGCCGCTGCGTCTTGGGCCGACGGCGCTAAAGCCGCCATCCAGCGATCCAACGCCGCGATCTGATCCATGCTGAGCCGCAACCCCAGTTTTGAACGCCGCCACACCACATCTGCGGCGGTGCGGGCATATTCGCGCGCCACCAGCCATTCTACCTCACGTTGCGTCAGGGTCGCGCCGAAATCAATGCCAAGGTCGGCGGCGCTGCGGGCAGCACCCAGCAGGGTCGCGGCCTCGGTGCCATAGGCGCGCACCAGACGCCGCGCCCAGAACGGCGACAGGAACCGGTAGTCCGCCGCCAGTTTCGCCACCAGCGATGCCACCGCCTCCACCGGAAAATCGCCACCCGGCAGCGGTACCCGGGCGGTCCAGCGCCCCTTGAGCCCGGGAAACTGCGGTGCGATCTTTTCCAGCGCCGCTTCGGCAAGGCGGCGATAGGTGGTGATCTTGCCGCCAAACACGTTCAGCAGCGCCGCCGCTGATGTATCGAGCGACAGCACATAATCGCGGGTCGCCGCCGTGGCGGATTTCGCGCCATCGTCATACAGCGGCCGGACCCCGGAAAAGGTCCAGACCACATCGGCGCTGGTGACTGGTCTGGCGAAATACTGGCTGGCAAAGTCGCACAGATATGCCTGCTCCTCGGGGGTGCAGACGGCATCAGACGGCGATCCGTGGTGATCCTGATCGGTGGTGCCGATCAGGGTGAAATCGGTTTCATAGGGGATGGCAAAGATGATGCGGCCATCTTCGCCCTGAAAGAAATAGCATCTGTCGTGGTCGAACAGCCGCCTGGTCACGATATGGCTGCCGCGCACCAGCCGGACCTTTTCCGGCGAATTGATGTGCAGCACGCCGGAAATGATGTCGCCGACCCAGGGGCCGCCGGCATTGACCAGCACCTTTGCCACCACGGTCTCAACGCGGCCATCGGGGCGATTCAGCGCCACATGCCAGTGATCGGCGTGGCGTTCGGCTGAGGTGACGCGGGTTCCCGTCATGATCCGCGCGCCGCGGGCTTCGGCGTCGCGGGCATTCAGCACCACCAGGCGGCTGTCTTCGACCCAGCAATCGGAATATTCGAAGGCGCGGGCAAAGCCGGGTTTCAGCGGTTTTCCCGCCGGATCGGTGCGCAAGTCGATGGAGCGCGTGGCGGGCAGGATCTTTCGCCCGCCCAGATGGTCATAGATGAACAGGCCAAGGCGCAACAGCCAGGCCGGGCGCATCCCCTTGTTGTGGGGCAGCACGAAGCGCATCGGCCAGCTGATATGGGGCATTGCCGTCAGCAGGGTTTCCCGCTCGATCAGCGCCTCGCGGACCAGACGGAATTCGTAATATTCCAGATAGCGCAACCCGCCGTGAAACAGCTTGGTCGAGGCAGACGAGGTCGCCGATGCCAGATCGTTCATTTCGGCCAAGGCCACGCGAAGCCCACGCCCGGCCGCATCGCGGGCGATGCCGCAGCCGTTGATACCACCGCCAATGATGAAAAGGTCGATGGCTGATGTGCCATCTGGCTGCTGCGACACACCGGCTCCCCCCGTTTCGCGTTTGGAACAGATACTGCGCAGTTGATGTTCGTTTCGTCAAGATTTATGTTCCTTTCAGTTCGTTTTAGGATAGACTCCGGCTAAACCATTCCAAAAACAACGAAATTCGGGAAACACTGGCTTCAGGGATTCCGCCGCTGCCCGGGGTGCTTGACGGTGCGGCAGGAATTGGGGCAGGAAAAGTGGCCCTTGATTCTTGGCAGGGGCCGCCGCAGCGTGGCACAGGCGCGTACTGGGTGCTCAAGGGTCGGGTCAGATGGCGCAGAACTTCCGGCAATCCGAGATATTGAAGCTGGCCCGCGATCAGGGCAAGGTGGTGGTCGAGGATCTGGCCGGCCATTTTGCCGTGACGCTTCAGACCATCCGCCGCGATCTGACCGAATTGTGTGACGCCGGTCAGATGACCCGGGTGTATGGTGGCGCCATCATGTCATCGGGTGTGGTCAACATCGGTTATGAAGAGCGCCGCGCGCTCAATGCCGATGAAAAGGACCGGATCGGGCGGCTGTGCGCCGAAATGATCCCGCATGAGGCGTCGCTGTTCCTGAATATCGGCACCTCGACCGAGGCGGTGGCGCGCGCGCTGCTGGGCCACCGCAATCTGCTGGTGGTCACCAACAACCTGAATGTCGCGAATATTCTCGCCGCCAATCAAAGCGCCGAAGTGATCGTGGCCGGTGGCGTGCTGCGCCGCGCCGATGCCGGGCTGGTCGGTGATGTGACGCTGGACATGGTGCGGCATTTCAAGGTGGATTACGCCGTCATCGGCACTTCGGGGCTGGACGAAGAGGGTGATCTGCTGGATTTCGATTTCCGCGAGGTGCGGGTCAGCCAGGCGATCATCAAACAGGCGCGCCGCACCTTTCTGGTGGCGGACCGCTCGAAGTTTCACCGCTCTGCCCCGGTGCGCATCGCCTCGCTGGCAGAGGTCGATGTGTTTTTCACCGATGCCGCGCCGCCGGAACCGGTTCAGGCGCTGTGCCGGGGCTGGGGCACCGAGATTGCCGTGGTGGGGTAAGGTGGGTTGGGACGTGGCAGGAATTGAACGGCTGACACAGGAGGATGCAATGGACGGGCACGAAAAGATCACGGGACATAATCAGGGACATACAGCCGAGCGGGCGGATCTGGCCTGCGCCTTTCGCTGGACGGCGCGGCTGGGGATGAATGAGGCGGTGGCCAATCACTTTTCGCTGGCACTCAGCGATGATGGCAAGCGCTTTCTGATCAACCCCAACCAACGGCATTTCGCGCTGATCCGCGCCAGCGACCTGTTGGAGCTGGATGCGGATGACGCGCAAGTGCTGAACCGCCCCGATGCGCCCGACCCCACCGCCTGGGGCCTGCATGGCAGCATCCACCGGCTGGTGCCGCATGCCCGCTGCGTGCTGCATGTCCATTCGATCTTTGCCACTGTGCTGGCCAGCCTCGCCGACAGCAACCTGCCGCCGATCGACCAGAACTGCGCCACCTTTTACGGCCGCTACGTGATCGACGATGGCTATGGCGGGCTGGCGTTCGAGGCCGAGGGGATACGCTGCGCCGCGATGCTGGGCGACCCCCGCAAGAACGTGATGATCATGGGCAACCATGGCGTGCTGATTTTGGGGACCGGCGTCGCCGACGCCTTCAACCGGCTGTATTATTTCGAACGGGCCGCCGAAACCTATATCCGCGCGCTGCAGACCGGGCAGAAGCTCCGGCTGCTGTCGCATGAGGTTGCCGCAAGGGTGGCGGCAGAGATGGACGATTATCCCGGTCAGGCGGCGCGTCATCTGGCCGACCTGCGCGAGATATTGGACCGCGAAGGCTCGGATTACGCGGCCTAGACATCGAGCATCCGCCCGAGGTTGCGCCCGGGCTTGGAACCCCCGATACTGGTCGGTTCGGCGCGCAGGATCTGGAAGCCATGGGGTCTGGCCGGTGGCCAGTGCCGACCAGAACTGCATAATCAGGGAATTGTGATAGGCCAGATTGCCGGTCCGCCCCGCATGTTTGCCCTGACCGAAATAGGGGATCAGGTCTTTCGGGGCCACGATCGCCTCGGCCTTGTGGATCAGGGCGGGGGCTGCGATGCGCGTGGCGGCGCGCAGGGCCTGCAATATCTCAGGCACCTCGGGCTCATTCTGGTAGCGGGTTCCCAGCCGTTTCCACATGAAGGCGACGGCACCGAGCCGCACCACTTCGACGCCGCGATTGGCCAGTGCCACCATCGCCTTGACCACCTCCAGAAACACCTGCGGGTTGGCCCGGTTCAGATCCCACTGATGGTCGTTGAAGGTGGTCCAGACCCATGTGCCGAATTCGGGATAATGGGTGAAATTGCCCGGCGCGTGGTTGGGAAACACCTCCACAAGCGTTTCGGAATAGCGCCCGGGCTCAGCCAGGCTGTTAACCATCCAGTAGTAATTCTGATATTTCGCCGCGCCGTTCTGGGCCCTGGCCGCCGATTCATGCTCCTTGGCGGTGCGGTTCAGCACCAGATCGACGCACAGGCTGATGCCGCGTGCCCGCATTGCGCCGGCCACCGCCGCCAGATCCTCCATCGTGCCCAGTGCCGGGATGATCGCGCCATGGTCCATCACGAAATAGCCGCCGTCACTGTCACCCGGGCGCGGCTTCAGGCAGGGCATGAAATGCACATAGGTCGCGCCAAGCTCGGCCAGATACTCCAGCTTTTCGACCACGCCGGGCAGCGTGAGGTTCAAGCGGTCAACGTAAAGGACACAGCCGGCCATATCGGGGCGTTGAAACCAGTCGGGTTCCAGATCGCGGGCAAGATCAAGGCTGCGCAGGGCAGGGCAGGGGGACGGGCTTTCTGCAGGGAAATCAGGGCTTTCAGCAGATCTTGGCGTAAGGTGCCATAGCCGGGATCAGCGCCATAAAGCCATTCCAGCGGCCCGAACAGATCGCGCTCGCTGCGTTTGAGCCGCATCAGGAACAGTTCCGCCGTTTCCGCTGGCAAGCACCGGGTACGGTCATCAGCCGCGCCGCCCGGCTATGGGTGCTTTCGGGCTGCATTCATCCCCCCCGTGTCGTGGCCCGCGGCTTTCCGAAGCGCTTCGGTCGGGGCGGTTTTTTCCCCGCAATTACCGGATTTTGACCCTGTATGGGGTTGCTTCCCGCCAAAATCAACGTGATTTTCGTGGCCGAAATGATCTGCTGTGCCGGTCCAAAGCGATTTGATCCCGGCGGATGGGCTGAACGCTGCAATTTATCGGCAATACCGGTTTCAGGCTCTTGACCTGTGGGGTGCGGCAGGCGCACAGCGCGCCTGTTCCCTTTTGCTGTGAGGCACCGTGCCCCGGACCCCGATCTTTGCCGTTGCCCCGATGATGGACTGGACTGACCGGCACTGCCGGTATTTCCACCGCCTGATGAGCGCGCGCGCCCGGCTTTACACCGAAATGGTCACGGCCCCTGCCGTGATCCACGGGCGGCGCGACCGGTTGCTGGGGTTTGATGAAGCCGAGCATCCGCTGGCACTGCAGCTTGGCGGTGCCGACCCCGCGGACCTGCGTCAGGCGGTGGCGATTGCGGCCCCCTATGGCTATGACGAGATCAACCTGAATTGCGGTTGCCCGTCAGACCGGGTAAAGGCGGGCTGTTTCGGGGCAGTGCTGATGCAGACCCCGGCGCTGGCGGCCGAGTGTGTGGCGGCGATGCAGGAGGCCAGCCCGGTCGAGGTCACGGTGAAATGCCGGATCGGGGTTGACGATCAGAACCCCGGCGAGGCTTTGCCCGCCTTTCTCGAAGCGCTGATCGGCGCCGGGGTGAAGCGGGTGCAGATCCATGCCCGCAAAGCCTGGCTGAAGGGTCTGAGCCCCAAGGAAAACCGCGAGATCCCGCCGTTGGACCATGGGTTGGTGCTGGCGATGAAGCGGGCCTATCCGGTGCTGCATGTCTCGATCAATGGCGGTATCGGGTCACTGGCCGAGGCAAAGGCGCTGCTGGACCTTGGGCTGGACGGGGTGATGGTGGGCCGCGCCGCCTATCATGCCCCCAACCAGCTATTGATCGGGGCAGACGCGGCGCTGTTTGGCGATGTGGACGGGCGCGACGCCTTTGCGGTGGCTGAGGCGATGCGGCCCTATATCGCCCGCCATCTGGCGGCGGGCGGGCGGCTGCATTCGGTGACCTGCCACATGATGGGCCTGTTCAGTGGCCAGCCCGGGGCGCGCGGCTGGCGGCGCATCCTGTCGACAGGTGCCAACCAGCCCGGTGCCGGGCTGGAGGTGCTGGACGAGGCGCTGCGCCCGGTGACGGAGCCCCTGTTGCAGCAGGCATGCTGACCCCCGGTTCGTCGCGCGCCGGTTGTGCCGCCGCCGGTTGCTGCCGAAGTTTGCCGCCCGAGCACCAGCACCGAAAGCCCCGGCGCCAACACCCCGCACAGCGCAATCGCCGCCGGCATCGGCACCACGGTGCCATCGAAAAAACGGCCCCGCCAGCGAAATCATCACACTACCGGCCAGCATCTGCAGCGTGCCACCCAGTGATGAGGCCAGGCCCGCCATGTCGCCGTGATCGTCGAGCGCCATCACCATCGTGGTCGGGATCACCACACCAAGGCAGGCATTGGCCAGAAACAGCCCTCCAACCACAACCGGCAGCGAAGCATGGCCCAGCAGGGCGACGGCCAGCAACAGCAGCGTCATGGCGGCAAATCCCGCTGTTGCGACTGCCACCACCCGGCGGGAACCGAACCGCTCGCCCGCCGGGGCGGCGAATTGGGATGAGGCAAAAAAGCCGATGGCATTGACGGCAAAGGCCAGCGAAAACCCGGTGGGGCTCAGGCCATATTGCATGGTATAGACAAAGGCGGCCGAGGCGACGAAGACGAAAAAGCTGCCCATGGCAAAGCCGCCCGGAAAGGTCAGCCCCATGAAGGTCCGGGTCGCTCAGCAACTGCCTGGCACCCTGCCACAGGGTGCGGATATTGGCGCAGCTGATCCGGCGGCAGGGTTTCGGGCAACAGAAACCCGGTCAGCAGCAGGCTGAGAACTGCCGTCCCGCCCAGCACGACAAAAATCGCCCGCCAGTCCCACAGGGCAATCAGGCCAGAGCCTGCCAGCGGGGCCGAAAAGGGCGAGCCGAGATCACCAGCATCACCAGCGCCATCAGCCGGGTTGCCGCCGGGCCGGTGTGAAGATCGGCGATGATGGCGCGCGGCACCACCATCAGCACCGCGCAGCCCAGCCCCTGCAGGAAGCGCCCCGCCACCAGCCAGCCGATCGTGGGTGCCATGGCACAGGCCAGCGACCCCGGAATGAACACCGACACCCCGGCATAAAGCGGCAGCTTGCGCCCGGACTGGTCGGCCCAGGGGCGATAGATCAGCTGCGCCAGCCCGAACGCCACGAAATACCAGGTGACGGTCGCCTGGGTTGCTGCGACCGACGCGCCATGGTCGGCCCCGATGGCCGGCATCGCAGGCAGTTACATATCGATGGCAAATGGCCCGACACAGGACAACAGGCCCAGCACCAGGGCGGAGCGGAACAGGCTGCCAGACATGGAAAGACCTTTCACCTCAAAAGGCCCGGGATCAGCCCGGGGGGGCGGGTCATTGGCACGACAGGAGGTTTTGCGCCGGGCCATCGGAGCCGTGGCACCGCTGGCAATACCCCGAACAAGCAGGTAGTCGACAGGAAAGGCAGGGGAGCATGGCGGTGACGGCACATCTGGCACTGATGCTGGTCTTTCTGCTGGCCATCGGCGCTTTTGCCGGTTTGATCGCCGGAATGCTGGGGGTTGGCGGCGGCATCGTGCTGGTGCCGGCGTTCTTTTATGCCTTTTCGACGCTGGGTTATGACAGCCCGCAGTTGATGCAGATCTGTCTGGCCACCTCGCTCGCCACCATCATCGTCACCTCGGTCCGCTCGGTTTCGGCGCACAACCGCAAGGGCGCGGTGGATTGGGGGGTGCTGAAAAGCTGGGCACCGGGCATTGCGTTGGGTGCCGTGGCCGGGGTGCTGGTGGCAACCGGGCTGAAAACTGCGGTGCTGCAGGGGATTTTCGGGGTTATGGGGATGGTGGTCGGGCTCTACCTCGGGCTTGGCCGCGCTTCATGGCAATTGGCCAGCCAGATGCCCGGCCCCATGGGTCGGGCCCTGCTGTCGCCGGTTGTGGGCTTTCTGTCGGTGTTGATGGGGATCGGCGGCGGCTCGTTCGGGGTGCCGGTGATGACGCTGTGCGCCGTGCCGATCCACCGCGCCGTGGCGACGGCTTCGGGCTTTGGCGTAGTGATCGCTGTGCCGGCAGTGGTCGGGTTCCTGTTCGCCGACATCGCGCCCGAAGGCCGCCCGCCCTTCACGGTGGGGGCGGTCAATCTGGTGGCCCTGGTGGTGATCCTTGTGGTGTCGCTCCAAACCACCACCTGGGGCGTCAAGCTGGCCCATGCGATGAACCCCGGGCCGCTCAAGCGGTTTTTTGGGGCGTTTCTGACCCTTGTGGCGCTGAACATGCTGCGCAAGGCGGCGGGGGTCTGACGCCGGGGCCGGGATCCCGCCCCGCCAGCTACCGGTCGAGCCGCGCTGCCCGCCCGCCCCGGCGCAGGCGCAGGCGCGGCGCCCGTTCCGGCAGGTCAGCGATGATTTCAGCGCGTGCCTCGGGCGTCAGCCGCGACCAGACCGAGATCTCCTCGATGGTGCGCAGGCAGCCGACACAAAGCCGCTCTTCGGGGTGGATGACGCACAGCTTGACGCAGGGGCTGTCCACCTCGGGCCGTATCCAGACCTCGTCGTTCAAGATGTTACCCTGCGCCAGAATGCCATGCTCAACCTGCGGGCCGATGCCGGATATGGCCAAGACGGTCCAGCAGTCCCTGCAGAATATAACCTGCCGCCACATGGTCGATCACTTCTTTCCGACGCTTTCGCGACGTATCCGCCTCCAGCAGTGCCCTTTCTGCCGCAACGGTCGACAGCCGCTCATCCCAGAAGGTGATCGGCAGGTCGGTCAGGCGGCTGAGATTGCGGGCAAAGGCCCGGGTCGACTGGCAGCGCGGCCCCTCAGACCCATCCATGTTGCGCGGCAGCCCCAGCACCAGCCCGCCCAGATCGCGTGCCCCGACAATCGCCAGCAGTTCGGTGGCATCAAGGGTGAATTTGCTGCGGCGGATGGTCAGAAGCGGGGTGGCCACCGACAGGGTCAGATCCGATACCGCGACACCGATGGTCTTTTCGCCAAGATCCAGCCCGGCCAGACCGCGCCTTGGTGGCAGCATCGCAGCAAAATCCGTCACGTCGTCAACAACGCTCATTGCGCCACACCGGCCTGGCGGGCGGCGGCCCGCACCACATCCAGATCAGCGGGGGCAGCGGCAAAGGTGGCGCTGGCCTTTGCCCAGGCCGCCGCCGCCTTGTCGCTTTGGCCCAGCACACCGTAGGCCCCGATCAGTTGTGCCCATTCGGCGGCGGTGCCGCCCTGATCGGCCAGCCGCGCCGCCAGCCCTTCGACCATGGCACCGATCATGGCGGCGCGATCTTGGGTGCTCATCGCCGCCGCATCGGCAATCGCCGCCGCATCCGGGCCTTTGACCTGCGGTGCCGGTACCCGGTATTCGACTCCGGCCGCCTCTGCCACCAGATCAAGCTGGCCTTGCAGCGCCCCGGTCCATGGGTCATCGGGAGCACTGTCCTCGTACAATGGTCGCCACAGGCGGTAAGCCAGATCGGGGCGGTCGATCTGGGCGAACAGCAGCCCCGAATAATAGCGCGCCGCGCCATTTTCCGGGTCGCGGCGCAGCGCCTCGGTCAGTGCCTGTTCGGCCTCGGCGCTCACCAGACCCCCGGTGGCAAGGATCAGCAGGTTGGCCAGCATGGCATGATCCGCCCCCGTGACCTGATCGCCCTTCAGCGCCACCACCCGCGCCTGTGCCCGTGCTGCAGCGCCAAAATGACCAATGGCCGCTTCGTTCTGCGCCAGCAGGCTGTGGCCGGTCAGATCATCGGGGCGGGTTGCAACTGCGCTGCGCAGGGCGTCGATCTGCGCAAGATAGCCGGGATCAAGGCCGGGCAGGTCCGCAGGTGCACCTGCAGCCGCCTCTGCCGCTGCCTGCGTGGGCCGGCCAGCCCGCAGCACCTCGCTGGCGGCAACCCGGTCTGCGCGGGGCAGATCGGGATAAAGCGGCGCACCAAGCCACAAATAGGCCACGAACACCGCAGCACCCAGCGCCAGACCGGCCAGAGCCAGCCCCGCCATGGCGCCTTTGGGCGCCGCCGTCGCTGCCTGCCGCCCGGTGGCGGCGCGATCCGCCTCCAGCAAGCGGCGCTGAACCTCGATGCGCAACCGCCCGGCCTCCGGAAGCGCCATCAGGCCCCGGTCAAGATCGCGCCCGATCTCTGCCAACTGGTCGCGGTAGACCGCCATGTCACTGGCCACCGCGCTGCTGCCGTGCCGCGACATCGCCGCCGCCAGCACCAGCAAGACCAAGGCAACCAAAGCTGCGGTTGTGATCCAGAATAGCATCGATGCTCCTTTTTGGCTCCGCCTGATGTAGTGCCTTGGCCGCAAAACAAAAAGGCCATTCTGCCCGGGCCGGGACCACAGGGGGGCAGGGCACGATGTCGCATTTTGCCCGATTGCGCCGCAAGCCACCTTGGCCGCGCAGCGCCGCCATTGCATAACAGGCGCGAACGACCGGTGGTCGACCTTTGGGGGCATGCCCGATGCGACGCTATTCCGCCTTTGCCATCGCCCGCGAAGCCCTGCGCCATCATCAGGGCTGGGAACGGGCATGGCGCGCGCCGGAACCGAAACCCGGCTATGACGCCGTCATCATCGGGGCCGGGGGCCATGGCCTGGCAACCGCATATTATCTGGGCAAGAACCACGGCGTCACCAATGTTGCGGTGATCGAAAAGGGCTGGCTGGGCGGCGGCAACACCGGGCGCAACACCACGATCATCCGCTCGAACTACCTGCAGGATCCCTCTGCCGCGATCTATGAAAAGGCGCGGTCGCTGTATGAGACGCTGAGCCAGGATCTGAACTACAACGTGATGTTTTCCCCACGCGGCGTGATGATGCTGGCGCAGACCCACCATGAGGTGCGGGGCTATCAACGCACCGCCCATGCCAATGCCTTGCAAGGGGTGGTCACGGAATATATCGGGCCGGAGCGGGTGAAGGATCTGTGCCCGATCATCCATATCGACGGGCCGCGCTATCCGGTGCTGGGCGCGCTGTGGCAGCCACGCGGCGGCACCGCGCGCCATGATGCCGTGGCCTGGGGCTATGCCCGGGCCTGCTCCGCCATGGGGATGGATATCATCCAGCAATGCGAGGTTCTGGGGGTGCGGTCGGAAGGCGGCTCGGTTGTGGGGGTGGATACCGCCAAGGGCTTCATCGGCTGCAAGCGGCTGGGGATCGTGGTGGCGGGCCATTCCTCGGTGGTGGCGGAAATGGCGGGGTTTCGCCTGCCGGTGGAGAGCCTGGCATTGCAGGCGCTGGTATCGGAGCCGATCAAGCCCTGCATGGATGTGGTGGTGATGGCCAACACCGTGCATGGCTATATGTCGCAGTCGGACAAGGGTGAAATGGTGATCGGCGGCGGCACCGATGGCTTCAACAACTACACCCAGCGCGGCTCGTTTCACCATATCGAGGAGACCTTGCGGGCGCTGATCGAGACCTTTCCGATGATTTCCCGGCTGAAGATGCTGCGGCAGTGGGGCGGGATAGTGGATATGACCGGCGACCGTTCGCCTTTGATATCGAAGACACCGCTGGGCGGGTGTTTCATCAATTGCGGCTGGGGGACGGGTGGCTTCAAGGCGATCCCCGGATCGGGCTGGGCGATGGCGGAACTGATGGCCAAGGGCGAGCCGGGGCCATTGGCAGCGGCGTTCGGGATGGAGCGGTTCAGGGAGGGGCGGTTCATTGACGAATCGGTAGCGGCGGGGGTGGCGCATTGAGGCAGCGCTGCTCCCCTCATGCCGGGAACGACCCTGATGCCCGCGCGCAGGGCCGTGGACTTGCGATGCCCCGTGCGGGACTGGTGCGCCCGGAATGAAAAGGTCGCCCGAGTTCATGTTTGCCATGGGCGCTGTCGCCCTTGCCATCGTCGGCTATGCGACCGATCAGGCGATCGGCCATGACGCCTTTGCCCGCTCGGGTTCGCTGATCGTGGCCTACGGTGCGGCACTTGTGAGCCGCCAAGTCTACAACACCGAACGCCAGATTGCCCGCAATCAGGCGAGAGTCGAAAAAATCGAGGCCACCTATCTTGATGCCGCCAGCGACAAGGGTGAAGGCCATTCTCCCGAGGCTTTCAGCCGCCTTGCCGTTGCGCTGGGCGATTTTCGCAATGCCCGACTGGCGCAGATGGGGCGGTTGGTCCACACCGAAATTGCCATTGTCTGTGGCGGAACCCTGATCTGGGGCTTTGGCGATCTTGTCGTCTAGGCCCACAAAGAAATGACCGATAGAAAGCAATCATGCTGATCCTGACTTGCCCCAATTGCGGCGTGAAAGCCGATGAAACCGAGCTTGTCCCCGGTGGCGAGGCCCATCTTAAGCGCTGCGGCCCCGGATCGGACGATGACAGTTTCGAAGCCTACCTCTTCGCCCGCGCCAACACGCGTGGTGTGCATTTTGAGCGTTGGCGGCATGCCTATGGCTGCGGCAAATGGTTTCTTGCCGCGCGCTGCACGGTGACGCTGGAGGTGTTTGGCACCTACAAAGCCCAATCAACCGAACCCCCACCAGAGATCATCGCCGCCATCAAGATGCGCAGGCCAGGCTGGGAGGCGACCCGATGAGCACCCGCCTGTCCCGGGGTGGCCGCCTGATCGACCGGACCACGCGCACCGAATTCACCTTCAACGGCAAGCGGTTGGCGGGCTTTGCCGGGGATACGCTGGCCTCGGCGCTCTTGGCCAATGACCAGATGCTGGTGGGCCGCTCGTTCAAATATCACCGCCCGCGCGGGATCGTGGCATCCGGGCCGGAGGAGCCGAACGCGCTCTTGAACATGGGGACCGGTGGACGGTTCGAGCCGAACCAGCGCGCCACCACCACCGAGCTTTTCGACGGCGCCGTGCTGGCCAGCCAGAACCACTGGCCCTCATTGGAGTGGGATATCGGCGCACTGAATTCCCTGATCGCCCGCTTTCTGCCCGGCGGGTTCTACTATAAAACCTTCATGTTCCCCCGCGCCTTCTGGAAGCACATTTTCGAGCCGTTCATCCGGCAATCGGCGGGGCTTGGCAAGGCACCCAAAGACCGCGACGCCGACCGCTATGA
>Ga0105049_10000563_pt1 | contig 41286 bp, 41 predicted proteins | sample MAT06_FD_78087 | JGI IMG/M metagenome (GOLD analysis project Ga0105049, IMG submission 78087) | Freshwater microbial communities from Lake Fryxell liftoff mats and glacier meltwater in Antarctica - MAT-06 | ecosystem: Environmental > Aquatic > Freshwater > Ice > Liftoff microbial mat | place...
CTGGCAGGGTCTGCCGGCGGGACCGTCGTCAGTCGGCCGAGATCCAGACGTTCTGGTCGTGGCCGGGTCCGACGCCGACCAGCGCGATCGGCACGCCGACGAACTCGCTGATGTAGCGGATGTAGTCGAGCGCCTCCGCGGGGAGGTCCGCTTCACTGCGACAGTCGGTTATTTCGGCATCGAAGCCGGGCAGGTCTTCGTACTCCGGAGTGACGTTGTGGAGGATCGACTGGTGGTAGGGGAAGTCCTCGAGCACCGCACCCTCGCGCGAGCGGTAGCGGACCGCGACCCGAATCGTGTCGAGTCCGGCGAGCACGTCCAGCTTGGTCATGGCCAGCGCCGAGGTGCGGTTGAGCCGCACCGCGTACTTCAGCGCAACCAGGTCAAGCCAGCCGCAGCGGCGGCGGCGGCCCGTGGTGGTGCCGTACTCGTGGCCGCGGTCGGTCATGAACTCGCCGGTCTCATCGTGAAGCTCGGTCGGAAAGGGTCCCGAGCCGACCCGTGTCGCGTAGGCCTTGACTATCCCCCAGACCTCGTCGATGTCAGTCGGGCCGACGCCGGCACCGACGCAGGCCGCGCCGGCTATCGGGTTCGAGGAGGTGACGAAGGGATAGGTGCCGTGGTCGAGGTCGAGCAGGGCGGCCTGGGCTCCTTCGAAAATCACCTTGTGCCCGGCGTCGAGTTCGTTCCAGCACAGTTTGGCGGTGTCGGTGATGTACGGCTCGAGCCGGTGGCCGTAGGCGAGGTAATCCTCAACGATCGAGTGGAGGTCAAGTCGGTCGTCCGGCAGGTGCTCGTCGGAGACTTCAGCCTCCTTCTGGAGCTTGCGGCGCCTGACCGCCAGTTCACGAAGGGCCTGTTGCTTGCTCTCCAGCGCGGCCATGATCTTCTTGCGCAGGATCTTCTCATCGAGCAGGTCCTGAACCCGGATTCCGATACGCAGCGCCTTGTCGGCATATGCCGGACCGATGCCGCGGCGGGTGGTCCCGATCGAGAGCTTTCCGAGCTTCAGTTCGTCAGCCGTGTCCAGCAGGATGTGGTACGGCATGATCAGGTGGGCGTTGGCAGAGATCCTCAGCTTGGAGGTGCTGATCCCGGCCCGTCGCAGCCCCTCGATTTCCTCGAGCAGCACCTTCGGGTCGACCACCACACCATTGCCGATCACGCAGAACTTGTCCTCGTGGAGGATGCCCGAAGGGATCAGGTGGAACTTGTACTCCACGCCGTCGCGCACGATCGTATGGCCGGCGTTGTTGCCACCCTGAAAACGGACTATCGCGGAGGCGTCCTTGGCGAGCAGATCGGTGATCTTGCCCTTGCCTTCGTCCCCCCATTGGGTCCCTACTATTACCAATCCGGGCATCAGCGCTGAGTCTACGGAGTGGAGACGCGCACGGTCACTGTCCCGGCGGCTGAAACTGCATGCGGTGGTCTGTCCCGTAGAGCGGCAGCGGGTCGCCGCAGATCTCGACCAGCCGGGAGACGATCCGGTCACCGAGCTGTTCTTCGAGCTGAGTCTGGTCGAAATTGGTCGTAACCATGACCGACTTCTGGCGCTCGTAGCGCTCGTTGATCAGTGCGTAGAGCTGTTCGAGCACCCACTCGGTCCGCTTCTCGGTGCCGAGGTCTTCGAGGTGAAGCATGTCCACCTCGCAGAGCCGCTCGAAGAAGTCGGCGTAGGATTCGTCGCCGGGATCGTTGTCGTATGTCGAACGGATCCGGCCCAGCAGTTTCGGCAGCGAGTAGATCGCGGCAGTGCGTCCGCGTTTGAGGATCTCCTTCGAGACCAGCATCGCGAGGCTGGTCTTGCCGGTACCGGTGTCGCCCATCAGCCAGACGCCACGGCCCTCGGTCAGATTCCGCTCGAGGTCCTGGATCCAGTCGCGGATTGCGTTGACCACGACCGAGTCGATCCCGGTGACCGGCGGCCGGTCGAAGGACACCCCGCGGTACCGGGCCGGGATCACCGAGTTGATGCCGGCGCCGCGGGCCCGGGCAAGCCGCGGCTCAAGGCATTCGCACTTGTAGGCCAGGTCGTCCTCACCGAGGATCCAGCCGGAGCCGTCGCACTTGGCGAACGGGCACGGTCCGACCTTGCCACTACCGGAGGCGGCGATGGCCATCAGCGGGCCTCGGCGCGCTCGGCCCGGACCGCGGGCGCGCTGCCTTCGCCAGTCGGGTGCTCGGGCGCGCGCTCGGCGAACTTCGGGTAGTCCGGCAGGAAAGTCAGGTTGACCGTTCCGATCGGTCCGTTCCTGTGTTTGGAGATGATCACCTCGGCGGTCCCGTCGCGCTCGTCTGCCTTGCGGTAGATGTCCTCGCGATAGAGGAAAGCGACCAGGTCCGCATCCTGCTCGATGTTCCCGGAATCGCGCAGGTCGGACAGGATCGGGCGCTTGTTGATGCGGCTCTCGTTGGCGCGGGAAAGCTGGGAGAGCGCGACCACGGGCACTTCCAGTTCGTTTGCCAGCAGCTTCAGCCCACGGCTTATCTGGCCGACCTTCTCGACCATGCTCACCCGGGATTCATCCATGCGCATCAGTTGGAGGTAGTCGACGATGATCAGGCCAAGGCCTTCCTCCTCCTGCGCGTGCAGGCGCCGGGCTTTGGCGCGAAGGTCGAGCAGTCCGAGGTCCGAAGTAGTGTCGATCCAGAGCGGTGCCTCCTCCAGCCTGTTGCAGGCCTCGACCACCTTGCCCCAGTCGCGCTGGCTGACGTTTCCCTTGCGCAGCCGGTCACCGTAGACCTTGGCCTGGGACGCGATGAAGCGCTGGGCGAGTTCTATCTCGGACATTTCCAACGAGAAGAAGGCGACCGCCCGGTTCTCCCTGACCGCCACGTGCTCGGCGATGTTGGCGACGAAGGCACTCTTGCCGACCGAAGGCCGGGCGGCGATGATGATCAGGTTCGAAGGCTGGAATCCGCCGGTCATTTCGTCCAGGTGAGCGAAGCCGGTCGGGGTCCCGGTCATCTTCAGCTCTCCCCTGGAGAGTTTCTCGAGCCGCTCTATCTCATCGCTGAGCACGTCGTTGATTCGCCGGAAATCCCCCGCCTGCTCCTTGTGGGCGACGTCGAACAGAAGCTGCTCGGCCCGTTCGGAAAGCTCCCGGCCGGAACCCTCCCGCTCTTCAACCCAGGCGCCGATCTGGTGGCTGGTGTCGAGCAGCCGGCGCAGCAGCGCGTTCTCCTTGACGATCTCGGCGTAATGCCTCGCGTTGCCGGGGGCGGGGACCTTGGCCGCCAGTTCCGAGATGTAGTTCTTGCCTCCGGCCGCTTCGGTGAGACCGGCCGTGGTCAGGGCCTCGTTGACGGTGAGCTCGTCACAGGGCCGGTCGGAGCTGTAGAGGTCGAGCATGACCCCGTAGATCGCGCGGTGGCGATCGAGATAAAAGTCAGCGGCCTTCAGCTTCACATCGTCGACCACCCGGTTTACCGCCGGGTCGCTGACGAGCATCGCGCCGAGGACAGACTCCTCGGCCTCGATGTTTTGCGGTGGTACCCGGGCGGCTATTTCTCTTCGGCGACGATCGTCTTGACCGATGCCGTGGCGCCGCCCGCTACTTCGACGTCGATCATGTAGGTACCGACCTGGTGGATCGGGACATCGAGACGGATCTTGCGCTTGTCGACCTTGATGCCGCGGGCATCACGGATCGCTTCGGCGATTTCCTTGGTGGTGACCGACCCGTAGAGCTTGCCGTCCTCGCCGGCCCGGTGCTGGATCGTCAGAACGGTCTTGGAGAGAAGCGACGCAGACTCGGCGGCACGGGCGAGTGCCTCACGCTCGGCCTTGTCGGCGGCCTCCTTGCGGCGGATCGCCTCTTCCAGAGCGCCTGGTGTGGCCGGCTGGGCCAGTCCGCGGGGCTGCAGGTAGTTGCGTAGGTAGCCGGGCGAGACCTCGATCGCGGTCCCGTTTTCACCGAGGCCCTCGACGTCTGCCAGCAGAATGGCGTCGGCCATTACCGCTCACCCACGTACGGCAGCAAGGCGACCTCGCGGGCACGCTTGACGGAGACCGAAAGCTGGGCCTGGTGCTTGCGCGACAGCCCGGTCACACGGCGGGAGCGGGTCTTGCCCTTGTCCGAGATGAAGCGACGCAGGAGCGTGAGGTCCTTGTAGTCGATGTTCTCGGCGGTGATTTTGGTGTACTTGCGCGGGCGTACGCGCTCGCTAAAGCGCTTGCCGCGGCGTGCTGATCCTGCGTCTTTTGGGTTAGCCAATTTCTTTTCGTTGCCTTACGTAGTTCCGGCCCGGACGGCCGGGCAATTCAGGGTCAGCAATGGTAGCGATTCGCAGCCCGCCCCGGCCGCCGGCCCGGACCCGCTGGCCCGGACCGGATCAGCTTGCGCTAGAACGGGATGTCGTCGTCCGGCCCGCCACCGGCCGGCGCGAAGTCCCCGGTGTCGGCCGGAACGTCGGCCTGCGGTGTAAACCCGCCGCCCTGTTCGCCGCCTCCGCCGCCCTGTTGGCCGCCTCCGCCACCCGGGGCGGAGCCGTCGCGGGAGCCGAGGAACTGGACCGTATCGGCGACGATCTCAACCGTCTGCCGCTTGCCGGAACCGTCTTTGGCTTCCCACTCGCGCCAGTCGAGGCGGCCGTCGACCGCGACCGGCCGGCCCTTCGAAAGGTAGTTCGAGCAGTTCTCACCCGAGGCGCCCCAGACGGTGACGTTGAAGTAGTTGGGCTTGTCCACCCACTGACCGCTCTGGTCCTTGCGGCGGCCGTTGACGGCCACACGGAGGGTGCAGACTGCGGTCCCGGTCGGTGTGTGTCGCAGTTCCGGGTCGGTGGTCAGGTTGCCCGTAATCGTGACCCTGTTGATGTTCTCAGCCATTGCGTGTTCGCTCCTTATCGTTCTATTCGTGCATCCCAGTGTCGGGGTGCGTGTCGGTTTCGCCTCGCGGTTCCTGACAGCACTTCTGGAAATCTAGCGCGGCGTCTTGACGGCACAAGTGCCCCGGGACCCCGAATCCTCCCCCCGATCGCGCAATCTGCGGCAAAAGAACCTGTTGTACGAGTCTGACCGGCTCATCCGAGCCACGCTGGGCCAGAACCTGTCCAGGGCCGCAGCGCGGCAGGGCAGCAGAATAAGTAGCGGCTGGTCAGTAGTCGCGGGAACGGCGACGGGGACGATCGTCGTCGTCTCCCGTGGGCGCCATGACGACCGAAGTGGCCGGGGGTGCCGGCAGGACCGGATCGGCAGGGTCCACCCGGAAAATCCGGAAGCGCACCACACCGTCGGCGATCTTCAGGTTGTGGTCGAGGTCGTCGAGCAGTGAGGTCGGAGCTTCGAAGCGGAACCAGCGGTACTCGGACTCGCTCTTGTGGTCGATTTCATAGGCCATCTCGCGGACGCCCCAGTTGTCTTCGTGCAGCAGCGTGCCGGCAGATTCGATCGACGACTTGGCGTCGGAGGCGAGTTTTTCACGGCCTTCTTCCTCGACGTCAGGGTCGAGCATCAGGATGAGTTCGTATTGGCGGGCTGCTTCAGACAAAATCGACGCGGGACTATAACGGGCTTCGGGGGGAGAGACCGCCTCCCCTCGGAGCTGAAGGTCCCATGACTGGTCTGAGAATCGACCGAACGAGGGCCATCAAGGCCGCCGCAGCGGCCGGCATGGCCCTGCTGGCGATCTCCATCCTGCCCGGACTCCTGCGTCCCCCGGCACCGCCCGGGCTGCCTGCGGACGTTGGCTTCGCTCCGTCCGAGACCGCGGGCGCACCGATGCGGGCAGCGGGGGCGGGGCCAGCCAGGCCCCGCAAACCAGCCGTTTCCGACCGACGACGGGCTGAAGTGAAGCGGGCCGGCATGAAAGGTCGGAAACGGGAAGGGGCGGCCCGTTCGCCACCGTCGCCCCCGAGCTCGCCCTCGCCTTCGCCCGCACAGGTGCCAGACCAGGCTCCCGGCCCCTCGACTGCTGCCGGCCCCTCCCCGGACGCCGGCCCGGACGCCGGTCAGGACGCCGGCCCGGCACCGACAGCGTCCATCTACACTCCGCCGCCGGCTTCACCCGCTCCGCAGCCTCCACCGTCGGTTCAGACGGATGGCTCGCAGGAGTTCGCGCCGCGTTGAGCAACCTGCGGAGTCTGTAGCGGCTGACGTCCGTCAGCCCAGGTTGTTCACAAACTGGCGGATCCGGTCGGTGGCCCGGGATGTGAATGGGTAGTACAGCTCCGAGGCGTGACCCCTGTTCGCAACCACGAAGAGCCGGCCTTGGGGGAACCGTAGATTCACCATTCGGGCCTCTTTGACCGTGGTAATGGAGTCGAATTCCCCGGCCAGGACGAGGGTCTTCAGGTTGCCGGGCATCTTCACGCCGGAAGGGACCGGCTTCTCCATGTTGCCGGTCGGGGCCGGCCAGGTGATGCAGTTGTCGATGTCGCTGGCCGGGTCCCGCACCCAGACGCCGACGGGAACGGGCGCCCAGTAGTTCCGGGGCCGGAAGTCCTTGACCGCCTGCTGCAGCTGTCGCCGGCGGTCGGGAATCGCGGACTGGCGATCCCACGGGGTCGGATAGTCGTTGCAGATGGTTGCGTAGTACATGCCTTCGGAGTAGTAACGGGGGGATCCGGCTCCGGGCGGACCGGGGTCGGTCAGCTCACGCAGCGGCACGCGGTTGCCCCCGAGCCAGGCCGAGACTGCGGCGTTCAGCCTGTGATAGCCGTTGGGTGCGTAGCTGGCGGCATCCCCCATCAGGTAACCGAGAATGTTGCTGACGAAGGTGGATCCGGTTCCGATCAGCTTCATCGTGCGCTTGAGCCGCCCGACCGCGTTGCCGGAGCAGTCCGGCAGACGCCGGCACGCGAGCCGCACCGCCCTCTTCGCAGCCGGGTAGAGGCTTGGCCAGAAAGGGCTTTCCCCCGAGATCGGATAGGCGGAAGAAAGGATCAGCCCCTTCATCCCCTCGCCGTACCGGGCGGCATAGGACTGGCCCAGATAGGTGCCGTAGGAGTCTCCGTAGAGGATCATCTTCCGTTTTGGCAGGGCGATCGCCCGGCGCACCGCTTCGACGTCGGCGGCTGATTCGGCGGTCGTATAAGCCTGGAATCGTGGTCCGAGCTTCTTCGCGCAGGCGGCGAGTGCCTTCTGCTGCGGTACCCGTCCCCGCTGGAGTTCAGCACAGAGCAACGGGCTCGACAGTCCGGTGCCGCGCTGGTCGATCGCGATCAGTTCATGGCGGCGCAGAAACGGAGCAAAGACCGCAACGGTCGGCCTGATCGAATCTGCATTGGTCGCGGCGAATCCGGGCCCTCCTTCGATGAAGACGATCGTGCCCTTCGATGGCCTGGACCGGTCGTCGCGCGGCCTTAGCGCGAAGCTGATCTTCTGGGTTCCGATGTCCGGGTCTGCCCTTACGGCCGGGACCTCGATCTGGCCACAGCGCCAGGTGCCGGCGGCGCCGATGTCGCAGTCACGCAGCTTCGGCCGCTCGATGGCTGCGGCCGCCGAGTCACTTGCGCTCTTTTCACCCTGGGCAGCCCCGCAGCCGGAAAGGCCGACCGCTGCGCCTGTTGCCGCCGCGATCACCAACGCTGTGATTGCCAGGCGGGTCCGGTTCACTCCGGTTCCTGGTCGGCTATCTGGCTGCGCACGAGATTGATGTCAGCGACCTGTTCGTCGATCCAGTCCCGCGGGTTGCGGGAGATGATCACCTCCCGCAGGCCGTCGGCCCGTTCGCGCCTCTCGCGGGGGGACATGGTCAGGGCGCGGTAGATCGTATCGGCCTGGTCCTGGATGTCGAACGGGTTCACCGTGAGCACGTAATCCTCAAGCTCTTCGTGCGAGCCGGTGTTCTCGGAGAGCATGAGCACGCCGTCGCGCAGGTTGATGGCCGGCGCTTCCTTGGCGACCAGGTTCATCCCGTCAAAAATCGAGTTGACCATCAGCAGGTCGAAGTGCTTGTAGCGGGCGACTGCCTCGATGAAATTCTCGTAGACCCGCAGGTCGATCGGCATCCAGTCGGTGGTCCCGTGCCGATGGTTGACCACCGCGACCAGAGCCTCGATCCGCTCGAGGTACTCGGCGTACTCGGGCACGTCCTGGCGCGAGGGCTGGAGGTGGGCGACAAATGTGACCCGTTCGCGGAACTCGGGGTGCTGACTCAGGAAGGTGTCGAAGGCGGTGAAGCCGCGCAGTACGTTCTTGGACAGATCGGCCCGGTCCACACGGAGGATCAGGTGCTCCCGCCGGCGCGCGAGGACCTCCTTCTCGGCTTGGGCGACCTCCGGGGAGTCGGCGGCACGGCTCAGCCGTTCGGAGTCGATCGGCAGCGGATAGGCCCGCACGATCGTGTGGCCGCCCGGATGTTCGACCCGGAGCTCGTCGTAGTCGACTTCGTAGCCCATCAGGCGGTTGCAGCAGGCGAGGAAGTTGATGCAGTAGGCGGAGGTGTGAAAGCCGATGATGTCGTTGGCGAGCAGGCCGTCGAAGATCGCCTCGCGGATCCGGCTCGGCAGGATCCTCCAGCTGTCCGGCTGCGACCAGGGGATGTGAACGAAGTGGTAGAGCAGCGCGTCCGGGCGCGCGGCGCGGATCATCCGGGGGGCGGTGTAGAGGTGGTAGTCGTGGAGCATCACCAGCGGGCGCTCGCGATCTGCGACCTGCCGGATCACCGCGTCGGCGATGTCCTGATTGACCGTCTGGTAGCCGTAATCCCAGGCGTCGATTTCGTTCTGGCGGATGTCCGGGGCGTTGGAGAGGTCCCAGAGGTAGTGCTGAATGAACCAGAGGATCGGGTTGGCGACCACGTTGTAGAAGCGGTCGAAGGCTTCGGGCTCGCTCTCGACCATCAGCACCCTGTACGAGACGTCATTGATCTCGATGTCAAGCGGCTCGAAGTCGTACTCCGCCGTGACCGCGACGTCTTCGGTGGTCATCGCCGAGGCGATCCAGAGGGCGTCGCGGTTGGCGACCAGGCCGGACAGGGCGGTGACCAGCCCTCCGCCGCCCCGAATCAGCTGGCGTTGGCCCTCCTCGTCACGCTCGAACTGTGCCGGGCCGCGATTCGAAACGATTATCAGCGGCTGTGTGGACTCCTCCGTGTTCACGGTAAACAGTTTATGCCGAAGCAAAGCTGAAGGTGTGGCAGTCGGTCGGTCAGCCGCCCGAGAGCGCGGTGGGACGTTCCCTGAGCTCGATATCGACCGTCACCGGCTCGCCGTCCCGAATGATCTCGAGGCTGACCGTGTCGCCCGGCCGAAGCCCGCCGATGATCCGGCCGAGATCCTCCGAGCGGTTGACCGGCTCGCCGTCTGCCGCGACGACCACGTCGCCGCCGGTTGTGTAGCGGCCGCCCTGAAAAGTGATCTCATCGTTCCCACCGCGGATGCCGGCTGCTTCGGCCGGTCCACCCTTGACCACCTCGGCCACGATCGCACCGCGCTCGGCGTCGAGCCCCAGCTTCTCCGCCAGCTGTGGATAGAGCGGCTGGGTGCTGACCCCGATGTAGGCGTAACTGGCCTCGCCGTTCTCGCGAAGCTGGTCCACCGATGCTTTGATCGCGTTGACCGGCACTCCGAACCCGACTCCGTTGCTCGCCCCCGAGCCAGTCTGGATTTGCTGGCTGATTCCGATCACACGACCGTCAGCGTCGAGCATCGGGCCGCCGGAGTTACCGGGATTGATCGAGGCGTCCGTCTGAATCGCGCCTTCGATCTGGAAATCGGTGAGCGACCTGACCGACCGGCCGGTCTGGGAAACGACCCCGGTCGAGAGCGAGTGGTCCTCACCAAACGGGCTGCCGATCACAGCTACCGGCTGGCCGGGTACGACCTCGTCGCTGTCTGCCAGTTCGAGCGGCTTCAGATCCACCGCATCGGGATCGACCTTGAGCAGTCCGACATCGGAAAACGGGTCGAAGCCGAGGATCTCGGCCGGCACGACGTTGCCGTCCTTGAACTCGACGAACACCCGATCGGCCGCGGTGCGGTTCTCACCTTCGCCGTTGGTGATGACATGAGCGTTCGTGACGACTTCACCGTTGTCGCTGAGGACGAATCCGGAACCTCCCGCTGCCCGGGCGTCGAACGGGCCGGCGTTCTCCGAACCGAAGATCGAGCTGACCGAGATCACTCCGTCCACGGTGTCGGCATAGATCTTGGCGGGGTTGAAAACCTGGCCTTCGCTGCCAACGGTGACTGCCGTCGCCGGCGTCTGCTCGGAGGTCGTGGTCGCCGTGGTGGCAGCCGGTTCAGCGGGCTCGGAGGAGTCCGAAGAGCAGCCTGCCACTACCGGCAAGGTGACCGCCGCAACCACGAGGGCCGCGACGAGAGCCGGCCGCGGAGCGGGTCGAGACAGGCGGGCAGATCGGGCTTTGCGGCGTGAGGGGAAAAAGCGCATCGGCTTCGAGGATACGGGACCGGGAGCCCGGGCAGAGTCAGCCGAAGTGGTCGAACCCCGCAGGCGGCGGCTCGCGGTGGCCACCTGTGATCACCGTGACTCCGCTTCCAGGACGGGTTTTGCCGATCACGCTGAGTCCACACCCCAGTGGGACGATCCGCTCTTCGACGGTCGCCAGTGCCTCAGCCGGGAGGGTAAAGGCGAGTTCGTAGTCCTCTCCGCCGGCCAGGGCCAGGTCGGTCCAACTCCGGCCGGCCGCTTCAGCTACCTCGAGTACGCCCGCCTGAACCGGGACCCGATCACGATTGATTTCGATCGCCACCCCCGAGGCCCGGGCGATGTGAGCAAGGTCGGCGGCAAGACCGTCGCTGACGTCGATAAGCGCGCTCACGCCGGAACCCCTCAAGGCACGACCAGCCTCAAGTTGCGGCCGTGGTGCCAGCTGCCTCTGAATGAGCGCATCGCGTGCACCGGGCGGCAGCGCCGCGTCGTCTTCGAGCCCGGGCCGCCCGAGCAGGAGCAGGCCGGCGGAAGCACCCCCCAGCTCGCCGGTGACTGCGACCAGCTCGCCCTCTGCGGCACCCGAGCGCAGGACCGGATGCTCGCCGGCCGGAGTCCGACCGACCGCAGTCACCGAAACGAACATGGTCGGGGAAGCGACGGTGTCGCCGCCGGTCAGCGCGGCTCCGAACCCCTCTGCGACTTCGACGAAGCCGTCGGCGAGCTCTTCGAGGAAGGTGCTCGAGGTGCCGGCCGGAATTCCCAGGGTCACGTAGACCTCCCCGGGGTCGGCGGCCATCGCGGCGATGTCGGAGAGCGCCGTCCCGACCGCCTTCTGTGCGATCTGCAGCGGGCTGCTCGACTCCCGGCTGAAGTGGACTCCCTCGACCACGGCATCGACCGAAATCGCCGTCGGGCCACCGTGGACCGTAACCGAGGCGTCGTCGCCGATGCCGGTCCAGACCGGCCCTTCGGGGCTCGAAAGCCGCCTCAGCCGGTCGATCAGGTCGAATTCACTCATGCCCCGGTCCATCGCTGTCTGACACTATGCCCTGTCGGATGGCAGAGGAAGCAAACACTGACGAGCAGGGCAAGCCCTCCGGGCTGCTCCACCGGCTCGGCCACCTCGGCGCGACCGTGGGCCGGCAGAAGCCGAAGAAGAAGTCCACCAGGCTGATCGTGCAGGGCGGGATCGCGGCGCTGATCTTCGGGTTCCTGGTCCTGACCGTCGTCTCGCAGTGGTCCGAGCTACGCGATCAGGGCGTTGCCTTCGACCTCATCTGGCTGATTCCCGCGATCGCCGCGATGCTGGTCTTCTACACCCTGAGCGCCGCAGTCTGGGGACTGATCCTGCGACTGCTGGACAATCCGGTGTCGCCGGCTGAGGCCCAGCGCATCTGGGCCCAGCCACTGCTTGTCCGGTACATCCCCGGCAGTGTGCTTTTTGTCCTGGCACGGGTCTTGCTGGCGGAGAAGGTCGGCGTGTCGCGCCGGGTCTCGACCGCGGGAATCGTTTACGAGATGGCGGCGGCAATCTCCGCCGCGCTCAGTATCGCCACCTGGTTCCTGGTCGCCCACCCCGATACCCAGGGCCTCTGGATCAGGTGGCTTCCGATCCTGATCATCCCGGTGATGGTGGGCCTGCTCCACCCGCGGGTGTTCGGGCCGCTCACCACCCGGATACTCGTCGCGCTCGGGCGCGTACCGCTGCCGAAGATCATGCCTTTCCGGGGAGTAATGATGGTCTACTTCTGTTACCTGGGACTCTGGACGATCCTGGGCGTCGGCGTGTTCTTCGCGGCGCGCTCGGTCTACTCGGTGAACCTGGTCGACTTCCCGATCGTCGCGGCCTCGCAAGCAATCGGCTACCTCGCGGCCGTGGTCTCGGCGATCACGCCGGCGGGCCTGGGCGTGCGCGATGCCGCTTTCGCCTGGGCGGTGAAGGCCGCGTTGCCGAGCGGAAGCTTCGGGGTCGGTGCGGCGATCGCGATCGCGGTCAGGGCAACCCAGACGGTGGTTGAGCTGCTCTACGTGGGCGCCGTCACCTGGCTCGCCCGTCGTCGCCGGATACAGGACGAAAGCCTGACCGACCTCGTCCACGAAGCCGAGGCGGCAGAAGCACAGGAAGCCGGGTCAGTCGAAGCCGCCCCGCCCAGCTGAGCCGGGCTCAGCCGGGGGAGAAACCGCCGGAGTTGCCCGAAGGCGGGGCCGGCGCAGGAGCGGGTGCCGGTGCGGGAGCCGGGCTGCCGGCCGGGTCCTGGCCGACTCCGGGTGCGTAGGCGTCCGGGTTGTCGGCCGGGTTCGGCTGGTCGTTCGAGTTGTTGTTGCCGTCCTCTTCAGCCGGGTCTTCGGCGTTCGGGTCGAACTCGCTCCGGGTATCGGACGAGACGGTGTAGCCACCGGCGAAGTCTCCCCAGATCATCGGCTCGGACGGAACCGGCGTCTCTTCGCAGGGGATACCGGCGCCGCTGTAGAAGCTGCCCCAGATACTGGCCGGGACCGAGCCACCATCGAGGCCGGTGCTGATGTCGTTCGACTCGGGGTAGCCGACCCAGGTGGCAGTGGCGAGGTTCGGCTGATAGCCGACGAACCACGCATCCACCTGATTGTCGGTGGTGCCGGTCTTGCCCGCCTGGCCCAAGCAACCGGTATACGCCCCGGTCCCGGTGCCACCGGTAATGTTGCCATGAAGGATCTTGGTGACCTCGTAGGCCGCTGCCTCGGTGAGCACCCGCACCGGCTTCGAGCGACCAGGGCGGTCTTCGTCCCCGTTCGGGAAGACGACCTTGTCGATTGCGGTCGGGTCGTGCCGGACACCACCGTTGGCGATGGTCGCATAGGCGCCGGCCATTTCCAGCGGCGAGACACCGATTGTCAGGCCGCCCAGCGTCTCGGCTGGATAACCGTCGAGCTTGGTCTTGATGCCGAGTGCCTTGGCCATCTCGGCGACCTTGTCCGGCCCGACGTCGAGCGCGAGCTGGGCAAAGACCGTGTTGTCCGAGGCGAGAGTCGCGGCCGCGACGCTGATCGCGCCTGAATACGAGTCGCCGTAGGTGGCAACCGTCCACGGCCCGTAGACCGGATCGTTGATGTCGAGGGGTTTCGACTCGTAATAGGTCGTATTCGGATCCATCCCCTGCGAGATCGCCGTGGCAAGAGTGAAGGTCTTGAAAGTCGATCCCGGCTGGCGTTTGCCCTGGGCGGCGAGGTTGAACTGGCTGTCGGTGTAGGACGCGGAGGAGACCATCGCCCTGATGTCGCCGTCTCTCGGGTCGACGGCGACCAGGGCCCCTGCCGGGCCTCCGTAGAGGTTGGCGGCGATCGCGTCGAGACCGGCCGTCTGGAGGGCGGGTTCGATAGTCGTATAAACACGCAGCCCACCCCGGCGCACGGTGTTGACCCCGTACTTCGTGATCAGTTCCGATTCGACGTAATCGAAGAAGAACGGCTCCTCGCGGTCGAAAAGGCCGGCGGCAGGATCGAGCTGCAGCCCGGAAGCCCTGGCCTGCCTGGCGCGGTCTTTGGGGATCTTGCCGAGGTCGGCCATCGAGCCGATCACTTCGTTGCGCCGGGTCTTGGCGCCTTCGGGGTTCTGGATCGGGTTGTAATCCGACGGTGCCTGCGGCAGGCCGGCGAGCAGCGCCGCCTGAGGAAGGGTCAGCTCCTCGACCGGCTTCGAGAAGTAGACCCTCGAAGCCGCCTCGACTCCGATCGCCGTGCGACCTTCGTTGGTTCCGTAAGGCGCGGTGTTGAGGTACTGCTGCAGGATCTTCTGCTTGCTGTTGGACTGCTCGTAGTCGAGCGCCATCGTTGCCTCGACGATCTTGCGTTCGATGTCGCGCTTCGGATTGGTGATGAACAGGTTGCGCATCAGCTGCATCGTCAGGGTTGAAGCGCCCTCGTTGACCTCGCCGGCCTGGAAGTTGCGGACCAGGGCACGCAGGCCGCCGACGTAGTCAATGCCGTCGTGGCTGTAGAAGCGCTCGTCTTCGATCGCGATGGTCGCCTGCTGAAGGCTGTTGGGGATCTGGTCCAGCGCCACCGGGGTGCGGACCTCGTCCGAGTCGATCAGCCCCAGACGACTCCCGTCGCCGGCGAAGACGATCGAGTTCTGGCCCTTGTCAATCGGTTTCAGGTTCGCAACATCGGGCGCGTCACTGGCGATGCTCAGCACCCAGCCGCCGCCGGCCAGAATCCCGGAGAAGATCAATCCACCGACTACCGCGGTAGCCGCGACTATCTTCTTTCGCGGCCCACCATCTCGCCGGCGCACACGTTTCTGGCGCCTGGTCATCCCCTACAGGGTAGCGACGCGACGCTCCGGCCTCCATCCAACCGTCGTTCTGCATGCCTCTCATGCACCAACCGGCCTCTGGATCAGGGCTGCGCGGGGTCGGCCCCCAGGCCACCGCTGCAGTCCACAGGGACGGTCGCCCACGGACGCAACTGCCAGAATGGAACGGCAGATGGAAGCTACTGAGCCGCTCGAGCCGGCCGGAGAACCCGGCAAGACGACTTACCCCTTCGCCGCATGGTCACCCTGGGTGGCGCTCGCGGGCGCCGTCGTGGCGCTGGTGGCCGGTCTCGTGATCAGCCTGCCGTTCGTCCTCGCCGAGAGCCCCGGCGAAGGGGAAGAACTGAGCCTGTTCGTCAGTGTCGCGATCCAGATCTGCACCGGAATCGGCCTCATCATCGTGCCGATAGCGCTGGCAAGCCACTACGGGGGTAGCTTCAAGACCTCGCTGCGGCGCCTGGGGTTTGTCTCCTTCGATGTCGGCCGGGCCGCGAAGTGGATCGGAATCGGATTCCTCTCCTACTTCGCCTTCGCGATCGCCTATGGAGCGGTTTTCGGCACTCCCGAGCAGGACGATATCGCCGGTGACTTCGGTCCGATTGGAATTCAGATCCTTCTGATCGTTTTCCTGGCACCGTTCGCCGAGGAGATCTGCTTCCGCGGAATGCTGTTCGGAGGACTGCGGACGAAGATGCCGATGTGGGCCGCGGCCCTGGGCGCCGGCCTCTTCTTCGGACTGCTCCACTACACGACCGGGCCGGCGACGGTGCCTGTTCTGGTCGCCCTCGGCTTCATTTTCGCGGTGGTCTACGAGAAAACGGAGTCGATCTGGCCGCCGATCATCATGCATGTGCTCAACAACGCCTTCGCGATAGCAGTCCTCAGCGCCTCGTAGGATCAACTCCATGGAAGACGATGGCGGTGCCCGCGTGAGACTGGTCGAACTGCTGCGAGAGCACTCGCTGGTGCTCGGCGAAGTGACGCTCTCCAGCGGCAAGAAGACCACCTACTACATCGACGCAAGGCGAACGGTCATGCTGCCGGAAGGCCAGCGCGCAGCCGGGAAACTGATCGCCCGGCACGCCACCGCACTCGGCGCGACCGCCGTCGGCGGGCCGGTCATGGCGGCGATTCCACTCGCCTGCGCCGCGATCTCGGTTCCGGAAGGACGAGACCTGGTCGGGTTCTTCGTGCGCAAGGAGCGTAAGGAGCACGGCCTGCAGCGGTGGGTCGAGGGCGGCGCAGAGCCCGGGGACCGTGTGCTGGTGGTCGAAGACACGGTCACGACCGGCGGCTCGACCGTCTCGGCGATCGAGCGCATCCGGGACGAAGGCTTCGAGATCGCCGGGGTACTCAGCCTGGTCGACCGCCTGTCCGGTGGTGGCGAAGCGATCGCTGCCGCGGCCGGGGCCCCGTACGAAGCCCTGACCACGATCGACGACATCTATCCCGACCGGCCTGACTGACCCGACCGGCCCGCGGCCCGGACCGGCCGGGTCCAGCCGCCGACCTCAGTTGCGCAGTTCGAACTTGAGGCACCGCTGGAACGCTGCCTTGTCAATGCCGCCAAACTGCCGGATGAAGTCCGGGCGGTCGTTGCGGAGTTCAGCCCGGCATTCGCGGGTTGCCAGGCGCTTCTCGCGCCTGATGCAGCGCTGCATGCCGGCCTCACCGGCGCTGCCGTACTGGCGGATGAAGTCCTGCCGGTCCTGCCGCTCGACGTTGCAGTAGGCCCTCGCTGCGCCGTTGACCGACGCCGCCGATGCCCCTGCGGGGACAAGCATGGCCCCGGCGACAAGCAGGCCCGCGAGGCCTGTGGTGGTCAGTGCTTTCTTCATGGTCTGCCTTTCAACCTTCTTCGTGGTGAAATGGAACTCTCAAGTGGTGGGGATGCCCGACCGCGCGACGTCCGTCAGAAGGACCGGAGTTCGTACTTGAGGCAACGCTGGAACGCTGCTTCGTCGCTGCCGCCGAACTGAAGCTCGTAGTCGCCCGGGTCGTTCAGCCTGTCGGCTTCGCATTCCCGGGCGGCGGCCGCGATCTCCCGCTCGATACAGGTAGCCATGGCCTGCTCGCCGGTACCGAACTCCCTCTGGAAATCGTCCGGGTCCCGACGCTCCACCGCGCAGTATGCACGTGCGAGATCCTGGACCGAGGCGAGGGCCTTCGGCTCAGCTCCAGCGGTACCCGATCCGGTGCTTTCGGCCGACTCGGAGGTGCTCCCGCCGGTGCCGGGGGGCGTCGCGGTTGCAGGGGACGTCGCCGGAACCGACTGGACCACGGTCGTTTCGTCATCGCCGCCCGGCAGGACAAGCACGATGGCCACGACCACTCCGGCAGCTCCGACCCCTAGTGCAACGCCGAGCAGAATGTTCTTCACCGAATGTCTCCCTATGCGCCAGATTAAGTTTTCTGTGGCTGAGGGGTTCCGAATCGCTCAGGCGACGATTCGGAGTAGCCGCTTTACGGAATTGTCCGCACTCGCGCTAAAGAGTCATTAAGGCTCTGCGATTCAGGGCTTTCCCCGCGCGTATAGCGCGGGGTCCAGTTACAGAAGGCCGGGGGAATACGGGTCAGGATCGGTCGGCGGCGTCGGCGCCGGTTTTGGTCATCGCCATCTTGCCGACACCGCCCCCCAGAATCCGCCGGGTGAGGCCGGGCAGCAGGACGCGGGCGACCGCGGCGAGGGCGTAGGGCCGCGGCACATAACGCTCGGCGCTGCCTCCTGGTCCGGCCTCATAGATCGCCTCAGCCGCCTTGTCGGGCTCGGCGACCATCCAGCGGGTCAGCAGCTTTCCGGTCAGCTCGTCGGCAGGGAAGCCCTCGGTCCGGATGAAGCCGGGCAGGACCAGCCCGACATGGACCCCGTTCGGTGCCTCCTCCAGGTGGAAGGCATCGGTCCAGCCGGCCAGCGCAAACTTCGAGGCCGAGTAGGCCCCCGCTGCACCCCGGCCGATCCGGCCGGCGGTGCTGGAGACGTTCACAACCGAACTCGGGGCCGACTTGCGAAGCAGCGGCAGCAACGCTTCAGTGAGGCGCAGCACGGCATCGAAATTCAGCTCCATCGTCCGGTGGACGTTTTCGTAGCCGGCCTCGGCGAATGCGCCGCGCCAGGCGGCGCCGGCGTTGTTGACCAGGCAGTCGAGACGGTCGTGGTGCTCCTCGACATGGGCCAGCACCCGCTGCGGGGCATCGGCTTCAGTGAGGTCGACGGGCAGCCAGGTGGTGGGTGCCGGCAGCTTCGCGGCGAGCTCCCGGAGGCGGTCCTCCCGGCGGGCGACCAGGACCAGTTCGGTACCGGGCTCGCGGGCGAAGCGCCAGGCCGCCGCTTCACCAATGCCACTCGATGCACCAGTAATCAGGACGATCACGGACCCGTTCCTTTCGCTCGCTCGTTGCCGACGGTCAAGACGTGCCGCCCTCATTCATAAGATCGGTGACTGCCTCGCGGAAAACGGTCGTATGGCGGTCCACGTCGGCCTCGCTGGTCTCCGGTGACATCAGCGCCATGTTGTGGAACGGCGTGATCAGCACGCCCCGGTTCAGCGCGTGGAGGTGAAGGTATCGCTCGAGTTCGGGGTCACTGGCGTCATGGGCCTGGGTGCCGTTGCGGGCCGGCTCGTGCTCGAACCGGTACTCGGCCCGGGCACCCAGCTGGGTCACGTTCCAGGGCAGGTCGAACTCAGAGACGACTTCTCTGATCCCGTCACAGAATCGCGCCGCCAACGGGATCGTGTGCTCGAAAGCCTCGGGGGTGAGGACCTCGGAGAGCGTCGCCCGGATCGCCGCCATGGAAAGCGCGTTGCCTGCCAGCGTGCCACCCACTCCACCGGTGTCTTCGTAGTCAGCGTCGGGGTCGGCCAGCATTCGTTCGGTTACGTCGAGGGTGAGGCCGAGCGCGCCTGCCGGGATGCCGGAACCGATCGCCTTGCCGATCGTGAATAGATCCGGCTCGAGCCCCCACTCGGCCGTGCAGCCGCCCGGTCCGGCCGAAAAGGTGTGGGTTTCGTCGATGATCAGCAGCGTGCCGTGCGCCCGGGTCAGCGCACGCAGTGCGTCGTGGTAGCCCTCGTCGGGCAGGACGATGCCCATGTTGGTCAGCGCCGGCTCAGCCAGCACACAGGCGATCTCCTCTGTCGCCAGGACCCTTTCAAGGGCGTCCAGGTCGTTGAACTCGATTGCCACCGTGGTCTCGGCAGGATCGACGGCCGCCCCGACATTCCCCTCCCGCGAGACGGTGCGTCCGTCCGGTCCGGCGACCGCGAACGCCTCGTCGACCGACCCGTGGTAGCTGTAGCTGTAGACGAGTACCTTTCGTCGGCCGGTGATGTGACGGCAGATCCGCAGCGCCGTGCGGTTGGCGTCAGTCGCGGTCAGGGTGAACATCCAGCGGTCGAGCGCGAAGCGGCGGACCATCTCTTCCCCGACCCAGGCGGCGTCCTCGGTCGGCAGCATCGTGGTGATTCCTTTGGCCGCCTGTTCGGCGACAGCCGCCACGACCGGAGCCGGGCCGTGGCCGGGCATCGAACCGGTGTCACCCAGGCACAGGTCGACGAAGGTGTGTCCATCTACATCGGTGATCCTCGCGCCGGAGGCCTTCTCGGCGAAGACCGGAAAACCGCCGGCCCACCGCATCATCCACGGCATCGGAACACCGCCGACCAGACTGTTTCCGGCCCGCTCGAACAGTTCTTTCGACCGGGGATTCGCGGCGACGAAGCGCTTGAGCTCGGCAGCGGTGCGCTCGGCCAGCACTCCCCGGTCGACGGTTGACAGCCTGCTCATCCGCCCGGGCCGGGCAGGGACGCGATCGCGCGCCGGCCGCGGATCACCGCGCCGCCGAGGCCCATTGCCACGCCTTCCCGTCGACTGCCTATCGGCGCCCAGAGGCCTAGCTGGCGCAGCGAACTCAGCACGTCGTAGTAGGAGTGCTCGCGGCAGACCTTGCCGTCGCGGAACTCGAAGATGTCAGTGCCGTGGGTCTCGACCCGGCGACCGGTCGCCGGCAGGCCGATCCAGAGCGGTCCCGAGTTGACTCCCCGGAAGGCCCACGGCTCGGTGATCCGGTCGCCCTCGTGGATCAGCGGCTCACGCTTGGAAAACTCGCATTCGGTGAAGGCCTCGAAGAAGGCATCGCAGTAGCGCCCGTATGCGTCGCGTCCGTGGATCGGTTCGGCAAGCGTCACATCCCAGTACTCGATGTCATCGGTCACGTGCTCGAGGACCTGCTCGGTGCCCGTGCTCCACGCCTGTTGCCACTTGCTGAAGAACTCTTCCGCCCATTCGCTCATCGGCCGATCATAGACGGAGGACCGGGGCGGGGCGCCGGGCGGGGCGCTCCTCGAGGCGGCGATTGCGAGGCATTCGTCAGACCCGGATAAAGTGGGTGGTCGCGCCCCGATAGCTCAGCTGGATAGAGCGTCTCCCTCCTAAGGAGAAGGCCGCTGGTTCGAATCCAGCTCGGGGTACTGAAACGCCCGGTTGGCCTGGCCGGTCCGTCTAGTGGCACGGATCCGCACGGTAGAGGCGTGCGGATCAGTGCCACTTCGGCCACGAGTGTCGGGGCTGGCCTGCTGCCCTCGCGGACCCGCAGGAGCTCAGGAGCTACAGGGCTCGATAGCTCAGGGCTCAGGAGCTCAGGGCTATCAAAAGCCCAGCGTTCGAAAGCTCAGGGCTGTCAGTAGCCCGGGGCTCAGTAGCGCAGGAGGGCGAGCACGCCGTCGGCCTCAGCCAGGGCCGGGACCTCCTCAACCGAAGCGGAGCTGACGTGGGCCCCTGTCCGCAGGGCGATTTCCACCGCGGCCTCGCGGGCTGTCTCTTCACCGGCGTTGGTGATCGCCTCGCGCACACCGTCCGAGAGGTCACCGTCGTCGAACTCGTAGAACGGATCCATGATCAGGTGATCCACCCGTCCTTCGATCAGCGCGGCGACTACCTGATCCGGCCCACCGGCACCACGGTCTCCGGCCTTGATCCGCTCCAGAGCGTGGTCAGCGAACTCGTTTACCTGATCCCGCCACGCCTGGCGCAGGTGTTCGTCGAGGTGGTCGGCAACGTCGGGCGCTGTCGAATCGATCAGGTTGAGAGCGACCACGGAGACCACACGCCCGCGGATTTCCTGCGGCAGAGCGCCCATGAAATCAGTGCCCAGGTCACGATCGGCCACGAGCACGAGCCGCTCGAGCTTGAGGTCCTTGGTGCTCTCGGCGATCGCCTTGGCGGCGTCCTTGATGAACCGGCTGCGCCAGGCTTCGACCCGGTCTTCGTATGAGTCGATGTGGTTGGCGCTGTGCTGGGTGCGTCCGCTGCCACCGGTGCCGCGGTACTGGCGCCAGTCGCCGAGCTCGAGGTTGTAGACCGAGGACTCGAGGTCGTTGACCACGCCGTCCTCCCATTCGAGCAGTCGGATGTGGTCCTGGCTGAGCAGGACGATACCGGTGCGCTGGCCACGGTCGAGCAGATCCATCGCCGGCCAGATCACCACCCCGTTCTCCAGGGCGACGAAGTCGTCGCGGACCGGAATCTGGAAGGTGTGAAAGATATCGATGGTTCCGTCGGCGCTGAGGAAGAGGGCGACGCTGCGTCCACGCTCGTGGGCCGAGGCGCCGGTAAGTCGCTTTTCGGCCTCTTTGTTGAGCCGGCGAATCGCTTCGGTCGCTTCGTGATCACCCTCAACCGTGGCGGCTGCGTCGCGCAGCCCGTTGCGCAGGGCGACCAGCCAGCCGGGTGTTTCGCTTGCGTTGGCCGGGTCCCGCGGGTCGGTTCGGCAGAAGACTGACAGCACCGGACCGTCGGTTTCGCGGTCGATCAGGTCACGGAACACGTCCATCATCTGGGAGCTCATGACCTGATCAAATCAGAGACGCGCGTACTACCTCTTCTCCGGGTCTGCCGGCTCGCCCTCAGGCGCGTCGCCTTCACCCTCTGGAGCCTCGTCGGGATCGACTTCTTCGATGTCGTAAAGGCTCTCCCGCGCGACCTCGCGGCCACGCTGGCTCCAGAGGTGGATGTCGAGATAGTGGTCGTCGCCGTAGCCCTTGAGCGCATCCGGAGCGACCAGGGTGAAGCGATCCTCGAACAGCGGGTCCTGATCGACTGCCATGCCTTCGATTTCGGCGGTGACGGCATAAGCGTCGCGGACCAGAGAGCGCCCCCAGACCAGGGTCACGTCGGCAACCCGGCCCTGCTCGCCCTCCCACTTGCCGATCACGTCGTCGTTCAGGTCGATCGTCCAGTCGGTGTTCTCGGCGGCGATCACATCAGTGAAGTCAGCCGAAGCGCGAAAGTCCTCCGGGTCGCCTCCGGTCGGTTGAATGAAGCTGACGAAGCCGAAGAACTCGACCGTGACCGGCTCCTGGCCTTCCTCCATGACGGCGGTCCCGGCGGCGCTGGCCGGCACCCACACCCGACCGCTCCAGGCTCGCTCCGGGAACCAGATGATCTCCCCGGGGAGATCAGTGCCCTCCGGCAGGTCGGAGATCTCGGCGCAGGCATCCCGGAAAACGGTCGAGAGGCGCTCGGCGAAGCGGCCGTGGGGGATTCCGTGCTGGGAGGCATCGGCGATGAAGCGGGGTATCGGGCGGTTTTCGATCGTCATGGTCCGGACCCTACGCGATCGCTTCGCGCAGTTTCTCCGCGGCACCCTCGGGCGTGACCACGTTGATGTCGACCCCGGTCGCCATCTCGAAGGACGAGCTCGGCTCAAGCCGCGGGGCGAAGTCCAGGTGCCAGTGGAAGTGCTCAACCCCTCGCGGGGCCGTCTTGACCCAGAGGTTCATCTGGAGCTCGCCTTCGACCAGCGATGAGAGAGCCGAGACAGCCCGATGCAGCATCGCCGCTCCGGCCTCGTCGTTCTCGAAGCTGGGAGCAGGTCGACGGGGTACGAGCCGCATCTCGAACGGGAAACGCGAAGCCCAGGGGCAGATCAACACGACCTCCTCGTCGATCGCGACCAGCCGTTCTCCCCGCCGGATCTCCTCTCGAAGGACCTCGCCGAGCAGGCTGGCCCCGGCGGTCCGCTCCCGGTAGGAGTTGAAGCGCTCTCTCTCGCGGGCGACCGCAGCCGGCACAAACGGAGCCGCGCCTATCTGGGCGTGGCTGTGTTCGATCGAGGCGCCGGAGTCCGGCCCCTGGTTGAGGATGAGCTGGACGTAAGGCGCGTCCGGGTGAGCCCGCATCCGGCTGCGCCAGGCGGCTACCGCCGCCGCCGTTTCGTCCGCGTCGAGCTCGGCCAGCGAACTCACGTGCCGCGGCGAGTTGACGATCACCTCGTGATGGCCGACCGCCGGCCGGGAAGAAAACAGGTCCGGCTCGGCGCGACGGGAGGATGCCAGCAGCGGGTCGGCCGAGCTGGCGAAAGCCGCCGCCGGCCCCGACTCGGTAGTGGCGTCGGCCTCGGCTTCCGGAACCAGCGCTGGGAACAGGTTGGGGATGGTCCGGGTGCACCAGCCCGGTCCGTCAGGAGCCGAGTCACCAGGCCGGTCCGCCTCGATCTCGGACGGGGTAGCGGCCTCGTTGCCTTCGCAGAACGGGCAGTCGTGCGCACCGGCGGGCTGCCAGGGACTCAGACCGAACTGATCCGGGCGCTCGGCCCGGCCCGGAGTGAGCAGCACCCTGGCCCCGGTCAGCTGGTCAATACGGATTTCGGGAGAAGCCAACTGGCGCTACTCGCCGGGTTCCTTCTCAGTGTCTTCCGGGGCCGGGGCCGGGGTCGGGGTCGGCTTGATGTACCCCGGGTTGGAGGGGTTATCGGTCCGGGCGAGCACGCTCGGCAGGTCCTTCATGTTGCTCTGAAAGGCCGAGATCAGGTCCATCGGCAGCGGGAAAATAACCGTCGAATTCTGGTTACCGCTGATCTCGAGCAGGGTCTGCAGATAACGCAGCTGGAGCGAGGCCGGGTTGCGGCTGATTATGTCTGCGGCCTGGGTCAGCTTCTCGGCGGCCTGGTACTCACCTTCGGAGTTGATGATCTTGGCGCGTCGCTCACGCTCCGCCTCGGCCTGACGGGCCATCGCCCGCTGCATCTGCTCGGGGATCTCGACGTCCTTGATCTCAACGGTCGTCACCTTGACTCCCCACGGCTCGGTCTGCTCGTCGATGATCTTCTGCAGCGACTCGTTGAGCCGCTCACGCTCGGCGAGAATCTCGTCGAGTTCGGCCTTGCCCAGCACCGCACGCAGCGAAGTCTGGGAGATCTGCGAGGTGGCGACCAGGAAGTTCTCGACGTCGGTGATCGCCCGGTTCGGGTCGATCACCCGGAAGTAGCAGACCGCGTTGACCGAGGTCGGAACATTGTCGCGGGTGATCACTTCCTGCGGCGGGATGTTCAGGGTGATCGTTCTGAGGTCGATCTTGACCATGCGATCGATGAACGGAATCAGCAGGATCAGGCCGGGGCCTTTCTGATCCATCAGACGGCCGAGACGGAAGATCACTCCGCGCTCGTACTCACGCAGGACCTTGATCGCCGAAGACAGCACTATCAGGGCGAAGATGGCGAGAATTACTACCAGGGCACCGACGACTTCCATTACGGGGTCACTCCTTCTGTTTCTGATTTCTGAACCGGGGGTTGGCCGGGCATCGCCCGGGTGACGATCAAGGTGAGGCCGCGGACCGACTCCACACGCACGCTCTCGCCGACCGGGACCGGCCCGGCGGCGACAGCCTCGGGGTCAAGTTCGGCCCGCCAGAGCGCGCCGTCGATGAAGATCTGGCCGGTCGGGTTGAGTCCGGACCGGACCTCTCCCGTCATGCCGAGCAGCTCTTCCCAGCCGGTCATGACCGGTCGGGAGCGGGCCTTGCCGGCGCGCTCGATCACGAACATCATGAATCCGCCGAGCACGAGCCCGGCGGCGACGACTACCGGAATCGAAGTCGGCTCGGTCTGCCGGTCGAACATGAAAACTCCTGACAGGATCAGGAAGACTGTCCCGGCGATCGAGAGCGCGGTGTAGCGCCTGAGGGCGGCGGCGGCGATGAAGAAGCTGATCGAAACAAGCAGCAACCCGACCCCGGCACTCGCGGCATCGATGTCGATGAAACCGATCACGCCCAGGACCAGGGCGACTATGCCGGCGATGGCGGGCAAGAACCCACCCGGTGTCAGGACTTCCACTCCGATGCCGACCAGCCCGAGGGTGACCAGCAGGAAAACCAGTGTCGGATCGCTCAGTTCCACAACTTGAGCGTAACGGTCCGGGCCGCTCAGCCCGTTTCGAGTGCGTAGCGGTTTACGTCCGCCTCGAGATCGGCTTCATCGGTGTAGGGCCCGATCTTCGTAAAGGTGCGCTCACCGGCGGCGTTGAAGAAGGCGGTCGCCGGCAGCCCCTGGCCGGCTTCGAGCGACTCGGTGATCGCCTTGTCGGGATCGGAGAAGCTCGGATACGGCAGCGGGCTGGCCTCAAGGAAAGTCGCGGCAGCCGACTCGCTGTCCTGAGAGTTGACTCCGAGGAAGGCGACTCCGGTTCCGAGGTTGGCCGAGGCGTCCTGAAAGTGAGGAAACTCCGCCCGGCACGGCCCGCACCACGAGGCCCAGACGTTGACGACCGCCGGATGACCCTTCAGCTCGGCCATCTGTTTATCGAACGCTTCAGTACCACCGGCCAGAAGATCGTTGGCCTGCGAGTAGAGCGCGTCGAGTGGCGGCGGTGAATCGGCCAGTCCGCTGTAGTCGGGGGCGGGCGAGCCTTCGTAAACGGAGTCCGAGCCGCCGCAGGAAGTGGTCAGGAGAGCCATAACCCCGAGGGCAAAGGCGAGCAGGAAGAGCCGGCGGAGAGGTTTCATTGTTATGTCTGGCGACCGAGACATGCGAGTAGTGGTTAAATACAGCACATCGGTCCGCCCGTCTGCGGATCACGGAGTTTGTCACCGCCCGGCAGTCTTGAGCCGAAGGCGTGGACTTTCACTCATCAACTGTCCGGCCCGGACTACACAACAGGGTCCGGACCACGTACGAAGGCTTAATGGCCCCGAGCACAGCAGCACCCGCCGCAGAGGCGGTCCCTTCAGCTTCAGATATCGAACGCGCCTCTACATTCGCGCGCGAACCCTTCCTGCTCAACGGCTCCGGACCGGAGGTGCTGATTCCGGGGACCGCGCGCCGACGCGCGCTTGACGCGGCGCTTGCGGAGATGGATGCCGGAGCCGAAGAACCCTCGCTCGACTGGCGCCGGAACTTCTCACTGCTGCTCGGGCTCGAACGCCTGATCGGCGACGAGCCACCGACCCTGCGCGACGGCGCCGAGCTGAACCCTCACCAGATCGACGCGCTCTCCGGAACGTTGACCGAACTGATCGCCGAGCAGCAGGTGGCTGCCGACAGCGGCGACCCGCTCTCGATCGGCCGGGAAGTTCCTGCAGTGGATCCGCCCGCCGGGGAACCGGCAGACCACGACCCCGTGCCCGAAGAAGCAGAGGCGGACGAATCAGAGGCAGACGAATCTGCCGCTGGTGACGGACCAGAGGCCGAGGCGGAAGCCGGTGCCGATGCTGACGAGCTCGATGGCGATGGCGATGGCGATGAAGCGGTCGAGGACCTCGAAGAAGTTGAAGAGCAGGACGAGGTCGAAGAGCTGGACGAGGAAGTAGAGGAAGACGAAGAGCCTCAGGACTGGGAAGAAGAGGTTTCCGTCAAGGAAGAGGTCGTCGACCCGGAGCTGGCCGGCGATGATCCCGGGGCGGCCAGGCGGTTCTGGTTCGAGCATGCGACCGGCGCCGGCAAGACGGTCGCCGCGGTCGGCTTCATCGAAGCCACCCGTACCGGCGGTGTGCTCATCCTCACCCATCGGCGCAACCTGGTGGATCAGTTCATCGGTGAGATTTCGGACCGCGGTTACCGCGAGCGTCTGCGGCCACCGCTGCTCGACGGCCGCGACGAGGCCGACGGCCCGGTCACGGTCGAGACCTACCAGTGGTTCGTCCGCAACGCGGACCGTGTCTCCGACGCTTACAGCGTGGTGATCTGCGACGAGGCCCACACCGCGCTCGGCGAGAAGACCAGCGCCTGCATCCGCTCCTGGCCCGGGCCGATCTTCGTCGGCATGACCGCCACTGGCGCCCTGATCGCCCGTCACGTGGCCGACCTCTTCCCGACCCAGACCTCGCGCTTTGACCTCGCCCAGGCCGCCCGGCGCGGAGTCATATCCCCACTGCGCTGCCTGCGGATCCCGCCCGGTCCGGGGGTCAGGACGATCGCCAAAGTGCCGCTGCGCAAAGGCGAGGTCGATCAGGACTTCGACCAGGAAGAACTGGCCAAGCTGCTCGACCAGGCGCCGTTCAACATGGCGATCGCCGACCTCTACAAGTCACGATTCCGCAAGGCACCCGGCGTGCTCTACACGGCGGGCGTCCAGCACGCGAAGAACGTCGCCGCCGCCTTCCGGGAGTTCGACATCAACGCCAAGGCGGTTTCGGGCGAAACCCCGAAGCGCGAGCTGACCGAAATCCTCGCCGCCTTCGAGCGGGGAGAAGTCGACGTGCTCTGCAACGCCCAGCTGCTGGCCGAAGGCTGGAACTCGCCGCGCGCAACCATCTGCATGCATCTGGCGCCGACCGCCTCGAAGCGCATCTACCAGCAGCGCGTCGGTCGTGTGACCCGAAGGGCACCGGGTAAAGAGGCCGGGCTTGTGATCGACTTCGTGCACCCCGCCACGACCCACGACGAGACCATCGTCACCCTCCACAGCCTGCTCGACCGCGACGTATACCGCGGCGGTGCGATCGTGGTCGGGCCGGTCCGTCGCGGCCGGGGCCGCAAGGTCAGGGTCGAGCGGAGGATCGTGCCGGTCTCCGGAGACCCGCAGAACCGGATCGAAGTCCTTGAGCGCGACATCTGGCGGATCGCCGTCGAGAACCTCGACCACGCCGAGCAGCATGTCTGGGCGGCACTGGCCGGCGCCCGGGTCACCAACCAGGGCTGGCGCCGTGCCAAGGCGATGCTCCAGCACGACCAGACCAGGGAGCTCCGTCGCCGCTTCCTACTTACCTGCGTCCAGCGCAACCGCAACACCCCGCTCCGGATCAAGGCGATCAGCGAAATCGCCAACCTCAAGGACGCCGAAGCCTTCGACGATGCGATTGACATCGTCGGCACCTGGAGCCGCGAGGACAAGCGAGCCGCGACCAAGGTCCTGCTCCAGGCACTCGTCGACAAGCGGATCGGTCGCCGCGACCAGTCCCAGGCCTGGGTCTGGACGCTTGCCTCCTACACCCGCGACCTCCATGAGGAATACGCCGTTCAGCGCTGGCCGGAAACCAAGCGGCTGCTCGGGCTCCTGGTCAACTCCTCTGGCCGTGCCCACGGCAAGAACGCCCGGCGGCTGGTCCAGTCCATCAGGAAGCAGGACCGACGGCTGGCCGTTTCGCTGCTGGCTGCCGCTGTCGCGCACACCCCGGAGGGCGAAGAGGTTCTGCGCGGAGCCCGGATGAGAGCCGCGAGGAAACCATCCGCAGTCGCCCGCGAACTGCTCAGGAACTTCCCGAAGGGCGGCAAGAAGCGCCGTCGCCGCAAGAAGGGCAAGGCCGCGGGCGAAGCAACCGGAAGCAACGGGAACGCTCCGTCCAGATCAACCGTGGACGAGTCGATCGAAGACGTATCAGCCGGTCAGGAAGACCACCAGCCGTACAGCTCCGACCAGCACGACTGACCCGCCCGCTCAGCGCAGGGCGTGGCAGACCGCAGCGGCCTGGGACTTGCGGATCAGACTTGAGACCCTGGGCGACCCCTGGTCCGGCACGATCTGGGCGTTGGCGATGTAGGCGATCGAACGGCGTCCGTTTGCCGAGCTCGCCGCGAAGATCCGGTAGCCGGGGAACGAACCGGTGTGGCCGAACATCGTGCCGCACTTCGTCCTGTACCTGAACAGGCCGAGACCGGCTCCGTTGATGCCGGGACCCGGCGGCGAAGAGGACCCCCTGATCCACTGGCGCTGCGCCATTCTAAGACGAGGGCCGAACAGCCACCCGCCGACGTAGCCACGGAAGAAGCGGCTGAGATCAGGCAGGGTCGAGACGAGGCCACCGCTGGCCCAGGCCAGGGCGGGGTCGATCACGCGCGATACGTCTTCCGGCGGCTTGCCTGGCGCGATTTCGTAGCCGTGGAGGAATGGCGTCGGCATCGCGATCGTGCGCGGCATCGTGGTCCGGGTCAACTTGATCCGCCTGCCGATCAGCCGCCGGATCAGCTTTTCGTACGGCACGCCGGTGGCCTTCTCGGCCATCAGCCCGACCACGATGTTGTCGGTGTCGGAGTAGTTGTACCTGGAGCCGGGCCGGAAATCGAGCTTGTCGTCCTTGACGAACCAGAGCAGTTGGCGGGGAGGCATGTAACGGGACGGTCTCTCGATCAGCTTCTTGATGAACTGCTTGTCGCGGATGTAGTCAGGAAGTCCGCCGGTGTGCTGAAGCGCCTGTGCGAGGGTCACCCGCCGCGCCCGGGGCAACAGACCCGGCAGCAGCCTTCCGACGGTGTCGGAGAGCTTCAGCTTGCCGCGGGCGACCAGGGAGAGCGCCACCGCACCGCTGTGGGCCTTGGAGACACTGGCTATGCGAGCGGCCTGGTTCACCCTCGGGGCCGTCCTTGCCGGCACATTGCCCCGGCCACGCGAGAAGTACTGCCGCTGACCGTTGCGAACGATCAGCACCGACAGCCCCGGTGGCCCGTTCGCAGCCTTCATCACCTGGCTCAGTGAATTCTGAAACGCATTGCGTGTCGTCTGGTCCGCTTCGGCCGTGGCTGCTGAGAAGGCCAGCCCCAGGCAGAGCGTTACGACCAGATACTTGCCAGTTTTCATTCGCTCACGGTACCTGACGCGCGGCCTTACTTGCCAGACGCGCGGCTTTGCGATCCGCTCGAACCGGGGGTCAGGGATCGGCCGCCGGAGATCGCGACATGCGAGCGTCGAACTCGGGCTCCGGAGCAATCAGATCCGGGGCCGGTAGGCGGTGAGCAGCCGTTCGTTGGCCCGCAGCCAGTCCGCCGAGCGTTTCCAGTCCGGCAGCGCCTCGGTCAGGGCGTCCCAGAAGATGCGTGAATGGTTGTGGTGGCGGATGTGGACCAGTTCGTGAATGACCACGTAACGCAGTGCGTGCCCGGGCCCGACCACCAGCCGCCAGTTGAAGGAGAGTGTTCCGGAGGTCGAGCAGGATCCCCAGCGGGTCTTCTGGTCCCTGATCGTGACTCGTCCGGGTTCCAGTTCGAGCCGGGCCGCTTCGGTCGCAGTGACCGTCGCGATCCGCTCGCGGGCCTCCCGCCGGTACCACCTGTCAATCGCACCGACCGCGTCCTTGCGCCGCCTGCCGCCCACCTGGAGCGACGGCACCACGGTCAGCGACGACGCAACGCTCAGTGACGGCGCCACGGTCAGCGACGACGCCACCCGCGGTGACGGCGGAGCGAGCAGCCTCGCGACCGCCCGTTCGGCACCGGTCAGCTGCACGGGCACAGCAGCGGCGTCGAGCCAGACCACCCCGGGCCGGTCGAGGTCCATCTCCGGTCTCGAAACTGCCTCAGCTACGGACATCGAGGTGGACTTCCCCCGCGTTCAGCGAAACGGTGCCTCCGTCGGTGTCGACCAGAAGGTTGCCAAACCCGTCGATACCGGCTGCGATGCCGGTCCCGGCAACCGGCTCTCCCCAGCTGATCGCGCGGCCCTTTAGTGCGTCACGTCCGGCCAACTCCGTGAGCGTGTCCTCGATGCCGGCTTCCAGGCGCCTGCCGACGAACCGGTTGAGGGCCGCCGTCGCTCCGGGAACATCGGCTCCGTTGCCGATCGAGATTGCCTTCGAGCGCAGCTCCTCGGGAAAGTCCTCTTCGCGGATCGAGAGGTTCAGACCGATCCCTACAACCGCCCAGCGGTCCTGAGGCCTGGCCTCAACCAGGATCCCTGCGCATTTCTTTCCTTCGAGCCAGACATCGTTCGGCCACTTGACCTCGGCCGGCCCGACCCCGAGGGACTCGACCGCCTCGCAGACCGCGACTCCGATCTGAAGCGGCAGGGTTCCGGGCACCTCGACCTTGCGGCGAAGCACCAGCGACCAGGCAAGCGCCGACCCCGCCGGTGTCGACCATGGCCGACCCTGGCGGCCCCTACCGGCGGTCTGCTCCTCGCTGGTGACGACGGTGCCATCGGCTGCGCCGGCCGCCGCCAGCCGGCGGGCCACCGCGTTGGTCGAGCCGACGCTCCTGAAGTGCCGGTGTGGCCTGCCGATCCGCATCAATCCGGGCTCAGCCTGATTCGATCATCCGGCTCGAGGCCGAACAGCGCCGATGCGTCACCCCGGTTGACCGCCAGCGCCAGTGAGCCTGAAGAGTCCGGGTAGAGCAGTGCTTCGCCCACCTCTACTTCACCGAAGGCGGAGACGAAGGCGACCTTTCGCGGAGCCGGGACTGCCGGTGGCTTCGAGGCCGGCCTTGCTGCCGATCCCCGTCCCTCCCGTTCGTCGTCACGATCGACCTCTACCGAAACGCTCATCCCGCGAGCCAGGAAGGACCCTTCGATCTGTTCCGCTCCGAGGTTCAGCGTCAGATTTCCGTACCGGTCGCCGGCCAGCACGGTCACGAGGACCGTGTCCTCTGTCACCTCGGCCACGGGGAGTTCAATCCGCACCACCGACTGCGGGTCGATTTCCTCGCCGAGCGTGGCCGGGGACTGGCCGGCCGCCAGCCTGGCTGCGACCGGGCTGAAGATGTCGCGGCCGTGGAAGGTCCGCATGACCGGCTCAAGTCGGGCCGGGCTGTTGGAAATCTCGAAAGCAGCGGTTACTCCGCCGGCCCGCTCGGCAGCAAGCCAGAGCAACCCGTTGTCGGGCCCGACGAAGAAATGCTCGCCGGCGCCCAGGACGAGCGCGCGGCGCGCGGTACCGACCCCCGGATCAACCACCGCCAGGAAAACCGCCGGCGCGGCGTAGTCGGCCGCTGCCGCAAGCGCCAACGCACCACGACGGACGTCGCCAGGTGCGATGCCATGGGTCAGGTCGATCACCCTGGTGCCCGGAGAGATGCGATCGATCACCACCCGGCAAACCCCGGTGAACTCATCCTCGTAGCCGAAGTCGGTCAGGAAGACGACCGGTCGAGGCACCGTGCTCACTTGAAGATCCGGAATGCCGCGCGAAATCTCAACACCGGGCGATCCTACCCCGCTTACTGTGGGCCAAGACTCCCGGTTGGTCCCGGCCGAGCGGCTAGTATCGGCCCAGACGCTCTGTCAGCCGAACACTCGAACAAGGGGAGCCATGCCGAAACCCGCCTTCATTTCCAGGACCGTTCGAATCGCCTTGATTGCCCTCCTTGCCGTCGCTGGATCAGCCGTTGCCGTGAGTACCGCAACCGGTGGCTCGATCAAGCCGAAGAACGGTGCTTATTACCAGGTCCCGAAGCCCGGCCAGGCCTTCGGCTATGTCAACACGGAAGCGGGCAGAATCACCGGTGGCGGTGGTTCCCTGGCGTTCCGCGACAAAGCCGGCAAGAGCTGCGCTCCGGAAGGGCTCTCTCTTTCTGAGGGCAAGGTCAGTTTCAGCTTCGAGGCGAAGCGCAAGGTGCGGCCGAACAGCCGGAACCGCTTCGTCATCTCGATCAAGCGAAGCTCATACTCCCCGACCGTGAGGGGCACCGTCAGCGGCAAGATGCTCAGCCGCAACCGGGCGACCCTCACGTTCTCGCTCTCTGCCGGCAACTGCAAGGCCAAAGCAACTTTCAGCAAGGCGGTCTTTACAGCCGGCGGCTGAGTCGAAACCGGGTACGGACCGGCGCAGACCCTGAGGGGCTGGCTGGCTCGGTGTCCAGCTGACTCGATGTCTAGGTGCCGCGAGTGGTTGTTCTGAAATCCGCGAGCAGGGCTTCGAGCAGCCCGTCGAGGTCGTGACGCGCGGCCTCGGCGGCGACCTCGAGGCCGGCCCTGCGGATCGCCTCTGAAGTGATCGGGCCGATCGAGACGATCCGCGCGGCAGGCGGCAGTCCGTCGGGCATCGCGGCCAGCAGGTTCTCGACCGTCGAGGCGGAGGTAAAGGTGATCCACCCGGCGTCACCGGCGGATTCGAGCGAGTGGCTTTCGGGCGTATCCCGGACCGTCCTGTAGAGCGCCACCACGTTCACGCTCGCGCCGCGCCCGGTCAGTGCTTCCGGCAGCACGTTTCGAGCGTCCTCGGCCCGGGCGATCAGGACCTTCCTGCCGTCCATTTCGGTCCCGTCCAGCGCCTCGACCAGCCCTTCGGCGACTGACCGCTCGGGCACGATGTCGGCCTCGATCCGGTGATCCCTGAGTGCCGCGGCCGTCCCCGGCCCGATCGCCGCGATCCTGACCCCGGCCAGTGCCCGGGCGTCCAGGCCGTTGCGGGAAAGTGCCTCGAAGAAGAGTTCGACCGCGTTGGGGCTACTCAGGCAGAGGAGGTCGTAGCCGGAGATCGAACGCGCCGCTTCGCTCACCTCGTCGGAATCGATCAAGGGTTCGATCGCTATCGCCGGCAGTTCGACCACGGCGGCGCCGAGTGAACGCAGGGTGCGCGCGAACCCGCTCGCCTGAGCTCGGGCTCGAGTGACGACGACCGTGCGGCCGTGGAGCGGGCGCTGCTCGAACCACTTGAGTTCCTCGCGGCGCCGGGCCACCTTGCCGACCACGATCAGCGCCGGCGCCTTGATCTCCTGCTCTTCGACCTCCGCCGCGATCGTGGCGAGTGTGGCCACCACGACCCTCTGGGTGGGCATCGTCCCCTGCTGAATCGCTGCTGCCGGCTCGTCCGCCGGGCGGCCTCCGGCAATCAGGGCGGCGCTGTTCTCGGCCAGCCTGCTGATGCCCATGTAGAACACAAGTGTTCCGGGGAAGGCGGCCAGCGCCGGCCAGTCGACCGCGCCGCCGGGTTTGGCCGGGTCCTCGTGGCCGGTGACGAACGCCACCGCAGACGAGTCCTGCCGGTGGGTAACCGGAATGCCGGCGTAAGCGGTGGCCGCAATTCCGGCGGTGACCCCGGGCACGATTTCGAACTCGAGCCCTGCCTCGCGCACGGCCTCGGCCTCCTCGGCGCCGCGGCCGAAGAGGAAGGGGTCCCCGCCCTTCAGCCGGACCACCTTCAGCCCGCGCCGGGCGCTCTCGATCATGCGCTCGATGATCTGCTCCTGCGGCACGTTGACCACGCCGGGACGCTTGCCGACATAGATCAGTTCGGCGTCGGGGCGGGCTCCGTCAAGTGCGGTCGGCGGGATCAGCCGGTCGTAGTAGATGACGTCAGCCGAAGCGACCAGCTCCAGCGAGCGGGCGGTCATCAGCCCCGGATCTCCCGGGCCTGCCCCGACGATGTATACGCAGTTGTCCGGTTCACTCTTCACGGTGTTGTCTCTTCGCCTTCGACCCGCGGTGCCGGCAACACGCGCTCGTCCTCTTCCGCGGCCCGGTCGAGCAGCTCACGGGCGCCCGCGGCGATCATACGCCGGGCGAGTTCGGAGCCGACCGCTTCTGGATGCGCCGAGCTGCCTTCGACCGTGTCCCGGATCCACTCCGAGCCGTCCGCCAGCCCCACGAATCCGTCGAGCCGGAGCCGCTCGCCGTCGAGCCGCGCGTGAACGCCGACCGGACTCGAGCAGTCGGCGCCGAGTCCGACGACCGCGGCTCGTTCAGCCAGGAGCCGGCGCTCGGACTCGAAATCGTTGAGCTCGTCCCGGCCGGTCTCCTCCTCTTCGCCAGAACGGCATTGGACGACCAGAGCGCCCTGGCCGGCCGCCGGCACCATCTGCTCGAGGTCGAAAGCGAAGGCCGCCTCGCTTTCGCGGTCCAGCCGTTTCAGCCCGGCCATCGCAAGCACCAGTCCGTCGACTTCCCCTTCACGCAGCTTGCGGATCCGCGTGTCCACGTTGCCGCGCAGCTCGACCGGCTGGAGGTCCGGCCTTAAGGCCAGCAGCTGGGATCGTCGCCGCAGGCTTGCCGTCCCGACCGTCGCGCCTTCAGGTACTTCGCTGAGTGAATCGCCCGGTCCAAGCCAGACATCCCTTGCGTCTTCGCGGACCGGCACGGCGGCGATCGCCAGGCCCTGGGTCATCCGTCCCGGCAGGTCCTTGGCCGAGTGGACCCCGGCTGCGGCCCGGCCGTCCAGCACCGCCGCCTCCACGCCGCGCACGAAGCGTTCCTTGTCCCCGATCTCTTTGTCGGTCTCTATCTCGAGCATCCCGGTCGCGCCGAGTGCCCCGGCGACCGGGCGCGCCTGGGCCAGCGCCAGGGGGCTGGACCGGGTCGCGACCTTCAACTCAGCCGTCACTCCGGCGGCGGATCGGAGTGACCGTGGCATCGATCTCGGCTTCAACCGCGGTCTCGACCTCAAGCGCAAAGAGCTCGCGCAGGGTGTTTACCGACTCATAGGCCCGCCCGCTCCCGGCTATCTCACGGAGTCGCATGGTGGGAGCGTGGAGCATCCGGCCGGCGATCGCGTGGGCCATCGCCTCGACCCGGGCCCGGTCGGCCTCGCTCAGGTCCTGCCACCGGTCCCGGTTCTCGGCAAGAACACGCTCGACCAGGTCTTCGGCGAACCCGCGCAGCGCCGCGATGGTTGGCACAACCTCAAGCGAGGCGAGCCACTGCTCGAAACGCTCGAGCTCTGCGTCAAGGATCAGCCCGGCTTCGTACCCCTCGGCCTCGCGCACGCCGGTGTTGCGTTCGACCTGCCGCTGGACGTCATCGACGTCGTGGAGGATCACGCCCTGCTCGTCCCGGCATTCCGGGGGGATGTCCCGCGGCACCGCGAGGTCGATCAGCAGCAGCTGCCCGGCCTCAGGACGGGCGGCCCGGAAGGCGAGGTCCTCGACTTCGATCACATGATGGGGAGAGTTGGTCGCAGAGACGACGATCTCGGCGGCGGCAAGGTGCTCGGAGAGCTCGTCCAGCCGCGCGGCCTCACCGCCGAAGCGTGAGGCCAGAGCGACGGCCTTGTCGAAATGCCGGTTGGCGACGAAGACCATCAAGGCACCTCGAGTCGAGAGCGCCCGACCGACCAGGGCCGCGGTCTCTCCAGCTCCGATGACCAACGCCCGGCGGCCCCTGAGATCACCGATCGCGTGCTCGGCAAGCTCGATCGAGACGGAAGGCACCGAGACCCCCTTGCGGCCGATCCCGGTCTCCTCGCGGACCCGGCCTCCGGCGGCCAGCGCGCCCTGGAACAGGCGGTTGAGGATCGGGCCGGAGCCACCTTCTACCAGCGCGAGTTCGTGAGCACGGCGGATCTGGCCCTGGATTTCAGCCTCGCCGACGATCATCGACTCGAGACCGGCCGCAACCCTGAACAGATGCCGGGCCGCTTCGCTTCCGGTCGGCGAGTAGAGGTGCGGGGCGAGTCCGGTGGGTCCGATGCCGGCCTGGCGGGCGAGCGCCGAGAGCGCGAGCGACTCCGCCTGGACCGCATCGTCGGCGACCAGGTAGATCTCGGTCCGGTTGCAGGTCGAGACGGTGGTGACCTCGCGGACCGCGGCGTCCGCGGTCAGCTCGCCCATGATCCCGGCGGCGCGGCCCTCGGTCAGGGCGACGGCTTCACGAAGACCCAGCGGAGCGGTCCGGTGGGACAGCCCGAGAAGGAGAAGCTCAGACACTGCTTTCTTCCCGGGCATCGAGTTCGTCGATCAACTCGGACAGTTCACGGTTGATGCGCTGGAACTTGGCACCGAGGATCGCGATGTAGACCAGCACCATCAGCAGAAAGAAGAGGTACGCAGAGAAGACGTAGCCGACGGCGTCGCTCGGGGTCGCATCAAACATCTACTTCGCCTCCACGGATGGGGCGATCCGGCCGCCGACCGAGCCACCGGCTCCGTCGTCGTGCAGCTTGCGCCGCAGGTAGGAGACCTGCCCGGAGACCTTCTTGCCGACCATCTCGGTCTTGACCAGGGTGAGCCAGAGCAGTCCGATGCCGATGAAGCAGACCAGGAACGTGAACAGCATCGAGTCTGGGAGTCCGCCTTCGGAGGTGGCGAATACGCGCGGATGAATGACCGACTCGGACATGCGCACAGCCATGAAGTTGAGCGGAACGAAGGCTCCCGCCGTGATCGCGAAGACCGAGGCGTAGCGAGCCTGGCGATCGCGGTCCTCGATCGCATACCGGAAGGGGTAGTAGGTGCAGTAGAGGAGAAAGACGATCAGGAAACTGACCAGGGTCGGCTCGTCCCAGACCCACCAGTAGCCCCAGGAGGCCTTGGCCCAGATCGCGCCGGTTATCAGCACGGCCACCCCGAAGGTGACCGAGATGTGGATGAATACGTACGAGTTCGCGTCGTGGCGGCGGTCGCCGCTCTTCAGATGCCGGTAGCCCTCGATCCCGCCGGCAACGAAGCCCAGCAGAGCGACGATCGCCAGCGGCACATGCAGGTAAAAGATCTTCTGCTTGAAGCCCTGGTCGGCGTCCATCGGAACCCAGAGGAAGACCAGCGCGAAGCCGACCATCAGGAAGACGACGGTGGCGATCGAGAGGGTTTTCAGTCCGCGGCCGGTCATGGTGATTCTGCTTCCCGGGCCGGTTTCAGTCTTCCAGGAGGAAGTCGAATACGGCGTAACCGACCAACAGGAATACCCCATCGTATAGACCCACGACAAGCAGCCAAGTGCCAAATCCCTCGTAGTCGGGACCGGCCGCGTCAAACAGACCGGCGGAGGCGGCGGTGGTGGCGATCATCAACGGCACAACCAGCGGCAGCAGCAGCAGAGGAACAAGCAGGTCCCGGGCCCGGGAGTTGACCGCCATCGAGGAGATCAGCGTTCCCAGCACCGAGAACCCGAGGTTCGCCCCGACCAGCACGGCGACCAGCGGAACCAGCGACGACCAGTCGGAGAGGAAGAAGACCGCGAAGACGGGGACGACGATCAGCTGCAGCACGGCCAGGTAGATGAACAGCGCCGCGACCTTCGAAGTGAAGAGCACGGTGCGGTCAACCGGGGCGAGCCGGATCGCGTCAAAGCCGCCCTCCTCAAGTTCCGAGACGAAAATCCGGTTGATCCCGAGAATCGCGGCGAACAGCAGGGTCGTCCACAGCACACCGCCGGCGAGGCTGCCGGAGAGCGTGGTGCGGTCGAGTCCGTAGCGGAAGATGATGAAGGTGGTAACCGCAAACAGCACCATCGCCGGCAGCGACCTCATGGTCCGGAACTCGGTCCGGAGGTCCTTGCCGAGCAGGGCCATGAACGCCTCGCGCGACGGAGTCACCGGCCGGCCCCCGCTTCGCTCTGCCCGGCATCCGTCTTCACCGGGTCAACCCTGCCGGTCCGGTCCAGCGTGATCACGAGGTCAGCTTCGGCCCGGGCCCGTTCCGGTTCATGGGAGACGAGCACCCGAGTGCGACCTTCAGCCGGGCCGATCAGCGCCCGCGAAAGCTCACGGCCTTCCGGATCGAGGTTGGAGTCCGGTTCGTCGAGCAGCAGCAACTCGGGCCGGTGGATCACCGCCCGGCAGATCGCGATCCGCTGCCGCATCCCGGCCGAAAAGCCGGTCACCCGGTCGTCGGCCCGGCGGTTCATCTCGAGCAGTTCGAGGTCGTGCTCGATCCGCGCGGCGGCTTCTTTCCTGGGGATGCCGTGGAGCCTGGCCTGAAGCTCGAGGTTCTCCCTGCCGGTCAGGTCGCGGTACAGCAACGGTTCGTGACCGAGGTACCCGATCCGCCCACGCAGCTTCCAGCTCTGGTCGGGCAAGGCGCAGCCGAGCACTTCGACCCCGCCTGAAGTCGGCCGCAGCAGCGTCGCGAGGATCCGCAGCATCGTGCTCTTGCCGGAACCGTTCGGGCCGAGCAGGACCATGGTCTCGCCCCTGGCCACGGTCAGGTCCACATCCCGAAGCGCAGGCCGGTCTCCGTACTCGCGGTTCAGACCGCGCAGGCGGATGGCCGCACCCGCACCGCTGCCGGCAGCCTTGTTTCTAGCCGCGTCCGGCTGCTGGTCCATTCAGGGATTGTCTCAGTCCGGGGTCGGACGGCGGGCTACCTGCAGGCAACGCTGCTCTTTCCGGGCTTCGAGGCCACAGGAATACGTCCGGTGGCGCGCCGGGTCAGCGGGCGACGTGGAACTCGATGACTTCGATCTGCTTCTGGCCGTACGAGCCCGGGAACACCGGGCCGGCACCGCCGACCAGATCACCGACCTCCGGCAGAGGATCCGGTCGAAGGTCGGTCCGCACGTCGAAGACCGTCATCCCCGGGATCGTGACGCCTTCTTCGCTGTCGGTGATGAAGTGCGCGTCACCATCGCCGTCCGGATCGACCGCCTCCACGTAGATCACCCGGCCGCTCGCCACGACGCAGTTCGAAAGCTCGGGCGGACAACTCGACTCGGGCAGAACCGGATCCGACCCGCCGGCGGCCGGGTCGCCGGAGGCTGAGCCACCGGAGTCGTCGGTGCCCCCGGATCCTGACGGGTTCCGCGTGCTGTCGCGTTCGCCGTCCGCGGCCGGAGTCTCAAGGGCCGAGCCGGTCGGGGCAGAGCCCGAATCGTTTCCAGCGCGGGTGGCCATAAACAGGGCCCCACCAGCCAGGAGGGCGGCGGCAGCGACCAGAAGCAGTCGACTCATCAGTTCGGGGTCCCCGGTGCAGGCGGTCGCTCGGTGTCGGGTACGGGGGCCACCGGGTCGCCCAGGCGGACGGTGCCGGGCCGGGTCACGCTGGCATAGACACCAAAGGGCAGCTCTTCTGTGGAGGGAACGTCCCTCCTGTAGCTGGCGAGGTAACGGAGGGTCTTGAGGTCAACTTCCCCGCGATCAGGGTCGCGGGTGGTTGCGGCGCAACGGCCAACAAGTTCCGCAATCAGTACCTCGGCCCCGCCCACCCGAACGGTGCGCCCGATCCAGCCGTCCTCCTGATGGGGCGCGAGGCCGTCGAGTGTGAAGGTCATGCGGAAGCGACGAGGGTCTATCGGTCCCTGCTCGCCTTGGCCGGCGGCGGCCTTTTCAAGTCGCTTGATCGAGCCCGAGCCGAGCAGCGTTACCGCGCCCGCCCACCCCCGGTCGACAGCCGGGCGGTTCTCCGGTCGTGCCATCAGGCGGAGCTCGATTCCGCAGTGCCTGGAAATTGCCTCCGAGAACGGGCCGGCTACAGCACGGGCTTCGAGCGACAGCCCGAAAAAGGTCACCTGCTCCGGTTCGCCGAGTTCCACCTGACCGGCGACGGTGCCCTCCGGCGACCCCGACGGAAACTCGAACTGCAGCCGACCGGCAACCGGATCGACCACCGGTACGACGGCCAGCAGGGGCCCGATCCTGGTCGCACTGACCATCGCGCCACCACCGTCGACGAAGAAAAAGGCCCGGTCGCCGGCGACTCCTTCCGCCGTGACCTCGGCCTCGGCCAGGGCCTGGACGCGCATGCCCTTCACCGGTGCGATCAGGATCGAGCCGACAACGGCCGCAGCCGGGCCGGTCAATCGTCGCGCCGGATGACCCGGCGGCTTACCTTCAGCAGTGGTCCGGCTCCACTCCTCAGCCCTTCTATCCGCTCTCCACCCTTGCCGTAAAGCAGCTTGGCCGAGGACCGGATGGCGTCCACGAAGGTCTGGTCATACGGATGCCACCAGAAGTTGCGGGCGAGTCCGCGTTCGTAAGTGACCAGTTTGATCTCGACGCATTCGTAGAAACCGAACTTGGAGTGTGAGTGGCCGAGACCGGAGTCCTTGACCCCGCCCCAGGCGCATTGACAGGCACCGTGGGTGAACATGTGGTCGTTGATCCAGACCATTCCTGACTCGATCTGGTCGCTGATGCGCTCGCCGCGCTGGCGGTCGCCGGTCCAGACCGACGCACCGAGGCCGAACTCGGAATCATTGGCCAGCCCGAGTGCCTCTTCGTCGGAATCGACGGTCATGATCGTGACCACGGGGCCGAAGATCTCCTCCTTCATGATCCGCATCTCGTGGTTGACGCCGGTCAGCACGGTCGGCGCGATGAACTTGCCGGGGAAGCCGTCGATCTCGACCGGTCCTCCGCAGAGCCGGTCGGCCCCGTTGGCGATGGCGTCGTCAACCAGTTCGTTGACCAGGCTGTACTGGTCTTCCGAGACCATCGGTCCGATCGCGGTGTCCACTTCGGTCGGGTCGCCGACCTTGAGGCCTTTGGCTCCTTCGACCAGGTCGCCGATGAACCGGTCGCCGACCTCGCTCCGAACGTAGATCCGCTCGATTCCGGCGCAGGTCTGTCCGGCATTGGCGAACGAACCCCAGAGCGCTCCGGCCGCGGCGAAGTCCATCTTTGCGTCTTCGAGCACGATCATCGGATCCTTGCCGCCGAGTTCGAGCACGCAGCCCTTCATCAGCTTGGCGCATTCTTCGCCGACCTTGTATCCGACCGGTACCGAGCCCGTGAAGAATATCTTGCCGGCGCTCGACTTGGTCAGCGCATCCCCGATACGGCCGCCGCCGTGGACCGTGCGGATGAGGCCCTGGGGCACTCCTGCGTCCTCGAAGGCCCGTTGGATCTCCTCGCCCAGCAGCGGGGTTAGGCTGGCCGGCTTGAGCACCACGCCGTTGCCGCAGAGCAGCGCAATCGCGATCTCCTGCATCGGGATCGTCCACGGGTAGTTCCACGGTGCGATCACGCCGACGACCCCGATCGGCTGGAAGCGGAACTTCGAGGACTTGGTCTTGAAGAGCGCCTGCGGGAAGCTGATCTTCTCGTCCTTGAGGATCTTCGGGCCTTCCTTCGCGCACCA
>Ga0105049_10000565_pt1 | contig 41260 bp, 38 predicted proteins | sample MAT06_FD_78087 | JGI IMG/M metagenome (GOLD analysis project Ga0105049, IMG submission 78087) | Freshwater microbial communities from Lake Fryxell liftoff mats and glacier meltwater in Antarctica - MAT-06 | ecosystem: Environmental > Aquatic > Freshwater > Ice > Liftoff microbial mat | place...
AAACCGGCTCATGATCGGCCGCACTGCCTCACGGGTCGTGAACGCAACGATGTTTACGCCCGCCCCGGCAGCGAGACCGGCCTCGGCTATCCGATCCGTGCGATCCGAGAAGGGAACTTCCTTTACATCCACAACTTCGCCCCGGACCGCTGGCCTTGCGGTAATCCGGAGCTCGGCTTCCTGGACACCGACGCAAGCCCGGCCAAGAAGTTCGCTGAGGACGCGGGCGAGAAAAGCCCCTGGTGGCAGTTCGCCTTCGGCAAGCGGCCTCAGGAGGAACTCTTCGATCTGTCAAAGGACCCCGACTGCGTGAAAAACCTCGCCGCGGAGGATACGAGCCGAGCCCACGAGATGAAGGCGAAGCTCTTCACGCTTCTCAAAGCTCAAGGCGATCCCCGCATACTCGGCAAAGGCGACGCCTTCGACAACTACCCCACGGTGAAGCCCAAGAAGTGAAGCCAGCAGAGAGGATAGAGGCCAGATGTTAACTTTGGTTAGCGCGGATTGGCGCAAATGGAAAGGGTTGGCAGCGAATCCGGCTGGACGCGCCAAATGATTGACGTTACAATTATGGAATGGTTCCAGGAGCTTAGAACACGAATTTGGCTCTTGGAGACCAATCCTGAGGAATTTTGGCATTCAGGTTGCATAGTAAAATCGCGATCTCGGCGGAATCGGATTGACAGAGATGGGGTGTACCCGCTCTTTTAGGGAATAGAGAGTTCGCCGAGCGTACCCGAATTGTTTGTTGCCGAACGGGCCCCTTTCCTGCGCGGCAGCCTGGAAACCCAGAAGTGATCGATCGGACCGAAGTGTCCGCCGAACACGGGTGCGACCGAGCTATTTCCTTCGACCAACTTTCTTCGACCATGGACCGTATTCGAGGAGCTTCCCGTTATGCTGCTGCGAAACATCCGATTGCTGGCTGCGAGCGTATTCGCTGCAGCCGCCATCGTGGCAACCCCTTCCCGTTCCGATGCCGCCATTGAGGTGCTCATCCAGGAAATCGGGCCTGGTGGCACCACCACGCTGCTCAGTACCACCGCTGCCCCTGGCGGACAGGTCACGACCAGCTCGGCGAGCTTCTCCACCATCAACCTTCAGTTCGGGAACGTGGTGAACAACTTCGCCGCCTCCTTCTCGACCAGCTACACCATAACGACGGCCAACAACCTGGATATCTCGGCCGCTCCGCAGCTGGCCATCACGGTGAAGGACACCGGCCCCTCCGGCAATGGCATCCCGGCCCTGGCGGGCTCGCTGGCGGACCTCGGCAACAGCGTGAGCGTGACCAACGGCATTCTCACCTCCAGCGGCTTCGGCACTCACACGCTGAGTTCGACCACCAGCCTGCTGGACTTCGACACCCAGACCACCCAGGCTTCCACGGGTCCGGATGCGGCCTCCGCCACCAATGTCGGCTCCGGCAATGGCAGCACCGTTACCGGGATCTCGAACCTGTCGGAAGCTTATATCATTCAGCAGATGTTCAACGTCAACCTCAGTGGTACAGGCACGGCCTCGGCTTCCACGTTCACCGGCGGTGTCTCCTCGACGCTCGTCGTGAGCCAGGCCGCGATTCCCGCTCCCCCGGCGATTCTGCTGGCCGCGATGGCGCTGCCGGCCTTCGGCCTCCGCCGGGTGCTTCGCCGCAAGACGGCCTGATTGACGAGATCGATCCGGTAAAGTGAACCACACCGACCCGGGCGATCGTATACTAACTTGAGACGGGAGCAACCGACCGTTGCTCCCGTTTTTCGTTTGGATTCACTGGCATTTCGTTCGCGGAGGTGGCTAATGCGCCGCATGCACTGGAAGCGACTCCTCCTGGCCTTCACGATCCTCATCCTCATCTCGGGCTCGACCTACGCCCTCAACCGGGTGCAGGTGAAACGCCAGGCCGTGGTTCTGTATGAGCGAGCCGAGAGGGCCGAGGCCGCCGCCAAGACCGATCCTGCCAAACGCGACGAGGCACTCGACCTTTACGAACAGTACCTCAAGTTCCGACCCAAGGATGAGGTCGCCTTCCGCAAGTACGTCCGCATGATTGTGAACCCGGAAGAACTCGACATCGCCAAGCTTTCCCGCATGGCGGACATCACCTCCAAGTTCCTTCGCGAGTTCCCGGAGAACCCGGAGGAACGCAAGCTCCTCGTGAAGGTGCTCTACAACAAGGCGGATCTCAACGGGGCTCGCGAGAACCTCGCGATGCTCTTCCGCGATCCTCAAAACAAGAACTCCCCTGACCTGCTCGAAGAAGCGATCAAGATCGAGGAAACGGAGAAGAAGTTCACGGACGCGCTGGCTTATGTCGACAGGGCCATCGAAACGGGTGGCCAGGATCCCGAACGGGTGGTGAAGTTTTATACCAAGGCCCTCGGCCTGCTTCGCGTGTTGCACAAGGACACCGAAGCCGCGTTACGGGTGGATACCCTGCAAAAGAAGCAGCCCTACGCGGAGCGGCCGGATGCCCGCGTGGTGATCGCGCGGCATCTGATCGCGATCCGGGATTACCCCGCGGCTCGCGAGCACGTGAAGCGTGCCCTCGCCCTCAAGGGTGGCGAGATGGACCCGGATGTGCTGCTCGCCGCGGCGGAAGTCGAGGTCTCCGGTCGAGAGCCTCAACTCGCGGCCGCGAGGGAATACCTCGAACGCTCCTTTGCGATCGATCCCAGGCGCGTGGCCACGGGTTCGTTGCTGGCCCAGGTGCTCATGCAGCAAGGGCACCGCGACGAAGCAATCGCCGTGCTGACGCAGCTGTCCAATACGATCGACACGGTGAAGGACGATTTCTACAACACGCTGGACCGCCTCATCGACCTCAAGGAATCGGTCGTATCCGAGAAGCTGATGGCCCGGATGACGCCGGAGAACACCCGGCCGTTCGTGCAGCAATACTTCCGCGGTCGACTGGAACTGGTGAAAGGCAACTGGCCGCAGGCGAAGCAGGACCTGGAAGCCTGTGGTCCGTTTCTCTCTGGATTGCCCGAGTATCACAAGAAGCTTCGCTGTGATCTGGGGGAGTGCTACAACCTCTCCCAAAACCCGGACCAGATGCTCGAGTCGTACCGCCTCGCGTTGAAAGACGATCGCCTTTATTACCCGGCCCAGCTTGGGTACGCCGAGGCTCTCGTCAAGCTTGGCCGCTTCCGCGATGCGATCCCGATTTACACCGATCTCGTGCGTGAGGTGAAGGCGCTTCACCCCACTCTCGCCCGTCTGGTGCTGCTCGATCAGATCAGCCGGCCGGAATCCGCACGGAACTGGAAGGCGTTCGAGGACGCGCTGGGCTCCCCGCCTTACTCAACGGAGATGATGCTTCTCAAGGCGGAAGCACTGAATATCCGGGGCGAAAAAGCCCAGTCGCGCGAGGTTCTCCAGCAGGCGGCGGAGAAGGATCCGAAGAACCCCGCGATCTCGCTGAAGGCGATCCGCATCGGAGCCTCCGCGAAAATCAGCGCCGAGGATGCCGCCAAGCTCATCGAGGATGCCGAGAAGACCACGGGCGATTCCGTCGACTTCCGCCTCGCGAAGGTTGGCATTCTCATGTCCCGTGCGAAGAAGCCCAGCATCGCCGAACTCCAGGCCATCGGCACCGTGAAGGAAGACTCGAAGTTCCCTAAGCCGGAACTGCATCGACTGCTCTTTGGGCTCGGTGATATCGCGAATCGCCAGTCGGACCCGGCGATGAAGCAGGCGGCGCTGGACTTCTTCCGCAAGGCCGCCGATCTCGATCATCTCGACCTGGTGGCTCGGGCGCTCATCGTCGATATCGCGATCGCGCTCAATCAGGAAGCGGTGTGGGAGAAGGCCCTTCGCGAGATCGGCCAGGCCGATGGCGTGGATGGCCCGATTTACAACCTGGGCCAGATCGCCATTCGTTTGAAGACCTTCACCCCTGGCGACAAGGACACGCTTCGCGACCTTCGCCGCAAGGCGGAGGGAATCCAGAAGAAACGACCTGCCTGGAGCCGGGCCTATCTTGCTCTGGCTCAACTCGATGAACTCGAGGGCCTCAATGAATCCGCCCTGCTGAACCTCCGCAAGGCGATCGAACTCGGGGACAAGCAGGAAGCGGTGATCCGCAAGGTGGTGGATCTCTTCCGCGAACGGAAGATGTACGACGACGCCGCCGTGCTGCTCAACAAGATTCACACGGAGGTCGTGCTGCCTGACGATTTGCAGCGCTTCCGTGCGATCATGAATCTCCTGACGTCGGACCTGCTTTCGCAGGACGTCAAGGAGATCGATCGGTTCGCTCCGGAGGACGCGCCGACGTACGAGATGCGACTGCTTCGCGGCACGCTCCTGGCTGCCCTTCGCGACGAGGCGGGTGCGGAGAAGGCGTTCCGCAATGCTCTGGAGAAGGTGCCGACCGAACGGCCCGGCGCCGCGCCCCTCGAGGCGTGGTCGTCGCTGGTGAGCCTGCTGGTGCGCACGGACAAACGGGACATCGCTCGCCGTGCGGTGGAGGAAGCCGAGCGCAAGTTGCAGACCGATCCGCCCAAGACGGAGAACCTGCTAACGCTCGCCGGGATCAACGAAGCCATCGGCGACATTCCCGCGGCGGAGAAGTTCTTCCGCGAGATCGTGGCGATGACGCCGAAAGAACTCGACGCCCAGAAGCAGCTCGTGCTGTTCCTGCAGCGCACCGGTCGCATGCCCGAGGCCGAGGTGATGCTCAAAACGCTCACCACCAACCCCGGCCAGAGTATCGCCCGCTGGGCTCGCCGCCACCTGGCCGTGAGCCTGATGATGAAACGAGATGCTTACCAGAATCGCGACTTCGCCCTGAAGCTCACGGAGCAAAACCTCAGCGAATCCAAGGACGACATCGAAGATCGCAAGGCCCATGCCATCGTGCTCTGTGCCGACCCGGCTCGCCGGGCGGAGGGAATCCAGATCCTCGCGGAGTATGGCCGGAAGTTCGAACTCACCCCGGACGAGTTCTACTTCCTCACGCGCCTCTATTTCGATCAGGGCCGCTTCCATGATGCGACGGAAACGCTGAAGTTCGCGATCCGACATCGGCCGAATATCTCGATCGATCACCTCGCCGGCGCGGTGTCGCTCTATCTCGCGATGGACGACATCGCCAAGGCCAAGGAGACGTCGGATCGGCTCACGATGATTGCCCCAAAAAGCTGGGAAGCCGTCCGAGAAGGGGCTCGTGTGCTCGCTCGCACGGGCAACACCGCGGCCGCCAAGGATCTGATCCTGAACGCTCCCAACGCCCAGACCGAGGCCTTTATCCCAACGCGAACTGGCCCCTTGCTCGATGAGATCAAGTGCTTTCCCGATGTGGAGCAGCTTTACCGAAAATTCCTGGCCTCCGCCAAAACCAACGGGGCCCACCTGCCGCTGGCGACGTTCCTGATCTCGCAGAAGCGAACCGACGAGGCGATCGATCTGGCGCAGAAGTACGAAGCCCAGACGCACCCGGTCATCACGGGCCGGATTCTCAGCAGTGCGGTGCGTGCGAAGCTCCCTTCGCCGATGAAGGTGGCTCTCGTGGAGACCTGGCTGAACAAGAAGCTGAACGAGAACCTGGGGAACAAGGAGGTCTACGCGGCCCTGGTGGGTGCGATGGCGGAAGTGCGCGATGCCCAGGGGCGCTTCGACGAGGCGATCGCCGAGTACGAAAAGGCCCTGCGACTCTCCGACAGCGACCTGATCACGAATAACCTCGCCATGCTCCTGGCGCTGCACAAGCCCGCGCGGGCGAACGAGGCCAAGCAGATGATGGACAAGCTCATCGGCATCCGCGGCCCGGAGCCGACGTTCCTGGACACGCGAGCCGTCTGCTCGCTGGTGCAAGGCGAGAACATGCCCGCCCAGGCCGTGAAGGATTTAACGCTCGCCCTCGCTCAGCGTCAGCGAGCCGTCTACTACTTCCACCTCGCGTGGGCGTACGATCTGCAACGTCTGGAGCAGGACAAGAAACTGTCGCTCGTGAAGGCCACGCAGTTCGGCCTGACCAAGGACGATTTGCACGCGAAGGAGATCGAAAAGTACCAGGAGTTCTACGGCCGCATGGCCCCGTGATTGTCGAGAAGCAATCGCAAAGGTGGTTCGCCGCGAAGACTGAACTTCGCGGCGAATCGTGGCAGCAACACAACGACTCGACTTACAACGCCATCGTCACCGTCTTCACCTCGGTGTACATCTGCAGGGCGTACTCACCGAGTTCGCGGCCGATGCCACTCATCTTGTAGCCGCCGAACGGGGCGGCGGCGTCGAAGACGTCGTAGCAATTCACCCAGACGGTCCCCGCCTTCAAGCCGTGGGCGAGCTTGAGGGCCTTCTGCACGTCCTTCGTCCACACGGCCGCAGCCAGGCCGAAGTTGCTGCGATTGCCACGCTCGATCGCCTCGTTCACGTCCTTGAACTTCAGGATGCTCATCACCGGCCCGAAGATCTCTTCCTTCGCGATCTTCATGTCGTCGTGCACGTCCGAGAACACCGTCGGTTCCACAAAGTAACCCTTGTCGCCGACACGCTGGCCGCCGGTCAAAAGCTTGGCGCCGTCCTTCTTGCCAGCCTCGACGTAGCCCAGGATGCGGTCCATCTGCTCCTGCGAAACCTGCGGCCCCTGCTCGGTGGCGTGGTCGAACGGATCGCCCACCCTGCGGCCCTTGGTCTTCGCGAGCATCTTCTCGATGAAGGCATCGTGGATCTTCTCTTCGACATAAAGTCGTGAACCCGCGACGCAGCACTGGCCCTGGTTGAAGAAGAGGCCGAAGTACGCGCCCTCGACGGCGGCGTCCAGGTCCGCATCGGCGAAGATGATGTTCGGCGACTTGCCGCCGAGTTCCAGGGAGACTCGCTTGAGGTTGCTCTGGGCGGCGGCGGTCATGATGATCCTGCCCGTGCCCGTCTCGCCGGTGAAGGCGATCTTGTCGACATCGAGATGGCCCGAGAGTGCCGCCCCCGCGGTGGGCCCGAAGCCGTTGACGACATTCACGACGCCATCCGGGAAGCCGACTTCCGAGGCGAGTTCCGCGATGCGGATCGCGGTGAGAGGCGTTTGCTCGGCGGGCTTGAGCACGATCGTGTTCCCACAGGCGAGCGCCGGTCCCCACTTCCAGGCTTGCATGAGCAGCGGAAAGTTCCAGGGGATAATCTGACCCACCACGCCAACCGGTTCGTGGCGGGTGTAGCAGAAGTACGGGCCGTCCACCGGAATCGTCTTGCCCTGAATCTTGTCCGCCCAGCCGGCGTAGTAGCGGTAGCACTTGATCGTGAGCGGCAGGTCCGCGGCGAGCGAATCCGCGATCGGCTTGCCGTTGTCAAGCGATTCGAGGGCCGCAAGTTCGTGGCTATTCGCCTCGATGGCGTCCGCCAGCCTGGCGATGAGTCGGCCACGTTCGCTGCCGCTCATCCGTCCCCAGGGGCCGTGATCGAGGGCATGGCGAGCCGCCTTCACCGCGAGATCGATGTCGGCTTTGTCCCCCTCGGCGACCTTGCAAATCACTTCGCCCGTCGCAGGGTTGAGGGTTTCAAACGTCTTCCCGGAGACGCTTGGCACTCGCTTACCATTGATGAACAGACTCTGCTCGGTAACCTTCGGTGCGGAGATCTTGGGCCTCGGCTTCAAAGCGGTGGCAGCGGACATGGGAGAGTTCCTGTGAGGAAGAGATGACGGACGAACCCGTCCGGCTATTGTCAGCGATGCGAGAGGAGAGTCAACCAACAACGTGGCAACGGACGAAATGCGGGAGACGAGTGGTCAAAACTCCCACCGAGGGGGACGGCGACAGTAGTCGGTCGATCGGAACGTGCGGGCGTGTTGTCAGTATAATGACAGGAAATCCTTGAGAAACGGGTTGATTGCGCATGCGCCACCGATCACCCCTCTCGACAGCGGCCTCGCGGATATTCGCTGTGGCGGCCTCAAGGGTGTCGCCTTCGGAATAGCAGCCCGGAAGAGCGGGAACTTCGGCCGTGTAGCCGCCGTCGTCGTCAGAGTGCAGCACGGCATCGGTGGTGACGTGCAGCGGCACAGCAATCGGTGCAGGCATGGGTATCTCGGCTGGGCTCTCCTCGCAGTCGATTTTAAGGCTCGTGGTATTGTGGTACACGAGCCGAACAAGCACAGTCGCTCACGCCTTCTGTTCCCAGGGCATGGCGGCGGTGGCTTTGGCCTTCTCGACTTCCTTTGCGATCGCGGAGGGGTCGTCGAAGGCGCCGCTGGCCATCACTTCGTTGTCGATGTGGATCTCGTCCGTGCGAGTCGAATACAGGGGGCCGAGAACTTCCAGCACCGTCGGGTTCCGCGGCGGGTGGCCGTGAGGGATGAAGTAGCCTTCCACCACCACCGCATGATCGCGGTACTCGGGATACTCCATCAGCAGTTCGTGCAGCTTCTTGAGGCGATAGTGCGGGATCGTCGAATACATATGGTGAGGCAGGTGATAGTCCTGCCCCAGCGGGAACACCGCGAAGCGGATGCCCTGACCGACGAGGAAGGTCCGCGTGTTCGTGATCCAGCCGCGATCGCCGTTGCCGTGCTGCACAAGCTGGCGGAGGATCATGAAGAACGCGAACGAGGTGAAGATCGGCACCAGCCAAATCAGGGCATAATAGCCAACGATCGGCGAACCGGTGACCTTGGTCAACACCGTGACGGTGGTGAAGATGAACGTCATGTACCCCAGGCGGAGCGTGGTCATCCAGCGGTTCGGCACCACGGGCTTGAGGCGGCTCTGGTGGAACCTGTCCGCGGGCATTCGCAGGAAGATCGTGCTCACCACGGCCCACATCACGACGGGCACCACGGCCAGCGTCACCGCATCCGCGACGTAGAAGAGCGTCACCAGCGTGACGACGAGCGTGAGCAGGTAGCCGATGCCGAGGCGAATGGCGCCCTTGGAGGGCTTCTTCCCCTTGATCATGTACGGGTTCTTTTCGGTCCCCGTGGCGTTGTACTTCGCGCGGATCCGCATGAAACGCACGAGGCGGAACGGCAGCAGCACCTGCAAGGCGAGCGTCATCAGGAACTGTGCCTTGGCGACCGGGAACTTCAGCCAATGGCCGCTGGTCTGGAGTTGCGAGACGTCCGGATCGCGATCGGGGTCGTTGACGAACTGATGATGGGCCAGGTGTTGAAGGCGATAGTGGTGGATGCTGCTGAAGATCGGGAACATGCAAAGCAAGTCTGAAGCCAGGTCGTTGAGCCAGCGGTTGCGGAAGAGAATGTAGTGCGAACCTTCGTGGGCCAGGGCGCTGAGTTGGTGCTGCCCGGCGCCGACGCAGGCGATCGCGAGGAACGCTACCGGAAGATTCCACCACCACGAGACGTCAAGCTCTGGACGCGATTCGAAGAACCACACGGCTCCGCCAAGCGAGATGGCCAGGAAGGCGTAAGTGCGGAGGACGTACCACCAGTTGCGGAGGTTATCCGTGCGGCGGAGTTCCTGGAGGGCGGCCTTGAACGCAGAGTCCGAAAGGGTCTTCGTGCATGGTTCGTCGATCACCGTAGCCAATGTCGATCCTCCATCAGGCATTCTTGATAAACCGCCAGGCCTGGGAATACCACGCCACTCCAAGCATGACCCAAACCGCCGCGGCGAACAAGCAGAGTGTGGCGCCGATCCAGGCGATCACGTTGGGTTCCCCTGTGCGATCCGCCGCCTGCACGCCACGGGCGGCGATCACCGTTCCGCACATGCAGAACGCCACCACGATTCCAGTTCCGATGAACCCGCCGTACGCCGCCATCTGCTTGTCTTCCGAGGACCATCCCTTGTAGCCCGTGATCTCCAGCCAAAGCTCAAGCTGGAAAGCCATGATGAGGAAGATCGCAGCGAGAGCGATCGCTGTGAAACCGCGGTACGCGGCTTTGTGGGGATGTGTTCAGGAAGTTGCAGGCGCTCCGTCCATAAGATTCTGCCCGTGGCTAGGCATTGGGATCGGGCTTGGCGTATTGCTTCTTCACGGCGCGGCACATCAGCGCACTCGTCAACCGTGGGAAGAACTTGTTGAACAACAACAACATCTTGGCCTCACGGCCCAGCACCGTCTCGCGTTTGTTCTTTTCCAGGGCCCGCACAATCGACTGGCCGACATACTCGGGCGTCATCCCCTTGTCGAAGCGGATCACCATTCGGCCATCCTTGCGAATCAGCTTCTTGTCAAAGCCGCTGTTGGTGAGGCCTGGCATCACTTGCAGGACGTCGATGCCGAAGCGACAGAGTTCGCCGCGGAGGGATTCGGAAATGCCCACGAGGGCCCACTTGCTCGCGGAGTATTCCGGCCAGGCCGGCACGCCTCGGCGACCCGTCATGGAAGAGACGTTCAGAATCGCCGGTTGGTTGCCGTTGGTCAAGTGGGGGATCGCGAGCCTCATGAGTTCGACGGGTGCGAAGAAGTTCGTCTCCATCACCTGACGGTTGATCTCCGGCGTGGAGGTGCTGAAGTGCCCATGGCTGCCGATGCCGGAAAGGTTCAGGAGAACATCGAGCCCACCGAGGTGCTCGAGGGTTTTATGGATCAAACGTTCGCGATCCGCTGCGACGGTCACGTCGGTGGGAACCGCGAACACATCCGCCCCAGCAGAGCGAAGCTCGGACTCGAGTGCTTGCAGAACCTCAACGGACCGGGCCGCGAGAACGATACGCGATCCGGCCTTTGCGAGGGCCCGTGCCGTCGCCTGCCCCATGCCGCCGGTGGCGCCGGTGAGAATGACACGTTTGCCCTTGAGATCGCGGCTCATGCAGCTTCCCCTACGAAGAATCGATTCGCAGGTATCTTACCCGAGTTCCCCAGTTCCACGAAGGCAGAGTGGGGCCGCACCGGTCCGAGTGAGTGATCGAGGGCGTTAAAGATTGCGCAGGCCTCACGGCCCGATCTTCGGAACTCTTTGCAACATCTTGCCTCGGCGCTCTTCCATCACGGGAGCGCCGAGGCCAACCGACGCCAACGACTTCGAAGGTTACTGCTTCCTCGTAAGAAGCAATTCCATGCACTTCATTTCGGGTTCATTCCCCGTCTTCCGATACATGGTCATCTTCTGTTCGTTCGAGTTCACAATCTGAAGCGTATGGCGACTCTTCACCGGTTCATTCGTGAGGGGGCAAGTCTCCTCGCAACCGAAGGTCCACGTCTTGGCGGCCCCGTCGTATTGCCCCTTGGAATCCATGACCGCGGTGCTCATATTGTCCATCCAGTTGCTGAGATAGGTCTTCTTGGCCCGGTCGAAACCCATGGTGCCAACGCCCTGATAGGACTGGCCCATGACGTTGCCGGTGTAGTCCTCCTGGACGAATCGGCCGCCGAGGACGGCCTTTCGCGTGAGCACGCCATCGGATTCGATCGCTGGCTGGGAAGGATCCATCCACATTTTCATCTTCGCGGTCCAAGTGCCAACGAGCGGTTCGAGGTTTTTGTGTTCCGGGCCGGGAGGGCCGAATTTCAGCATCGCCTCCATCATCAAATCTTGCTTGCTTTGAGGCTTGGCTGTCGGGTCCGCCGCGTGCGAGAACGACACGGCCACTACCACCACCGCCATCATCACGACGGTCATGATCAAACGAGAATTCATAATTCAGCGTCCTCAAGCTCACGGAACAGGCGATCAAGTGTACACAATGGCACTATAATAACTTCTGATGGGCGATTGGCAACTCGATTATCGCGATTTCTTTAACTCAAGACAAGGAGAAGGGATCTCAACGGGTTCTGGCAACCAGGCGTGCAGAGTCAGCCTGGCTCAACGCTTGCAGCGAAAACGAGCGATCGACTACCGGGACAAGCGGCTCGAAGGCTTCGATGCCGCCTCCGTGGTCGAGGTCGTCGAGCACCTCGACCCGCCCCGGTTGAAAGCCTTCGAGCGGGTGCTCTTTGAGTTCGCCAAGCCCCGAACGGTTGTGATGACGTTCTTCGTGCGGATCGACGAGACCGGCGAGTTCGTGACCGAGGGGTGGCAAGATGAAGTTCGATGAACTCGACGAGAAGATGCGGGTCTTCGAGACGGCCCGCGACTTGTGCATGCTGCCGGGACTATACATGGTGGCCCGACTGGACGGGCGCGGGTTCACCCGACTGACCAAGGAGGTCCACCCGTTCGACGCCCGGTTCCGCGACATGATGCTGGCGGCCGCCGAGCACCTGATGACCGGCTGCGGCTTCAGCGTGATCTACGGCTACACCCAGAGCGATGAGATTTCGCTGCTGTTCGCCCACGCCAGTCACGCGGTTCTGGGCATCGTGCGTCCGCGATTCGGCGACGCCATCGGTGGTGACGCCGTTTAAGTTGCCGAGAGGATCGTAGTTCCAGTCCTGAGATCGCGTGGCATTGCCCGTAAGCCCTGTATGTTTCGCATTCAATGTCCCACGATCCATGGACGTCAACTGACCCAGGTTGTCATACGCATACAATTCGCCAAAGCTCGCGTTCATCAGATTGTCACACCACAGGCGGGCATTGAGGGCGAGCAGGTGGCAAGTGAGCGAGGGTGACTCTCCAACAAGGCTTCAATGTAAGATCTGAACTATAAGTGTTTCACGATATGAGCCGCCCTCAGATAGCAAGCCGCCCCAATGATGAAAGAAATTGACGCCAGCAAAATTGCAGTTCGCCAAGACATGACACCTGAAGAAAAAAGTCGAAATATCAATATGCTCAACCCAGCCAAAATGCAAGTTGGCGGGATTACAAAGAGCATATTGTCAAGAGCGTCCATTGTTGGGTAGGTCATGTTCAGCAGGCGGCTGTGATTCACGCCACCAGCGGCTTCCGAGTACCCGTATTGCATGCTTGGCGTGTTACCGTCTACCGCTCCGCTAACGGCCTGCAACTCCACGGTCAATTGCCCGAAGCCGTTGTACGTTCGCTGCACCTCGTTGCGTCGGGTCCACGAGTGCGTCTTCGGCGTGCTGGCTTTGGAGAGCGAGCCGGTTGATCCGAGGTTGTGATCGAGTAAAGAGTCGGTCTCTTAGGTTTCAGCTTCGGAGCGGCGGCGGTCGTTAGCCAGGGGCGTGTGCCCCTGGAAATCTTTGAGCAGCTGTCGGTCAGGACTTCGCGGCAACCTGTGCCGGCACGTGGATGCGTGCGATCTCGACGAGCTTGGTGAACGTGTCGGGATCGTGGATCGCGATCTCGGAGAGGGACTTCCGGTCCAGCATGATGTTCGCGAGCTGGAGGCCGTGGATGAATTCACCGTAACGCATGCCTCGCATCCGGCAGGCGGCGTTGATACGCACGATCCAGAGTCGACGGAACTGGCGCTTCTTCACGCGGCGGTCGCGGAAGGCGAAGGCCCGGGCGCGGATGAGGGTGGTGAGGGACTGGCGATAGAGGTTATGCCGACCAAGGCGGAATCCCTTGGTGAGCTTACGGGTACGCTTACGTTTGGCTTTCGTCGTCTTGCCGCTACCTGCGCGAACCATGGTGAAACTCCAGAAGAAAGTGGGTTGTGGGGTCGAGGGTCGAACCGCTCACCGCAACACAACCGGACCGTGGGTGTAAGAGGGAATGAAGTTGGTGGATCAAATACCCAGTGCGATCTTGTACTTCTTCAACACGCTGGGGCGGCCCTCGATGACACCATCCTTGCGGAGGTTACGCTTCCGCTTGGTGTTCATGTGGGCATTCAAGTGCCGGCGGCCGACCTTCCCGTGGGTCAGCTTGTCGTTCGCGGTTATCTTGATCCGTTTCTTCACACTCTTATTGGTCTTATTCTTCTTGGCCATGGTCGCCTCGGCTCTCTTGCGAGAGCGGTCATCGGGGGCCGGGGTGCGTCGCACCCACAAGCGGTGGCCGGGGCACGGTCGCCCCGACTCTTGATGAACCTTCGCCACCCGTTCGCCGAAAATCGGCAGAAGGAAGATTGTAGAAAAGCGAGGGCCGAGGGGAAAGCCGGGGTAGGAAAAATTCGAGAATGAGCCACCACCGCGACGCGAAGGCTTCGCATCGCGGTTCGGCGTTCAGGACTTGTTCTGCGGTGCGGCGGCCTGGGCTACCGCAGGTGCAGGTGCGGGGGCAGGGGCGGGGACAGGTGCGGGAGCAGGGGCGGGGGCCGCTGCTGGCTTGGGTGCGGGCGGGGCCGCAGGCTTGGCCATGGCGGGCTTCGGCGCGGGAGCGCCGGGCTTGTTGCCGCCCTTCGGCGCCAGCAAGGCGACCATCCTCTTACCTTCCATCTTCGGCGGCATCTCGACCTTGCAGCAGTCCTGGAGCTTTTCCAGGATGCCCTTCATGATGCGATCGCCTTCCTCGATGTGCTGAAGCTCCCGGCCGCGGAAGAGCACGTTCACCTGCACCTTGTCGTTGTGTTCCAGGAACTTGCGGGCCTGGACCACTTTGACTTCGACATCGTGACCGCCCGTCTTCGGGCGAACCCGGATTTCTTTGAGCTTCTGCTGGTGGGTTTTCTGGTGGGCTTTCTTGGACTGTTCGTACTTGAACTTGCCGAAGTCCATGATTTTGCAGACGGGGGGGCGTTCCGTCGGCGCGACCTCGACGAGATCGAGACCCGCTTCGCGAGCCATCTCCTGGGCCTGGGCCGTCGGCACGATGCCGTGCATCTCGCCTTCCGCGCCGATGAGGCGGATGGGACTGATGCGGATTTGCTCATTCATTCGAGGGGCGTTGCGGTCGCCTTCCCGGCGGGGAGGGCCGTTGCGATCAAATGGGGGGATTGCCTATCTCCTTTTTGGTAATCGAATCCTCCGGGCCGGCCTTTCGCTCTTACACCCGGTGTTAAGGAACTCTTCCTCAACTCTTTATCCTTAACCCGCCGGAAGCACGCCGTCAACCGTCTTTCCGACGTGAAATCGGAACTTCAGGATTCTTGGAACTCCGCCAGAGGTTCACAATTTGCCTCTTGCATCTCGACAGTTGGACCTTGAAACTACCTCTGCCCAGCCAACCACTCCAGGAGTTTCAATCATGCGTCGTTCCTTCTTCCGCCCGGCCGCCATCGCCGCGGCTGTCGTTTTGACCGTCTCCCTCGTTGCCGCGGATGACACCATGCTCAAGGTCAAAGTCGGGGACAAATTCCCCAGCGTGCCCCTCGAAGCCAGCAGCATCGACAAGGCCAAGCCCGGCGCCAAGACGATCAGCATCGACGATCTCAAGGGCAAGGTCGTCGTCGTGTTCTGGTATCCCCGTGCCCTCACCGGCGGCTGCACCACCGAATCCTGCGGCTTCCGCGACATCGCCAAGGATTTCCCGAAGGACACCGTGATCATCGGTGCCAGCAACGACAAGATGGACAAACAGATGGAGTTCACCACGAAGAACAGCCTGCCTTACGCCCTGCTCTGCGATGTCGACAGCAAGCTCATCAAAGATCTGGGCATCCTGTCGCCAAAGGGCAACGCCGCCCAGCGTGTGACGTTCATCATTGGCAAGGACGGCAAGATCGCGAAGATCTACGAGAAGGTGGCGCCAGCGACCCACCCGAAGGAAGTGCTCGACTTCGTGAAGACGCTGAGCTGATCCGCGTACGATGAGGTTTCCGCCTTGCGTCGAGCCTTCGAGACACGTCTCTCGAAGGTTTGATTCTTAAGCCTCGCCAGGCATCACTCTTTCACTTCGACCGTTCCCAGCGGAATCGTGAAGCCATGCTCGAACTGATCGCGCAGCCAGTCGAGCCAGCTCGCGATCGGTAATGGCTTGGTGGATCGCTCTGGCTCGATCGGCCGGAAGTTCGATGTCACCCGCGTGGTCAGCACTTCGTGAAACTCACGCTCGATCGGCGACCCTTCCTGCCCGCTCACTCGTGGATCCGCAGGCGGACCAGGCGGTTTCGCCCCGGCTGTCCCCACAGCCAGTAGCATCCCCGTCAACGTCGCTTGCGTCAGTCGCTTCATCATGGCATGCCCTCCCTGGTTCGAGGGGGCGACAATACCCAATGAAGGAAGGAACGCAAGGGAAAACCCTCGCGATTCCGGATTCCGAGCGGAGTGCGTTTCGCGAGTTGACTTCCGCTTGACAGCCTTGGGTCGCACGTTATGGTCCCGGCCTATCGAGTCAATCGAGTTGCTGCGTCAACGTGCCGCCATCGGGTTCGGGGGAACTCTGCGAGCACGCCGCCGCGACAGGGGAAGGGGGAGCGGGATGAACCGCATTGGGTTCCTCGGAGCAGCGTTATTCGCGGCTCTCGTCGGCTGCAACGGTAAGAACGTCACCAGCACCGGGCAGGTTCGTTCCCAGATCGGCGAAGATCCCTCGCTCGAACGCGACCTCAACGCCACGGTCGGTCAAAAGACGACCGTCGGCAATACCCAACCGGTCCAGGTTGTGGGCGTGGGGCTCGTCTACAAACTCGCGGGCACGGGCTCGGCGGCCCCTCCGGGCGGCTGGCGCTCCATGCTCGAGAACAACCTGCGAAAGCAGGGCTTCAGCAACATTCGCGAACTCCTGGACGATCCCGCCAAGACGACTTCACTCGTCAGCGTCTCCGCTCTGATTCCTGCGGGCGCTCGAAAAGGCGATCCGCTCGATGTGCAAATCAGCGTGCCGGACGAGTGCCAGACGACGAGCCTCAAGGGTGGTGTGCTGCTCGCTTGCGAACTGGTGAATACGGAGACCAGTGGTAATGTCCGGGCCGCGATGGCGCAGGACCAACCGCCCCGCGTGGCACCCAACGGCCTGCTCATGGGCAGCCCGCTGGCGACGGCCTCCGGGCCCGTGATCGCAGGCACCGTCCTCAACACCGTGACCGCCCGCGGCACCACCACGGAGGCCGCCGAAACGACAATCCTCGACCGCCCCACCCTTCGCGCAGGCCGCGTGTGGGATGGCGCTCGTTCACTTTCCGGTCGGCCGTATTACCTGCTGCTCAACGATGGCGACCAGCGTGTGCAGATTGCGATGCAGATCGCCGAGCGGCTCAACGCCACGTTCCAGGCTTCCGACTCCAGCACACGCGTGGCGGAAGCGAAGACGAAGGAACTCATCCTCGTCAACGTGCCGCCCTCGTATCGCCATAATCACTATCGCTTCCTGCTCGTGGCCCGCCATGTGCCGATGATGCCGAAGACCGCGGATAGCCCTTATGTGCGGAAGCTCGAAGAAGAACTCGCGGAGCCCGAGAAGTCTCTGATCGCCGCGGTGAAGCTGGAAGCCCTGGGCATGGAGAGCAAGTACCCGCTTCGCCGCGGGCTGGAGCATCCGTCCCCGTGGGTCCGCTTCGCCTCCGCGGAGGCCCTGGCTTATCTGGGGCTCACGGATAGTGCGTCGGAACTCGCCCGCCTCGCGGAAACGCATCCGGCCCTTCGCGGCCCGTGCCTCAAGGCCCTCGCCGCCAGCGACGATGCCGCCTGCACCGATCGCCTTGTAGAGATGATGGGGTCGACCGATCCGAACCTGCGTTTCGGTGCCTTCCTGGCTCTCCGCCTGGCGGACCGCGACAACGCCGCCATCCGTGGCACTCATCTCAACCACGCTCTTTCGCTGCACCATGTGGCTCCGGGCTCAAGCGGCCTCGTCCACCTCACGAGTGATGGCCGTGGCGAGGTCGTCGTCTTCGGCGACAAGGTCGAGTTCAAGGGCCCCTTTGCTCTCCCGGCCGGCAACGATTTCTCCATCACGATGTCCGGGCACGAAGCCAAGGTCACCGTGGGCCGCGTCGTCAAGGTTCGTGGCGAGCCCGAGGTGAAGACGCTCACCTGCTTGGCGGACGTTCCCTCCGTGCTCGTCGCCGTCGCGAAACTGGGTGGCGGGCACAGCGAGGCGGTCGAACTGCTTCGCCGGGCGGATCGTGCCGAAGTGTTGACGGCGAGCCTCGTCGTCGATGCGATCCCGCGGCAGTTCGCCGTGGATCGGCTCGTCGCGTTCTCGAAGACGGACAGCACGCTGGCGAAGGCGAACCGAGAAGTGATGAAGGTGGGCACGCTGACTCAGGAAACGACCGCGAGCCTGGAATCGTCGCTCGAAACGGAGCCGGAGGAGGTGGTGGCCGCGCCGCCGACGGCACGCCAGCTGAGCCGCGATCCGGGGCGGTTGTTCGGGCCCCGCCGCAAGCCGGTGGAAGACGATGACTCGCTGCCCCTGCCGACGCCGAAGCCCAGCGAGGGCGCGATTCAGGCGAGTGCCAGCGAGCCCGCGGAACCGTCCCCATCCATCCGCAATCCGGGGCGGCTCTTCCGCAAAAAGCCGGCGCCAGTCGAAGAGTAAGGCCGCGCTGTGACTCTATGGTGAAAACACTTCAGGGCTATCGGTCAAAAGGGCGGTCCCCGGCACATGGGTGCCGAGGAAGGGGAGATTTCACTTCGCAGGCACAAGTTCCCAAAGCTGGTTTCCACGGACTTGCTTCTCGTTGAGCGTGTACTGAATGATGGCCGTCTTATTCGCCGAGTCGGCACCTTCCACATCCAGGTAATGTCCGCTGGACTGAGACTTGATGAGCAAGCCCCGCGGCATCTTTTCCACCACGAACCACTGGCTCGGCTTGTGCTTGGCCGCGGCCTCCTCGAAAATCAGCTGCGCCGCGGACTCTTTCGAAGGCGAAGTGATCACCTTGCCGCTGCCGACGTTCACGAGTTGAAAGACATTGTCCATCTTCCCTTTCACCAGCTTCCACTGCTGAAACTTGACCCGCGGCTTCATGTCGTTTTGCACAAGACCCGATCCATCCATCGCAGGAGCAATGACCTTGCCCGTGAGGATATTCTTGACCAGGTAGACCTGCCCATCCTCCTGACCCTGGGCCGAAACCACAGCCAGGGCCGTGACACAGATTGCGAACAGTGTTGAGCGAAGCATCAGTAAACTCCTGCGAGGTGAGGATCAAGGCTTGTTGATTGTGACCTCACGCAACCTTTGAAGCAAGAAGCAAGAAGCGACTTCCGATATTCGTGTATGAATTAGGATGAAGCCGCTCGAAGTCACTCACACGCAGCGGCTCTGGTTGGGAATCGATACGGATCGTATCTTGATGCTTCCGAGAGGTGATTGACAAGTTGCCAACCCATGTGCCGCCATGAGAGTTAGTCTCAAATTTCACACCTCATCTCGCACGGGATTTCTTCGATGGTGCACATCATTGGGCCGGAATGATCGAGATCGCGATCTCGGACTGCAACTGCATCTTGACGAGATAAAAAGGAGAGTTGCAATCTGCTCAGGCGTTCCGCCCGAAGCGGAGGCGGATCAACACTTCAAGAATATTTACTGGTGGGCGTACAGTCACACGATTCTTCAAATCGAGATTCGAGAGTGGCCATCCCCACCCAGGGAGTGGTGGGACCTCATTCGCCGTGTCGCTCGCTATTTCCTGCTCCAGAAGACTATTCTCGTCCTTGACGTGCTAACTCCGCCTTAGTTTCCTGAAGCATTTCGTCGGCTGTCAGCCAATTCCTCGGGTTGCGATCCTCCGCACGGCGTCGCAGTTCCTCGCGTTCTTCCATCGTTTGGGATGCCATTGCCAGTCTCGCACGTTCACGTGCATTCGCCGGCGGGCGGTAAACATGAAACGACGTACCATCGAGTTCCAAGAACACACTCGACTGCGAGGAAGTCAGGTCTTTTAACAACTCGCCCAGAAGGGTTCGTTTCGCTTCCGGAGTCAACGACCCCACAGCGGGAATGTTCGTCGCAGCCATGGATGGCCCCCACGAGAATCTCAAGTTCGCTGTTCCTATCCTATCCGCTCGCGACGTTCCCCACTACCTTTTCCCCCACGGACTGACTCTCCTGTGAACCCGAGGCTACCATGTCGTTCTTCCCGGACGTTCCCACGATCAAGTACGAAGGGCCCGACTCCAAGAACCCTCTCGCCTTTCGCCACTACAACCCCGGCGAGGTCGTCGACGGCAAGACGATGAAGGACCACCTTCGCTTCGCCGTCTGCTACTGGCACACCTTCCGTGGCATGGGCGGCGATCCCTTCGGCCCGGGCTGTGCCATGCGGCCCTGGGAAGATGGCACGGACTCGGTCGAGATGGCCCTCAAGCGAATTGATGTCGCCTTCGAATTCATCGCGAAGCTCGGCGTACCCTTCTACTGCTTCCACGATCGCGACGTCGCCCCGGAGGGGAAGAACCTCGTCGAGACGAACAAAAACCTGGACGTGATCGTCAAGAAGCTCGGCCTGAAGCAGAACGAGACGGGCATTCAGCTTCTCTGGGGCACGGCGAATCTCTTCAGCAATCCGCGATTCGTGCACGGCGCCAGCACCAGTTGCAATGCGGACGTCTTTGCGTACTCCGGAGCCCAGGTAAAAAAGGCGCTGGAGGCGACCAAGGAACTCGGCGGCGTGAACTACGTCTTCTGGGGCGGCCGAGAGGGATACCACAACCTTTACAACACCGACCTTCGCCGGGAGTTCGACCACCTCGCGAAGTTCCTGCAACTCGCGGTGGAGTACAAGAAGACGATCGGCTTCACCGGTCAGTTTCTCATCGAACCGAAGCCGAAGGAACCGACGACGCATCAATACGACAGCGACGCCGCCGCCTGTACGGCGTTTCTGAAGACGTACGGGTTGGACAAGGATTTCAAGCTGAACATCGAGACCAACCACGCGACCCTTGCGGGGCACTCGATGTTCCACGAACTGACCTACGCCAGCAGCTACGGCATGCTCGGCAGCATCGACGCCAATCGTGGCGACGAACTCATCGGCTGGGACACCGACCAGTTCCCGACGAACCTTTACACGACAGCCCAGGTCATGCTCGTCGTCCTCGGCCAGAACGGCCTGGGCAGCGGCGGCCTGAACTTCGACGCCAAGGTCCGCCGGGAGAGCTTCGAGCCCGTCGACCTCTTCCACGCTCACATCGGCGGCATGGACGCCTTCGCTCAGGGCCTGAAGATCGCTTCCGCGATCCGCAAGGACGGCTTGCTAAAGGACTTCGTCAAGCAACGCTACGCTTCGTGGGACACTGGCATCGGTGCCGAGATCGAAAGTGGCAAAGCGAACTTCGAGACGCTGGAAGCCTACATGCTCCAGAAGGGCGACGCCGACAAGAACACGTCGGGCCGGCAGGAAATGCTGGAGAACATCTTCAATCGCTATCTGAGGTAAGGTGCGGAGTTGTCCACAAACGACTTCGTGATCCTGGCCACGTCCGTCGCGCCGCGAAGCTCACCGCCGTTACGAGAGCAGTTCGGGAAATAAAAACGCCCGCGAGGGCGACTCGCGGGCGCCAGGTGTTCGCGGAGGGAGGCGGCTCCGCGATCACCCGTATGTACTAATTAAGTGGGAACACGCCGAAGTCTCGGCGTCGAGGTCCACTTCTGGGCAGTAGGGTTGGGCTGATGAAGGGATAAACGAACCAGAGGTGGCGAACCGGACAAAAATCTGTCGATCCGGTCAAGAGATTTCCCCGAGTCGCGATCCAGGGCCGTGATGCCCCGGACCCAACTTCCGTTCTCACAAGCTCTTCCATCGCTGAAGCGGCATGATTCTACCGCACTCGCCACTGGCTGAAAGTGCGGCCCTTGTCATCGACGCCCAGGAGCGAGGTGTCGTTCAGGTGCGTCACCCGAACAGAGTAAATCTGGCCCACGAGCCGGCGATCCGTGGAAACGGTGACGGTCGAGACGATCATGCCCTTTTCGAGAGACCAAGTGCCGCTCGAGCGGACATCGCTGTGAAAGGCTTTCTTGAAGCCGCTTTTCCAGGTGGTGGAGGAGCTGAAGGTTCCGTCCGGGTTCAGAGTCGTGTAGTAGACGGCATCGTCATCCTGCGAACCCCAGGTGCCGATGAGGAGCTTGCGCATATCCTCGGCGGCGGAAGGAGCCGGGGGCGGCGGTGCGGGCTTGGCTGCCGTCGTCGTGGTTACGGCGGGCGGAGGCGCCGCGCTTGCGGGGGCTTCACGCTTCAGGATGAGCAGCGCCCGCTTCGAGGCCTTGCTGACGTTGAAATCCGTGGGCCGGTCGGCCTGGTCCGGCCCTGGCAGGCAGATCATCAGGCTGTCGCCGGAGAGCATGTAGATGCCTTTCGAGCCCACCTTTGAAGTGCCGACGAGGTCGATCCCCTTGGGGTCTGTGGTCGGATCGATCGTGAAGGCAATCTGTTTCGGCTCGAACTGGCCGGGCGGCAGCAGCGAGATCACGGGACCATCGACAGTGATTTTGCCATCCGCCACGAACGAGGTGGCGATCTTCTCTTCGGAGAGGGCTTCGCCGTGCTCGAAGATGGCGACGACTTTCCAGGTGCCCTGAAAGGCCTTGAGGTCGTCTGGGGCGGCGCTGATCGATAAGGCAAGTAAGAGGGGGGCAAGACCAGTGGACATGGGACAGCCTCCATGCGAAAGAGTAAGCGTCGCGATGCCGTCACCCGGCAGGCGGACGCGGGATTGTGGCGTTTTCGGCTGCGCGTGTCAACAACGGCTGCGGAGGAGCGGCGATGATCGGGAAGGGACGCATGATCCTGTTCGTGGGCGACGCCGCCGCGGAGCAAGCCGCCACGGCTTTCCGGGCGGTGGCCACGCGCATGGGTCTGCCCTGGAACGCGGTCGTCCGCCGTGCGGCTGACGTGGCGGAGCCGGTGCTTCGCGAGGCCGCGGGCGTCATCGCGTTCGCGCCGGTGCCCTTCCTGCATGCCATGATCGAGATCTGGAGCGAGCCGGAAATCGATCGCGACGTGAACGACCTGATCGCCCGAATGCTCGGCGGCGTGAAAGGCAGCGAGGCCCCGCCGCCGCCGACGAAACCGGAGACGCCAAAGAAGGTGCACACCGTCCGCATGGCCAGGGAAGTCGCCGGCCGGCGCGGCAAGGGCGTCACCGTGGTCTGGGAGTTCCCACTGAACGAAGCCGCCCTCAAGGACCTCGCCGCTATCCTGAAACAGAAGTGCGGAACCGGGGGCACGGTGAAGGATGGCAAGATCGAAATCCAGGGCGATCACCGCGACCGTATCCAGCTCGAACTCGAGCAGTTCGGCTACAAGGTGAAACGCAGCGGTGGATGATCCCATCGCGCCGAGGTGAAAGCCGAGCGCCGCACGCCCGCTTTTCTCGACTCGACATGGTGTCATCAACGGGTTCCTGAGATGCGATCTCATCCCCGAAACATTTCCTTTGCCTTCCGAACGCAGGCACAGTCTGCTGAGGCCATTTCCCGTTCGCCCCTCATCCACTTCCCCGAGGAATTCTCCCGTGGCCCGTCATGCACTCATCTCATTCGCCCTGCTGATCCTGACTGTGAGTTCGGCTCCCGGTCAGACCCCGCGAGACAAGAAAGTCCTTGCTGACAAAGAGAAGGTCGAGGCCGATGGCTTCTGGATCTACAACGACATGGCCAAGGCTTTCGCCGAAGCCAAGGCCACGGGCAAGCCGATCGTCGTCTGTCTCCGTTGCATTCCCTGCGTCGAGTGCGTGAAGCTCGATGATGAACTGGTGAACCAGGATCCACGGATCCGCCCGTTGCTCGAGAAGTTCGTGCGGGCTCGCGTCGTTTCCACGAACGGACTCGACCTCTCGCAGTTTCAGTTCGACACGGACCAGTCGTTCGCGGTGTTCCTGCTCAGCGCCGATGGCACGGTTTACGGCCGCTTCGGCACGCGATCCCACCGCACCAACTGGGTCGGCGATGTCTCGGTGGACGGCCTGGCCAAGGCGCTGCAAGGCGCTCTCGATCTGCATACGGACTATGCCAAGGTGAAGGATTCCCTCGCCGCCAAACGCGGCCCGGCCCCGGAATTCCCGACGCCCGAGAAGTTCCCGACGCTCAGCGGCAAGTACACGTCGAAGATCAACTACGCGGCCAATGTCGGGGGGACGTGCATCCACTGCCATCAGATTGGCGATGCCCGCAAGGCGATGTACCGTCAGAAGGGCGAGCCGCTGCCGGAGCATGTGCTCTTCCCTTACCCGCATCCGAAGTCGCTGGGGCTGATCCTCGATCCCAAGGAGCGAGCCACCATTCAGGACGTGGAGAAAGGCTCCCCGGCCGAGACCGCGGGCTTCCGTGCAGGCGATGCGATTCGCTCGCTCAACGGCCAGCCGCTGCTCTCGATCGCGGATGTGCAGTGGGTGCTCCACAACACTTCGGGCACCGGCGGCACGGTGAAGGCGGAAGTGCAGAGGAGCGGAAAGATCGAGGCCGTGACGCTGGAACTCCCCGCCGGCTGGCGACGCAGAGACGACATTTCCTGGCGTGCTTCCACCTGGGGTCTACGACGGATGGCCACCGGCGGCCTGATTCTCGAACCCGCTCCGGAAGGCTCCGCCTCGTCGCCCACGCTACAGGTCAAGGGCGTCGGCAACTTCGGGCCGCACGCCGCGGCCAGGAGTGCTGGCTTCAAACAGGGCGACATCATCCTCGCCTGGGATGGCAAGATCTTCCCGCGCGAAGCGGACCTCCTCGCCCATGGCGTCACGCAACGCAAGGCCGGCGAGGTCGTCCCCGTCACGGTCAAGCGAGGCGAGCAGACGGTAGAATTGAAACTACCCATGCAGCCGTGAGGAGCGTTCACCAGGTGGCTGGGTCAACCGGATCCAGATCACCTGCGGATGGCACCGGAACCTCAGTGGTTCCTTGCCGCTCAAGCCGCGGCTGACCACGAGGGCGGTGCCATCCACGTCGAAGACGCCCATGTCGAAGCGTCGGCTGTAAAGGCTCGGAACGAAGATCGAGCCGACCCCAGGCAAGCGAATCTGCCCACCGTGGACGTGGCCACTGAGCATCAGATCGATGCCATGATCGCGGCCCCAGCAGACATTGTCGGGTGTGTGGCTGACGCACAGGCGGAACGCGGCCTCGGGTGCTCCCGACAGGCTCGGCGGTGGCCGGAACCACGGGCCCTCGTGCCCCACGGCCAGGCACGGGACGCCGCGGATCGTCACCGTCTCCCAGGCGTTGCCAAGCACGCGGTAACCCAGTGACGCGAGTTCGTGCCGCAGGCGCTCGGGCTGGTGGTGATCATCATGATTGCCAAGGACGGCCAGGCCGCACTCGTTCCAGCGCACAGAGCCGAGCACCGGGGCCAGCCACTCATGATGCTGATCGGTGTCGACGTAATCCCCCGCGAGCACGACCAGGTCCGCGACGGGCCGTGACGTGATCTCCTTCACGATTTCCTGAAAGAACATCTGGCTCGGCGTGCCATGGAAATGAAGGTCGCTGAGGTGGAGGATCGTGAGGCCTTCCCACGCCGCGGGCAGGTTGCGAACGGCGAGAGTGATCTCCGTGAAGTCGACGCGAAAGACGCAGTTGCCCGGCAGCCGCGGCACCCACTTCCACTTCCCGTTGCCGAGGAGCGAGTGGCGATGGAGGGGCCAGTAATCGATCGTCCTGGTGGTGGTTGAGAGCACAGCAGGCGGCGAGCGGCGAAGCAGGCGAGCGAAGGTGACGAGGGGGAACCAGACGCCGCCGACGAGGGCACACATCCCCGCGTAAATCAGCAAGCCCAGGCGAATTCCGCCCGGGGCCTGTTCGCGATTCCCCGGGTCAAGATCGGAGAACGCCACCGGAATCGCGAACGGATACGCGAGGATCACGAGGCCGATAAACAGGCGGAACCGTTTCAGGAAACTCTTGGAAATCGGCCGGGCGTAAAGGTTGTTGAGGAGCAAAACGGCGAGATAGGCGTGGCCGACCCAGGCGAGCACGAGGATCGCGGTGAAAGAGTGAATCATGAATGTGCGGGCACTTCGGAGCGGAACGCGGGTTCCACCGGCTGGCCTGGCGGGCCGTCAGTCACGGCTCGAATCACCTGGTCTGGCTTGAAGGGTTTGAAGAGCACGTGCCGTAAGCCTTCCTGGCGGGCCTTCACGATGGTGTGGTCGTTGTCGTATCCGAAGCCGGTGGTGAGGGCGATGCTCGCGGTGGGGCAGAGGCTGCGGAAGCGTCGGTAGGCTTCGGAGCCTCGCATGTCGCCGGGCTTGATGTCGAGCAGAATCGCGTCGTAGGTCGGGTTGTCCGTGGCGAGTGCCAGGCCCTCGCTGGCGTTGGAAGCCGTCTCCACCTTCGCCCCAAGCCGACCGATGATCCAGTGGGCACTGCGTCGCATTCGTTCATCCGTATCGACGACCAGCACGCGTTTCCCAGCGAGCGTCAGCAGTGTTCCGCCTGGGGCCGGGCCGATCGCGATCTCGCGTCCCACTTTGATCACGCTCTCGCGAACTTCGCGGGCTCGGTCGAGAATCCGCCGCAGGTGCACCGCGGCATCCGAATTCGGGTGCCGGCCCAGCAGCAGGCTCGCACTGGCGAGCACATCGTCCAGCGGCAGCGCGATCTCGCGGTTCACCGCGTCGATCGACTGTGACGCGGTACAGACCGACTGAGCACTCAGCAGATCGAGCGTGTGCAGGGCCGACGCGATTTCCTTGCTGAAGAGCTCCGTGAACTGGAGTTCGTCCGGCCCGAAGGCGTTGGGCCGGGGGCTCTCGACGTTGAGAGTGCCGATCACTTCGTCGTGGAATTTGAGGGGCACCGTGAGGGAACTGTGGGCCCCCTTCGCTCCCTCGATGTAATGCGGATCGCGTGCGGTGTCCTGACACAAATAGCTCTTGCCGGTGAAGGCGACGTACCCCGTCACCCCATTCTCGGTCGCCGCCGCGAAGAGGATCCGCCCTGCGGCCTCGCGCGTCATGCCGTCTTCGAGCAGCGGTCTTAACTCGCCCGTCTTGCGGTCAAGCAGGCGAATCTCGATCGTGTCGTACTGAAGCAAGTCCCGCACATAGCGGCGCAGATTCAGCTTGAGCAGTTCCACCCGCGACGGGATGTTCATCTCATCGAGCTGGTCCGCATCCAGCCCCGCCAGTTCCCGCCCCGCGGCATGGAGGGCGTCAAGCTTCTGCTGCTGGGTCACCTCGGCGGTGACATCACGGACGAGTACGACAATCCGCGTGACGCTGCCCGCAGCATCAAGCACCGGGCACAGGTTGGTCGAAAGGTACGCGCGTTCGAGCCGTCGATGGCGAAAGAGGCAGAACGAGGCAGGATGCCCACTGGCGGCATGAATGAGCGGATGAATGTGGAACTCGCTCGACCCACCCGGCGTCGGCATCATCTCGCCGCCCAGGGCGTCCAGCACCTTATTGCCGATCGGTTCGCCATCGCAGCATTCACGGAAGGCCGGATTCGCCCAGGTTATGGTGCCGCTGGGTTCGATAATCGCGAGCCCAAGGTCCACGTGACCAAGGATCAATTCATTGCGGCCGATCTGGTCGAGCAGGCTTGCAAAGACTTCCGGCGCCGCCATCACCGCTTGCACAGGCTCTTTATGCAACAGGGCCGCCACCTCCGCCGGTTCCGGAGAAGTGTGTAGAATCTCCGCGCCCGCCAGGGGGCCATCCAGGCTGGTCGGAGTCGGACCGATGAGCAAAACTCGAGGCCGCTGGTCCACGATTTCTCCACGTGGTCCGTTGCGTCGGAATCAGGTTCAAGTGAATTATAGGCGCTTGTGACACTCTGTCACAAGGAATGCGGGAGAACCTCGACGAAGCCTCCGCAACTTCGCCAAGCGAGCTCGCCGGTCGATCACTTCGATTTCGCCTTCTCGAAGACGATCACATGCTGCCAGGGAAGCGTGCTGATCGTCTTCTCGTGCTTCAACTCCTCGAATGGCGTCATCTCACGAATCACCTGGCGTTCGCTCATCTTGTGTACCAGCTTGATCGGCACCTTCGAATCTTCCAGCTTGAACTCCACAAACACCAGCCGACCGCCAGGCTTCAAAGCCGCGGCCAGCTTCTGCGTCATCTCGTAAGGGTGCGAGAACTCGTGGTACACGTCGACCATCAGGATCAGGTCGACACTTCCCGGCTTCAACTTCGGATCACTCTCGGCACTGTTGACGAGCTCGATGTTCCCCACCTTCAGCTTCTTCGCCTTCTCGCGAATCAGGCCCAGCATCTCCGGCTGAATGTCCACAGCGATCATCTTTCCCTCGGCCCCCAAGATCGGCGCGATCTTGAACGTGTGATAGCCGCTACCGGCGCCAATATCCGCGACGGTCATCCCCGGCTTCAGATCCAGGGCCTTGAGCAACTTCTCAGGGGCCTCCTCCTTCACCCGCTCGGGCCGCTCAAGCCAGCCCGCGGCCCCGAAGCCCATGACATGGGCGATCTCGCGATCCATGTAGAACTTGCCGATCCCGTCCGGATCGTGGTTCTTACGCTCCTCATAGCCAGGGTGCTTGCCCTTGGCCTCGCCCGGTTCGGGCGCCGCCAGGAGTGAGCCAAGAAGGAGAAACGTGAGCTGCATGAAGAAGCCTCCGGAGCGAGCAACGATTCACCAATTGTAGACATCCTATCACGGTCGACATGCTCCGTTCTAGCAGGTGTCGCACTTCGATAAGCATTCGCGCCCCACCCACCCGCCAGGCCCCCGCGAAAAGATTCCATCACCTGGCTTGACCGATCGAACATCGGAGGTTACAGGATAGTGTACAAGTGAATACTTCACGCGAGCACCTCCGCTCGCCGGGCGGGGAACGATTGATTTGGGGCGCTCCGTTCCCCGCCCGGTCCTGTCTCCGCAAGGGGATGATCCGTTTCGTCCTGGGAATCGAGGGCTTGCCGTGAAACTCTCCACCGATCTGGCACCGTGCAATGAGAGCCACCCTGGTTACGACATCACCGACGCGGAGTGGGAGTTCATGAAGGCGATCGAGGCGTACAAGCACCGTTTCCGCCGTCGATTCCCGACCTGGCGCGAGGTGCTGCACGTGGCCCGCTGCCTTGGCTATCGGCGCATCGCCAAGGCGACGGATCTGGACAAGCTGCCCGTCGATCTCGACGAGCCACCACCGAGCCGGGAGGCGCTCGCCTCGCTGGATCGCGAGCGTTCGCAACAGGCCACGGAGTCGTGCGTGTTCGACGCCAACCAGGCCCCCTGACATGCCAGAAATGCCAGGCCCACGCCCGCCCGACGCTCTGACACGATGCTCTGACACCCTGGGCCAATTCCTTACGCTCGACCGAATTCAGGAACCCTATCGCGGAGGTTGCCGACATGGCACTGCTGAAATCCCTGGGACTGTTCTGGAAGTCGCTGCATTCCCGCCCCGCACGCTCTGCGGAACCAAGGGCCGCGGCCTTGTTCACTTCGCCCTTTGGCGCCTCCGCGGGTTGGTGGCGCGACGATCCGACGGAACAGCTACGCAACTATCAGTCGTGGGTGTACGCCGCGGTGAACGCCATCGCCCAGGAGGCGGCTCGCAATCGGCCTTACCTCTACGTGAACACCGGCCAGGCCGAGCACGAGCAAGTGCCGCTGCTTCACACGCACCCGCTGTGCCGATTGCTCGAGCGCCCGAATCCCTGGCTCACGCCGTGGGAACTCTGGTACCTCACGATCGTCTACCTCGAACTCACGGGCAACTGCTTCTGGTACGTCGCCCCTCAAAACCTTGGCGACACTCGGCTCGCCACGCCTGGCGAAGTCTGGCTCATCCCCACGCCGTGGGTCCGCATCATCCCGGACGCCAAGGAGTATGTGAAGGCGTATCAGGTTACCGCGCCTGGTGCCAGCGGCGAGTTGTTCGCTCCGGACGAGATCATTCATCTGAAGTATCCGAACCCGCTCGATCCGCACTACGGCCTGTCGCCGCTGCAAGCCAACTCGCTGACGATCGACGCCAACACGGAACTGCTGAAGTCTCGCTATCAGACGTTCCTCGCAGGTCAGCGGCCTGGGGTGGTGCTGCAAACGGATCAGACGCTCTCGGACAACACGATGACTCGCCTGGAAGAACGGCTGCAATCGCGATTCGCCGGTCGGGACAACTGGCATCGGCCGCTGGTGCTCGAACAGGGGTTGAAGGCGAGCCCGTGGACGCTGACGCCGGCGGAAATGGACTTCCTGAATTCCTCACGGATGACGCGGGACGAGATCCTGGCCATCTTTCGGGTGCCGCCGCCGATCACGGGGATTGTCGAGAACATGGGCCTGGGGGCGGACATCTGGTTCGGTGCCCGGGTGATGTTCTGTGAAGGCACGCTTCAGCCGAAGCTCGACCTGATCGGCCAGTCGCTGACCCGCGACCTGGGTCGTCGTTATGGCGAGGACGTGGTGGTGAGCTTCGCGGACTGTTCGCCCCGAAACCTCGAGCAGCGCCGCAAGGATGACGAGCTCGACGCGAAGCTGGGCCTGCGAACGTTCAACGAGATCCGCCGCAGCCGAGGCCTGCTGCCTTACGCGGATGCGAGGTTCGATCGGCCAATCCTTCCCGGCGAACGTCCTGGCGAACCCGAAGCGTAAGCGACGGGGTGGCGAGTGCAACCACCCGTCGTGCCCAACGCTGCCACACCCTGCTGCCGGCATGCAACGGACGCCGACTGATCCGCCAGCCCGTGGCTTACGCTCCGGGTTCGTCTTGAGTGTTCGCCTTTCTCCCCGTTTCCGAGGTTTCCCATGACTCCCACGATTCGCGCTGATCCTGCAGCTGTCACGCTCAACATCGACGCTGGCAAGCTTTGCGTTCGCAGCGTCATTAGCACCGCGGACCCGGATCGGGCGGGCGATGTCGTCATCCCGACCGGGCTGCGAAACGTCGAGGAATACCTGCTCAACCCCGTGGTTCTGTGGGCCCACAACCGCACGCAGTTCCCGCCGATCGGCCTGTGTGAATGGCTCGACGTTCAGCCGCGGCGGATCGTCGCCGAGACGCGCTTTGCTCAGGGCGTTCCCTTCGCGGAGGACATCTTCCGGCTTTACGAGCAGGGCGTGCTTCGTGGCTGGTCGATCGGCTTCGTGCCCCGGAAGGCGTACCGCCACGGGCAGCGCGGCCTGCTGCCGCTCGCGAAGGAATCCGGCTCGGGCCTTCGCGTCGAGGAGTGGGACTTGCTCGAGTATTCCGCGGTGCCCATTCCGGAGAACCCGGGAGCGTTGACGATCGCCCTGCAGAAGGGCCTCGTTCGCGATGAGCCGCTTCGCGAGTGGCTCATGCGGGTGCCCGACGATCGCGGCGGCCGGGTGTGGCGGGCACGGCCGATCGATGTGATGTCCACGTTGGTGGCGGCGGAGCAGGAGTTCCGCCACTCCGAGTGATGGTGATGTTTCGGACTGTGGCATCAGCGTCCCGCCGGTGCCACAGTCCCCAGTCCGATGTCTGTGTTTCCTTCTCTCAATTCTTGGAGATTCCTCATGTCCACGACGACGACAGTTCTTACGGACAAGTTCCAGACGCGAGACGAACTCGTGTCGTTCATTGAGCAGCAAACGACCTCGGCCGTCGAGAAGGCGACCCGCGTGGATCGCCGAGTGCCCTGGGTCACCTCCGGGCCGGTGGGCCAGGATTCCGCTGGCTACAGCGTGCTGAAGGCGGCAGCCTTCGCGCTCGGCTTCGTCGGGCCGGACCAGGCGAAGGAAGAGATTCACACGCACAACCAGCTTCGCGATCTCTATGCGGCCTACGGCTTCCTGCCGCACCAGGGTCAGCAGTCGTTCCTCGTGCCGCTGGCGTCGGCCCACCTGCCGGTGTTCGAGCCGCAGGGCTCGCGGCTGCGTGAAGAGCTTCGGCAAAAGATGACGGCCCAGGCCAAACGCTTCGACCCCGACGAGGCCGACTGGATCGGCCGCCGCATGAACCGCTTCTCGGGTAAGGCGCTCGGCACCTCGTCGGACACCGCCGGCGGAACCTTCGTCGCCCTGCCGATGCTCGGCGAACTCATCGACCTGCAACGCAGCCTCGAAGTGTTCGCCATGGCCGGGGCTCAGGAAGTGGCGCTGCCGCCGAACGGACGCATCCAGTTCCCCAAGGTGACCGGCGCCACCTCGGCGTACTGGATCGGCGAGGGCAACCCGATCACCGAGACCCAGCCCACCACGGGCCACCTCGAGCTTCAGGCCAAGAAGCTCGGCGTATTCGTGAAGCTCAACAACGAGCTGCTCCGCTTCGCCAGCCCGTCCGCGGAGGGGCTCGTGCGCTTCGACATGGCCCGCTCGGCGGCTCTGAAGGCCGATCAGGCCATGCTCGAAGGGACCGGCGGCACGCAGATCAAAGGGGTGCTGAATTACAACACGATCGTGAGCCACACGGCGAGCACGCTCGGGGCGGATGGCAACACCTTCCAGGCGGCAGACGTCGCCTTGATGGAGTCCAAGCTGCCGGACGCGGTCGAGGCGCCGACGGCGTGGGTGATGCGGAAAGCGATGTTCGCCGCCATCATGAACCGCCGGGCGGACGCCGTCACCGCGAACGACGGCAAGGGCGCTTTCGTCTTCCGCCCCGATCGCTCGGTCGCCGCCGCCCCACCGGTGGATCTGTACGGCACGAAGGTGATTCGATCCGCTCAGGTGGCTGCAACGCGAACCAAGGGCTCGGCCTCGAATCTCTCGTACGTCGTGCTCGGCTACTTCCCGGACTGGGTGGTCGCTCGCATGGGCGTCATGGAGTTCCTCGCCAGCAGCCACGGCGACACGGCTCTGCAGAACGACATGACCTACCTCCGCGGCATCCAGCACATCGACGCCGGACCTCGCCAGGCGGGCAGCTTTGTCGTCTGCGATCAGCTCGTCGTCGGTTGAGATCGCAACCGTGACCCCCAGAACTGGGGCACGAGTGTGACACTGGTGCCCCAGTCGTTCAGCGTTTCACCTCTTCATTTCTCAGGAGATTCCCATGGCGACTTACATCAACGATCTCGGTCAGGCCGCACTGGTCAAGCCGAGCCTTGCTCCGCAAACGATCGAGACCTCGAATCCGATCGGCTCAGCCGCGGACCTTGGCGAAGGCGATGGCGCCTGCTTCGCAATCCAGGTGATCGGTGCCGTCAATGGCGAACCCGGCCTGGCCGGCCGCATCGAGGAATCGAACGATCAGACCACCTGGGCCGCGATCAGTGGTGCAGTCTTCGCAGCGGCCACAGCCCCGGCGACTCAGGTCATCCGCTTCCTGCGATCGCGACGCTACGTTCGATGGGCGGGGGCTTACCAACCCGGCGAAGGCGACACAATCGCGGCAAGTGCGATCGTCCTGCAGTGCAAGAAGACGATCTGACCGCAAACGGGGCCGGGGGCGAACTCGCACCCGGCCCTTCTTTTTCTCACCTGGAGGCACCCATGGCTCTGGACACTCTCGCCAACGTGAAGACGGCACTCCTGATCACGTCCTCCGCGGACGATGCCGTGCTGACGCGAATCCTGGAGACCGCCGAGGCGTTCATCAAGGACCACACCGGCCGCACCTTTGAAGGCGGCACCTTTACCGAAGACCACGAGGGCGGGTATCGAGTCCTCTTCCTGAGGAACTTTCCTGTCACGAGCGTGACCTCTCTCAAAGCGGATAGCATCCGCCAGTTCGGCAGCGACACGATCGTGCCCACCGATCGTTACTTCGTCCACGTCGACCGCGGCGTCCTCGTGTCGCTGGCCGGCCCGTTCCTGCCCACGGGCCCCGGCCGCCTTCGCGTCGTGTACACGACGGCCACGGGCCAGGTGCCCGGAGCCGTGAAGGAAGCTTTCACCCAGCTTGTCGCCTTCTGGTACCGCGTGGTGAAGACGCAGGCCGGCATGGGATTCCAGAGCCTGGCCAGCCAAACGGACACGGTGGCCGGCACCACAACCGAGTTCCCATGGAACCTCGCAACCGGCGCGAAGCTGCCGCCCGGAGTGGTGCAACTGCTCCAGCGATACCGGGTACCGGTGGTCTAACCAAAGCCCAGGGGCCATCGTCCCTGGGCTTTTTTCGTTTCTGCGCCAACGTCACCCGACCGGAGGTGTTTTCCCTGGTAGAACATCGGGGGGCGTAGGCCCATGGCTGGACAACCCTTCGGCCGGGGGGCTATGGTGAATGTGCCCTTACCCGCTCCCCTCGCTGGGCCCGATCTTCGCGTGTCGCTTGAACCGACTTCCCTCCTCCCCGACGAGGAGACCGATTGGATCGCGGCCGCCCAGAGCGGTGATCGCAGCGCGTTCGCCCCGCTTGTCGAACGCTATTGGGACCGCCTTTACCGCTGGCTCTTTCATCTCACTCGCAATCGCCATGCGGCTGAGGATCTGACCCAGGAGACCTTCCTCAAGGCCCTCGCGGCCCTGAACTCGTTCCGCCCGGGAAGCAACTTCCAGGCGTGGGTCTTCCGCATCGGCCACAATAACTTCGTCAACCGCAAGCGAGCCGAGCGGCGAACGCGAGGACCGCTCCCCGAGGATTTGCCCGCTCCCCTCACGGGCCTGGGCGAGGCCTCGACCGAGTGGCGGGAATCGCTTGACCTCGTGAACCGGGCGGTGGCGGCCCTGCCCGAGGACTTCCGCAGTGCGCTGCTGCTTCGCGTGGAAGAAGGCCTTTCCTTCCGTGAGGTGGCCAAGGTGATGGGGATCACCGAAGAGACGGCTCGCTGGCGGGTGTTCAAGGCCCGGCAAAAGTTGGTGAAGGCCCTGCCGCCGGACGTTCTTCCAGCCGGGGCATCGGGTGACTGAGACGTGAGACTGTGACGGGTGACTGAGACGTGAGACTGCGACTCGTGGTGCGAACATGACCTGTGAAGAGCTTCGATCCGTAATCCTTGCCCTCGCGAACCCGCTGGAAGCGCCCGCTCCCGTGAGTGAGCACCTTCGCGGATGTGCCTCGTGCCAGAAGTGGTGGGCTCACCTTCGCACTCTTGAAACACTCGTCACGAAGCTGCCTGTCCCACCGGCCCCCGCGAACAAGAAAGCCAGGCTGCTCGACGAACTCCACGGCCGCGGCCCTGCGATTCACGTTCGGCCGAAGCTTCGCCACGAAGGCGAAGGCGTCTTCCGCCGGCGCCGAGTGCTGGCCCTCGCGGGGCTGGCGGCTTCCGTGGCGATTGCCATCGGGATCGTCGCCATCATGCGAGGCCCGTCACCAAAGTCGCCCGTGGTGAAGGCTCCGACTCCGCATCCGTTCCTGGAACGTGTGGTGCAGCGGAACGTCGCTCTCGTGAAGTCGACCACTCCTGCGGCTCGACTTGCCACGCTGGGCTTGCTCGCGGACGATGTCCGCCTGGAAGCTCGCGACCTGGCTCGTGTCGCTTCTGTCGAAGACCTCAAGGCCCTGGCCGGTTGGTACGACAAGCTCGTTCGTGAGGGGCTCGTGACCCAGGCGGAAGCGATGCCCGCTCTCGCGATGGACCCTGCCGCGAAGGCGGTGCTCCTCCGTGACCTCGCGGGCCGACTCCACCATGCGAGTGAAGATGCCGAGCGGCTGGTGAACGACGTTCCACCCGCGGCTCAGGAATCGATGCGACGGATGGCCGAGACCGCCAAGGTGGGTCAACAGAAACTTCGGCAGCTGGCCGGAGGAGCCTGAAATGTTGCGATCCTGCACCACCTTCGCGATGCTCATCGTTCTTGCCGCCTGGGCGGGTGCCCAGGGCCGTCCGATGCTTTCCACCGCCGAGCAACTGAAGATGCTCCAGGCGGACCGCACGCTCCTCGGTTCGCTCGTGGACGATGGGCTCGGCCTCGCGAAGTCCAACACGCCCGTGGAGAAGGCGGATGGCTGTCGACGCATGACGAAAAGCCTGGTCGATGCCCTCGGCCGTGCTGCGGGCGACCAGGACCCAGACCGCGTGGCCGAGATCGGCGAACACCTGGAAAACGTGATCCGCGACGCCCTGGCTCCGACGATCGACGAAGCCCGCGGGCTGATCCCTGAGGATTCGCCCGAAGCCGCCAAGCTCAAGCTCGTGAGGGACAAGTCCACGGAGGATTTGAAGGCGGCACTCGCCTCGATTCCCCAGGCGGGCAAGGTCGGCGGCCATGCCCGCGTCAAGGAAACGCGTGGAAAGCTCGATCAGCTTCGAGAGCGGTTGAAGTAGAACTTGCCTCGAAATCCCGACCCGATTCGAGATTACTTCCCGGCCCCCAAAGCCTTCTTCACTTCCGCGGCGACTTGGTCGGCCAGCATCTTCGAGCCCTCGTCCGTGTAGTGGACGTTGGCATCGCGGGCGCCCTTGAACTGCGACGAACGAACGAGGGCGTTCAGGTCGTCGATTGCCACGCCGTGAGACTTCATCACTTCCAGGGCCGCGGCGTTATAATCCTTGTCGCTGTCGAACTTCCGCTGCGGCTCCTTGTCCGGCACTGGCGTCGTGGTCGCGAAGATCACCTTGGCGCCGGTCTTCTTCATCTTCGCCACCATCGCGTCCAGGTTCTTCTTGTACTCTTCGATCGGCACCTGGAGCTTCCCCTTTTCCGGGCTGGTGTTTGCCCCCTTCTCGTCCATGTACTTCAGGTCATGCAGGCCGAAGTTGAAGTGGATGACGTCCCACTTGCCTTCGCCCAGCCAGGCGTCGAGGTTCTTGATGCCATTGATGGTGGGGCCGCAGTTGGTACTGGGCCGATGCACATTCGCGACACCCTTCAGAGCCTCGCGCGTGGGGACGTGATAACCCATCGAGATCGAGTCGCCGATGAGCAGCACTCGCGGCAGGCCGGGCACATCTTCGACCTTCGCCAACGCGGGGCTGGGGGCCTTCTTCTTCGGCGGTTGCTTCTTGGTGTCCTGGGCCGGCAGCGACGGAGAAAGTGCAAGAATCGCGATGAGGAACAGCAGGGGACGCATGTTAAGGTCTCGTGGGTGGCGGGAAAGAGTGATCCCGTGGTACGTTACGAAGCCTTCGACGCCTGGCTACCGGTCCGGCAGAGGCTTCACTGCAAATCGTTGAACCACTGCCCGCGATGGCACGCCTTGCTGCGCCGCTTGGAGACGATGACATCCGCAATCTTGGAGCCAAGCGGACGATGTTAAAACCTGCCGGGAGTAGGGGCAATTCCAGTGCGGAGGTGGAAGCTCGTCGAGCCTGGTGCGGGACCGCGCCGGCCGCATCAGTCAATCCGCCTGTGCCGGGAACAACGCAGCCTGGAGCCAGGCGCCTTCGCTTGCTGAACCGACGGTAACGGGTTAGCGTAAGAGAGAGAGCGAAACGTTCGCATTCCTCCGGAAGGGCCTTCGCATGTGGCCGAGCCGTTTTGATCGCCGTCGATTTCTGGCCGCCTCCGCGTTCCTGGCGCTGGGCGGTCGAACGCTTTACGCCCAGGGCCCGACCGAGCGAGACATCCCGCCGGTGAACCTGCCCGAGGATCGCCCGGGCATCTGGACGCTGCACTTCCGGTACAAGGTGCCACGCATCATCACGGTTCGCGGCCCGAACGGCCAACCGCAGGAAATCTGGTACATGTGGTTCCAGGTCTACAACAGGACCGGGGACCCCCAGACCTTCCTGCCGGAATTTGAACTGGTGGCCCACAACCCGGATGTGAACCTGCTGGACGAGCCACGTCCGTATGCGGTCGACGCGGTGCGTAAGATCGAGAACCCCAATCGCGAGGATAAACGACTGCCTCAGCTTTGGGTTCACACGACGATTGACATCGCGAAGCGGCCGATCGAGCCCACGAAGGAGGATTCGTTCCCGAACACGGTGACCGGTGCCGCGATCTGGACGGACATGGCCAAACAGGCTCCGAAGACGAACAAGTTCAGCATCTTTATCAGCGGCCTGTCGGACGGCCTGACGCAGGGCAAGTTGCCAAGCGGAGAGACGTTGATCAAGCGGAAGACGCTTCAGCTCGATTTCCTTCGCCCCACGGATGAGTCTCGCGCGGCCATCACGGATATCCGCCTCGATCCCGGCGTGGCGACGCCGGAGAACTGGATCTATCGGCCATCGTCGCGTTTGAAGCAGTGACGCGCTCCGATTCGCGGAGCGGCCAGGGGTGCGTCAGTGCCCCGTCTTCGCCAGTGAGGGATCGTTCTCGGCGCGGTACAGATTGAATGTGAGTTGCACCTGCCCGTGGTGGTGAGCCTCGTGCCAGGCGAGCACCTGGAACCACTCGCCATAAGGCCACTGCGCGTCCGGCGTCGGCTTTCGATCCAGATCTTCCGTCGTGAGCGACCGCAGATGCTCGAGCAGGGCCGTTCGGCGCTGCTCGAGATATCGGCGAATCGCGTCAAGGGTGGGAATGTCGTCGTCTGGCACACTGCCGCCGGCGAAACGTCGAACGGTGTCGGGCTCGGCCACGGTGCCGGAGAGCATTCGGACGTTCAGGTGGCGGTCGTCCGTGGCCGCCACGTGCATGAGCTGCCAGGCGATATGAGCCCGCCCCGGTCCCGGCCGCCAGCCGAGCGCGCGAGCGGGGTCAGGCGTCTCCGCGATCGAATCGAGCAGGGCGAGCGTGCGTTTCCGCACCAGTGCCAACAGCGAAACCAAGTCGTTCGGCGTCATCGCATCGTCCTTACTTGAGTTGGGCCCGCTTGTCGGCGATCAGCTTCAGCAAAACCTTCTGCGGGTCGGCGAACTTCTCCAGACCCTCGCGCATCAGCGTTTCCTCGAGCTTCGACATGTCGACCTTCTGATCGATGTCCGCCAGCACTTCGACGGAAGGAAGCTTGTCCACCTGGCGGGTGAACGACTGACCGCTGGCCTGGACGGCCTTGTTGGTGGCGGGCGGATTCGTCTCAATATCGCTGCCGGCAAAGGCTGCGACGTACTTCCACGGTGCGTCCGTCGGCTTCTTCGTGCCGGTGCTGGCGAAGATCATCTCCTGCTTCAGGCTCAGGCCCTTGCCTGCCCAGAACTCATTGTTGAGCTTCCAGATTCGCTTGGCATTGACGATGCCGACCATGCCCTGAGCTTCCGCCGAAAGCGTGGGAACGTGCTTCTCGGTGTACACATCCAGCCGCGAGACAAAGATGCTGTACACGGTCTTGACGTTCTGCTTGTCGCTGCGGCGCTGGGCTCCACGCCAGGTCGCTTCCCGGGCCGCGATGTACTGCCGCTCGCTGAAGATCAGCGTCACATTCAGGGCCACGCCCGCGGCGACGAGTTCTTCAAGCGCCCCCAGGCCGCCGGGCGTCGCGGGGACCTTGATCATCCGGTTCTTGTGCCCGGCCGACCACTTCTTGCCCAGTTCGATGTAATGCTTGGACCTATCCGCCGCGCTCATCGTGGAGGCCACATCTTCCAGCAGCGGGTCAAGTTCAAACGACACCCAGCCATCGTCACCCTTGGTTTCCTCACTCACACCCGCGAAGACCTCCTGCGCGGCACGGACGAGTTTGTCCGTCACGGCCCAGGCGATCGCGGAATCGTCGAGGCCTTTCTCGAGGAAGCTCTTGAGGTCGTTATCGAAGCGACCGGTCTTGATCAGGTCCGAAATGATGATCGGGTTCGACGTGGCCCCGGTGGCGCCAAGGGCCCGGTTCACGGCGATTTCCTCGGGGTCGACCGAGTCGAGCCACACCTTGGTTCCACTGGCCACGAGAGATTGAAGGGGAGTCATGACAGCCACCTCGGGATACGGGAGCGACGAAGTCGTATTTATCGTACCGATCGCGGGCCGTCTGGGTGATAAAAAGGAAGGGTTCACCCGGGCGGCAACGCGCTGTGACGCGGCTCCACGTGGGGTGCCGTGCTAGCGGGCCAGGCCGTGATTGGCGAATTCCGAGGGCCAACGATGCAGATCGAAATCTTACCGACCGCTGCCGACGTCGCGAAGGCGGGGGCCGAGTTCATCGCCAGGGCGGCCCGGAGCGCCGTGGCCCAGCGAGGCCGCTTCGTTCTCGCGGTCAGCGGCGGCACCACGCCGTGGGTGATGCTCAAGGAACTCGCCGCGACGGACATGCCCTGGGCGAACGTCCACATCGTGCAGGTGGACGAACGCATCGCTCCCGAGGGGCACGCGGATCGAAACGTGACGCAGCTGCGCGAGAGCCTCGCCGGCACGCCGCTGCCCATGGCGAATCTGCATCCGATGCCTGTGAACGACCCGGACCTCGATGCCGCCGCCGGACGCTATGCGGCCCAGCTTCAACAGCTTCTCGGGCCTGCCCGCTCGCTGGACGTCTGCCACCTCGGCCTGGGGCCGGATGGCCACACCGCGTCGCTCGTGCCTGGCGATCCGACGCTTGGCGTGAGAGACCGCGATGTCGCGATCACCGGCCTTTACCAAAAGCGCCTGCGGATGACACTGACTTACCCCATCCTCGATCGCTCGCAAGCGATTCTCTGGGTGGTGACGGGAGCCAACAAGGTGGACGCCTTCGAGAAGCTTCGCGAAGCGGACCCGTCGATTCCCGCCGCTCATGTGCTGCGAGATCGCGCCACCGTGCTTGCGGATCGCGAGGCGACGGGTGCGGCCTGAGCCTATTCTGCGCATCTTCGCTGCAATCCCTCAAATTGCTTCAAACCATTTATCCCCTCGAACCCTCGCAGTCGCGGTAAAGATGGCAATCCATCTGGTCGATACTCCTCTTGAGGTCCGATCGTCCGCTCGGATTATCGAGTTTCCCAGGCCAGGTGGAACCGGGACATGCGCTATCGAATGGCGACCGTTCGGGGTGCGATGCTAACAGGCGCGTTTCTGGCAGCCATGGCGGGCTGCTCGCGTTTCCAGAAGCATCGCGAGCCCATGGGCGTGCTGGTGGAGAAGCCGGTCGAGCCGCCGGCGCCGCGCGTGCTGGACTTCTCCGTGAAGTCTGTCGAGTCGAAGCCGGCTGAGAAGCCGTCGAAGGGACCGGCGTTTGCTCCGCTGCCGTTGCCCCCGCGGAGCCCGGACAAGCTGCCGTCGACGAGCCCCACGTCGACCGCTTTGCCGTCGACCGCCACAACGAAGCGACCGACGCCGCCGCTGATGCCGGTGCTGCCCGCCCCTCGCGTGGTGATCGAGAAGACCACGGAGTTCCTCCCCGCGGTGAAGCCGACTCCGCCGCAAGTTGAGCGACTGCCGCTGAAGCCCGCCACGGTCACCGCCACCAGTTCCGACTCGGTGCCAGTGCCGCCGCTGGGCAAGAACGTTCCGGTGCTCTCCCCGCCGGCGTCGGCGTCGATTCTGCCGCCGGAGCCGCCCTCGACGCAGGTTCTGCCCGCGTTCCCTCCGCCTGCGAAATCCCCGGCCCCGTCGCCAACGCCGTCTTCCGCGAAGTCTTTGGTGCCGGCGCCCGCGGTGAAACCCATCCTGCCGACACTGACGGTGGTGAAGCCGAAGCCGGAACCGCGAATCGAGGCCCCGGCTTCGGTTCCCGCCAAGGCGAAGGAGGCCCGGCCGCACGAAGCGCCTTCGTCCGCCCCGGCGGTCATCCCGACGGCTCAAACGTTCCCGGAACCACAGGCGTCGAAGTTTGACCTGCCGGGCATGCCTGCCGCCGCGCAGCTGCCGGACCCGGTGCCGTTGAACTCGATGGTGTTACCCGTCTCCGGTCCGCCGACTCTGGAGCCGGCGTCGGCCCCGGCGCTGCCGGCCTTGATGCTGCCGCTCCCTGATCCGGTGCCGGTAAATCCGCGCGTCGTTCCGCCTCGGCCGCTCGTGGCGCCGCAGCCGACGTTGGACGTTCTTCCGTCGCTTCCGACCCCGCCCGCGCTCGCGCCCGCCGAGCCGCCAAGCCGGGTGTACGAGTTGCCGTCGATCCCGGTGCCGCCGCTCGACCCGAATCTGCCGTCGATCGCGGCCCGCCCCGAG
>Ga0105049_10000566_pt1 | contig 41123 bp, 38 predicted proteins | sample MAT06_FD_78087 | JGI IMG/M metagenome (GOLD analysis project Ga0105049, IMG submission 78087) | Freshwater microbial communities from Lake Fryxell liftoff mats and glacier meltwater in Antarctica - MAT-06 | ecosystem: Environmental > Aquatic > Freshwater > Ice > Liftoff microbial mat | place...
AAACTGAACAGGTTGCCCCCCAATTGACCCTTTCTATAGGATGTCATTCAGTGTAGAAAACGACTCAGTCGTACTTCGGCTTTTTGTCGCGCTTTTCAGTACGTTTCTCCTTGGCAGTCTTAGTCGCTTCTTTTTTTACTTCTTTCTTTTGATCTTTTCCTTTTCCCATGATTGCTGAGCATTAAGTATTACACCAAATGAAGGAATTCTTTGTCAATCCACCAAGTTTTCTTCTGTAAATATGTTAACCTCGTACCGGTATCCCAAAATTAGTCAATGCCCAAAATCTCATAGTGCTGCGAGTGCAACTGCACCTTATCGCCTGTCTTTTTTCCGACCAAAAGCTGTCCGAGTGGCGATCGGGGTGAAAGTGCGAACACAAACTGTCCGCTTACTTCTATTTTCCCCAATCCTGTGCTGAGATAGAAAGCAGCCGAATTGGTTTGGATGAGGTTGCCCGGACGGATGTCCGATCCGGGTTCTGAATGCTTTAAAGCGTGCAGTTGCTGCAGATGACCGTGCAATTCTGTTTGCTGCGACACCAGTTGCTCCTGCTCCAGATGCATCATCGCGCGGGATGTTTCGTGCTTATCGCCCGACGAACTTTTGCTGTCGTTCTCTGCTCCAGCGCGCAACTCATCCAATTGCTCCTGAAGCGATGCGAGTTTGGACTGCACGAGCTGAAGACAGGCTCCACGAACGGTTTCTCTGGTCATAGGTGAATGATCAGGGGAGTAAATTTTTCCGCAGTGAAAACAAGTACAAGTGCTCCACTTTAGAGCGGGCCCAGGGTGTTTTTCGCAGAAATTTCAGGCTGGAAGAAATGTTCGGCTGGTGCGTGAAGACCTTGATCGGAATCGCTTTCCCGAGGTCTTCCCATCCATATACCTCCACCAAGGTGGTGAGGATATTTTCTAGGGTGAGGCCGTGAAGCGGATTGTTTTTCTGACCAGTGGTTTCCATTGCCGATTCTACTCTGGCAAAGGTAGGAGAATCAATTCTGCGCGGCACGCGCCCTATCTCCGACGGCGCAATTTTCCCTTTCTGTTGACCATGTTCTGAGCGTTTAGCTCTGCCTGCTCCTTGTTCTTCTTCGTTTGATCGAACTGCTCCTGAGTTTGCATCACATAGGAAACCTGCATGGTATAGAACAGTTGGATGCAGGGCTCTTCCATGTCGGCATTGATCACTTTGTCAAACTGATTGTACGGCATTCTGTCGTAGAAAATGGTCTTATTTTTCTCTGCATTCTGAATGATGAATTGCTGACTGAGCGCGTCGCGCGACGATTTTCCATCAATCAGAATGGTGTTGTTTTTTCCATTCACGGAAATGGAATTTGTGTTGGAACCAGCAAAGGCTTGAACGGTTTGAAAGGTCGTTCCACTATGAAAAGCGGTAAAGGATTTGTAGCGCTCCATCGGATACGTTGTATTCAGTCCGTCGCCCATGGAATACACCTCCAGATGCAGATTGAGCGAGTTGTAGGTGGCTTCTTTCGAATGTATGGCGCTCAAGGCGGCCTTACGAAGTTCTTCGAAATAGGTCTGCGAGCCATCGAGGTTGTATTCCACTTTTACCATGTCATAGATATCCGCAAAGGCCATTTGGGAAATGATCGCGTCGAGCAGGTTATGGTGCTTAAAGAGCACATGGATGTTTTTCTTCATCTCAAATCCTACCGGAATTTCTGTAGATCGCTTGGAGAATTTTTTCTCTTCCAATTGGAAGGCATAGGTTGGAACCATAGACACAGCATCGATGTGAATGTTCTCTTCGGAAATGCCCAGCAAAGCCAGTCCATATTTTACCATTGTAATCCGCTGATTCATGAGTGAGTCGACCTCCCACACATCCCGTCCGGATTGAGCGGCAGCGAAAATAGCGGTGTATGATGTGGCGCGCACGTTCATCATTATTTCGCTCTTTAAGTTGACAGTGCTTCCCGAAGGGGCATTCACATTCACTGTGGCTCTTTCGTTGTTGATAGAATTGGGATTGTTGTAGAGGTAATTGCCCGCAGCCTGTGCAGCAGCGTGATTAACAGCGCCTGCAGATGCGAGCAAGAGAATAATGGCAAGTGTCTTTTTCATTTGATTTGGTTTTGAGAGGTGTTACAGCCAATGACCAGTTGGGTTCATACCAATTGATTTTTATCCGTCAGAAATGAACGCATGAATTGACGGTCTGAGTCCTCCAATCACTTGGCTTGTCCGCGTCATTTCGTATCTTCGGATGCTGAATAAAGGAAATTCAAACGAATCGAACTATGCGCCATTTTATAATTCTCTTTTTCTTGTTTGGTGGATTGACCACTTTCGCTCAAGTGGATGTCTCCCTCAAATTCACCTACAACAATCAGGCGGTGTGCAACTACCAGATCACCCTGAAGGTGGGGGGAGGTGCAATTGGTCAAGGAACCACCAACGACATTGGGGAGGTCACATTTCCCGGGATTATTCTCAACGTGAAATCGGTAGACGTGAGTGGATATAAGAAGACCAATAATGGGGAGAAGAAATTCGATATGAACGGGTACATCACCCTCAACGAGGAGTATTTCGCCCACATTGAAATGGAGACAATTGTGAAGGAAGCTGCCAGTGGTTCTGGTTTACCCGAGAGCATGCTTGCCGGAGCTTGGGGGTTGACCGAATTGGACTGTGGCGTTTCTGCAAAAAATCCGGGCTCCGGCGAGCGAGTAACGGATTCTCAGACATCTGGGGGAGAGGCGGAAGCCGTTGCTCTTCCAACGAAAGAGGAAAGCTTAGCGTTGCAGGAGCAGGGAATGCGCAATGAAATCGCATCGCTCGAGCGCCGTATTTCAACTTCAGAATCTGAAATAGATGAATTGAAAGCAGCCGGGGGAAACCCAAATGACATTCAGATTCAGGAATATGAACTCGAGGAATTGAAATTGAAGCGGGAGCGTAAAAGGGTGGGACTGGAGCGCAATTTGAAAATGCAACAAGGTGCCCTTTCAGAAGAGGATCGAAAGTCGTTTAGTCAGCGTGAGGACTCGTTTGCAGCGCGCGAGGATGATATCAAAGCCAGCCGCAAGGAGCTGGAAAAGACGATGAAAGATGAAAAGAAGGAAAGTAAGGAGGCTGGTGGCGAACCGGGAGGGAAGATGGATAGCACCAAATTGAAGATGGAGATTGGATCAGTCAAAACCCAGATCAAACTGAAAGAGTCGAATCTTGAAAGGGCAAAAGAAAAGGGAAAGTCAACTGAGGAAGAGATTGCAGAAAAGGAGAAGGATCTCGAAGAACTTCGTTCACGTTTGGCAGATCTGGAGCTCCAGTTGAACTGGATGAATTGAAGTTGGGCGAGAAGTGAATTCAGGCATGATACAACCCTTGTACCTTAGCCGGTGTCTTCTTCGTAGAAGAAGCCCTAACGAATTATGAGAATTTTTATCTGTCTACTGATCGTAATTGTTCCCTTCTGGGGTGCGGCGCAAAACAGCGACTGCACTACGGCTTTATCGGTGTGCAATGACGTGTATGAGGTAGTAAACGCTCCAGCGGGAACGGGAAATGTATTTGAACTGGCTCCCGGGTCGTGTCAGACCTCCGGCGAATTCAACAGTGCATGGTATGTGTTCACTGCGCAGGATTCCGGACCATTTAGCTTTACACTTATTCCTAATAGTCTGAATGACGATTACGACTGGTCGCTCTTTAACATTACTGACAACGGATGTAATGGAATCAACTCTGGGCTATCGACTGAAGTGAGTTGCAATTCGTATGGGGAAGTAGCAGGCATTCAAGGTGCCACTGGAATTTCGTCGGCTAGCGGGGGCACGGGAAACAGCAATGGACCTGGCAATTTACTAGGCCCAATCTTCAATGCCGACTTACCAATGATCGCAGGAGAGGTGTATGCCCTCGTGGTGATGAATTTCAGCGCAACGCTCAACGGATATACGCTCGATTTCTCCGAGAGCAATGCAAGTATTTTTGACAACCAGCCGCCAGTAATTGTGTCTCTTACTTCAAACTGCAATCAATCGCAGTTTAGCGTGACCCTCAGCGAAGGGTGTCTGACGGGCAATATGACGGCGGCAAACATGACCCTTACTCATGATGGAACGGTCTATCCCATCGCCACCATGACTGGAGTTTCCGGCTTGATGACGGATCAGTTTGGGATGAATGTGAATGGAATGGGTAGTTTGTCTGGACCTGTGACCTTGACCTTCAACAATGCCCTCACCGATGTGTGCGGAAATCCTATTGAACTCGAATATGTGTTTGATCTGCCGGGTGCCATCACGGTCGAGATCACTACAATTCCCTCCTGTGCAGGGGAGGATGGCGGACTTGAAGTCATCGCTGCGGGATTGGGCGGGGAATGTTACACGTTTTCTGTAAATGGAAATGGGGTGGCTTCATCCGGCTGCGATATGATGGAGTTGGATGGCCTGACTCCAGGCAATTATTCGATCACCGTCAACGGAGTAACCACTCCATGTCCGGTTACATTTACCGCAAGCATTGAAGATATTCCCGTTACTGTCGATGCCGGTGAGGATATGGTGCTTTGCGATCTCAGCTCTCCTCTCGGTGCCTCGTTTGCCGGCGGAGCCTTTGAATGGTTGGCAATTAGCAACGTGACATTCTCGGATACAGACAATCCAGCGTCCATAGTCAGTACACTGATTCCCGGAGAGTATACTATGCAGGCATCAGTTACTTCAGGCACGTGTCAGGTTATGGACGGAGTGCTCGTTACGTTCAATTTCCCTCCAGAGCTCACTCTGAACGTGACACATGAAAGCTGTTTCGCGGCGTGTGATGGTTCGATTGAATTGTCCAATGCGCAGGGAAGTATTTCAGCTTCCGTTGGCGGCGCTTTTATTTCAGGAGAACAAATTGAGTTTTCGAATTTGTGCGATAGCACTTACGCCCTTGTGGTGGTGTTTAGTCCTGAATGCACCGCGGATTATGAGGTTGAAGTAGAATCACCCTTGCAGGTTGTTGCCGAATTTGAGGCCGATCCATGGGTAACTACCGTGAATCAGACGGATATTTTACTGACGAATAATAGCCTTAATGCGGACTCAGTGCTTTGGATCACATTCCACGATTTGTCGATCGTGAATACCTCGGATGAATGGGTGCTTTCGCTTCCGGATTTACCGGGAATCTATGCGATTCAACTTATTGCTTTTGGAGCCAACGGATGCATGGATTCGTTTTTGGCAAACGTGATTGTGGAAGATGATTTTCAGGTGTATATACCTTCTGCCATCACCGCAGATTTTGATGGTATCAACGATGTATTTCTTCCTCGGTTTTCGTATGTTCCTGAGCAATATGAGTTGCTCATATTTAATCGTTGGGGCGATGTAATTTTTGAATCCACAGATCCTTTTCAGGCCTGGATGGCCAATTCCAACGACGGCGAGCACTTCGTACGCGATGGCGTTTATTTGTGGCTTCTCACCGTAAAAGGAAAAGAAATTGACGAGCGAATATTGAGCGGTCACCTCACTGTTCTTCGATAACACTCTCTTCTTTTTTCGGGTTGACCACGTCTATGCGAACTTTGGTAAGACCTTTCCGCACAAAGTTGAGTTGACGTGCGGCTGCCATGGAAAGATCAATGCTTCGGGTGGAGGATTTCGGTAGTCGGTCATTGATTCTTACCACCGCAATGCTGTCGTTCGACAGATTCGTGACGCTCACTACTGTTCCGAATGGCAACGTTTTGTGCGCTGCCGTGAGTGAATCCTGACGAAAAATTTCTCCCGAACTTGTTTTTCTGCCTTCGAACTTGTTGGCGTAATAGCTAGCTGTGCCCGCGCTCACTGCATCAATCTGCGCCGAAGCTCCGAAGGGGATCCACGCGAACAAGGCCCAAAAGCCTTTTCTAAAAATCCTTTTGAGAATAGTCATCCTTTTGAAAAATTATCAGTGCTGCGTTTTCATTGCGTTATCTTTCCAGTGTCCTGCGTGAAGCTCCGCATTCTGACGTGAAGATAATCCAACCTAAAATTAAGCCGCACTCTCCATGAATACCAAGACCGCCCTCATTATCGGATCCACGGGCCTCGTCGGAAGGCAGCTCACCCAATTGCTCCTTAAGGGAAATGAATATGGTCTCGTGATCGCTTTTGTGCGACGGAGCTCCGGCATTTCGCATCCGAAATTGGAAGAGCGGATCGTCGATTTTACTCAGCCTGAATCCTGGAAGGAACACCTCAAAGGAGACGTGATCTTTTCGTGCATGGGAACTACGATTAAAGTGGCGGGAAGTCAAGATGCCCAATGGCAAGTCGATTATACCTTTCAATGGAATGCCGCCAGCCTTGCCGCTGCCAATGGAGTAGGACAGTTGGTGTTAGTATCGGCTGCCAGTGCGGATTCGTCCTCCCGACTTTTTTACAATCGAATGAAAGGAGAGCTCGATGAAGCAGTTGCTTCACTCGGATTCAAACAGATCGACATTGTACGCCCTTCCATTTTGAAAGGAGATCGGGGTGAATTCAGATTAGGCGAGAAAATAGGATTAATGGCAATGGAGGTGTTGCGAATTATTCCGGGCCTACGAGCTTATCGCCCGATTCGCGATGCGGTAGTAGCAAGAGCTATGATTCGCTCGGCGCAAGAGCCACATTCAGATCATGTCAAGATTCATACGCTCGAGGAAGTGCACCACCTGAGTAAACGATATGTGGATTAAATACCGTTGGTTGATGATGGGCAGACCTGTCGCAGCCCATCAGCAATGCTCAACTGGCTTTGATGAATGAGTCTGTTTGTAATCAGCACATTTGAAATGGCCTCCTGCGTCGTAGTTCCTTTTGAAATGGATTGAGTAATGTACTGAAGGGAGATTTCGTCTTCCCGGTTGAGTTGTGCAATGAGGTCAGTATAATCATCAGACTCAGGAATTGATTCGTTGATCAACTCAAAGAGATTGGTAAACATGCGCGCAGAATGGTCGTGTGAGCGCCGCACCCATTCATCGATCCATTCCATATTAGCAATGGAGAGGCTGTCGAGGTAATGCCGAATGTCTTTGCTTTGATGTGCGGAATGAAGCAGACTGCGTGCAATGAGCATGTAGTTTTCCAATCTTTTTGCTTCCTGAATATTGAAATCGCCGGTCAGAATGCGCGAAGCATATTGAGAAATTTCTGCATGCAGTAACTTGATTTTATCATACAACTCTTCCGTTTCATGAAAGGGAATCCAATCGGCCTCTTTATGAATAATTGGTTTAGAATCGATACCGAGAACATGCATATTCAACACGGACGTATGGATGCCAAGTCGCCTCAACTCCTTGCGCGTGGCTTCCACCGCGGCGTCGGTAACCGATGGTGCAGTCTGACTGATGAAGACACTCAGCTCCTCTTTTTTATCAGGAAAAATACGCATGACCAATCGGGTAAGTGCGTGGATCAGGGGAATGAATAGGAGCAATCCGGCCAAATTAAACAGGGTGTGAAAGGCGGCCAGTCCGAGCTCCGGATTTTGCTCCAGACCAAAGATTTCATTAATCAGGTAGCAATACGGTTGAAAGAGCACCAGCGCAAGCACAGCGCTTGCCACGTTGAAGAGCACGTGGCAGAGGGCTACACGTTTTTTTATGGGTTCACTTCCCATCGCACCGATAAGGATTGTAACGGTGGTGCCCAGATTGGCGCCTACAGCCACCATGGCTGCCTGATCAAAGGAAATGAATCCGGTGTAAACAGAAGCGAGCGTCATTGCCAATGTGGCTGAACCGCTTTGCGTAATTCCCGAAATTACAATTCCTACAAGCAGAAACATCACCAATGGGTCATCCGGGGTGATCCAATCCTGCCAATACGCGGTCATGGTCTCCGCCGCCGTTTTCATAAAATCAATACCGAGCAACAAAAGTCCAAACCCTACCACCAGTTTAAAGATGTTGCTATACTGTGCCGAGTTTTTGAAGAAAATTAGGCCCATTCCGCCGAGTCCGATGAATGGAAATGCAATACGCTGAATCTCGAATTTGAATCCCACAAGGGCCACCAGCCAAGTGGTGATTGTACTTCCCAGATTCGATCCGATGATCACGCCAATGGCACTTTCCATTGCGATCACTCCTGCCCCCACAAGTGCAAGCGTCATCAGCGTGACGGCCGATGTACTCTGCACAATGGCGGCAGTGCCGGCGCCCGTAGTCACCGATTTGAGCAACCTACCAGTGCTGTTTTTAATCCACCTCCGAAAACTTCGCCCGGAAAGATGCTTCAGCGCTTCTTCCAGCATATACATCCCGTATAGGAATACTCCCACACCGGCGATCAACATCCAGAAATCGATAGCAGCGCGCATGTCAAAAACTTAGGGGAACAAGGTAGTCAACTGCTGGAAAGAATTCGAAGATGAAAGATATCTCTCCACTTTACTTTTTAAAAAATCCTAGTGGCAGAGCGATTTTGTCGTCCATGCTGGAGATCATGGGAACCTATTACACCGACGTGGAAGTTCCATTTAAAAAAAAGGAAGAAGGGCTGAAGCTGATCAGGAAACTGCTACGCCCGCATACATTTTATCCCGCGTTTCCTTGATCGCCTTGTCTGAGATGTAATCATCATAGCTCATGTGCTTATCGATGATTCCAGAAGGTGTGATTTCGATGATGCGGTTCGCCACTGTATGGGTGAACTCGTGGTCATGCGAGCTCAACAGCGCAATATGCGGCCAGTCTTTCATCGCATTGTTGAATGCGGTGATGGATTCAAGATCGAGGTGGTTGGTTGGCTCATCGAGAATGAGGGAATTGGCATTGGCCAGCATCATTCGTGAAATCATGCAGCGCACTTTCTCACCTCCGCTCAATACATCTGATTTCTTGAGCACTTCTTCTCCGCTAAAAAGCATTTTGCCGAGGAACCCTCTGACGTAAGTTTCATCCTTGTTCACCGAATACTGACGAAGCCAATCGATGAGGTTATCATCGCCGTTAAAGTACTTCGCATTGTTGTTGGGGAGATAGGCCTGAGTAATGGTGGTTCCCCATTCTACAGTGCCTGTATCAGGTTTTTCATTTCCAGTAATCACTTCAAAAAACATCGTGATTGCACTATGCTCTCGAGAGAGAATGGCTACCTTATCTCCCTTCACCAATCGGAATGAAATGTCGCTGAAATAGGTTTGACCGTCGGGTGAAACCTTGCTTAGGTTTTGGATGTGCAGAATCTGATCTCCGCATTCGCGTTCTGGACGAAAGATGATGCCGGGATACTTTCGGGTGGACGGCTGAATATTGTCAATTACCAATTTATCCAGCAACTTCTTGCGGCTGGTGGCTTGACGCGATTTAGAAGCGTTGGCGCTGAATCGCTCCACAAACTCTTGCAATTCCTTGCGCTTGTCTTCTGTCTTTTTATTCTGATCGGCACGCTGACGCAGTGCGAGCTGACTCGATTCGTACCAAAAGGTATAGTTTCCGGTGTAGAGCTGAATTTTTCCGAAATCAATGTCCACTACATGCGTACACACCGAATCCAAAAAGTGACGGTCGTGGGAGACGACGATCACCGTGTTTTGAAAATCGGCCAAGAAGTTTTCCAACCAACCAATTGTTTCCACATCGAGGTCGTTGGTAGGCTCATCGAGCAAAAGGATCTCAGGGTTGCCAAATAGTGCGCGGGCGATGAGCACACGCACTTTCACTTTTCCGCTCAGATCGCCCATCAGCGTGTGGTGATCTTCTTCTTTCACACCCAATCCACTGAGTAAATTGGCCGCGTCGCTTTCTGCGTTCCAGCCATCCATTTCAGCAAAAAGCGTTTCGAGTTCGGCTGCCTTTACACCATCGGCGTCGGTGAAGTCTGCCTTGGCATAGATGGTGTCTTTTTGCTGCATCAGATTCCACAGTTTCTGATTGCCCATTAGGACAGTCTGCAGCACCGTGTAGCCATCAAACTCAAAGTGATTCTGCTTTAGCACGCTCATGCGTTCGCCCGGACTGATATGCACAGAGCCAGAGGTAGGATCAATATCGCCCGAAAGAATTTTGAGGAAGGTAGATTTTCCAGCGCCATTAGCTCCAATTACACCATAGCAATTGCCGTGGGTAAATTTGAGTTCAACTTCTTCGAACAGGGTGCGCTTACCGTAGCGCAGGGAGAGATTGGAAACTGATAGCACCGTACTGTTTTTTTTGGGGTGCAAAGGTACAACATAGGTGTACCATCAAAGGGACAAATTGACCGATTTTCAATCCGTTACCATTCTATGTACTGATCTTTTCTATTTGCTCGTGATCCGTGCGGGTTTTTGGGGGTATTCTTGACTGAACAATTCCACCTCCGAAGGGTTTTTTTTTAATGACTCTCAAAATAGTACTTGTTCTGCTCGGAGTAGCTGTGGCAATCACATTGTTTGCATTTCGCGGGCGGTTTCAGCTACCTGCAAAGCCTGTTGCAGACGCGCAAATTTCGTTTTACGACCTGGATATTGGTGGCTTGGAAGGCGGCGAATTGAAGATGAGTGATTTTAAAGGGAAATATGTCCTTTGTGTGAATGTGGCTTCAAAGTGTGGTTTCACCCCGCAGTATGCCGATTTGCAAACACTTGCTGATAAATATGCCGGGAAACTCGTGGTAGTGGGATTTCCTTGTAATCAGTTCCTTTTTCAGGAGTCCGGTTCGGCAGAGGAAATTGCTACGTTCTGCGAGCGAAATTATGGGGTGAAATTTCCTCTTTCTGAGAAGTTGGATGTGAAGGGGAAAGATCAACATCCCATTTACCAATGGCTCACTATGAAATCGCTGAATGGAGTGAGTGATGCCGGAATTTCCTGGAATTTCAACAAAGTGCTAGTGTCTCCCGAAGGAAAATGGTTGGCTCACTTCGCAAGTAAAGTGGAGCCACTTAGTATAGAAATCACCTCTCAACTGAAATAGTAATTCGCGCCACATGGAATGGAAAACCCTTACCGACCAGATACAGCTTGAAGAGATCGACCAGGCGTCGTTTGATCATCCTGTTGTAATTTTCAAGCATAGCACACGCTGTTCGATTAGTTCCACTGCGCTCAATCGAGTGAAAAGCGCGACTAACGGGGCTATGGGTGAATTTACAGAACTCTATTATCTTGATTTGTTGAGTTATCGGGGAATCTCCGATGCCATTGCAGATCGATATGCGATCGAACATCAATCACCACAAGTCATTATGGTTCGGAATGGAAAGGCTGCCTACGAGGCTACTCACTTGTCCATTTATCCGGAAGAGCTGAGGAATGTCGCTGCTCAACAATGACTCAGGTCATAGTAATGCTCGGCTTCGTGTCCTAGCTTTGGTTGAAACAAAAGATCATGCACACTTGGGACATTCATGTGGAGAACATTAAATGCGGCGGATGTGCTGCATCTATTCAAAAGTCATTGCTGTCGCAGCCCGGTGTTCAGGCCGTGCATGTGGAGGAGAAAGACGGCGTTGTGCACATCAACGGTGATGATCAAATGGACCGGGAGCACCTCATTCATCGATTGAACACGCTGGGCTATCCGGAGGTTGGAAATAATACCCTGCTCAAAAAAGGAGTGGGTTTGGTGAATTATGCCACCGGCAGAATGTCGGGAAGTGAAGAGAAGGAGTAAGTGATGCTAGCTCTATCGTGTCGTTTATCACAATGTATGTTTTCTTTGTCCTATGCCCATACCGTATGTCCTGAAGATGATCGCCGAAGGAGAGCATCAGCAGCAGGATTTTAAAATGCGTGTCGATGATTCGAGGAAAATTGCAAGGACTATGGTAGCCTTTGCAAACTCGGACGGTGGACGCTTGCTGATTGGGGTAAAGGACAATGGGGCGGTGGTTGGTGTGCGGCCGGATGAGGAATTGCATATGATTGAAGCTGCATCCGACATGTACTGTCGACCGAGAGTCGCCTTTAGCGTTCAGCTTTGGAAATCAGACAATCGTACTGTCATGGAAGTAATCATCGAGCGATCTTCTGATCGGCCGGTGCAGTCGGAAGTCGAGCCCGGATTATGGCGCGTATTTATTCGGAAAGAAGATCAAAATTTACCAGCACCGGGCGTTCTGCTTGAGGTGTGGAGAAACAAGGATGAAGAGCGTCCGGCACATTATGCCCATACAGATCGGGAAAAGCAAATTTTTGAATTTCTCAGGAATGAGCAGGAAGGCCTCAGCCTTTCTCGATTGATGCGTTTGACGAAAATTCCTCGGCCAGTGCTTACTCGCATTCTGGCCCGGTTTATACGCTGGCGATTAGTCGATATGCACTTTGTGCAGGATCAAGCCAGGTACACGCTTCGCTTGGATTAAATTCTCTGCGAGTCGACGTGGGTTTCGACCGCTTTTTCAACGATTATTGCGGCATGATTCCTCCTTATTTGCGGAAGGTCGAAAACCTTCATGTTTTTTTCTGGTTGGTCAAGGATATTTGTTGGGTCACTGATCTCAAAATTCCGGGATTGATTATGATTTTCCCCACAATTTCAATCGCTTATTGGGTGGCGGTAAGGACGCGTAAACAGCCCTCTGAGTTTGCCCATAATCTCGCCGTGGCGATGTGGATTACGGCTAACTCAATCTGGATGATTGGCGAATTCTACTTCGAGGATGGTAGTCGTTCTCTCACACGAGTCTTCTTCGCTGCAGGGTTACTCTCCTTGCTTGTCTATTATATAGGTTGGGGGATGGGTAAATTCCGGGTGCTGGAAGCGCCAAAATGATCGCGCGATTCGGTCACCTGAGGTTTATCATATTATGCTTTGATAGCTATCATTGAATTGGAAACGTTTCTCAGGAGATCTTTGAGAAGGCGGTTGCAGCGGCCTTTGCACAAAATTGGGTGAAGGCTCCGTGTGTTAAAAAGTGCGATGGATGAGAACTGATGAACGCCAAATTGGAAATGGAACCCATACACTTCAAAAGACCAAACTTCAGAAAAATAGCCGAAGGCGTTCGGATTTTCCTGAAGTGTAGTGAAAAGGTAAGGGTCGCTAACCTCAGGGGAAGCGGCCCTTCGTATTTTTGAAACACTGCGCACTGTTAACTTTATACCTTATACAACCGGACCGAAGTTCTTTCTATGACCAAACTTGCCCATACTGAAAGCCGATTTGAATCCATATTCAATCATGTGAATGAAGGAATTCTGATTGCAAGTGCTTCAGGAAATATCATTGATGTTAATCCCCGATGCCAAATCATGTTTGGATATGAAGAGGGAGAGTTGCCCGGGAAGCAACTGGAAGTTCTGGTTCCTGAACGGATGTCTGAACGCCATGTGGATTACAGAGAGGCGTTTATGAGGCATCCGACCAAACGTCCAATGGGTAAGAATCTCATTCTATTCGGCAGAAAGAAGGACAAGTCTCAATTTCCGATCGAAATCAGTTTGAGTTACTACGAAACAGAGCAAGGGCTTTTCGCTATTGCTTTCATCATTGATATTACCGAGCGCCATCAGCAGCAGGAAAAGATAAAGGGAATTCACGCGGAAATCAGTCAGCTCAATGAGTCGCTGGAGCGAAAGGTTGGTGAGCGAACACTCGTGCTCAAAGAGGCACTTCACGATCTGGAGCACTCACGGGATGAGTTGGAAACAGCTTTGGTGAAGGAAAAGGAACTCAACGAAATGAAGTCCCGATTCATTTCGATGGCTTCGCATGAATTTCGCACACCGCTCAGCACCATTCTATCTTCTGTTTCCCTTATTGCTAAATATGAAAATGAAGGAGATCAGGAAAAGCGGATGAAGCACGTAAGCCGGGTGAAAACTGCGGTGACTGGACTCACCGAAATTCTGAATGATTTTCTTTCTCTGGGAAAATTAGAAGAGGGAAGAATTAATACTCACTCAATGCAATTCGATTGCAGGGAATTTTTGGAAGAATTGATCAGCGAAATGCAAATGCTTGCGAAGGATGGACAGCGCATTAGTCTTCTCTGTCACGGAGAACATCTCATTCAGTTGGATAGGCAACTGCTTCGCAATGTGCTGATCAACCTGATTTCAAACGCAATCAAATTCTCGCCGGAGAATGCATCGATTGAGATCATTGGTGAACATGAGGATTCGGTTCTTTCGTTGAAATTAAGCGACACCGGAATGGGCATTCCAGAGGAAGATCAGAAACATCTTTTTGAACGATTTTTCAGAGGAAAGAATGCTTCCAATATTCAGGGCACAGGCCTAGGGCTGAATATTGTGACCAAATACTTGGAATTACTCAACGGAACAATTCGCTTTGAAAGTGAACTGGAGAAAGGAACCACATTTTATCTACATATTCCTACCTTACCAATTGAATCATGAAACACATTTTACTGATTGAAGACAATTCCGATGTACGGGAGAATACCGCCGAAATTCTTGAACTCGCGGGGTATAAAGTGATCACCGCAACCAATGGCAAGGAAGGAGTGGAGGCTGCTTTGGCCGATGTGCCGGATTTGGTGGTGTGCGACATCATGATGCCTGTGCTCGATGGCTTCGGAGTACTTCATTTGCTCAGTAAGAATGATTCTACTGCGGGCATTCCATTCATTTTCCTTACTGCCAAATCAGAGCGATCTGATATGCGCAAGGGTATGGAAATGGGTGCCGACGACTATATCACTAAGCCTTTTGATGATATTGAATTGCTCAATGCGGTAGAAGGCCGTCTGAAGAAGGCGGAGAAAATGAGAAAGGAGCTAACCCCCACCAGAGAAGGTATCACAGAAATTCTGCAGCATATTCATGGAATAGAAGATATCGCTTCTATTTCCGGCAGACAGCAGATCCGTCAATTGCACAAGAAGGACATCATTTATTCGGAAGGCGATTCTTGCGCCGGCCTTTACTTGCTCACGAAGGGTAAGGCGAAGGTGTTTAAGAGTCATGAACTCGGCAAGGATCTCATCTTACGGATGCTCCAGCCTCACGATTTCTTTGGTTACCTCGCATTGTTGGAAGACTCTGTACACAGCGAAACGGCAGAAGCTCTCGAGGACGGTGAAGTAGTTATTTTTCCGAAGGAAGATTTTTTCACGCTCCTTGAACACAGTCCTGTAGTGATGCAACAGATGATTCGATTGCTGAGCGGAAATATTGCTGATGAGCATGAGCGTTTGTTGATGCTCGCATATAGCAGCGTGCGCAAACGAACCGCAGAAGCCTTGCTTCGTTTACGCCAGCGATATCATGATGGATCTGATAAGGCGTTTTCAATGGCCATTGCCCGCGAAGATTTGGCAAATATGGTTGGTACGGCCACCGAATCGCTGATCCGCACCTTGAGCGATTTTCGGGAAGAAGGATTGGTTTCTGTGCAAGGATCTTCAATCACCTTGCTGGATGTATTGAAGTTGGAGAGAATGAAAAACTGATCAACGCGGCTTGCTGCAGCAGTCGATCGTTTGCTCTGTTACTTCCACCTTTGGACTTACAAAGGGAATTCCGAGATTCGCGCCGCGCAAGATGAAAAGGAAGGCGGTGATCGCAAGGGTAACCTGAACCATGCGGTACGCCTTGAAGTGCAGTTTTTCCCGAATTACTTTTCCTAGACTAGTGACTGCAAGAAGCGTGGGTGAAGTGCCTATTCCAAAAAGCATCATAAATAGTGCTCCATCTAATGCACTGCCGAGAGCGAGCGAAGAGGCCAATGCGATATACACCAGTCCGCAGGGCAATAGTCCATTCAATAACCCAAGCATAAAGAGAGAAAAGTCTCCTTTCTTTTGAAGCCATGAGCCGAGTTGTTTCTTAAGCCAACCAACCATTTTGAGTGGTCCTTTCATGCGGTTCAATCCTGCTGGCCATGCAATGAAAAATAGCATAGTGAGTCCTGCGGCCATTGCGAGCCATTGCTGCAGGCCTGCTGTAGCCAGTCGCTGGCCTACAATTCCCACCGTGAGTCCGAGAATGCCATAGGTGAGAATCCGACCTAATTGATTCAACAGTCGTCCGCGCATCCACACTCTGGGCGAAGTTGAATTGAGTGGTAGTGCGAGCATCAGCGGTCCGCACATTCCTATGCAGTGCAGACTACCTGCAAGTCCAAGGATTAATGCGGCGATGATCCACTCCATCAGGGTATAACGATGCTTTTTTCGAAGTAATAGTCTTGGTCATTCATCTTCCAGAGCACCTGCAAAAGGTAGTATCCTGTTTGCAAATTTTTCACTGAGAGCAACTGAACTCCTGCCGTATCGGGTTCAAAAGGAAACTGCTGATCCAATTCTGAATCTGACGGACGATAGAGTTTTATTTCACCACGCAGGTTTTGGCCCTTACATTCCACAGGCATCACTACCTCAATGCCTTCCTGCTGCACTTCGAACACTACCGGACCAGATAGCTCACATGCCCGTTTGATGGCATCGATGCGTCCTTGGTACACGAGTTCCTGAGCATAGTAGTCGGGTGTGACCAATTCTACTTTTTCGCTCCGAGCTTTGAACACCAGCGTAAGTATCATAGATACAAAACCAACATACAGGATCACTATTCTCCAACTCCAGCTCATAGTGGATTAATTTTTTGATTAGTCATTTTCATGTTCCTCTTTCTTCTCCTTATCCTCTTTCTCTTCGTGCTTTTTTTCGTGTCCGGAATGTTTGCTGGATGGAGCAAGAAAGGTCGTTTTTTCCTTCGAGATCATTTCACCATTCACGTAAAGTTGCACTTCCACTTTGTTCTTCTGATGATCTACTGATCCTTCCGGAAGAATGAGAAAAAACTCCCCATCAAGCAGGCTGTCGCCTTTCACCATCAGCCCATGTATACCGATGGTTCGCACCTCCGCACCATCGATCGGAACACGCAGTTCCACATCCAGATCGGTGTTTGTTTTATTGATGATTTTGATATTGTACAAATTGTTGATGCGGCCATCCGCTTCCCGATTGAACAATACCCCACGCGTGCGCATGATTGTGGCATCCACATCGCTGCGGGTCACCAAGAGAAAGCTCTCCAAACCAACTAGCGCCACCAAGATTCCAGAATAGGCCAGCATACGTGATGTCACGCGAAGCTTTTTACCCGTTTGAATGGTGTATTCAGACGCGTAACGAACCAGTCCTTTCGGACGTTCCACTTTTTCCATGATATGGTCACATGCATCAATGCACGCAGTGCAGTTGGTGCATTCGAGTTGAGTACCGTGACGGATATCAATGCCCGTTGGACACACCCTCACGCACTCATGGCAGTCGATGCAATCACCAGCACCCGTATTCGCTTCTTTGCTATACTTCTTGCGTGGTTCGCCGCGCTTGTGATCATAGGCCACCACAATCGAATGATTATCAAGAAGCACTCCCTGCATTCTTCCGTATGGACAAACAACCAAGCAGGCCTGCTCCCTGAACCATGCGAAGATGAAGTAAAACACTCCACTGAAAATGAGAATCGAAATGAATCCTCCAATGTGCTGCGATAGCGGCTCGGTGACGATCTTGTACAATTCATCTACACCAATGATGTAGGAGAGAAACACATTCGCGATGAGGAAGGAGAGTAAGTAGAAGATGGCGATTTTAAACCCCTTTTTTCGAATCTTCTCCCCATTCCAAGGCATCTTCTTCAATGCTTTTTGTTGCGCTGAATCGCCTTCGATTGCGTATTCGATTTTGCGGAATACCATTTCCATGAAAATGGTCTGGGGACAAACCCATCCGCAAAATACCCGACCGAATACTACAGTAAAAAGGGCAATGAATATGATGAAGATCAACATGCCCAATACAAACAGGAAGAAGTCTTGAGGCCAGAAGCGCACTCCGAACAGAATGAATTTGCGCTGGATCACATTAAATAGAAACAATGGATTGCCATCGATCTTCAGTAATGGAATTGTAAAGAGTACAAGGATAAACGCAATGCTCAGCATGGTGCGCCACTTGTAGAGTTTTCCCGAAGGGCGCTTGGGGAAAAAGAACACGCGTTTTCCCTCTTTGTCAATGTGACTTACCGAATCACGAAATGATTCATCTTCATAATACGCCTCAATTCCTGTACTCATGGTTCACTTTACTCTGTCTTACATAAATGCGCAGATAGATTTTAATTAGATGTTCGCTGCCACTTTCAAAGTATCAGTCAGAATGGCGTCAGCAGGCACCACAAATGGCAGCATGGTGCTGTCTGTCGGAGCGTTGTACAATTGACCTTCGGGGGCTTTTCCATTAGGTGGATTCGTTTCCTGAAGTGTCAAGATGAAACTGCAAACTGCAGCCATCTGCGAGGGCGACAAGTCTGTTTTCCATGACTTCATACCTGTCCCAGCAACACCGTATTTTACCACTTTAAACAAGTCTTGGATCCCGCCCCCATGCTTCCAAAAGGTATCAGTCATATTCGGGCCTACTAATCCTTCTCCGGCCGCGCCATGACAGGCCACACATAAATTCACGAATATCTCTTCTCCTTTTACAATCTCGTCCGCATCGCTAAGCAGAACCACATTGGTCTCGTTTACCTGATTGCCCATTTTCGCCAGATAAGCGGTCACGTCGGCTTCGCCTTGCCGCACTTGGGCGTTGTATTCATCGGTACTTGATGGTCCTACCTCAGTTACGTGGAAGTAGACGAGGTAGAATACAGCCCACACTATGGTCAAATAGAATCCATATTTCCACCAAGGTGGAAGCGCATTATCCAATTCGCGAATGCCATCGTAGTCGTGGTCGGTTAGAATGGCCGCTTCTTTTTCTACAGCGACAGACTGATTGAATTTTTCCCAAAAAGAGGGCTTCGTGCGAACGGTTTCCATATAGGGCGCATCCTCGTAGGGCTTTTCTGTCATCGTGCGAATGAGTCGCACGTAATAGAGAACCACCGCTAGTTCAACCAGAATCAAAAAGAACAATGCATTGAGGGCATTTGATCCAAAAGCATGTTTGAGAAATCCCGCAGGCTCTGATGCAGCTATAGTTGTTTCTGGAATGGCAGAAAGTCCTAAGGCGATTGTAACGGCCAAAAATTTACTTCCGTTACCCGATCCGAATCCTTGGGCCACAGAAGCAAATACCCGCTGAAGTTGCAGAATATAGATCAGAAGGATAAGTGCCACGATGCACAACCCATAAAAGATGGGGTCGCTGTACACCGAGTGAATTACTTCCTCTGCAGGCGCGGGCACGGCAGCAGGAGCCTGGGCAAAGAGGTATCCGGTGCTGCTGAGGAGCATAGCCATCAGTGCTCTGCTCAATCCGTAAGCATGAATGAATGGTCGCATAAATCGCTTGTTATTTTCTTAGTTCAGAGGAATGTTCTTTTGCTCGTTGATGTGTTCCTTGCTCTCGCGGAAAGTGCTCCAAAGCACATAGCTAAACACAGCCACGAAAAGGAGCATCGAGATCATCGGGAATACTTCTACCCCCGATATTGAAGTGAGATAATTGATGAATTTCATGGTTGTATTATTTGCTGGTTGCGGCGGCTTGTGCTGGCTGACTGGTAATGTCTTTACCAAGTCGTTGTAGATAGGCAATCATGGCAATGATCTCGTGATCCTCTCGCAGGCCTTCTTCACCCGTGAGCAGTTTGTCCTCATCCAACTTAAGGGTTTCATAAATCAGTAACGCCTGTGCCTTGAGTTCGGCTTCTCCGTTGACCACATATTCATTAGAGTATGGCACACCTAGAGTGACCATCGCTTTCAACTTTGGGACAGTACTCGCATAATCAATTTTGTCTTCGAAGAGCCAAGGATATGAAGGCATAATGGAGCCCGGCGACATCGACGTGGGATCGGCCATGTGGTTGTAATGCCAACTGTCCATGCGTCGCAACTTATCAGAGCCTTCGCGGGCCAAATCCGGACCCGTTCGTTTTGAACCCCACTGGAAGGGGTGATCATACACGAATTCGCCGGCCTTTGAATACTCCCCATAACGCTCGGTCTCCGAACGGAACGGACGAACCATCTGGCTATGACAGGTATAGCATCCCTCACGGACATAGATATCCCGACCTTGTAATTCAAGTGCGGTATAGGGTTTCACCGCTTCAAGGGTAGGGATGTTTGACTTGACCATAAACGTGGGGATCATTTCAATCAAACCGCCCAGCGCCACTACCACCAAGGCAAGTACAAGCATCTGTATAGGTTTTCTTTCAATGATGCGGTGCCAGTGTTCTTTTCCTTCTATCGCCACTTTGCGGGTAAGCGCAGGTGCTTCTGCCGCTTCGTTCGCCAAGAAGTTTCCGGTCTTCGCAGTTTTCACGAGATTCCAGATCATCATGAACATACCCACAAGGAAGAGCAATCCACCAACGGAACGAATCGCATAGAACGGTTTCATGGCGGTCACTGTCTCCAGAATCTGGTACTGAAGCTGTCCTTCTGGAGTGAATTGCTTCCACATAGAACTCTGCATCCATCCGGCCCAATACATCGGAACAGCGTATAACAGTATACCCAAGGTGCCAATCCAGAAGTGCCAGTTGGCGGCCTTGCGACTGTATATCTCTGTGCGCCACATTCTCGGAATCAACCAATACAATACACCAAACGTGAGGAAGCCATTCCAACCCAATGCACCCACGTGCACATGTGCAATAGTCCAATCTGTAAAGTGAGAAATGGCGTTGACATTCTTGAGCGAAAGCATCGGTCCTTCGAAGGTGGCCATGCCGTAAGCAGTAACCGCGACCACCATAAATTTCAACACCACGTCTTCCCGCACCCGATCCCATGCTCCCCGAAGAGTGAGTAGACCGTTGATCATCCCACCCCATGAAGGAGCAATCAACATAATGGAAAAAACAACACCCAGCGATTGCGCCCAATCTGGAAGCGCAGTGTAAAGCAAGTGGTGAGGACCGGCCCAGATATACAGGAAGATCAAAGCCCAGAAGTGAATAATAGAAAGGCGATAGGAATAGACAGGGCGATTGGCCGCTTTCGGAATGAAATAGTACATCATTCCGAGGTAAGGCGTGGTGAGGAAGAACGCCACCGCGTTGTGTCCATACCACCACTGCACCAGTGCATCCTGCACACCAGCATACCATGAATAGCTCTTAAATAAGCTCACAGGAATTTCAATGCTGTTTACAATGTGGAGCATGGCTACCGTAACCCAAGTAGCGATATAAAACCAAATAGCCACATAGAGATGGCGCTCGCGACGCTTGATGATCGTCATGAACATATTCAATCCGAACACAACCCAGATCAATGTGATCAGAATGTCGATCGGCCACTCCAGCTCTGCGTATTCTTTACCAGTGGTATACCCGAATGCGAGCGTAAGGGCGGCAGCTACGATGATCAACTGCCATCCCCAGAAGTGTATCGCGGAGAGTTTGTCGCTCCACATACGCGCCTTGAGCAAGCGCTGCAGCGAATAATACACTCCCATAAAAATACCATTGCCCACAAAGGCGAAAATCACCGCATTGGTGTGTATCGGACGCAACCGTCCGAAGGTGGTGTAAGGAAGATTGAAGTTGAGGATAGGATAGACAAGTTGAAGCGCTATAATCAATCCTACCAACATCCCTACAGCCCCCCAAAGGGCAGTGGCAACAGCGAACTGCTTCACGATCTTATTATCGTATTCGAAGCGCTCAATTTGTATACTCATAAACGAATAGGTTTTGGCTGGGGTTTATTTCGATTTTGGAGCAGTTGGCTCTGTTTTTTCTTCAATGGAATCATCCATCAGCATTCGAATGGAAGGAGTGTAATCATCATCAAATTGCCCATTGCGGGCCGAGATGATAAAGACGACCAGAAACCCTAAAGCGATTGGAATGCTGCACCCGATCAGAATATAGAAAGCACTCATTAGTGAGGTTTGAGGTTTGGCCCCAAAAGTATCTTTGGCCATGTGCCGCGGATACTGAGACGAATCAAAAGGAACACTGACTTATATCAGCGAAGTCCTGCACTCCTTGAGAGCCAAACACTCATGCCTGTGGTAAACAGGACTATTGTGAGGGAGGAAGCGGGCATTAGAATGGCCGCCACGACAGGCTTCAGTGTACCCTGAACCGCAAAGCCAAGTCCGATTATATTGTACATAAGCGAAATGCCAAAACTGAAAAAAATGATTTGTCGCGACATCCGAGCAAATCGAAGCAACTGATCCATTTTTCCAAAGGATGCACCTTCCAATACTGCGTCGCATGCCGGTGAGAAATTATTCACGTCGTCGGACACTGCAATGCCTACATCCGCTGTGCGAAGCGCGCCTGCATCATTTAATCCGTCACCCACCATGGCCACTGCGCCTTCAGCCGTTTGCATACGACCGATGTAATTCATCTTGTCTTCAGGCGATTGGTTGAAGTGAAGGTATTCTGGGGTAAAGAAGGCAACCAGTTGTTTGCGCTCCGCATCATGATCGCCGCTAATTAGGGATAATCGGAATCGTTTTTTTAGTTGTGCCAGCGTACGGGGTAAATCTTCTCGATACAATTGACTAAAGGTGAAATAGCCCGCGAGTTTGCCGTCGCTTTGAATATACACCTGACTTTCTTCGGCATCGTTCACCACTTTTCCGGCGGCGAATGTGGCTGAGCCTATGAGCAAGTGATGACCATCTACAAAAGCCTCAATTCCCTTACCTGGGTATTCCACAAACTCATCCACCGAAAGGATATCTGCAAAGGCCAATTCGCGCGTGATAGCGCGGCTTCTCGGGTGGTTCGACTGACTTGTCGCAGAGCGAATTAAACTAAATAGATACTCTTCCGGAACTCCTCCCTCGAAGCGAATTTTCGCTCTGTCACTGGCGGTAATGGTTCCCGTTTTATCAAATACAATGTGTTTGATTTTCGCGAGACTTTCTATCACGCGTTCATTTTTCAGATAGAACCCGTTTTTAGAAAAAATACGAAGCACCGCGCCATTAGTGAAAGTGGTCGAGAGCAGCAAAGCGCATGGACAGGCCACTATCAGCACAGTCGTAAGCGCGTTGATGCCACGTGCGGAATCGGTGGGCAGCCAAAACAAAAATGCGCCGATAGAAAGTGAGATGAGAAAGATGCTGAAGTTGCGCGCAAGACGATGCACGAACGTTTGATTCTCGTCGCGCTTTTCACCTTTAAATGCATCTTTATTCCACAAGCTCGTGAGATAGCTCTGCTCTACTGGCTTCATCACTTCCAACTCAATGGAAGAACCTTTCTGTCGTCCGCCGGCATAAACCATCGCACCAGTCTCCACCCGGACCGGCGTAGACTCGCCAGTCACAAAACTGTAGTCGATCCGGGCTGGTCCATGCACCAGTCGTGCATCCGCCGGGACCAGCTCCTGCGAGCGGATAATTATGCGATCGCCTACACGCAATCCTGACAGTGGGATGCTCTCTTCCCGAGATCCTTTTTTTACCGTCACAGCTATGGGAAAATAACTTCGGAAGTTGCGGTCGAAGTGAATGTGATAATGCGTTTTATCTTGAAAATAGCGACCGATGAGCATGAAGAAAATGATCCCCGACATGGAGTCGAAATATCCTGCGCCGGTGTTGCTGAGAATCTCATACGCACTGCGCCCGAATGTGATCAGAATGCTCAAAGCAAGTGGAATGTCAATATTGAGAAAGCGAGCCTTTAGTCCTTTCCACGCAGAGACGAAAAACTCGCCACCGCCATAGAGAAAGGCTGGAAGTGCAAGCCCTAGATTGAGGTAGTTGAACAACTTGGCCATGTCAGCTTCCGGACTGCTTCCGAGGTGGAAATATTCCGGAAAACTGAGCATCATAATATTCGCGAAGCAAAATCCCGAGACAACTATCCGATAAACACGCTTCCGTTGCGGGTTGTGTATTTTGTGGGCTTGGAGATCTTCCAGATTGAGTCGCGGTTCATAGCCCAAGGAGGTGAGTAACTCCACCACTTTGCGTAGGGAAGTACTTTCTTTTTGGAACTCTATTTGAATTTGTTTGCGAAGAAAATCGGTGCGAGAATTCGAAATGCCGGAATCGAGGCGGTATAAATGTTCGAGAAGCCAAACACATGAACTGCAGTGGATTTGAGGAAGACTCAAGGTTACGTGTGCTACTTTTTCATCTTCGAAACGCAGTAATTGTTTTAGTGTTCCTTGGTCATCGAGGTATGCGAAGCGCCCTTGAAAAGTGGGTGTTTTGGGAGATACTCCCGGACGTTCCTCAAAATTGTAGTAGGTGCAGAGGTTGTTGTCAGCCAGTAGTTCATAAACCGTTCTGCATCCGTTGCAGCAAAATGACTTGTCGTCAAACCGCACTGGCTGAGCGCCGCAACTTTCACCGCAATGATAACACTGAGTAGGCGATTTGATTTCCGCTTTCATGCGACGCGCAATGAATCACTTTCCGGAATGACCTGATTTTTTGACTTCGCAGGTTGATACACCAAATAATTTGTAGAGTGGACACCACCGAAAGGCTGCAGTGAGAATCAATACGATTCCTACGGCCCAAAACCACATATCGAAATAGAGCCCGCTGGCTACCAAAAGCAATCCGAGAATAATCCGAACCGCACGATCTGTTTTTCCTACGTTAAGTTTCATGACTTATTCCTGTTCGTGGTAATCAATGGGTTCGTTGTCCGAGTTGAGATGTCCGCTCGATAATTCTATTCCCTGCTCGTTTTGATACCCGAGCGTCCAGCTATCTGTGGCCGTTGTTTCAAGCCACAATTTTCCCGAACGACGGAATACCTGCACGTGAAGTCCGAAGAGTGATTTAAATTCATTCTCCAATTGTGCCACAGTCATATCTGCAATCACGTCCACCGTCTGTGTGCTCTTGACGCTGGCCACATCTTTCAGTTTTTCCTGTGGTGACCGCATAAATTTCTTCTCTGTGCCTTTGCCTATGTTGTGCGGGCGGGTGAAGAACTCGATCTTCAGAAACGGAAAAACGCCAGAGAACTCCTGCTGAATTTCACCTAGGCTCTTCTGATCTTCAAGTTGGATTTTCATTGTTGGAAATTGAAGGGTCATAATCATTTCAATGTGCTTTACTTTCAGGCACCACGAAAAGCGGAATGCGGGTGCTGAAGGCTAATTTTTTGGTGGTACGTTCGTTGAACATGCGCCAGAAAATACTGTGCTCCCTGGAAATAATAGTCAGCGCGCTGACCTTGTATCGGCGAGCCCAGTCCTCAATCACTTCAACCGTTTGATTGGTTACAGAATTCAAAAAGTGAACCTTCGGGGCCGTTTCACCGAACACTTTAAATACGGGCTTGAGCATCTTATCATCTTTGCCGATGTATGGATTATCCATCACGTTCACAAAGTGCATTTCAGCCTCAAAGGCATTCCGAATGTCTCGGATGACACGCAATCCGGTTCCGGTAGGTATTTGTTTTTGGTCAAATGCAAGTGCGATGCGCTTCAGTGGCTTGTAGGTCGTTTTGGCCGGGATAATCAGCACTGGACAACTTACTTTTCCAGCAACGGTGGTGGAGGTGCTTCCGAATACCACTTCGCTGAATTTGTCCATGTGACCTATGCCCATTACCACTAGCGAGACTTGCCCATCATTGACCATATTTTGAATCAACTCACCCGCAAATCCAATCTTTACCTGCTTCTCTAATTTAAGTTCAGGTCCGAATTTCGCCTTGAGTTTTTCATTCAATGTTTGCATCTGCTCGCGATCTGTTTTTTCTAAAGCCTCCAGAGTATAACCCATGTCGAAGAAACTATCGCTCACCACCGGGATATATGTGGCATGCAATAGGATCAACTTGGAATTGGTGTCCAGCGCGAGTTTGCACGCATAGTGCACGGCATTGAGTGAGGACGGAGAAAAGTCGGTGGTGGCTAAAATGGATTTCATAAAATAAATTTAAGTAATGACCTTATTGATTCGTTGGCACTTCAAAACCGTTTAAGCAGCGAAAATCAACCTTCAATGCTGCGCGGAATATGAGTGCGGTCAAACAAGGTACTGACTTATGTCATAGATCAACCTCGATATTCAGTTTTTTAAATGTTGTTGGGAGAAATGAATGGTCCCCACTCTAGATATACTAACCTGTGGCGCATTTATTTGTACTGTGAACCAATGTGTTGTGAATAAGTTGGGGTAGCGCTTTACATCTGCTAATAAATATCACCCATATTTGAAGTCTTGAACCGATTTATGATGAAACCTTCCACCGGTAACGATCTAGCGATCTCTCCATCTCTTTCAGAAACTGAGCCTTCCATGGAAGAGTTGAAGTCGAAAGTGAATGAATTGATGTCGGAAAAGGCGCTGCTCGAAGAGCAACTTCGCATGCGGGAAGAAGTGATGCAAAACCTCTTTTCTTTCATCGCGGATAAGAAGCGGGACTAAGGGATTGCGCGATTCTCCTGATCGATTTTGCTCGGTCCATTGGATTGCCTTCCAATACTTCGTCTTATTTAAGTGTGTGTGTAAACCCTTCTTATATGTTAGATTAGAACACCAAAAACTAATCTCGCATGAGAAAACTTGTCCTTTCACTAGCTTTTCTATCTCTGACCATTATTGCTTGGTCTCAACAAAATCCGGAGTTTTTTATCGACCCACTTGAAGTCCGCTTTCTGCAAAAAACAGAAACCTATGACAAGTCCCAGCAAGCCACTCTCCGAGCTCAGCCTTTCTGGCAGTCGTTTGTAGAAAGTCACGGCACTTGGTTTGCCCATTTTAATGAAGCGAGTAATTTACCACATCGTGCGTACGGTGAACCCATTGCGGTAGGTGGTTCAACTCCTCAAGAAAGAGCACAATCGTTCCTCTCTGAGCAACTGGCCGATTTCAATTTGCCTTTGAACGAACTCGTTCAACTCCCCGCTGCTTCAGGAGGAAAATATACGTGGGTAAACTATGAGCAAATACATCAGGGCCTTAAAGTGCTCGGAGCACGTGCGGCCGTTAAACTGTACGGCCCATCGGTAGTGCTTTTCGCGTGCGATGTATATCCCATTGCAAACCTGAGCATTCAGCCTACACTTAGCACATTGGCCGCGGAGAATGCCGCTACTCAGCAATTGTCGAACATCGAATTTATCGATAACCCCGGGGAGTTGGCTATTCTACCTGTCCCTTCTGCACAGGGCTTTGAATCGCATCTGGTGTACGCCATCACTGTGCACACCCGCGATGCAGTCAATGTGCCGGCAAAATATTACACCCTAGTGGACGCCCACACCGGCTCCATTATCTACCGCGAAAACACCGTGCGCCATATTGATGGAAAACCATGTCCTAAACATCCTGTGTCTAATCCACCAGTGATGAATGTGACTACCTCGGTGACTGCGGATGTGCATACGCTCAGCCCATACGTTGCCGCGGTGAATGAAGGCTTGCCGAATATTTATATCACAGTGGCAGGAACAAACTACCAGGCAAATCAAAGCGGTATAGTGGATATTCCTGTGGATCCCGGTACATCCGCTCAGGTGCGTTTGATGGGTCCATGGTCTCGTGTATATACCAATGGTACCACTCCTCAGCAAACCGTCACACTTCAAAATGGTGGAGTGATCTCCATGAATTCCGTGGCGAATATCCGTGAGCGCTCGGCCTATTATAGTGTGCAGCGAATCCATGATCACATGAAGGCATCAATGCCCACGTTCACGGGCATGGATACGCAACTCGCAACCAACGTGGATGAAGAGGGCACTTGCAATGCCTTTTACGATGGCGCTTCGATTAATTTTTTCAACATTGGGGGTGGATGCAATCCAACGTCGCTCATTTCAGATGTGGTTTATCATGAGTACGGACATGGCATCAACGACCTGTTTTACCAATCACAATCGGGTTCATTTCAGAATGGAGCGATGGGCGAGGGATACGCGGATTTCTGGGCTATTTCGCTCACGGATAATCCTGTATTAGCCTCCGGTTTTTACACCGATAATGAAAATGGAATTCGTGTGTACAACGAGGAACCAAAAGTTTATCCAACTGACCTTGTAGGTCAAGTACACGCCGATGGCGAAATCATCATGGGGGCTTGGTACGACACCCACCTGCTGATGGGCGCCAACTGGACAAATACCATAGAACTTTTCGTCGATGCTTACGCTGGCCTGCAAGCCATGACGTTCAATGGAAATGAAGGCGAAGCATACACCGATGTGCTCATCGATGTGCTTCAGTCTGACGACGACGATGGCAATATCTCAAATGGCACGCCCAACGGAAATGCCATTGTGGAAGGATTTGACATACATGGCATCTCACTCTTGAGCAATGCAACACTCACGCACACCGGACAACAGTTTGTCGCAGGTCTTGAGGAACTGCCGATCAACGCAAATCTCGTTCTTGAGTTTCCATTTACCAACTACCTTCAGCAGGTAGAGTGCAACTACCGCATCAACAACGGGGCATGGGAAATTGCTCCAATGGCGAGCAATGGTGGAAACAGCTTTGCGGTGAATATCGAAGGACAAGAGCCCGCAACCGTTTTGTCCTATTACTTAAACACGCGCGACATAAACAATGGAATCAGTAATGTGCTGCCGATTGGCGCTCACCTCGTGCCGTTTCCTTCACTTCCGTTCATCGTGCTCGTAGGTGTACAGGTTGTTGGTACGCACGACTGCGATGACAATGAGAATTGGGGTGCTTGGCAGACTGGGATTGCCGGCGACAATGCCTCTACTGGACAATGGGAGAATAATGTACCTATCGGTTCTCAGACTGTAGATGTAAGTCCTGGTACCATAGTGCAGCCTTTTAATCAAGTGACACCAGGTGGTGAATATTGCTTTGTGACGGAAAATGCGCCAAGTCTCTCAAGTAGCATTGGCGAAGCGGACGTGGATGCCGGACATACCACGTTGCAGTCTTCTATCATTGATATGTCAGGCTATCAGGAACCCATTGTGTCATATTACCGCTGGTATACCAACAATCCCCCCGGCGGTGCAAACCCTGGTGCCGACTATTGGCAGGTTCGGATGAGTAACAATGGCGGACAGTCATGGGTGTACATTGAAAACACCAAAACCTCCGATGCCCGCTGGAGAAGAAATGCCTTCCGTGTGAGTGATTATCTCGAACCTACAAATCAAATGCGTTTTCGCTTCATCGCTTCTGACTCCATCCGTCCTGGTGAAAACCTCGAAGGTGGCTCGCTGGTAGAAGCAGCTCTCGACGATTTTATTCTCTATGACGGAACGTTCGTGTCAGTAGATGAGAAAAACGATCCTCAGCACAACCTCGTGGTTTGGCCCAATCCAATAGTTGGCAATGAACTCGAGCTTTCATTTGCAATGGCCAACAATGGTTCTGTGACCGTGAGAGTGTATGCGGAGAATGGACAATTGGTGCACACGCAAAACCTAGGTCAGCAGCCGTCGGGAGTGGTGCGCAGAAGGGTAACACTTCCCGAGTTAGCCGCAGGAAGTTATATGCTTGAAGTAAGTGGAAGTGAGGTGCTCGCCACGCGCATCCTCGTTCGATAATTAACGACACTAAAATAAAAAAGGGACAGCGAAGAAATTCACCGTCCCTTTTTTTATTCGTTTCGGATTATGCACTTGCTGTTGGCAAATCCCGATTTACTTTTTTAAATAATCCCTGAAGGACTTTGCCAGGTCCCACTTCGATCACTTCCGTGCATCCATCGGCAATCATCTGATTCATGGTTTGTGTCCAACGAACGGGTGCTGTAAGTTGCTTGATGAGATTGGATTTAATTGCTTCCGGATCTACCACTGCACAAGCAGTAACGTTTTGATAAACCGGACATGTAGGTGTGGAGAATGAAGTCGCATGAATAGCAGATTCGAGTTCGATGCGCGCGGGTTCCATCAATGGACTGTGAAAGGCGCCTCCCACAGAAAGTTTGAGTGCACGCTTAGCACCTACAGCAGTGAGTGCGGCGCAGGCGGCATCGATCGCCGCAATGTCTCCACTGATCACCAATTGCCCGGGACAATTGTAATTGGCGGCAACTACCACACCGGCCGTTTCTGCACAAATGCGCTCCACGAGTTCATCGTCGAGTCCGAGGATAGCAGCCATCGTAGATGGATTTAATTCACACGCTTTTTGCATCGCCATAGCGCGGGCATACACCAATTTAATGGCATCTTCAAACTGCAAGGCACCATTGGCCACAAGCGCTGAAAATTCACCGAGGCTATGCCCCGCTACCATGTCCGGACGAAAGCCATCGCCTAGCGTTTTAGCAAGTGCCACGCTGTGCAAGAAGATGGCGGGTTGTGTGACGCGGGTTTGACGAAGATCTTCTTCCGATCCGGTGAACATGATGTCGGTGATACGAAAGCCAAGAAGGTCATTCGCCTTTTCCATCATATCGCGCGCTTCCATTGAAGTATCATAAAGTTCTTTGGCCATCCCGGGAAACTGAGAGCCTTGGCCAGGGAATACGTATGCTTTCATGGAGGCGAATATAGCAGATGTGCAGGCTTCTCATTTTGCACACCACTTCAAACACTCCATTCTATCTTTGCCGCCTTTACACCTTAAAGGATCATCCCTTTCTTATGGAGCAAAATACTGTTTCCACTGTAGAGGCCTCTCCGGCACATATTCAGTTCGCCACGTTGATGCTGGCCAAGCGCGATCAATCCGCTTGGGAAATAAAAATGGCCTTGGTTGAGTAAGGACTTGAGGAATCGAGTGCCACTCTGTTGATCGACGAGCTCGAAGTGAAAGTAGAAGCGGCCGTAAAAAAGCGCGCCCGAAAGCATATGCCGTTTGGCGCATTGTGGTTTACCAATGGAACTACCATTTCCATTGTCACGTACAATGTGGCTTCCGGTGGAGGAAAATCTGTTGTGACCTATGGCGTCATAATATTCGGGGTCATTCAGTTCGTCCGCGGTTTTGCCAAAACCAGGTGAGCACACCTCTGGGGCGTGCCGCACTTCTATTTTCGCTGTTTCCACGCGAATGAAGGTGCCTGAAGTAAATTCGCGCTGTATTTTTCCACCCCCCCATGAACGACCCCACTGGTACTCGCATCAATAAATACTTGAGTGAAATCGGCTTCTGCTCGCGCAGAGCGGCTGACACACTCATTGAAGAAGGCCGCGTTACAATCAACGGAAAAGTTCCGGAAATGGGAACGCGCATAGGGCCCGACGATGAAGTGGAGGTAGATGGCAAACCAGTCTATTCAAAAGATGATAAGCCAGTCTATCTCGCATTCAATAAACCGGTAGGAATTGTATGTACCACCGATACGCGGCGCGAGAAAAACAACATCATTGATTACATCAATTTTCATCGCCGCATTTTTCCGGTGGGCAGACTCGACAAGGCCAGCGAAGGACTCATCCTCCTGACCAGCGATGGTGATATCGTGAATAAAATTCTGCGCGCGCGCAACAACCACGAGAAGGAATACATCGTAACAGTTCATAAGCCGGTTACTCCCGAATTTCTAGAGGCCATGGCCAAGGGCGTGCCCATTCTGGATACTGTAACTCGCCCGTGCGCAATCAAACAGACCCACAAGGCCACCTTTAAGATTATTCTCACGCAAGGATTAAATCGTCAAATTCGCCGCATGTGCGAATTCCTCGGCTATGAGGTGCTTACCCTGAAACGCGTGCGTATCATGAATATCGTTTTGGATACCCCTGCGGGGAAATGGCGCTACCTGGATAAAAATGAACTTGAGGAGATCAATCGACTTATAGCCTCTTCAGTAAAGACATACGACGCCCCCAATTAGCGTTAAACCCCAGCTACTTCTCTCTTCTTTCAGAGTGCCCTCTATATTTACGGAGAATAACTGCATTCCCGCTTTATGAATCGCAAGTCTATCTTCGTCGTTATCCTGCTTGCAGTGCTCTCACTGGGGTTGATTATTGCTGGTCAGGTATATTGGGTGCGCAAGGCGTATAGTATTCAAGAGCAGCAGTTCAACGATCGCGTAATGACGGCACTCACGCGCGTAGTGGGAGAGATTCTGGTGATGAACAAGGACTCGGCTGTAACCGAACCCGTGATTCAAAAGCAGGCGAATTTTTTTGTTGCCAACATCAATGAAACCCCCCTTCCTTTTCTTTTGGAAACTCTCCTGAGGGAGGAATTTGAACGGTCGAATCTCGCCGCCGACTTTGAATACGGTATTTACGATTGTTTCACCGATTCCATCGTGTTTGGAGGAAAGGTGGACTTCAGTGAGCCGGGAAAAACAGCGCGCGCAGAAGAGATTCAGAAACTGATCAACCTCGAGCCCGATGGCCACTATTTCGGCGTGTTGTTTCCCAATAAAACAGCGGTCATTCTCAAGCAACTCGATTTTTGGATGTACTCCAGTGTGATCATTTTTCTGATCGTCATTTTTTTCTCCTATACCATCGTCCTGCTTCTCCGACAGAAAAGACTGTCGGAGGTGAAAACGGATTTCATCAACAACATGACCCACGAGCTGAAGACTCCTATCAGCACCATCGGTCTTTCCGCCGAAACACTTGCTGGACCGGACATCTGTCAGGATCCCGAGCGACTCAACCGCTACGTGCAAATCATCCGCAACGAAAATAATCGACTGCGCACCCAAGTGGAAAAGGTCTTGCAGATTGCTTCGCTTTCTGCTGAGCGGGTGAAATTGAAGTATGAGCCGCTCGATCTGCACTCCATCATCCGACGGGCAGAGGGCACGTTTCGCGTGCGACTGGAAGAAAATGACGGCAGCTTGTTGCTCGAATTGAATGCAACAAATCCACGCATCAGCGGCGACACGTTGCACGTCACAAACATGATTTACAATCTCCTCGACAATGCCGTGAAATACTGTCCGGAGAATCCCGAAGTACACGTATCTACACGCAACGAAAATGGCAATGTGCTCGTCAGTATTTCAGACAACGGAATTGGAATTCCCTCGAAGCACCAGCGCATGATTTTCGATAAATTTTACCGCGTACCCACCGGCAATCGTCATGACGTGAAAGGCTTCGGACTGGGATTGCACTACGTACGCACGATGATGAAAGCCCACCACGGATTTATACGGGTCGAAAGCGCCCTCGGAAAGGGAAGCACATTTACACTTCATTTTAAAACGACATGAGTATGGAAATCGCAAGCACAGAAGCTCCACGCATTCTTTTGGTAGAGGATGATATGAACCTAGGCTTTGTTATTCAGGACACGTTGAAAATCGAGGGCTTTCGCGTGCATCTCTGCAAGGATGGAAAGGAAGGACTGATGCAGTTCAACCGCGAGAAATACGACCTCTGTCTGCTCGACGTGATGATGCCCAAGAAGGATGGATTCAGTTTAGCCGAGGACATTCGCAAAACCAATTTAGAGGTGCCTATCGTATTCCTCACTGCACGTGATATGCATGAAGATAAAATCCAAGGACTTCGATTGGGTGCTGATGATTACATCACTAAGCCGTTCAGTTCGGAAGAACTGGTGCTGCGCATCCGAGCAATCCTCAAGCGCAATCCGAAATTCCGTTCAGACGAAAAAAAGAAAGGCAATTTTCAGTTGGGACTTTACGCCTTTGATTTTCCCAATTATGAATTGGTACTCACCACTGATGGCAATAAGAAAAAGCTGACCAAGAAGGAAGCTGAATTGCTTCGGCTCTTTTGCGAACACAAAGGACAAGTGCTCGAGCGCGAGTTGGTGGCCAATATGGTTTGGGGCGACGATAGCTATTTCGTTGGACGCAGCATGGATGTGTTTATTACCAAACTACGCAAGTACCTCGCAGGCGATCGCACTCTTGCTATAACCAATGTGCACGGGGTTGGATTTCGACTGGAAGAGAATGGTTGAGATCTGACATCGACCTTTATTTCGCCCCCTTTGATTTCAGAAATTTTGCGTCATCCTTTAAGTAAACCTGTTCTTTCATCACCTGATAGATCGTTTTGCCTTTGTGATTGACCACATTCAGATCAACTCCTTTATCAATGAGTAACTGATAAAAATTGATCTTGCCACGGTTGTTCAGATTCCAGTTTACCCAGAAAATTGCAGTGGTGCCATTTAGCCCATAGACATAGTGTGGATCAGCTCCCAATTCAATGAGACAGGAGAACAGTTCGAAATTGGCTTGGGTGGCCGCGGCTTGAAGCACGCTCAACCCTTTTGCATTGACGGAATTGGCACTTGCACCGGCCGCGATGAGTTCTTTCACCTTCGGGAAATTACTGCGCCACGCCGCCAACACAAGAGTATCCGCCCAATGCCGCTCTTCATCGGTATAGCCCATGGAAGGAGAATAACTGTAAATGATATCATGAAGGTCGCCGATAGTCAGCGGCGTGCGTTCAAGCTCATATCGGGTCAAAATAATGATACGCTTTCCTGCCGTGGTCATGTAATCTGTCACAAAGTTTTCCTTCCCTTCGCTTTGGTAGCTATAGGTGATCTGTACGAAAGGCGTCCCATTGATTTGGAGAAATCCTTCATCAGTTATTTTGCATCCAGGGTGTTGTTCAATGTTTTGTTTGAATAAATAGAGCTCTGATGCAACGGTCACCTCAGCCAGGCTGTATGAAACGGAGATCGTGAAGGCTCTGAACCGGTCGTGGTAGGCATCTGATTCATTTCTGTTAGAAACAACTACCGAGAAAGGATCTTCCGCAAGTGTCTCGCACTTCCATTCTGTCGGATATTGAAAGGATACACCATGGTACGGATTGGAGTAAATGGTTATCATAGGGGTTGCCGCCCCCGAAAGAAGCGAGATCAATCCGAACACCAAAACAAGGAATAGGCCGAATGTTTTCATAATGATTAGGATAACTACTAAGAAAGGTAGTACGAAGGAATCATTTGAGTTATTTAATTTCTCAAGCCTTTTTTTAGCCTGTGAATTATGTAACACTTCTCAGCCCGTCTGCAAGGGCTTTTTTTCAATGAACACGGACCTTCGCCCCAAGTATGAGTAAGTTAAAGAAATCACTTTTGATCTCCGGCGGTGTGTTAGTGTTATTGGTTGTGCTGATCCTTGTATTCAGTTCGGCCATCGTCAAATGGGCCGTAGAGAAGTACGATGTACAACTCACCGGACGAGAAATCACGGTGGAAGGCGCTTATGCCAATCCACTTACCGGGTCTGTGCGACTCAATGGGGTTCGGATCGCCGAGGCAAACTCAGACAGTTTGTTTTTATCGATCGAAAAACTTTCCGCGGATATCGCCATGTTGGGACTACTCTCAGGGAAATATGAGGTATCTGATTTGATCGTACACAAACCCGTGGGATATGCAATCCAGCATGAAAAGGATTTCAATTTCACGGATATTATTGAGCTGTTCGCGGGCGATACCTTAAATGCAAAAGCCAGCAATCCTGTACATCTGAGCTTACTCGATATCCGGGTTGAGGAAGGTGTTTTTTACTATACGGACGAAACAACTCCGATCAATTATTTCATCAAAAATGTAAATATTGAAAGCTCGGGTCTACGCTATGAAGTGGATTCTCTTCCTGTGGACTTTGCCTTTTCGTCGGGCATAGGAAGTGGAGAGGTAAATGGGAAGATGATGATCCATCTGGACAATTTAAATTACGATCTCGCTTTCAATGTTGCGAATTTTGATTTGGAAATAATTAATCAATACCTCAAGGATATCACCAACTACGGCACATTCACGGCCATGTTGGATGCCGAGATGGAGACTAAAGGCAATTTCGGTTCAACAGATAGTTTGTGTACAAAAGGCAAATTGGCTGTGAGCGATTTTCATTTCGGCAAAAGCAGGAATGAGGATTATGCCTCCTTTGAAAATTTGTCGATCTCAATTCGCGAGATGAGTCCCAAGGACTTAGTCTATCAGTATGATTCCGTCATTCTCAATAAGCCGTTCTTCAGGTTTGAGTTTTACGATGACCTAGATAATGTTCAAACCATGTTCGGCGTGGATGGAAGTAATGTAACCTCTGCAGATTCTGATCCCAACAAGTTTAACCTAGTCATTGAAATTGCGCGTCTGGTAGAAACACTTTCTCGGAACTTTTTCCGCAGTCAGTACATGGTGGATCGCGCGGCGATCTACGATGGGAATATTGAATACGCTGATTATTCGCTCGGGGAGCAATTCACCATCGCCTTAAATCCATTTACCATCGAAGCTGATTCGATTGATAAGAAGCGCCCTCGAATTGAGGCAAGAATGAAGTCGGGCATTCAACCTTATGGCAATGCGAAGGTGCTGCTGAGCATCAATCCAAGCGATACAGGCGACTTCGATGTGGATTATCGCTTTCAGAAGATCGCGCTGTCGATGTTCAATCCGTATCTCATTACCTACACCTCTTTTCCACTCGACAGGGGTACACTTGAACTTTCAGGAAAATGGAAGGTGAGGGAAAGCATGGTGGAAAGTGATAATCATCTTGTGATGATTGATCTCCGCGCCGGATCTCGCGTGAAGAGTAAAGACAATGGCTGGCTCCCTGTTCCACTTGCATTGGCTTTTGTGAGAGAACGGGGAAATGTCGTGGACTATGAAATCCCCATCACCGGTAATCTCAATGATCCTAATTTTCACTGGCGTGATGTCGTATTTGATTTATTCGAAAATATTTTCATGAAGCCTGTCACTACACCTTACCGCATGGAAGTGAGGACCCTCGAACGCGAACTGGAGAAATCCTTTTCACTCAAATGGCCGATGGGTGAGGTCACTATCAAGAAATCACAGGAGAAATTTATTGAAAAATTAGTGGATTACCTTAAGGATCATCCTGACGAGAAAGTTACCATCGTGCCAGAGATATTTACTGTCAAGGAAAAGGAATTCATTCTGATGTACGAGGCAAAGAAGAAATACTACATAGCTACTCGTGGAAAGAAGGCCGTTTCGTTCAATGATCGTGACTCTGTGAATGTCGTGCGCATGTCGATCAAGGACCCTGAATTTGTGGAATACATGGACAAGCAGGTGGATGATTCGATGCTGTTTACTGCCCAGCACAAGGCCGCGAGTTGGATCAAAGAGTCTGAAGTAGATTCGAAATTTAAGCGACTCGCTGATGATAGGGAAAAGGCTTTTCGCGCGGCATTCATAAAGAATAAGGTGGAGAAGCAAGTGATTATGAAGAAACCAGAGAATACAGTTCCATTCGATGGGTTCTCACTCTTCTCTATTTCATTCAACGGAGAGCTGCCTGAGTATTTGCGCGAAGCGTATAATAAAATGGAGCAACTGAATAGCCGTGATCCGAGGGAGAGTTACCAAAAGAAACGCGAGTCCATTAAATCATATAAGAAATAATCACTGCCAGGCTGAATTGCATTCAGCTCGATAAACGCAAAAGGAAAAGGAACGAATGAAAGGATGGATCAGAACGCGCTTCATGCGCATCGGGGAGAAAGGAATGGCCATTGCCGATGCCGCGCGGGGCGCTCTGGTGGCTGCCGGTGGCGTGGGATTGTTTCTGGCATCTATGACGCGCGCCACGTTCAACCGTGGATTTGAATTTCGGGAGTTTGCCTACCAGTGCTTTAAAATGGGTTATAAATCAGTCCCGTTAATCTCTTTCACTGGAGCAATCATCGGATTGGTGCTTACCATTCAATCGCGCCCTGTGATGATCGAATTCGGCGCAGTATCAATGCTGCCGAGCATGGTTAGCGTATCGCTTATCCGCGAGATGGGGCCAGTGATTACCGCGCTGATCTGTGCCGGAAAAATTGGCTCGGGCATTGGCGCCGAATTGGGCTCTATGCGAGTCACCGAGCAAATCGATGCCATGGAAGTATCTGCCACCAATCCAATGCGGTTTTTAGTAGTCACTAGAGTGCTTGCCGCCACATTGATGATTCCTTTGCTGGTGCTCTATGCCGATTTGATGGGAATTTTGGGAAGTTGGGCAGGGGTGAATATTAAAGGTGATGTGTCTTTTGTGCTCTTCTTTTCACAGGCTTTTGGCATTATAGAATTTATCGACTTTATCCCCGCTGTAATCAAGACGTTCTTCTTCGGTGCGGTCATCGGAATCGTAGGTGCATATAAGGGATTCAACGCCGGACGCGGAACAGAGAGTGTGGGTGTGGCAGCTAATTCAGCCGTCGTTTTATCTTCTTTAATTGTTATTATAGTGGATGTGATCGCTGTCCAAATCACTGATATGTGGATCTCATGAGCGACGTTGCCGCAAATCCCGCTCCGAGTGATCCCATCATCGCGGTCACCAAATTGACGAAGTCTTTCGGAGCAGCCACTGTATTATCTGATGTCAGTTTTACCTTGAATCAACAAGAGAATCTTGTAGTACTCGGAAAATCAGGTTCGGGTAAATCAGTGCTCGTCAAGTTGATCGTCGGATTGCTCAGCGCGAATGGCGGCTCTATCAAAGTATTCGATCAGGAAGTAACCAAATTAAACGAGAATGACTTGAACCAACTCCGTCAGAAGATTGGCTTTCTCTTTCAAAGTGGCGCGTTGTATGATTCGATGTCCGTACGCGAGAACTTGGAATTTCCGCTCCGCCGGATTCGTAAGAATTTAAATAGGGAGGAGCGCGATGCAAAGATTCAGGAAGTGCTTGATAGTGTGGGCCTAGCGGATTCCATTGATATGATGCCCTCCGAACTGTCAGGAGGGATGCGCAAGAGGATTGGACTGGCGCGTACCATTGTGGTGGATCCGATGATCATGCTGTATGATGAGCCAACCACCGGACTTGATCCTACCACTTCGCATGAGATCAGCGAGCTTATTCTTAAAGTGCAAGAGGACTATAAAACATCATCGATTATTATCACGCACGATATCGCCTGCGCGCGCATTGTGGCCAACAGACTGCTGATGCTGCAAGACGGAAAGGTATACAAGGAAGGAGTGCTCGATGATTTTGAGAATTCCGACGATATTGTCATTCAATCTTTTTTTCGATCAATTTGAATTTAATCACTCAGAGGGGAAGTCAACTCTCTCCTCTCCAAACGAAAGATCATGGGAACTCAAAGCGAGAAATTTAAACTTCGGTTAGGCCTTTTTATTGCCGGGGGAACACTCCTTTTTGCATTGGCCATTTTTATTATTGGTCGACAGCAGAACTTATTTAATTCTGTCTTTGCTGTCACCACCACATTTTACAACGTGAGTGGGCTGCAGGTGGGAAACAATGTGCGATTCTCCGGCATCAATGTCGGCACCGTGGATAATATCCGCATTATCAACGATTCAACAGTGAAGGTTGATATGCTGATCCGCGAAGATGTGCGCAAGTTTATCAAACTCGATTCGCAGGTAGCAATAGGATCAGAAGGAATTATTGGCGACCGCATTCTGAATATTTCTCAGGGCGGCACTGAGGCGCCAGCAGTCAAGGACAGGCAGGAACTGGCCTCATCCGAACCCGTAGAAACAGACGCCATTATCAGCAGTCTGGAAGTGACTGCCCTTAATGCGGAAATAATTTCACAGGAGCTTGCCGACATTGTTTCCGACATCAACAGCGGCAAGGGAACACTTGGAAAATTAATTCAGGACTCCACCATGGCTGTCAATCTTTCCGAAACAATGGATAATCTCGAATCCAGTTCAAAAGGACTTAATCAGAACATGGAAGCCGCGAAGGAAAGTGTTCTACTCCGGGGTTATTTTAAGCGCAAAGCACGCGATGCCCGAAAAGAAAGCAATGCGAAGGAGAAGAAGTAAGTATGCAAATGAGAGTATGCAAGTATGAGAGTATGCAAGTACGCAGGCATGAGAGTACGCAGGCATGAGAGTATGCAAGCGTGAGAGTACGCAAGGATGAACGTTTGCGGGAGGATACTTTGGAAATTAGTGCCTCCCATTGACGTTAGCAAGTTACCCGCGTAGCGGGTCATCTTTGGTAGCACAATGCGTCAGCACGTGCGTTTTTAGCGCCGCGAACGAAAGACGACGAAATGCGCTCTGCCGGTGTGCCGCGCAGATGAAAGGATCTGCAACTATGCAAAAGAGCGAGTATGCAAGTATGAAAGTTTGCGGGAGTAAATTTTGGAAATGAAAGACTCCCATTCACGCTAGCGCATTGCCCGTGTAGGGGTCAACTTCGGAATCAAGCAAGCAGGCAATCAAGGGAAAATCAATAATTGATTGAAATGAGACATAAATCGAATATAAAAATAGGGGTGAAGAAAATCGGATATCTCCTTCGGGAGACGTTCAATGAATTTCTGGAGGACAATGTGATGAAACTAAGTGCGGCGTTGTCCTACTACACTATTTTCTCTTTGCCCCCGCTGCTCATTATCATCATCAGTCTCGCGGGAATCTTCTTTGGTGAGGAGGCAGTGCGGGGTGAGTTGTTTGGACAAATCAACGGACTCGTGGGCAACGATTCCGCCACTCAGATTCAGGATGCCGTGAAGCACGTGCGCCTCGCGGGCGGAGGCACAATGGCTACAGCGCTCGGTTTAATTATTCTTTTGATTGGTGCATCTGGTGTGTTTGCCGAAATTCAAAATTCCATCAACTTCATTTGGGGCATCAAAGCCAAACCAAAACGCGGAGTCATCAAGTTTATCAAGAATCGATTGATGTCGTTTTCCATGATCGGTGCGGTGGGTTTTTTGCTGATGGTCGGGCTAATCATCAACTCCGTAATGGAAATCCTTAGTCGAAGACTTACGGCCTATTTCTCAGAGGATTTTGTGGTGCTATTTTTCATTCTTAATTATCTGCTGGTATTTTTGATCATTGCTACTTTATTTACCATCATCTTTAAAAGTTTGCCTGATGGCAAAGTGGTACTTCGAGACTGCATAGTAGGTGCCTCGTTCACCGCAGTGCTTTTTATGTTTGGCAAATTTGCGATCGGGCTCTACCTCGGAAGTTCATCCATAGGCACCGTGTATGGCGCTGCTGGATCAATAATTCTTATTCTCGTATGGGTCTATTACTCGGCTATTATTCTCTACTTCGGCGCGGAGTTTACAAAGGTCTACGCCATTACGCACGGACAGAATATCGAACCCAACGAGTACACCGTTAAGATTGTGAAGCAACACGTGGAGACAGAAGAAGAGCTTAAGAAGACCCCTCCTGGGCCAGCCTACCAAGGCAGGTAGGCAATAAGATAAAGCACATACTCGGCAAAAAAGAACCACCAAAACCTGTTGTAGAAGGCAATCATAGCCGCTTTTTCGTTCGTCCGAATGGACAGCGCATTGAGGATAAACAAGAGGAGCAAAAAAATGTGTCCGAAGAGAAGAATACTCGTTTGAGCACTGAGAGGATCTGAGTCTCTGAAACGGATCACCTTTATGCTAATCGTGAAGA
>Ga0105049_10000567_pt1 | contig 41114 bp, 32 predicted proteins | sample MAT06_FD_78087 | JGI IMG/M metagenome (GOLD analysis project Ga0105049, IMG submission 78087) | Freshwater microbial communities from Lake Fryxell liftoff mats and glacier meltwater in Antarctica - MAT-06 | ecosystem: Environmental > Aquatic > Freshwater > Ice > Liftoff microbial mat | place...
GTCTGCTAACGCAAGTATCAACTAGCTCGCGCTAATCAATACCCTCACCAACATACTCACCCAGCAGGCTTCAATAACATCTAAGCACCCACCTCAATCGGTTGTCTGATTTTTAAAGAACGACTCGTTTAATTTGCTTTGCACTTTTGCTGCTTACTGGTGCGTTGCGCGTTGTTTCGAGGGATTGCAAGTATGCAGTGCAACATAGTTTCAGTCAACCCCTATTTGCAAAATAATTCATAAATCTGCAAAAAATATTTCACATTTCATCGCGATTTTATTTGGTTGCGCACGAACTCATGCTTGCCAACTTGCAAACCTACTGTGATGCTTGGTCGAATCATCAACATCTTATCCAAACCTGTAACCGCTTCAGATGACCATCGAACTTATCGCCACCTTTATCAATAATAAGAGACTGTTCATAAACATAGTGGCGTGCTCGGTGAATTCGGCACTTGGCACACGCTAGGATTAAACCACAGGTTGGCTAGCCTAGATCCGAATTTTTGCACCACAGGCTCTTCAGAAATCGCAAGTTGCTCAGTTAACGCCTCAACTGAATTTGCTGACATATTGGGGCAGCAGAAAAAATCGGTGACAAATTAAAGCGCTTTCTGCTAACCTTCACGAGTTGCGTTAGCTTTTTATGTTTGGTGGATGCGCAGCCTCCCCCGCAAATAACTATATGCCAATGACAATTAAACAAGCCAAACTCAAAAATTTCGCCTCACTCGCTGCATTCGCGCTAGTTCAATTTTTAAAACGCCCTCAAGTCAAGCGTTTAGCTAGTGTCGTCGCTATTTTTTTTGTCATCCCTGTGTTTGGCGTGTTGACCGCATTTGGCGTTTCCTCAAATACCGAAACCACCAATTTAGTACGTCAGGAAATTACCCAGCCGCTCGCGCTACCTGCTGCGGGAGAAGGCAATATTACCGCTGAAGAATTTCGAGCGTCTGAACGTGTGCAGAAAGGCGACTCCGTTGCTCTATTGTTGCAACGACTAAGCGTGAACGATCAGGCGGCGTTTAATTTTTTGCGGACGTCAAAGGACGCTAAGTCGATTTTTCAATTGCGCCCTGGCCGTACTGTGCGGGCAGTCACTGATGGTGACGGCGAACTACAAACGCTGGTGTATTTATTTAGCGCCGATAAATTATTGGAGGTCAATCGCACACCAGATGGTTTTTCAGCAGCAGAAAAAGTCATTTTGCCAAATGTTCAAGCCGTGCATAAATCCGGTACGATTCGCTCGTCTTTGTACGGCGCGACTGACGCAGCCAATATTCCAGACGCTGTCGCTAACCAACTCGCACGGCTTTTCTCCACCGACATCGATTTTCACGTTGACCTACGCACTGGTGATCGCTTCTCGGTCATCTACGAAATGCTTTACCACAACGGTGAATTTTTGCGCTCAGGGCGTGTGTTATCAGCGGATTTCACCAATAAAGGCAAAAAATTTGAAGCGTATTTATTTACTGATAGTCACGGTGAGGACGGCTATTACGCAGCTGATGGCGCAAATCGTGCCAAATCATTTTTACGCTCACCACTCGCGTTCTCGCGCGTCTCGTCGAACTTTGGCGGACGTATGCATCCTATTTTCAAAAATTGGCGTCAACATACCGGTGTGGATTTCGCCGCCCCGCGCGGCACGCCTACATGGGCCACGGCGGACGGTACGGTCGAATTTGCTGGTGTAAAAGGCGGCTATGGCAACGTAATTGAAATTCGGCACTCTGGTGCAGTCACCACGCTCTATGCGCATCTATCAGGATTTGCCGCAGGCGTTCGCAAAGGCGTGCGCGTTGCTCAAGGACAAACCGTTGGCTACGTGGGTTCAAGCGGTTTTGCGACCGGGCCCCACTTACACTATGAGTTCAAAATCAGCGGACAGCATCAAGACCCGATGCGTGTCGCCCTACCTAAAGCTGACCCGCTAGCCGCGAAGTACATTGCAAAGTTTCAAGTTGAAGCAGGTGCGCAGGGTGAACAATTAGCATTATTGAAGACGGCATCATTTGGGCGATTTGAGTAGCGCACTCATTTGCAACAACAGGCTATTTCGCTCGTGCCAGCGCCTCCCCAATATCCCAGACAATATCCTCAATTGTCTCTAGCCCAATAGATAGACGAATCATGTCTGGTGGCACACCAGCTTTGATTTGATCCTCCTCAGATAGCTGGCGATGCGTCGTGGATGCAGGGTGAATCACCAGTGATTTTGCATCGCCGATGTTGGCTAAGTGCGAGATGAATTGTAGAGCTTCGATGAATTTCACGCCCGCTTCAAATCCGCCCCTGATGCCGAATGACAGCAGTGCGCCTGCACCTTTAGGCATGTAGCGTTTGATAAGTTGATGGTATTTGTTATCTGCCAAGCCGGGATAATTCACCCACGCTACTTGCGGGTGCTGCGACAAGAATTCGGCGACCCGCATGGTGTTACTGCAATGGCGCTCCATTCTGACCGGCAGTGTTTCCAAGCCCTGCATTAATTGCCACGCATTGAATGGTGACAACGTAGGACCGTAGACGCGCATGATTTCCATTCGCGCTTTCATGGTGTAGGCGAAGTCGCCAAAGGTCTCAAAAAATCGCACCCCGTGATAGCCGGCTGAGGGCTCGTGTATGCCGGGAAATTTTTTAGCAATGTTGGCTTCTCCCCACGGAAATTTGCCACTCTCCACGACAACGCCGCCCATCGTAGTGCCGTGCCCACCCATGAATTTGGTGGCGCTATGAATGACGATATCTGCACCGTGTTTTAGTGGCTGGCAAAGATAAGGGGACGCGGCGGTGTTATCAACAACAAACGGTATGCCAGCTTCACGTGCGATTTTGCCAATTGCTTCTAAGTCGATCATATTAATGGCTGGGTTGCCGAGGGTCTCAGAAAAAATAGCTTTTGTATTTGGCTTTAACGCTCGGCGAAAATTTTCAGGTTCATCGGGGTCAACGAGTGTCGCGTCAATGCCTAACTTTTTGAAGTTGACGTTAAACATGGTGTGCGTGCCGCCATAAAGCTTGGAGGACGACACAATGTGATCACCCGACTCCAAAATATTCAACAGCGCCACCATTTCAGCGGCCTGCCCGCTCGCGGTAGCAACGGCGGCGCGTCCGCCTTCAAGCGCCGCGCAGCGCTCTTCAAACGCGGCAGTGGTGGGGTTGGAGAGGCGGGTATAAACGTTACCGAAGGTCTGCAAATTAAATAACGAAGCCGCGTGCTCTGCGCTATCAAAAACGAACGACGTAGTTTGATAGATCGGCAAGGCACGCGCACCGGTGGCGGCATCGGGGATTTGCCCAGCGTGCAGCGCTAATGTTTCAAAACCGAATTGACGATCCGCCATGATGTATGGGTTCCATTTGGTTGGTGATGCAATTTTATCGGCGCGCGTTGCTTTCGCCCAATCATATTTGGCGATGGTGAGTGCGGCGGACGCATATTATAACTAACGTACTAAACACCATATTCGGCGGCTATCTTGAGCACTTTATAGCTCAAGATAGCTGCCAACAGGCGAGTTTTCTTATTAATACATCCATGCCGTAACGCGCTGCCTCTTGCTACTTAGGATAACCATTTGGGGAATAAAATGAGACTCCGCACCAAAATTAATTTGGTATTGCTTATCGTATTTGCGCTTGGGCTTACGGTCATGGGCTACGTCTCGTACAATTTGCTGCAAAAAAAATGCGCGCGATGAAATGCTTCGCAATGCGGGCTTGATCATAGAGGCGGCGCTGTCCATGCGTGAATACACCACCAAACATGTAATGCCAAATCTTGACTACCAGCCTGACACATTTTTGCCGCAGACCGTGCCTGCTTTCGCGGCCACCGAAATGATGAATAACTTACGCAAAAAATACACCGATTACAGCCGTAAAGCAGTCGTGCTGAACCCCAAAAATCCGCTGGATCGAGCGGTCGATTGGGAGGCAAACGTCATTAATGGCTTTCGAAATGCCAGTCAAAAAATTACGCTATCTGGCGTACGCCAAGGAGCAAGTAATCAGTCGCTTTAATTGGCTTGGCCGATCAAAATTACCGAAGAAGGCTGCCTCTCGTGCCACAGCACCCCTGAAAAAACGCGGTCCGCAATGATTGCCCAATACGGCAGCAACAATGGCTTTGGCTGGAAACTCAATGAAGCTATTGGCGCTCAAATCGTCTCCGTGTCCATGGCGCTACCAATTGAAAATTCTAACCGCGCATTTGCCACGTTCATGGCATCACTTACTGGCGTGTTTGTGTTGCCGTTTATTATTTTGAACGTCATGCTATCGATGCTAATTATTCGTTCGATCACCAATATGTCTGAGGCAGCCAACGAAATATTGACAGGCAATATGGATATTGCAGAATTCAGCGACAAGGGACATGATGAAATGGCGCTACTCGCAAAATTATTTAACCGCATGCGTCGTAGCTTGGCTAAAGCGATTGCGCTGATCGATGATTAGCTGAACAACGTTACCCTAACAACATTGAACGAGAAAAATAACGGGACAAACGATCCCCGCCCTTCCTCAGGGGCATGAATTAAACGAATACCGTATTGAAAAATTACTTGGCGCGGGTGGCTTTGGTTTGACCTACCTAGCGACCGATACCAATTTGAGTTTGCATGTCGCTATTAAGGAATATTTGCCGGCGGAGGTTACCGTACGCGCTGAGGACAGCAGCATTCGCCCGCGCAATGACAGTGACCGTGCCACGTTCGCCTGGGGGCTCGCACGATTTCTTAATGAATCCCGTACGTTAGCGACGTTTCGCCATCCTAATATTGTGCGCGTGATGCGATTTTTTCAAGCGAACAACAAAGCATAAATGGTGATGGAATTCGTGCGTGGCGCACAATTATCAGACTGAATAAAAGCGCGGCGATTATTGAGCGAGTACGCCATATTGCAGGTCATTCGGCCACTGGTTGATGGCTTAGGCGTTATACACCAGGCAGGCTATTTGCGTCGCGATATGAAGCCCATAAATATTTATATGCCCGAAGACGGCACACCAGTGGTACTTGATTTTGATGCCGCACGCGCCACAAAATCGAGCGGCGATTTAACGGCAGTTATGAGCCCGGGCTAGGCGCCGGTCGAGCAATATTCCGAATAATCCACGCAGGGCGCGTGGAGCGAGTTATACGCGGTGGGCGGCGTTATGTACTGGATGGTGACAAGAAGTAAGCCAGTGGACGCCACCGAGCGCATCAAGAATGATCCACAACAATCTGCCGCCAGTCTTGGCGATGCGATGCTTTATCCGAGATTTTCCATTAGGGTTTGAGATGATTACGAGGCTATTTTTGAGTGTATTTTCTGTTGACTGACGCATGAATAACGAGTTATTCATGAGGAAGAAACAGGAAAGACGCCAAAAATAGTCCGTTAGCACTCAAACAGTCCCAAAGGGACGCCTAATGGAAAATCTCGGTTTATACGCGCCCATTCTTATCGGCCATTAATTGGGCACTCAACCCTGATGATGCTAAGCGCCCGCAATCGAGTAGCGAATTTTTAGCGGCTTGCGGCACTCGCGCCAAACGCTGCACTTACCATTCGCCACGATAATGCAACCCGCACGCTGCCCCTCAATGAAATGACAACAGCGCAACGAAATGCAACCTCAACGCAGAAAATACTCGGCACTAGGGCATCAGTGACTCAATTTAATGTGGCCGAACTCAAAACAATCGAGGCTGAACTCGCCAAGCGGATCGGCCCACTCGCCGCTGCACTAATACGTAAAGCACAGAAAAAATCGCAGGCAATTGACGAGGCGATCGCGCTGGTTGCGGTCGAGATAGATGATGAAAGCGAGCATGCTGTCTTTACCAAACGCGCAAAAGCGACCACGGGTAACACGCAGCCACCAAGCATGTTGACCAACAGCAACAACAACTTAGCGCCACCAAATTGGCGTTGACAAAATTCGATGGAAGTGTCCTCGCGAGAGCCGAAAAACGCCTTGCCCAACACATCGGCGCATTAGCAAAAATCGTTGTCAAGAAGGCCGCCGCGCGTGCCCGCTATAACGGCGAGCTTTACTTAATCATTGCGGATGAAATAGCAGATAAAGACGAACGGAAGGCTTTCATTAAAAAGACCATCAGCATTTCGTCGCGACATGGCTAACAGCCTCGGTTAGTTGCGCTCAGTTACGCAAGGGCTCACCATTTTTCAACATGTAGCCAATACGCTCCTCCGTTTTTGGCATTTTGGCGAGTGCTACAAAGTGTTTGCGCTCTAAATCAATCATCCATTTTTCATCAACTAATGAGCCTGGCGTCACCATACCGCCGCAAATGACTTCGGCAATCCGTGACGACACTTCGTAATCATGCTCCGAAATAAAGCCGCCTTCTTTCATGTTGATCAGCATCATCTTCATGGTTGCCACGCCGGTGTCGCCCGCCACGGCGAATAAGGCTGCCGGCAACGCAGGACGATAGCCTGCGTCGCTCATCGCACGTGCTTCAATTAAGGCGACATAGAGCAATTCATCTTTATTAAAAATGATGCGATCCGAGGCACGCAAATAACCCATCTCTTTGGCATGCTCAGCACTCTTGGAAACTTCACCCATCGCCATGCGGGTAAAGATTTTTTGCAAGTGCGGCATAAGATCTGTGCCGTCCGCATTCTTAGCCGTGCGCATAGCGAGCTCCTTGCAGCCTGCGCCCGCAGGCAGTAGGCCAACGCCTGACTCAACCAAGCCAATATAGGATTCACTTGTCGCCACCACTTTGTCAGAATGCAACACGAATTCGCAGCCGCCACCAAGCGCCAAGCCATCAACAGCCGAGATCACCGGCAGCAGCGAGTGTTTGATGCGCATTGAAGTTGCTTGAAATTTAGCGACCATTGCTTCAAATTCAGCATATTTTTTAGCGTGCAATGCTTCAAGTGCGCCGGCTAGATTGGCGCCCACTGAATACGGCGCGTCGTGCCAAATCACGACAGCGCTAAAGTTTTTTTCAGCATGGTCAAGCGCCTGCAATACGCCGTCTAGCACCTCCTCACCGAGCGAATGCATTTTCGATTTGAATGAAAGGATCGCGATGTCTGCAAAGTCCTTTACGATCCACAAACGCACGCCTTGGGTGTCGAGCACTGTCGTGCCGGTGTCCGCCGTTTCCCCTAGCAATAATTCGGGGAATAACTGACGCTTGTAAACCGCTAAGCCTGGACGTGCCACCATTTTGCCGGTAGCCGCCGAGTACGATCCGGATGCGTTATGCACACCTACACGTCCATCCGTCGCCCAAGCGGGTAGCGGCTCAGTTGCCATGGTTTTACCGGCGGCGATATCTTCTGTTATCCAACGTGCAATTTGCGACCAGCCGGCGGCTTGCCAGGTTTCAAATGGCCCCATCTTCCAGCCGAATCCCCAGCGAATGGCGAAATCAATGTCGCGCGCTGACGTGGCAACATCGCCTAAATGTAGCGCAATATAGTGAAAGACATCGCGATAAATTGCCCATAAAAATTGCGCCTGTGGATGTTCGCTATTGCGAAGAGCCGCAAATTTTTCAGCAACGTTTTTAATTTTTAATATTGCTGCCACCGACTCAGCCACTTGACCATTACCGACAACATAATCTTGTTTGGCTAGGTCAAGCACTAATATGTCTTTGCCGCGTTTTGTGAAAAACCCAGCCTTGGTTTTTTGTCCAAGCATGCCTTTATCAATCATCGCCTGCATGTAATTGGGCACAGCATAGTAGCGATGCCACGGGTCATTTCCTAAGGCGTTGTCCATCGTCTTAAAGGTGTGTGCGAGGGTATCAAGCCCCACCACATCGGCAGTTCGATAGGTGGCACTTTTAGCTCGCCCGACTGCCACCCCTGTAAGCGCATCGACTTCATCAAAGGCGAGCTTAAATGCCTGCGTGTGGTGCATAGTGGCGGCAATTGAAAACACGCCAACGCGGTTGGCAACAAAATTTGGCGTGTCGTTGGCACGAACCACGCCTTTACCTAACGTGGAGGTTAAAAAAGTTTCGAGATCATCGAGAACGGTGGCTTCCGTTAATGCCGTTGGAATCAGCTCGACTAATTTCATGTAGCGCGGTGGATTAAAAAAATGCAAACCACAAAAACGATGCCGCAATGCGTCGGGGAAAACATGGCTCAATTCAGTAATCGAGAGCCCTGATGTGTTGGAAGCGAAAATGGCCTTATCACTGATGTACGGCGCGACTTTTTCATAGAGCGATTTTTTCCAATCCATGCGCTCGGATATCGCCTCAATGATGAGATCGCAATCACGTAGTAATGGCAAATCTTCATCGTAATTTGCCGCCACAATCTGCTGCGCTTTTTGCTTAGTCACGAATGGATCGGGCGACAACTTCAACATGGCGTCGATTGATTTCGTCACGATGCTACTTTTAGCGCCTTCTTTTGCCGGCAAATCAAACAAGATGGTGCGGACATTGGCGTTCGTTAATAGCGCGGCAATCTGCGCGCCCATCACGCCGGCGCCCAGCACAGCGACCTGTCGAATTTTGAAATTGCTCACTGGAGACTCCTTAACTTTATAAAAAAACATTTGCCAAAACAATTAGCAAAATAAAAAAACTCGTTTACTAGCCGTCGTTTTTGAGCATTTATTTCTGGAAACGCTCGCTAATGCTAGTGTTTATATAATTCACTGTAATTTACGTTAGCGAACGAGCCACAAAACCCTGCATATCCTTCGCCATTTTGATCAGTGAGGGCTGGTGTGCGTACATCATGTGGCCGGCTTCGTAATAGTAGGTGGAAATATTGTTCGCAAGCGTTTGATCAAGCATTAAGTGATTAACGGTGTAATCAGACGCAAAATGCGGCGTCGCGAGGTCGAAATAGCCATTGCCCACATACACCTTTAGATGAGGATTTTTATTCATCGCGACCCTGAGCGTCTCGCCAATATTTACATAGCGATTGGCAAAATCTTTCCAGCCCCAGCGTTGATACAAACCAGCGAGTACACGGTAATCTAGGTCAGTTTCAAACTTTAAGGTGCGTCTAACGTAATCATTAAACGTGGTCGCGAAAACGCCACCGATAACCGCGTGTGCCGGGTCAAACTCAAATTGCTCGCCCGCACTATCCCGATCCATCGCGGTGAAGCGGCTGTCGAGTCGGCCGACGGTTTTCCCTTCGGCACGTAATAGCTCTTTGCAAAAACGCTGGATTTGCACGCGCAGCTTGGTCGATTTCACATAACTGACGCTCAACCCAGTGTAGCGGGCAACTTTTTTGGCAATGTCGTTAAACGCATCGACAGGCAATTTATCGCCTTGAAAAAGCCCGGCGGCATATTCGGTCATCGCAAAGTTTTCAACCTCGCGCATTAAATTAGCCAATGTCATTTTTTGTAAATCGTTGGCTAATTTTTTGTGATGCCATGCGGTCGCGGCATACGTTGGTAAGTAGATGAGCGGCGGCATATCGTTGCCGTGATCAAAGCAAATGGTCTGAAAATCAAGCGCGACCGATATCAATAACAAGCCGTTTAAGTACATACCGTATTTGTCTTGCAATAACCCCGCTAACCCACAAGCGCGGGTCGTACCATAACTTTCGCCAGCGATAAATTTCGGGCTGGCCCAGCGTTCATTTCGCGACACATAGAGACGAATGAAGGCGCCTACACTTTCCAAATCACGCTGATATTCGTGAAATTCGCTGGTTTTTTCACCCTCAATCATGCGCGAATAACCAGTGCCTACCGGGTCAATAAACACCAAATCAGTTTCTGCCAATAGCGAATAGGCGTTATCCACCGACTGATATGGCGGCGCACCTGCATTGCCGTCGTGATCGAGCAAAACCCGCTTAGGTCCCAGCAAACCCATGTGCAACCAGACCGAACTGGAACCAGGCCCGCCGTTAAAACAAAACATGATTGGTCGCGTTTTTGGATTCGCCGGATTTGCAGCAGACTTGCCATCATCTAGCGTGTAGGCCGTAAAAAACATCGCCGACTTCGGCTTTTGCCCTAGATGTTCACCGTCCTTATCCAATTCCTCATGCATTACCCATGTGCCGCAGGTGGCGGTATAAGCGAGGACTTTTCCGCCAATTTTCGTTCTATGGCGGGTTATGACAACGTTGTCGATAATCTCGCGCTTAATTTCAACGGGATTTGCACTGTTTTCCGGCGTGCTTCCGAGTTTTTTCTCTTTTTCCATAGGCATAACTCTATCACCCCGGAAGCGGCTATTGGTTAGGTGTGGATGGCATTTTTCGGCCTTGCCGCGACTGTTTCAGCAGCGTCGCGGACGCACTTCATGCGAAATCGAATAACCCCCACCGATGGCGCGACGTGGCCATTGATTTACTTACGGGTAAGTTCCCTAAGCCATTGCTTTAGTGGACTATTTTGGGCATAATCATGAGCTCTCAACAATACTTGTTCGCATAGAGGTTCATCCAACGTGAACCCTTTACGGAAAGAAAGGTAAGCACTATGAAAGCTGATATTCACCCAACCACCCACGACGTCGTATTTTTCGATTCGTCCTGCGATTTCAAATTTCTGACCAAAACCACGGCAGAAATCAAAGGCAAAGAAAAAATTACCTGGACTGACGGTAAAGAATATCCCGTTATCCGTATTGAGGTGTCTTCTGAGTCGCACCCGTTTTATACGGGCAAGCACAAAATCATGGATACCGCTGGTCGTATTGATAAATTTAAGCAGCGCTATTCCCGTACTAGCGCGGGTAAGTAAATTACCACGTGCTGCACGACTAAAAAGGCAACCGCGAGGTTGCCTTTTTAGCTTTACACATTCCAATTTTGTTCAACTAGTATCATAGCAACTAATCCGGTAACGTACAATTTCATCGTGAAAAAAGCTTAAGGAATGTGATGAATCTCAACTTAGTAAAAACGCTAGCCGTTACTGTTGTATTCGCGCTGGTGGGCTGCGCCTCCACGCCAAATCCCGTTTCTGGTCGCCAAGATCGCTTTGTGATGTCAGAGCAGGATGAAGTGAGCTCTGGGCGCAAGATCCATCAGCAGGTATTGCAAGAATACAAACCATACAACAACCCGAGACTGCAAAACTACGTCAATGGGATTGGTCAAAAGCTTGCCGCGCAAAGTGAACGGCCTAATTTACCGTGGACTTTCACCGTTGTTGACAGCCCTGAGATCAATGCGTTTGCAGTGCAAGGTGGCTATATTTACATGACGCGCGGTTTGATGGCATACCTCGGTTCCGAGGCCGAATTAGCCGGTGTGTTAGGCCACGAAATTGGCCACGTGACCGCCCGCCATGGCGCCAGAGCCGATCGTGATCAGAAAATTGCCGCAGGCGCGCAATTAGCAGGCATCTTACTCGGCGGCTATCTTGGTGGCGAACAGGGCGCCCAGCTTGGCGCACAGGTTGCTGGTGGCGGGGCGGCAGCGGGCTTTCTCTTACCGCGCAGCCGCGAACATGAGTTGCAGGCCGACAGTTTGGGGGCGCAATATTTGCAACGCATAAATTACGACCCGGACGTATTGCTAAGTGTTATTCGGACGCTAAAGGCGCAAGAAACATTTTCCCAAGATGAACAACGAGCCGCAGGCCGTCAACCAAGTGAAGCCCCAAATTGGTTACGCACGCATCCGGCCAATGATGATCGCCTACGGGCAATGCAGCAAGTGGCAGATCAATACACTGGTAAATATCAGGACGTAGGTCGGCAACGCTATCTACAAATGATCAACGGCATGACGTTCGGCGACAGCCGCGAGCAAGGTGTGACGCGCGGGCAAAATTTTTACCATGAGTCGCTTGGTTTTGTCTTGCGTGCGCCGCCGGGTTTCACGATTCAGAATGCAGAATCTGAACTATCGATCATCGCTGATAACCTGCAAGCGATGGTTGCCATCCGACTATCGAGCAACACGCGCGGTGACCATAATGCGGCGATTCGTGCGTTATTTGCGCCCGATCAAGGCCGCACTGAGCTGCTCACTATCAACGGCTTGCGTGCAACTAATTTTATTGGTGTCAAACAGAATAAACCGATTGATGCCACCGTGATTACGCTTGGCAATAATGATTATGTTTTTCATAAACTCCAAAAAACTGAAGCACGTGGTTACTATGACCAGGCGTTGCGCGAGGCGGTGGCCTCATTTCGCGCGTTCACCGGCGCGGATGCCGTCAACGCAAAACCATACAGCGTGCGCACCGCAATCATGCCGCGCAGCAACATGCCGAGCAATCAATTCGCCGAGTTAGCACGTGAGGTGGCGCGCGCTGCACCACAACTAAAAAATGCAGAAGGCAAAATTCGTCTACTCAATCAAGTCTATCCTGAGGGCAATATCGAGCCGGGTCAGCTTGTGAAAACGATTCAATAAATGATGCAGCTGTTGTGACCATCCGCGCTGACGAGTCAAAACCAAATTCCGGTTTTAACAACACGATGAACGTCATCAAACGTCCAATCGTCTTCGATGGCACTGCCTCGCCGGTGAAGACGGCGCTGTTTGTCATCATCTGTGTCGCGTGGTTGATACCCGGCTTGGTCGGTCACGACCCGTGGAAACCAGATGAAGCAATGGCAATGGGCGTGGTGCATTCGCTGCTGAACGCGCAAGCCATTGTCAGTTGGCTTGTGCCACAAATTGCCGGCGTGACCCACACCGATTACCCACCCCTTTATTATTGGGTATCCGCCGTAAGTGCTAAAGCGTGGCAATGGTTGTTACCAATGCACGATGGCGCACGACTCGCCAGCGGGTTGTTTATGTTGGTCACGTTCCTTTATTTGTACAAGTCAGCGAATAAATTATTTGATGTCAGAGCTGGGCGCATTGCCATTGCCTTACTCATCGGCTCATTAGGATTACTGTTGCGTGCGCATGAAATGAATCCTGAGCTTGGGGCATTGGCAGGCATGTCGGTGGCAATATACGGGCTCACCCGCATTCGCTTTGAGGCACGCAAAGGAGGGGTGACTGCTGGGCTAGGGTCTCTCATCATGGCGCTAAGCGTTGGTCTAATGCCCGCTCTTGTCGTACCTGTCATCGCCTTGGTGATGCTCATCACGCTCAATGACAAACAAAATCGCGCGTTCACCAATGGCATTCTTATTTGCACCGCCGTATTGCTCGCAGGCGCATCAATCTATCCGCTTGTTTTATTGGCAAATGGTTTACTGACAGAGGCCATCTTTATCGATGCGGTGCTCGGTGCGCCGCTGCTTGACACCCACGCCCGATCAGCCATTACGCCTTGGTATTTCACCTCGCTACTTGTTTGGTATGCACTACCAACGATGCCAATGGCGTTGTGGCTGTGGCGGCGTGATCGCAAACTGATTCGCGAGCGCATTGAGTTGGCGTTGCCGTTAGTCACCTTTGTAGTGTCGCTACTCTGGCTATCGTTTTTTCGCGAAGCGCGTGACGCAATGGCCTTGCCCCTATTAGTGCCGTTGGCACTCGCTGGCGCGCACTCGCTGGATAGGTTACCGAAGGGCGCGGCAAGTGGTATCGACTGGTTTGGTTTGGTGTTTTTTGGCGTTACCGCATTAGCGCTTTGGCTTTACTGGACGGCGGCCATCGTTGGCACACCAGAAGCTGCCGCCCGCGCGGTGGAACGCGCCGCACCCGGCTATACCTTCACGATTGCATGGCTACCCACCATCATTGCCGGCGCACTGACGATCATCTGGCTTTATGCCGTTGCCAGAGCACACCGCAATAATCGTCGCGCGATTGTGAATTGGGCTGCGGGGATCACCTTACTTTGGGTGCTATTAAATTTATTAGGCTTACCCGCAGTCGATCATGTACGAAGCTATCGCGCCCCCGTATCCACTATCGCCGTTGAAATTAATCGACAACCAAGCTGCATCATCGGCATCAATATCGGCGAGCCGCAACGCGCGATGTTCGATTATTTTGCCAATATCCGTTTTGTTAAGCCGACTAATATTGACACGAATCAGTGTCAGTGGATGGTCATTCAGGGCACTAAAAATAATGCGCCTGATGTTGGCGCAAGCTGGCAATTAAATTGGGAAGGTGCACGTCCAGCGGAGCGTCTGGAGCAATTTAGGCTGTATCGGCGCTCTCAGCAATGACTTTATACGTCTAAGCGTAAACGTAGACCATTTACGCACTAGGTGAGTTGCGCACGTTAGCGCCCCGCCCCATTGCGAAACCGTTGATAACGCCCGCGCCCCGATGGCATTTTCAGGTACGCACGCACCACAAACGGCATGGCTTGTGGTGTGCCAAAGATGGCGGGGAACGGCTCGCTGCTCGTGTTTGGCAATGTCATCGACGCGACGTTGTCAGAGGTGATGAGTTTGCCGGGGAGTAAGCCAAATACGCTAGCTTGCAAATTGGTGAGTGTGCTGCCAAGCCCTATTACTAAGCAATTCGCGCCGGTCACCTTTATGACGAATTTAATCAATTCGCGCAATGTATAGACATCTGGCCCTACTAGCGGATAAGTTCGACCAATGGTGTCGGGCATGTCGATGGCGAGCGTGAGGGCTCGCACAACATCTTCCACCCATACCACTTGAAATTTAGCATCGGGTGAGCCTAATGGCATGATGGGAAATACGGCAACCAACGTTGCAAACATGTTGAGGAAGTTATCCCCCTCACCGAAGACAACGGATGGTCTAAATATGGTGACGGCCAACCCGGTCGCGGTGGCAATTTTTTTAACCGCATCTTCGCCTCGCCCGCGCGAGCGTAGATATTCACTTGGACCGTTGGCATCGGCATTGATTGCACTCATGTGCAAGAGGCGTTTCTTCTGGCCAGCATTGTGGCGTGCACAAGAGTTGGCCACCATTTTAGGAAATGCGACATGCACAGCCTCAAAATCGCCATGCAAGATACCGATTAAGTTAATCACCACGTCGTGCGCATCGACAAGTGCATCAAGCGTGGCGGCATCGCGCACGTTAGCTTCAACGACGTCACAAGTTGGTAGTAACAGCAAATGTTTTGCGCGCTCACGTTGGCGGGTGGGGATGGTGACGAAATGGCCGTGCTTGGTCAAGCTTTCGGCTAGAGCAGCGCCAATAAAGCCGCTACCACCTAAGACAAGAATTTTTTTCTGTTTCATTTAATTTGACTAGTTTGGTTTCGCCGCAGCGGTATTGATGATGGTGAAGTTCGAAATTTCATCGCTGATTTTTGTGATGGCATTTCTGACCACAGGTTGTCGCTTGCTCGGTATCACGCCCATCAGGGAACTTAATTTTGGTGCCTGACCGTACAGGCGATGGCTGTAAAACCATTTATTGACCATCACTTTCTTCACGTAATCGCGCGTTTCATTAAACGGAATTGACTCCGCGTAAATCGCGCCTTCCAGCGGTGTTTCACCACGCCAGCGACGTGCACGGCCAGGCCCCGCGTTATACCCTGCTGTGGCCAATACGGTGTGACCAAGATCATCAAGCACGTGACGTAAATAATACGAGCCCAATGCCAAGTTAGTCGGCACATCGGCGACGTTCGACAGTGCAAAATTTTTCATGCCGGTTTGCTTGGCAACCCAAGTTGCGGTGGGAGGCATTAACTGCATCAGTCCTTGTGCGCCGACGCGGGAACGTGCATCGGTGATGAAACGAGACTCTTGGCGAATCAAGCCAAATACCCACGCTTCATCGAGGTTATTTTGTTTGGCACTGAGCTGTAACGGGGCGCGATGTGGCAGTGGATAGCGCTGGTTAAAGTCGTGCAATTTTTGGGTGCGTTCGGCAGTATTAATGGCGCGGTCAGGCAGGCCTTGTTTGAGCGCCAACGCTGAGGCAGCCAGTAGCGTTTCGTCACTCATATTGCGAACAAGATATTGCCACTCCCGCAGCGCTTCATTACGTAATTCAGGCTTTACGTCGGCCAGCTGATAGAGCAAGAATGCGCGCTGGATACCCCCGCGTTTTGCAACTTCCGCGAATTCGACTTCAGTGGGTTGATGCGCCTGAAAATTGGGTACTTGTGGATTACCCAACTCCTCTGCGGCGAGCACGCCATAAAAATTTTTCTCAACGGCTAAGTTTTCACGCAACGTGCGCGCCATCTCAATATCTTTTGCGGCCGTCGAAACACTTAAGGCGCGCGCCAGCCAGTAGCGCCATGCGCTATCACGCCGCTCGTCATCAGACATGTTGGTAATCGTTTTGCGGACGATGCGCCAGCTATCCGGGTTGCTAGCGGTATCGCGTAACGCGGCGCGCACCCGCCATGCGGCTTGGTTGTCATTTAATTTTGACTCACCCGCACGTTCAAAGTATTCCAGCGCATCGGGTTCGAGCTGCAAGGCGCCCCAATAACCTACCTCTGCCCAAGCGTACTGGAGATCATCGCGACTAAATCGTTTTTCATTTTTGGTGAGCCACTCAGCGGCATTCTTTGCACTACCACGAGATAAACGCGTCACCGCAAATAATGCCAACTCAGTTATTGCGCGATTATTCTCGTTTGCATTAAATGGCTGCCGTTCCAGAAAACGCTTGGGATCGAGATTAGCCTCAGCACTCATTGCCTCAAACCGCGCGGGCAGGCTCGACACGAAGGTGGCACTTTGCCGCGCTTCATTTAGTTGCCCATTGGCAAATAGCGTTCGCGTGCGCATCCAGATGGCATCTTCACTGAGTTGCTTCGCACTGACGAGTCGTGAATACAGCGCATCACACGCCTCCGCAGTGGGCTTGGCTGAAACCCACATCGCCTTTATTTGGGAAAAGATAACCGGGTGTGCGCTGCGATCATCGTAGTGCAGCCGGTATTGGAGCCGATGGCATGTCACTTCGCTATCATCGCCGAGGTATTTTTTTTCGTTTGTATTGAACGTCGGCCACATTGCTTGACGCCCTAATGCACGCAAATGGTCACGCTGGAGCTGTTCGGTAAATGGCGTATTGGCGTTGCTGGCGATAAATTTTTCAATATCGCCATTGAGCGCGCGCACATTTTGCGAACCCTGCGAAAGCTGAGCGAACAGCGCCCAATAGGTGACATAGGGTGTGAGTACGAAATCCTGCCTCGACGCAAACTTTTGCCTCGCCCCATCAAGGGCAGTAATGTCGCGTCGGTCAAAGGCTTCTTTTGCGGCTAACCAATCGCGATTGATATCATCGGTCGCGGCAAGTGGTGCACGATTTTTTTGCGGAGAAGCATGGCTTGTGTCGGCCTGACATAGCAGGGCTGCGATTGCTAAAGCTAGGCTAAAAAATCGAAGGCTAATGTGCATATGGGCTAGCTTCAGTTATGAGATGGTACATATTTGACTGTGTTCGCGTTATTATGTTTCATCCGTTATTTTACGCCTTCGCAAACAACCCCCGACGAACCCCTTACGCGCTAATTATGGATTTTACTGACCCGCTGTTTGTCGCCGCGCTTATCAAGATAATCGGTATTGATATCGTACTTGCGGGTGACAATGCGGTCGTTATCGCACTTGCCGCCCGTCAGCTGCCCCCAAAGCAACAAAAGCTCGCCATTATTTTCGGCTGTGGCGCGGCGGTGTTAATTCGAATCGCACTCACCGCGGCGGCGGCGTCGCTGCTCACAACCCCATACTTGCGTATTATTGGCGGCATATTGCTGCTCTGGATTGGGGTAAAACTCATGCTGCAAAATGATGGTTCAGAGCATGTGGGGGAAGCGGGCAATTTAATGCAGGCAATTAAAACAATTGTGATTGCTGACCTCGTGATGAGCGTGGACAACATCATAGGAGTGGCCGGTGCGGCGGGGGAATCAATGACGCTACTAGCGCTAGGATTAGCGATCAGCATCCCGTTAGTTATCTTTGCGAGCGCCCTCATACTACGTCTTATGGAGAAATTTCCGATTGTCATCACAATTGGTGCGGGGTTACTAGGCTATGTGGCGTTTGAAATGTTGTTGACGGATCCCGCAAGTGCGTCATACGTAAAAGAAGTGGCGGGCTGGCTGAGGCACACGCTGCCATTTGTTGGCGCCCTGTTTGTGGTGTCATTAGGGCTTTTTTTGGCCAAACGTCAGCGCCTACGATTAGCCGTAACTAGTCAGCCTTAATTTTTGTTTACCGCTTATTTTTAATCTCACTAGGGGGCAATATGCAAACTAAAACACGTCAACAGTTATCTCGTTTAGTACTTGGCATTACCGCAGCTTTTGGCATAAATATGGCACACGCCCAAGCATGGCAACCAACCAAATCTGTTGAGTTTGTGGTGCCAGCGGGTACTGGTGGCGGGGCAGATCAAATGGCTCGATTTATTCAGGGTATTGTCACTAAAAATAATCTAATGAAGCGTCCGATGGTGGTGGTCAATAAAACCGGTGGCGCGGGCATGGAGGGTTTTCTTTACATCAAGGGTGCCAATGCTGACCCACATAAAATTATCATTACACTATCGAATCTTTTCACCACGCCGATTGCCACCGGCGTGCCGTTCAACTGGAAGGAAATCACGCCTGTGCAAATGATGGCGCTTGATCAATTTGTGTTGTGGGTGAATGCAGAGACGCCCTATAAAACAGCTGGTGAATATATCGCGGCCGTAAAAGCAGCCGGCTCATTCAAAATGAAAATGGGTGGCACTGGCGCTAAGCAAGAAGACCAAATCATCACGGCAGCGATCGAGAAAATCGCCGGCGCTAAATTGATCTATATCCCTTACAAAGGCGGCGGTGAAGTGGCGGTGCAATTGGTTGGTAAGCATGTTGATTCAACAGTCAATAATCCGATCGAAGCGGTTGAACAATGGCGCGCGGGTAAGTTACGCCCGCTATGCGTATTCGCGTCCAAGGCCATGCCTTACACAGAGAAAGTTACCGCCACCATGGCGTGGAGCGATATACCAACTTGTGCCAGCCAAGGGTTAGCGGTTGATTATTTAATGCTGCGCGGGATATTCATGACGCCTGGTGCAACGCGTCCGCAGATTGATTTTTATATCAACCTTATGAACAAAGTGCGTGAGACCCCTGAGTGGAAGGAATTCCTAAAGAAGGGAGCATTTGATACCACCGCTTTGAGTGGCAACGATTTCAACAAATGGCTAAGCCGCGAAGATGAGCGCCATTTCTCGCTAATGACAGAGGCAGGATTTTTAGCCAAGGAAAAGAAGTAGCACGACGCACAACGACCGTCAACTCTTGGAGCCCTAATTGAATAACGCCTCCGAAAAATCCGCCGTTCGCGTTCGCACTGTCGATATTGCAACTGCCGTTATTATTTTTAGCCTAGGCGCTATTGTTTGTTGGGATAGCTACCGACTCGGCGCGGGCTGGGCAACAGATGGGCCTGAATCGGGATATTTTCCGTTTTATATTGGCTTGATCCTTTGTGCAGCGAGTGTGATTAACTTTGTCAATGCGCTCCGCGTTGAAAATCAGGCAGACGGCGACGCCTCATTTGTCAGCATCGCCTCACTTAAGATGGTTTGTTCGGTGCTTATCCCCACCATCATCTACGTTGCACTTATTGGCGGTGTTGGTCCTATTCCTGGCCTCGGTATTTATGTGGCCTCCGCCATATTTGTTGCGATGTTTATGCGGTGGCTCGGCAAATATCGTTGGCCGCTCACCCTAGCCGTAAGTGTATCGGTGCCCATCGTGTTTTTTCTCATGTTTGAAATATGGTTTAACGTGCCGCTGCCCAAAGGCCCTCTCGAAGCCATGATCGGCTTGGATTAAATTACGCCATGGATGAACTCAATAGTTTGATGCATGGTTTTTCGGTGGCGCTCACACCGATGAACTTAGGCTTCATGTTGGTGGGCATTTTACTAGGCGTCTTAATCGGCGTCCTACCCGGGCTAGGTGGTGCGAACGGGGTAGCGATACTGCTGCCACTCACCTTCGCAATGGGCTCAACTCCCGAAGGACAGGTGAGCGCGATTATCTTGTTATCGTGCATTTACTGGGGCGCCCTATTTGGTGGGGCGATAACCTCGATATTGTTCAATATCCCCGGTGAGCCGTGGAGTGTGGCAACGACCTTCGATGGTTACCCGATGGCGCAACAAGGCAAAGCAGGCGAGGCGCTTGCGGCAGCGTTCACCTCATCTTTTATCGGCGCGTTCGTCGCCGTGGTAATGATCACCTTCTTAGCGCCCTCAGTGGCGAAATTCGCCTTGCGTTTTGGCCCACCAGAATTTTTTGCGGTGTATTTACTCACCTTTTGCAGCTTCGTCGGCATGACCAAGTCACCCCCGATGAAAACAGTGGCAGCGATGATGTTGGGCTTCGCCCTAGCCACGGTTGGCTTGGATACAGTAACAGGTCAATTACGCTTGACCTTCGGCTTTACCGACATGATGAAGGGCTTCGATTTTCTAATTGCCGTCATCGGTTTATTTGGCATCGGCGAAATTTTATTAACTTTAGAAGAGGGGCTGCACTTCAAAGGCGAACAAGGCAAGATGAGAATGAAAGTCGTACTCGAAACATGGAAAGAGCTACCGAAATACTGGAAGACATCCATTCGCTCTTCACTCATTGGTTGCTGGATGGGCATCACCCCAGGCGGCGCAACACCGGCCTCATTTATGGGCTATGGCGTGGCGAAGCGCTTCTCGCCGAATGGTAAAAATTTTGGTAAGGGTGAAATCGAAGGCGTAATTGCGCCAGAAACCGCGGCTCACGCCGCGGGCACGTCTGCGCTATTACCAATGCTCACCCTAGGCATCCCAGGCTCGCCGACGGCAGCTGTACTGCTGGGTGGCCTACTCATTTGGGGCCTCCAGCCAGGGCCATTATTGTTTGAAGAGAAAAAAGATTTTGTCTGGGGGCTCATCGCCTCGATGTACTTGGGCAATATCGCAGGACTCATTGTGGTGCTCACCACCGTGCCGCTATTCGCCTCAATACTGCGCATCCCGTTTTCGATCATCGCGCCAGTGATATTGGTGATCTGCGCGATTGGCGCATTCACCGTGCACAGCTCGATGTTTGATGTGTGGCTGATGCTGCTATTCGGCGTAGTTGGCTATGTATTTAAGAAGCTCGATTACCCACTAGCGCCAATGGTCTTAGCATTGGTATTAGGCGATAGAGCAGAGGACGCCTTCCGCCAATCCATGCTCGCCTCGCAAGGCAGCATGACGGTGTTCTTTAGCAATAGTTTGGTGGGTACGATAACGACGCTCGCGCTTCTGATGCTCTTCTGGACGCCGTTATCAGCAGTGATTGGGCGGTTACGTAAAGCTTAAGGTCTTCTGACTAGCACGTTGGGAGACGACTACAGCCGCGCATCTAGCAACTCCACCCAATGGACGATCGGGGTTTTTGCAGTCAAGGCCGTGCCTGCTACCGCATGACTATTCAACCCAGACTCAATATGCGCCAAGCAGCCGATGTTGGCGGTGGCCACGATGCTCGGTGCGCCAGATAAAAGAGCGGCGACTTTATTGGTGAGAAGCTGCTGTGACAGTTGGCTTTGCAAAATCGAGTAGGTGCCGGCGGAGCCACAGCATAAGTGACCATCGGGTACAGCAGTGAGTTGATAACCAGCGTCTTGCAGGAGTTCTTCGACCACGCCTTTAATTTTTAGGCCGTGTTGTAGGCTGCAGGGTGAGTGGAAAGCAAGCGGTGTTTTTGTTAGCGTTGGTCTCGCCGCGAACAATACGGCGAGTGCGTCGCGCTCTTGGCTGACGACGCTGCTGACATCCCGAAATAACGTGGAGATGCGTTTTGCTTTCTCGCGATAGGCCTCGTCATGTCTTAACGCGTGACCGTACTCCGCAACCGTGGTGCCGCAACCAGATGCGGTGACGATGATAGCCTCAGCACCTGCCTCAACATGCGGCCACCATGCGTCAATATTTGCCTTCATCATCGCGTGGGCGGCGTCGAGATCGTTTAAATGATGCGGTATCGCGCCGCAGCAGCCGGCGTTGGCGGCCATTACTAACGAGATGCCTAATTTATCAAGCACGCGTGCAGTGGCGGCGTTAATCGCCGGCGCCATGGCGGGCTGTACGCAGCCAGCCAGCACCAACATTTCTCGCGCGTGACGCGGTTCAGGCCAAACACCAGCGTCACGCTTGGCGGGAATTTTTTTCTGAATTGCGGCTGGTAATAGTGGCTTCACCACGCGGCCAAGCGTTAAGGCGACGCCAAATAATTTAGTCTGTGGCAGCGCATTTTTTAGCACGCTGCGCTTGATGCCATCGAGTGCTGAACGACCAACTTTTTTCTCAACGATATCGCGGCCAATATCGACTAGCCGGCCATACTCAACGCCTGACGGGCAGGTAGTCTCGCAGGCACGGCAGGTAAGGCAACGATCTAGATGAAGTTGGGTTTTCGCTGTTGGTGTTTCACCTTCGAGTACTTGCTTCATCAAGTAAATACGCCCGCGCGGTGAATCAAGCTCATCCCCTAACAATTGATACGTCGGGCAGGTGGCTAGACAAAATCCGCAATGGACGCACTTACGCAAAATGCTTTCCGCTTCGATGCCGTCGGGCGTATTGATAAATTCAGCGGCGAGATTGGTTTGCATAGATGCTAACGTTAGAAATTATCAAGGCGGCCGCGATTCAAAATATCGGCGGGGTCAAAGGCATTTTTTAAGTAGCGATGTATCTCGGCGAGCTTCGCGGGCAACGGCTGAAACACCGTCGCGTTCTTAGTCGCATTTTTATGTGCGGCGCGAAATAGCGTAGCGTGCCCACCCACGTTAGCAACTACGCTGCGAATAGAAGTGGCATCCATCTCCGTGGATAACCAGCGCAATGCGCCACCCCACTCAATCAGCTGTGTGGTGTCGACGAAAATCGGCTTGGTAGTGGCGGGCATCGATAAACGCCACAGCGGCGCGGATAAACCAAAAAAATCATGCTGATGATCGCGTAACCGTAGCCAGAATTGTTTCGCTGGCGCTGACGAAACCTCCTCGCCACTAAGCTTTGTTTTCGCCGCGGCCACAGCCGCGATCGCACCGGATAAACGTAACGTCGCCACCCCATCAAACCAAGCGCTCGCCGAGATCGGCAATGGCTTTCCCGCCCATTCGTTGAAAACTTGAATGGCGCTCGCTTCATCCATCGCAAACTGAAGTGTGATTTCTGCTGCAGGCAGGGGCAAAACTTTAAACGATAAATCAGTGAGGATGCCGAGCGTGCCCATCGCGCCAGTCATCAAACGCGAAACATCATAGCCGGCGACGTTTTTTATTACGCGGCCACCAAAGCGCAGGTCTTCACCACGTCCGTTGATGACCCGCGCACCCAATATGAAATCTCGCGTCGCACCCGTATAAGCGCGACGCGGTCCGGAAAGTCCAGTAGCGACTGCGCCACCGATGGTAGCAACTGAGGTGGCCTCAGAAGTGAAATGCGGTGGCTCGAAAGGCAGCATTTGGTTAGCCTCGCGCATCGCTTCTTCAATATCAGCAAGCCTCGTGCCCGCACGAACCGTTAACACCAATTCACGCGGCTGATAATCGATGATGCCTGCATAGCCGCACATATCCAGCGCGTCACCCACAATGCCGCCACCATAAAACGATTTAGAGTTGCCACCGTGAATGGCGAGCGGGGTGTTGTTTGCGGCGGCGATTTCGACGCGCTCTGCGAGTAAACGAATGAAGTCTTCCATTATTTAACCGCGCATAGGTGCTGTTTTTAACGCAGAGACATGCGGGAATAAAAACGCAGGGCAAAAATGAAAGCCGCCTGTCCACGACCATTTCAGGATAATTATGCTTGAAAATACCCGCCCTATCTGGGGTTTTGAATTTTGAGTTATGATATACATTTTTATTGGCGTTCGGCGGCGGTTTTAATTCGTCGCTAAAAGCGTGGAATATCCGCATGTGGCAGTTGCCCACCCGACACCCGCATCCGGCCATATTCGGCGCAGCGACTTAAGGACGGAATCGCTTTGCCGGGGTTCAATAACATGTGCGGATCAAATGCACGTTTGACGGCAAAAAAAGTCTCGCGCTCGGCATCGCTAAATTGGCTACACATCTGATTGATTTTCTCAATACCGACGCCGTGCTCGCCAGTAATCGTGCCGCCAACCTCGATACACAACTCCAGCAGCTCGGCTGAAAACGCTTCCGTTTTTTCTAGCTCCCCTGGTTTATTTGCGTCAAACAAAATCAACGGATGCAAATTACCATCGCCCGCATGGAAAACGTTCGCGCAACGAAGTCCGTATTTGACGGATAACTCGTCAGTGCGTCTTAGCACATGCGCCAACGCACGCCGTGGAATGGAGCCATCAATGCAATAGTAATCCGGCGAGATACGACCCACTGCCGGAAACGCCGCCTTGCGACCAGACCAAAACTTTAACCGCTCCGCTTCGTTCAACGATACGCGGCACGCAGTAGCACCAGCGGCGTTCATCACCGCCTCGATCTTGGCGATTTCCTCAGCCACTTCTTCCGGCGTGCCATCTGATTCGCAAAGCAAGATGGCCGCCGCATTCATGTCGTAACCAGCACGGACAAAATCCTCGACCGCATGAATGGCTAACTTATCCATCATCTCTAACCCGGCCGGCACAATGCCTGCGCCAATCACGGCCGCAACCGCGTCACCGGCTTTTTCGACATCGTCAAAACTCGCCATCACCACGCGCGCCAACTCTGGCTTTGGCATGAGCTTGACGGTGACCGATGTGATGATACCCAACATACCTTCCGAGCCGGTCATGAGCGCCAGCAAATCGTAGCCGGGGCTGTCGAGCGCGTCTGAACCAATGGTTAGGGCGTGCCCATCAACCGTCACCACGTCGAGCTTCAAAATGTTGTGGACCGTCAACCCATACTTCAGACAATGCACGCCGCCCGAATTTTCCGCCACGTTGCCGCCAATGGAACAGGCGATTTGTGATGATGGATCAGGTGCGTAGTAAAGATTTAAGTGGGCGACAGATTCTGAGATTTTCAAATTACGCACACCAGACTCAACCACAGCGGTACGTGCAAGGGCATCTATTGATATAACATGATTAAATTTAGCCAGCGACAGCAACAACCCATCGGCTAACGGTGTCGCCCCACCTGACAGCCCCGTGCCCGCGCCACGTGCGACTACTTTAGCATTCTCAACACTCGCTATTCTCATCACCCGCTGTACTTCATCGACTGTCGTGGGTAGCGCCGCGATCATTGGCAATGCGCGATACACCGACAAGCCATCACACTCATATGGACGCAAATCTTCCATACTCGTTAGTACCGACGCAGCAGGCATAAATTGAGTCAGCGCTGCAGCAAGACGATGGCGTTTATGATGAATGACTTCAGGACTATCTTGATCCGCTAGCAGCATAACTTACCTTTTTGGCGAACGTACTCAATACTTGGGTAATGATAGGCCATCCAAACTTAAACCGCCAAGTGCGATGCAAGATAAAGCGCTCTTACTCAAGCGCTTGAACTGCGCCGCTATTGAACTCCGCATATCGCACCGCATCAAACAAAATTATTTTCTGGAAAGTACGTCATGGAAGGCAATATCGTATATCTACTATGGGCACTCGTAGGGCTACTCGTTATCGTCGGTTTGGCGGGCACGATTTTGCCGGCATTACCCGGCGTGCCGCTCGTATTTGGTGGTTTACTGCTCGCCGCCTACATCGGCAATTTTGAAATTATTGGTTGGAAAACACTAACCATTTTAGGTGTGCTGACTGCACTCGCCATGGTGGCGGACTTTGTCGCCACATTGCTCGGCGCTAAACGTGCAGGTGCGTCACGGCTAGCGCTGGTAGGTGCGGCGATTGGCAGCATAGTTGGCGTATTTTCAGGCCTCTGGGGATTATTAGTTTTCCCGTTTATCGGCGCGGTGGCAGGTGAATATATCGCCCGCCAAAAATTAGATCAAGCCAGTCGCGTTGGCTTTGCCACTTGGCTTGGCATGATGTTGGGTGTTCTAGCGAAATTGGCGATTGCATTGACGATGATTGGGGTATTCATCGCCGTTTATTTATTTAAATAGCGCTAAAGTACCGTAACAAATTTGCCACGGCTAAACTCAGCATAATCCAGATTGTGCCAAGCACATCTAGCATCCGCCAAGCTGTCACGCCAATGCTTTTACTAAGCCCAATGGCGTGCGAAATACGCACCACCACGAAGGCAGTGCCCGCAACGTACAAGAACATTTTGCCGCCACCATTGACTTCAAACAGAAGCAATAAAATCAGAAATGTCGGGATGTACTCAGTTGTATTGCCGTGAATGCGCACCGCTTGCTGCAAGCTACGATGACCGCCGTCACCGATGCCAATTTTTAAGCCTCGACGGTTTTTAATGGTCGGCATGATTAACGCCAGCATTAAAAGCGCAAGTAAGCTTGCGTATAGGCCAGTAATGGGGGCGGACATTTTTATAACGTTTTTATTGTTGATTTTTTCGCGTCATACGTTATAAACGCAATCACATCGAAATTTAGGTCACGGTTAATCGCTGATTGGCATTTTCGAGGCGTTCCACTAATGTACCTAAGAATTTACGATCAAACAAGGCGCGGCAGGACTGACTAGCATTGTTTAAATCAGCCGCCGGTATTTTCATCAGTACGCTATCAATCGCGGTCGTCACTGTTGCTGAACGTGGACCCGTTTGCGTCGCGAGATAGGACATTTCGCCAACGCAATCGCCCGCTGCCAAAATATTTAACAGCTTTTGGCTACGCGTTACCCGCACTGTGCCTTCGGCGATGATAAAAAATGAATCACCTTCGTCGCCCTCTTTAATGAGCGTGGTGTTGGCCGCAAAGGCACGCCATTTACTAATTTTGACAACTTCCCATAATTCATTCTCGGGGAAATTTTTAAAGAACGATAGTTTTTTCAAGAAGCCAAAACGTTCCGTATCCGACACTTCACCGCGTTGCTTTTGGGGGGTATGCTCGGTGCGCCAAAGTTCAGATAAATCACGCCCAAATGCCTCCCACGATTGGTAGCGACGGCTAATGTCCTTGTTAATTGCTTGTTTGACAATGTCTTCCATCGGCGCGGAAATGCCTTCCCGAAAACGCGATGGCGGCTCAGGGTCATGGTTCAAAATTTGATACGCTAATGATTCCGCACTTGTAGCCTCATATGGTGGCCGTCCGGCAAGCAGCATATACATGACCATACCCAACGCATAAATGTCGGATTGCATGCTCGATTCACCACCAGAAATAACTTCCGGCGCCATATAAAGCGGCGAACCAACGACCGGACCCGACGCCTTGGCGTTAGTCTTAATGGCGGCACCAAAGTCACCGATTTTTATATCAGTGCCGGATTTGTGCAGGATATTGCCAGGCTTAATATCGCGATGAATGAGCCCCAGCGAGTAGGCAAAATCAAGTGCGCGAATCGCCTTAAAAATGATTTCAGCTACCGTCTGTGGCGTGAGTAGATTTTCTGGAAGCACGTATTTTTCGAGTGTGCCGCCTTCGACATACTCCATCACGATGTAGCTCATATCGTCGGCGACCACCGCGTCATGTATGCCAACAATGTGTGGATGCTCGATCTTGCCCGCGAGCCCGGCTTCATTCAAAAACATTTGTTTGTAATGCTCGCCATCAGCGGAATCTTTAAGCGCATCGGGGAACATCAGCTTGATGGCGACACTACGGCTGGTGAATGAATCCTCCGCCAAATACACCGCGCTGGTTGCACCTTCGCCTAATTTTTTGACTACTTTGTATTTGCCAATGGCATCCATCAACCGTTTCCTCGCGGTTATAACATCTCGCTATTATCATGTTCACAGAGTGGCGACGCAACAGAAAAACTGGTTGCCCCCTTGAACGCGGTAGCTCGGGGATTGACGCCTTAAGGTTGCCGTACAGCTAAAAACTGTGCGGCAAAGTCATGCGCGGACAGTGGTCTCGATACAAAGTAGCCCTGCACTTGGTCGCAACCATATTTGAGTAATAGTGACATTTGCTCCGAGGTCTCAACCCCTTCGGCGATGATGTCCAAGTCAAGGCTACGGCCAAGACCCACAATGACTTGAATGATGGCCGCATCATCACGACACGAAACCAAATCATGCACAAACGATGAATCAATTTTAAGCGCATCAATGGGTAGGTGTTTTAGCTGCGTGAGACTCGAATAGCCCTTGCCAAAATCATCAATAGCGGCCTTCACACCGTAGCTACGTAACGTGTCTAAGGTCAGCGTTGCCAGCGCGGGGTCTCTAATGACGCCGGATTCGGTAATTTCAACCATGATGGCGCTTCCAGGCAGACCGGCTTGTTGAATTTCAGCCAAAATTTCAGAGGCTAATTCATGGCGTGATAATTCAATCGGCGAGATATTTATGGCTACCTGCGGCGTCGATCCGTACTCTAATCGCCATTGCGCTGATTGACGGCAAGCCTCGCGGCATACCCACTGACCAATCTCAATAATTAAGCCGGTTTCTTCCGCCAAGCTAATGAATTGATCAGGCTGCATCAAACCTTTTACCGGATGCCGCCAGCGCAGCAGTGCTTCAACACCGGTGATACGACCGTTGACCATACTTTGCTTGGGCTGATAGTGCAATTCAAGCTGGTTGTAATCCACCGCGCGGCGCAAATCGGATTCAATTGATAACCTCGCAAATGCATCATTCGCCGCCGCTCTAGAGTAGAACTGTGTGGTGTTACGTCCCGCATCTTTTGCTCGATACAACGCCCAATCTGCATTTTTTACCAGCTCTTGCTCAACGTCAGCGTCATCAGGAAAAACCGAGACACCGATGCTTGTTGTGATGAAAATTTCCTGCTCGTTTAAGATTAGCGGACGACTCACGTAGCGCTGAATTTTTTCCGCAAAGCGCGCGACGTGATAATCGTCGTCGAGCTCAACCAACAACATAAATTCATCGCCGCCTGTGCGCGCGACAAAGTCACCGTCTTGACAGAGCGCTGTTAGTCTTGCGGCCACCTCTTGTAACAATACATCACCCGCGTTGTGACCCAAGCTTTCGTTCACATACTTAAAGCGGTCAAGATCAATCATAAAAACACCCAATCGGTGCCCATGGCGTCTTGCCCGCGCTAACTCTATGCGTAGCCGCTCATGGTATTGGGTGCGATTGGGAAGGCCCGTGATGGCGTCATGATTCGCCACATATTGCAAATGTTGCTCAGCAGCGACACGTGCCGAGACGTCTTGGACAAGTAAAAAATACGATAACGCGACCTGACTATTCTTGTCGTGTAGTACTGAACCAAACCATTCGCCATAGATTTCTGTACCGTCGCGGCGGCGCGCGCGCAAAAGGCTTGTAAAACGCTGCGTCTCGCCTAGTTTTAATTTGTCAAGCGCTTCATTAAATTGATCCCTTGCGTCGTCAGCAAATAACGATAACTCATCAACTAATGCGCCACAGGCAATCTCTTCTGGCCAACCGAATACGTCCACCGCACGGCCAGTCCAGTGAGCAATACGCCGACTGGCATCCAGCTGTATGACGCACAACGGCGTGTTGGCGATATGACGTACTAGCGCATCGCGGTCAGTGTCGTGCGCTAAGCGAGATTCAACGCGCTGCGTGACATCTGTATACACCGCTAAAAAACCATCTATCTCATTATCGCGCGGATAAAAAGGTGATAAGGTTACATCTATCCAGCGTCGTCGTCCGTGCTGTTCAGTTTCACGTCGAAACGTTGACGACTCACCGTTAAGCGCATTGTCGCGCGCAGCCGTGGTGCTCTCATAAATATCGACCCCAAAAATCTCAATCGCATGACGACCGAAAATGGCGTGTTGCGGCATGTCGAACCAAGTGCAAAACGCGCGATTCGCAAACACCACACGGTTCTCGCAGTTAAACAACGCAATCGCGACCATTAAATTGTCGGCGATCGCCTTGAGCTGCCGATCACTTTTTTCGCGACTCTGTTCGGCCACTTTTAACGCATGAATATCGGCGCCAAAAATAAAACATCCCGCCACTTTACTATCGCTATCAACGTGCGGAATCAACTCAACACTAATCCAACGCTCTCCCATTCCGGCTACCGTAGCAAGCCGCTCATATTGAAAACGCTCGCCGCGCTCAACATGCGCTAACCCATCTTGTATTAGCGTTAATGCGCGCTGACTTGTGGTTTCCAATAGCGTTTTACCCACAATCTCTCGGCGCGCTTTGCCGCTCCAATTGGCGTAGGTGCGGTTGGCAAAGCCAAAACAACCATCCGCGCGAAGGTAGGCAATCGGCATCGGCATTTCATCCGCAATTTGCTCTAACAAGAGCTCAGTTGAGCGTGCCCGCTCCTCCGTCTCCACCTCACTCGAAATGTCCAGCGTCTCTACATGCAGCACGCGCTCGCCCGTAACAGGGTCAACGATAGTAATGATGAGCATCAGATACCAGCCAACACCGGTTAGCGCATTTAACTTCACACGTCCTCGATATTTACCTGTGGTAATCGCATGTGCGCGCGCAATTTCAGCCGCATTTGGCGTTTCAAAAAGCGCTAGAAATTCATCGGGTGCACTGGCATCGAGCAAAATTGACGCGTCGCCAAAGGCGCGTAAAAAAGCAGCGTTACGCTCTAGCGCTATCCCGTTAAACGTAAATGAGCCGTAACAAACAAACGATTGTCGAGCCGCCTCCAGCATACGTAACGCCTCGGGACAAACGGCGTCATTAATATCGCGCGCATTAAAAAAAAGCGCCACGCGCTGATCTGGCAATTGAAAGCCACTCACTTCAGCTAACAACGTTAATGGCAAGCGTTCATCGACGAATGTCGTCCACTGGGTGGTGTAGGTTTCACCGCGCGATACGCGCTGCCTATATGTTTCAAGCCTCGTACGCGATGCCTCAGACATCGGTGCGACATCGCGCTGATAAAACTCCAGCGCAGACCCCGCCTTGAACGCCAATAGCGCCGCCGCATTCGCCCACACCACCCGCGCCTTGTCGGTGTCTTGCACCCAGCAAAGGCGCGTAGAGTCGGCGTAGGTGTTAAGACAAGCTTCGGTCACGATCACAACTGCCCCCTGTTGAAAACGCGCTGATTTATCGGACTAGTTCTAAGCTAATAATGACAGTTGACCGCTTAACTACCTTGAAAATGCGAATGAATTAACGAGCTTGGCTGGCTGGCACTGTCCGCAATTTTGCGCCTTACGCGACCGATGCGATAGCCATTTCGAGTTTTTAGCAATCTTGAGTAGCATAGCTGTTTATTGTGAAATTTGCTTGAAACTAATAAGACAAATGTGCGCAGAAATCTGTGTTTTGCTTCAACGCGGCGTTCTTTGCCTCAACGTACAACATTGCGGCTTTACTCGCTAGCATGTCAAAAGCTGGGATACAAAATACAATATTGCCTATTGGCGGGCATCTTGGGACATAAATGCTGCGAACAGCACGTTGTTATTAGTATTTAGTATTTTTGAGGCGCACAAGTAGCAATATTAGTCAGTTGCCATCCATCCCAGAACTCAACCTAAAACCGGCCAAATCTCACCTCAGAATAGCCCTGTAATCCTGCCGTCGTCAGCAACATCAATTGCCATTGCCGCCGGTGTTTTTGGCAACCCCGGCATGGTTAAAATGTCGCCACATATCATCACAATAAATTCGGCGCCCGCCGCCAGACGCACTTCGCGAATGGTGACGGTATGACCTTCTGGCGCGCCGCGTAGAGTAGGGTCGGTTGAAAATGAATATTGCGTTTTTGCAACGCAAACAGGGTAGTGACCATAGCCGTTTTGTTGAAGTGAGGCAATTTGATCGTGAATTTTTTTACTTGCGGTAATGTCGGCGGCACCATAAATTTTTATCGCAACCGCTTTTATTTTGTCCCAAAGCGTTGTGGCATCGTCATAGCAAAATTGAAAATTATTTTTAACGCTGCACAATTCAACAACCGCCCGCGCCACATTGGCTGCACCCTTGCCGCCTTCAGCCCAATGTGTTGCCACGATGACGTTGCAATTAAGTTTACGAACACGCGACATCAGTAAATCTAACTCGGCTGGCGTGTCATGGGTACGATGATTTACGCTCACTACGGTGGGCAAGCCAAAATGCTTTGTCATATTGTTGACATGGCGCTCCAAATTAACGATGCCTTTTTCAAGTGCTGAGAGATTCTCAAGCGCAGCATCACACACCTCAACACCGCCATGAAACTTGAGTGCGCGCAGCGTGGCAACAATAACCACCGCATCAGGGCGCAATCCTGATTTACGGCATTTGATATCAATGAATTTTTCTGCGCCTAAATCCGCACCAAAGCCAGCTTCTGTCACCACATAATCCGCTAACTTCAATGCGGTTTGGGTGGCAATTACTGAGTTGCAGCCGTGGGCGATATTGGCAAACGGGCCGCCGTGAATAAGTGCGGGATTATTCTCAAGGGTTTGCACCAGATTTGGCATGAGCGCATCTTTTAGAAGTGCAGTCATCGCGCCTTGTGCGTTTAATTCGCGAACCAATATCGGTGTTTGATCCTGACGATAGCCCATGACGATATTGGCGATACGCGCTTTCAACTCTTTTATCGAATTGGCAAGGCAAAAAATCGCCATGATTTCAGACGCCACCACAATATCGAAGCCATCTTCTCGTGGGTAACCGTTAGGCACACCACCTAAGGCTACCGTTATTTCGCGTAGCGCACGATCATTCATGTCCACCACCCGCCGCCACGCGATGCGTCGCACATCAAAGCCAAGCAGATTGCCGTGATGAATATGATTGTCGATGAGGGCGGCGAGCAGATTGTGGGCAAGCGCTATCGCGCTAAAGTCGCCTGTGAAATGCAGGTTAATGTCCTCCATTGGTACTACTTGTGCAAAGCCGCCACCGGCTGCCCCACCCTTCATACCAAACACCGGCCCTAAGGATGGCTCACGCAAGCAAATCATTGCTTTTTTGCCGATGTGATTCAACGCGTCCCCTAACCCCACCGTGGTGGTGGTTTTGCCCTCACCCGCCGGAGTTGGGGATATGGCGGTGACGAGAATGAGTTTGCCGTTCGGTTTTGCCTCCAGCGACCGAATATAGTTAAGCGACAACTTGGCCTTGTCATGTCCGTAAGGCACAAGTGCATCACTCGGAATTCCAAGTTTTGCGGCAATATCGCTTATTTTTTCAAGCTTGGCTTGCTGGGCGATTTGAATATCACTTTGCATGGTAAATCCTAATGGTTAAATATCTGAGGGCAAAAGTATAAAGTGCTGCCGCCCCAGTAAAATCAATCAGCACTTTTTTCCGCCGTTTCTAGGCCACTCGTAAAGCACACATAAATGACTGATTACTTCAAACCGCGCGAACGCAATATTTTATTTAGACGCATAGAGGCGCTCACACCGGAGATATTGAGCGTGAGTAAGACGGTGAATGGGCATCAACTCTTTGGACACTTCAATCAGCATTTACGAGAGCTATGCGGGGACGTAGGATCGGCAAAATACGCGGCAAAACGCAGCAAGCTGTTTTATCTGACGCTTGGTCGCGTCAGTAAATGGCTGGTATTTTATGTGACGCCATGGCCGGCCATCATGCCAAAATCCACCGCCCAAATTGAGAAATTTGTCGGCCCTAAGCCGTTGACCACCTATGCTGAAGATCACGCTACGTTCATCGCGCTGCTGCAGCAGTTTGAGTCGATTTGTGCACAAGACGCACTGCAACCCCACCCTATTTATGGCGAATTAAGTCAAGCAGAATGGGGACAGTATTTATTCTTGTTCCTCGACTTTTATTTAACGGCATTTGGCATACATGGAGATTATCGTGCACCGAAATGAAGCGTTAATTCGCGATTTTTATTCAGCTTTTGCTGTACGGGAAGCCGACGCAATGGCAGCGTGTTATCACCCTGATATTCGTTTTTCGGATCCCGCGTTCACGCTGTTGCAAGGTGATGAGGCTAGCGATATGTGGCGCATGCTTATCGCACGTGGCAAAGATTTGACCATCACGTTGTTGAGCGTATCGGCTGATGATGACGGTGGACGCGCGCACTGGGAGGCGCGCTATACGTTCTCGCAAACCGGGCGGTTTGTCGTCAACACAATTGAGGCGGTGTTCGCATTTCGTGATGGCCGTATTGTTAGACATGTTGACCATTTTCCATTTTGGAAATGGTCTAGGCAAGCGCTAGGCGCAATGGGGCTACTGTTTGGCTGGTCATGGCCGTTGAAGGCACTCGTGCGTAAAAAAGCGGCGGCATCTTTACACGCATATCGCGCTCGTAACGCGCGTGATGCGGCGTAATTTACAGCACACACGCGTGTTTATTGCCAATCAAGCCATCAACGGATGCTGAGAAAAGTGTGTCAGCCACATGGTGCGCGCTTCGCGTTCAACTTCACGATTAGTTTGAGTAACGTGGCTTCGCCACTCGTGCGCGGCATTGTGATGGCCATCGGCATCTGCACCCTGCCCAGCTTGTTTCAAGACGAGAGCCAGCGCATCGTGTAGACGTGGTCGCAGGGCTTTTAACTCACGCTCCTTAGATAGCGCTAATCCTTGGCGCAGCCAGTGGATGGCGTCGGCTAGGCTACCGTCAACTTGAGCGATTAATCCTAAATACAACATTGACTCCGCCATGATGGGCGCATGGTCAAGCGCACTACTTTGCGCTAATGCCATTTTGATGTGGGTAGTTGCCGCATCGTATTCACCGAGCAAAAAATAGTATTCACCAAGCAAGCCCTGTCTTTCAGCAATTTGAAATGGATTGTCCGCGGCAACGGCCACATCAAGGCCTTCGCGGACCAAGACAATGCCGCGTCGCAAATATTGTTTTGCACCTTCAAGATCATTTGTTGCCATGAGCCGCACGGCATTTTTTTTATGCAAATTCCCGCGGTTAGTCATAATTTTAGAAATATGTTCGCCCTTACCAAGGCGACGTAAGCTAGCAATTGCCGCACTCAATAAAACATCGGCTTCGTCGAAGCGATGAAGGTCGCCAAGCGTGATGCCTAATGTATTTTGGGTGCGCGCTAATAGAAAATCATCATTCAAACGCATCGCTATATTCAGACACCCACGCAGCGCCGCCTCTGCCAAATCCATTGCATTGACCTCTGCGAATGAGGCGGCAACGGACGTGAGCACATGTCCCATCTTGTCGTAGCGCTGGAATGCGGCATAACCCTGATAGGCGTCTATCCCGCACGCAATTGCCATCAGATGATCTCCACGATAGTAGTGGCACAACGCGGCGGCATCAAGTCCATTCGCTTTTTCTTCCGGATTTAGATGCGCCTCGGCTAGTTCAATCGCCTCTTTTACATGTTTAAGCCCTTCCTCAGCAAGCCCCGTTCGTGCCGACTGCCGCGCTAACTCGCAGAGCCACAAAATACGCGACTCAACACCAAGCTGCCCTTCAGCTAATGCCGCTTTGAGTGCACCAATATCGCTTGGCGGCGCGGGCGAGGCAATAATATTCATCATAGCGTTTCAAACGACTTAAGACGGGCGACAGAGAGCACGTTCATAAGCCCCTCGAAAATGCGCGGAAGCAGGTGATAAACGAGACAGGTCATTTAAGGCCTCACTAAACTGGTTAAGTGTGCGTTGTTGGCATTACGTAACAACAGATGCGCGAAAAACATAAATAAATATTCTTATGTCATTAGCGTAACAGCCGCTGGCGTCTGTGTATGTGAATGTAATCACATAGTTTTGACCACCTATCGGCGATTCAACGTCGCTTATCGAATGGCAACGTTGCGGGCGCTGGCGATTGCAGCATCAGCACATTACCCACCAGCAGCAGCGCTACACCAGCAGTGGTGAGTAAACCCCATTGAAATTGTTCAAAGTAGTACGAGATGACCAACGCAACAACGGGCACCATAACACCCACATAGGCCGAACGCGCTGCGCCGATCCGCTTTAACAGCGTGAGATAACAGCCAAAGGTAATGATGGAGCCAAATAATGCCAAATATATCAGCGAGCTGAGGTAGCTAAAACTTAGCTCAATGTGAAATGAACGGCCAATGATGGCCGCATAGAGCAATGCAAATAGCCCGCCGTAAGCCATACCCCAGACCATCGACGGCCACGTTGCAAAGCCTAAGCGCTGAGTACGCACCGCCACCATGCTGCCCGCGCTCGAGGCCAATACCGACAGTACCGTAAAGCCGACGCCGATCGCGACATTACGGGTGGTCGATAACTTGCCAAACTCATGCCAAAACACCAAGACGATACCAACGATGCCTAAACACGCGGCAATGCTGACGCGAGCTGTCACCGGAGTCCCGAACAAAAATCGCGACGCCCACATATTAATCATCGGGCTTGCTGAATAAGCCACTGCAACCATGCCAGAGATAATGTAGAGCTCGGCGTGATAAACAAAAATATAACTTAAGCAAAACATCGCGACGCCAAACAACATCAAATCAATATGCTGGCGACGCGTGAACGTTAAGTTGTGTCCACGCCAGCGACAAAATAAAAACAACACCGACGCCGCCAATACAAAACGTACCCCCACCGATACTTCAGGTGCAACGCGACCAAGTTGGAACGTGATCGCCAGCCATGTGGAGCCCCAGATAACAACACAGATGGCAAATAACTGTAAATTTGAGAGTTTCATTAATGATAAAAAATAACGCCGCGCCTTATTAAAGCGCGGCGTTTAGGACTGGCAGAAAGCGTAGGACGCTAGTTTGTAATTCCGACTTGCGACAACACAAACGAATACGTAAATGCTATTTCTTTTAAATAATCATAGCGACCTGATGCGCCGCCATGACCTGCGTCTAAATTCGTTTTTAACAGCAGTGGATTGCTATCGGTTTTTAATGTGCGAAGCTTTGCTACATATTTGGCAGGTTCCCAGTACATAACTTGGCTATCGTTTAAAGATGTCTCAACTAGCATCGCCGGATAGCCGCCTTTTTTCAAGTTTTCATAGGGTGAATAAGAGCGCATGTATTTGTACGCTTTTTCTTGATTCGGATTGCCCCACTCTAAATATTCGCCGACCGTTAACGGCAGCGTTGCATCAAGCATCGTATTCATCACGTCTACAAACGGCACTTGTGATACCACCGCCTTGAACAAATCGGGGCGCAGATTGGTTACCGCCCCCATCAACAACCCACCTGCGCTACCGCCCTGAATAACGAGCTTTGCAGATTGCGAATATTGCTTATTGATCATGTGTTCAGATGCGGCGATAAAGTCAGTGAAGGTATTCATTTTTTTCATCATCTTGCCGTCATCGTGCCACTGCTTGCCCATTTCGCCGCCACCGCGAATGTGTGCAATTGCGTAAATCATGCCGCGATCAAGCAACGCCAAGCGGGATGAGCGAAAGCCCAGCGGCATCGAAATACCATAAGAGCCATACGCGTACAGCAAGGTAGGTTGCGGCGTGCCCGCTTGGCGGAGCGCTTTTTTATAAACCAGTGAGATTGGAATTAACGTACCATCTTTGGCCTTAGCGTTGATGCGCTCAACGGCGTATTCGTCTGGTTTGTAGCCACCAAGTACGGGCTGTTGTTTTTTCAATATACGTTCGCGCTTAGTGACATCATAGTCAAACACTGAATTAGGCGTGACTAATGAGCCATAGTTAAAACGATAAAGCTTAGTAGCAAATTCTGCATTTTGGCCGGGAGAAGCATCATAGGCTGCCTCAGGAAATGCCATGCTGTGCGGCTTCATGGATTTCATGTCGTATACGCGTAGCTGCGGTAGACCGGCTTTTTTCTCCACCGCCACAAAGAAGTCTTTGAATACATCTACGCCATCGAGCTTCACATCTTTGCGATGGGCAATAAGTTCTTTCCACGTTTTTTTATCCGCTGTAGCGGATGCGGGTGTTTTAACTAAGCGGTAATTGCGGCCAGTATCGTTAGTAACAATTAAGAAGTGTTTATCGTGATGGTCAATCGAGTATTTCACATTCTCTTTACGCGCTTGGTAGACAGTGAATGTGGCATCTGGTTTATCCGCCGAGATCAGCCGCTGCTCGCTGGTCTCCGACGATTCAGTCGATAAAATAATGTATGCATTATCACGCGTGCTATCAACACCAATACCATACAGCTCATCTTTTTCTTCATACAACATTACGTCATTTTTCTCGCCTGAGCCACCCAAACGATGGCGATAAAATTTATCAGATCGTTTGGTGGTGGCGTCCTCTACCACATAGAAAATAGTTTTATTGTCGTTTGCCCACGCAATTGAGGTGACGCGCTCAATTTTGTCTGCCAGTAATTCACCCGTCTCTAAATTTTTGAATTGCAAGGTGTATTGGCGAAAGCCGGTGAAATCTACCGAGTAGGCGAGCCATTTGTTATCACGGCTGACCGCCATTGTCCCAATTGCCATAAATTTTTGCCCTTTGGCTAATTCATTGCCGTCAAGAACAATCTCTTCGTTAGCCTCTAAGGTGCCCTTGCGCCGGGTATAAATAGAATATTGCTTACCCATTTCGGTGCGCGAGTTATACCAATAGCCCGCTTTGAAATACGGCACGTTATCGTCGGTTTCTTTGATGCGCGACAGCATGTCTTTGTAAAGCGTTTCTTGAAATGGCTTTAGGTGACCGATGACGGAATCGGTGTAGGCGTTCTCGGCTTTCAAATAATCAATAACATCAGAATTGGTTTTTTCGCGCAGCCAAAAATAATCATCAACACGCGTGTCGCCGAATTTTTCAAAGGTCTGCGGGATTTTTTTGGCGATTGGTGGCATAAGTATGAAGGTAGTTGGTGTTTGTGCAATGAGCGGCGCGTTTACAGCAAAAATAATTGCGCTAAATAAAAACGTAATAATTTTTTTTAAGAACATATTGGACTTTCATTTGGACGGTAATAGCGACATTATAGGACGGCATAGTAACTGGCAAAAACAACTTCATTGCCACCAAAATGTTCAACCGCGCGACTAAAATAAAGCTCTTGACACGCTTTTTTGGAAACTGTTATGTTCGCACCCTCAATACAACATACCGAATCAACAGCCATTTTCTACCATGACTTAAATAAACAACTAGCTGGGCTACTTGAAGGTGAGCGTGATTTCATCGCGAACGCGGCGAATTTTTCGGCGCTGATTTTTAATTTTTTGCCTGACTTAAATTGGGCGGGGGTTTATCTCATGCGTGGCGATGAATTAATCTTGGGGCCATTCCAAGGTAAGCCCGCCTGTGTACGTATTCCCGTTTATCCAATGCCGCGCGGCGTGTGCGGAAATAGCGCGTTTCATCGTAAAACAATTGTTGTGCCCAATGTGCATGAGTTTCAAGGACACATCACCTGCGATTCAGCATCAAAGGCCGAAATCGTGCTGCCAATCTTTGCAAATGCGGGTGTGAACGAGCGCGTTATTGGAGTGTTAGATATTGATAGCCCAACGTTAAATCGCTTTGTCGAAGCGGACAAGGCTGGGTTAGAAGCAATGGTGGCAACGTTTGTCCGAATGACCGACATTTCATAAACTCGGCTATTGGCGGGCACTTTGAAGCATAAGTAGGATTACGTGCATCGCGCCCTAGCCTTAGCCAGCGTTTCGTTCACGCATCGCCCGCCAGCCGGGGGCTCAGCCGACGATACCTACGGCCGTGAGCATTCCCAAATAGACAAAATTTATTTACGCCATCATCCTAGAAACGTCAGTTGGACGGGTGTGTCCCACAGGGATACCGTCCCCTGGAGGGACATACGTGTGCATTTTTCGGACTTCCTAGCAAGGCCTCATTTGGCAAACACGGACAGAGCAGGCCTTATCCTGCTAGGAGGAGTAACGCGGCTAGCGAGTTTGAACAATGTGCAATCGCACCGGTAGCGTGCGTCACCAACTAGGTGAACGTGCTAAACCGCTAACCTCGTTTATTCATGCTCACGTTTAAGCAACTAAAGCGGTCGACTGCCGTTTCTAGGATCATGAGTCTATCCCCGCAAGAAAACTCTCAATGACCGTGATCGCGCCGGCTTCATTGAGCATCGGCGCATGGCCAACGCCGGGTACTGTGACCGTTTGCAACTTTGTGCGGCGTTTAACCATCTCCGTCATTGTCGCCACCGACAGGATGTCGCTTAACGCACCACGCACCACCAACATCGGCTGCGGTGGCAGCATGTCAAACAAAGGCCAAAGATCAGGTGTTGCGCTACCTGAGCCGAGGCCGGATGCAATCGCCGGATCGTAGTCGAGCACCGGCTGGCGGCCTTCCATCACATACATATTGCGCGCCATCGCCGCCCATTCGCAACGGCCATATTCCGGGAAGGCAATACCATTCACTAATGCGGTCTGTGCGACAGCTTCATCCCAATTATTAGCGGGCTTCATCTTGCCAACATAGCTAATCAGACGCGCGATACCGGCGGGCTCAATTACCGGACCCATATCATTGACGACCAACGCATCAATGCGCTCAGGATTTGCAACCATCAACATAATGCCCATCATGCCGCCCAAGGACGTACCGATTACAGTAACCCGCTCAACGTCTAACGCATCAAGCAGGGTCAGCATGTCGGCAGCGTAGCGGTCTGGGCGATAGCGGGTTGGGTCAATATCGCGTTCAGAGCGCCCTCGGCCACGCTGATCAGGACAAATCACCCGATAGCGATTGCTGAGACGTTCGGCCAGATCGTTGAAATCTTTGCTATTACGCGTGAGCCCTGGCAGACACAACAAAACCCGGCTGTCTGGATGCGGGCTCGGATAGTCTCGGGCGTAAAGTCGGAGACCGTCGTCGGACTGGTAAAAAATATCAATGAACTTCATGTTGGTGTCTCAATGGATTTACAATATAGCAATGGAATAGCAATGGAACACAAACGCAAAAAAGGGTAACTAGCACGCTGACCCAGACTTGCTCCCGCACAAATTTTTCTAATCAAACGCCAATGAAACTGCCCAGCGAAGCCGTTTTGTCCGCCACGAATGCCAAGACACCGAAACCCAAGCGCGCCACGGTTGGGCGTCCGCGTAAAGGCGTCGGTACTGCCGTCACCGCTGACCGCATTCTGGATGCTGCCGAGGATTTGTTTTCCAAGCGCGGTTTTGATGGTGTGACGATGCGCGAGGTTGCCGATTTGGCGAATGTTGATTCCGCACTCGCGCACTATTACTTTTCGACCAAGCAAGGTTTGTTCGATGCTGTGCTTGAACGACGCGCAGAATTGGTATTTTCTGAGCGTATGGGGGCGTTTGA
>Ga0105049_10000573_pt1 | contig 40808 bp, 34 predicted proteins | sample MAT06_FD_78087 | JGI IMG/M metagenome (GOLD analysis project Ga0105049, IMG submission 78087) | Freshwater microbial communities from Lake Fryxell liftoff mats and glacier meltwater in Antarctica - MAT-06 | ecosystem: Environmental > Aquatic > Freshwater > Ice > Liftoff microbial mat | place...
AGTTTGGACAACAGGGTGTTCAACTGGAACAAAACTTTTTATTCGCAAACGAATATTGTGATTGAAACTGTGTACGTGGTATATTACGCCAAGTTCATTTCCTTTTTGATCAGGAAAATGAATACCGCAAAGATCAGTGAGAAAATCAAATTTCAATTCTTCGTCTTGTTTCAGGAGTCTGAGCAATTCGACAGTTGCATCTGGTTTTACAATCAAATTCATTATGTCGTATTGCATTCCAGCATCAATCAGCCTATCTCCAATCCATCCTTTTACCTTAGTTAGGATGTAATCATTATCAATTTCTAATATTTGATTTACTTGATCCATTACATTATTCCGTATGAAGCCAATAATTCTTTGTATTCTACTGTCTGCCTTCTTCGTAGAGATTCATTTTTGACAAGTTCTTGTATTTTGACAATCCCTTCAATGATTTGCTCAGGTCTTGGAGGGCAACCCGGCACATATACATCAACTGGTACTACTTTATCAATACCTTGAAGTACGCTGTATGTATCAAATATTCCGCCGCTGGAAGCACAGGCGCCAACTGCTATCACCCATCTGGGTTCAGCCATTTGAAGATAGACTTGGCGAACTACAGGGCCCATTTTTTTTGAAATTGTACCCATTACCATTAATAAGTCTGCTTGCCTAGGTGAAAAACTCAGTCTCTCCATACCAAATCTAGCCATGTCGTAATTGGACCCCATCGTTGCCATAAATTCTATACCACAACAAGAAGTTGCAAAAGGAAGCGGCCATATCGAATTTGCTCTTGCAAGGCCTATCACTTTTTCCAAGGAGGTTGCAAAGAAACCCTGTCCTTCATGTCCAGCAGGGGCATCGACTAATTTTATTTCAGTCATTGTGTTCTTGTTTAGGTTTATAACAAATTGACTGGTTTATAGTTTATTCCCATTTTAGGGCGCCTTTTTTAACGATGTAGATAAAACCCATTAGTAAAACGGCCATAAAAATCATCATTGAAATGAATCCTGACATCCCTAATTCCTTAAAAGACATTGCCCATGGGTATAGAAATATTAACTCGACGTCAAATAGTACAAATAAAATAGCCGTAAGAAAATACTTGATAGAAAAAGGCAATCGAGCATTTCCCTGACTATCTATCCCACATTCAAAGGCTTCTAATTTGTCAGATGTCTTCCTTTTTGGACCCAAATAATGTGACGCAAACATAGTTGTTGCCACAAAACCTGCTGCCACTAGGAACTGAAAAAAGATTGGTAGGTATTGATCTAAATGATTTGTTGCTTCCATTTTTTTGAAATGAACTGCAAAAGTATTGCAGTAAGTCCTGAATACCAAAATTGGTACAGACTAGTTTGTATTTTATTTGATTTTAGATTGTTTCTAATCAAGTAAAAATCTGATCTAAAGTTAATAATATTCTGCTTAACCTCATCTTCGAACACAGATACTGAATCGGATAAATTTTTAGGTGATTTAATTATATTGAAATATTTTTTCATTGTGATGCAGCGTTTGGCCTACAAATAAGATTATAACTATATTGAAAGTTTTTAACTCAAGTATTTTTTACAAATGAATAAGGTTTTTGCAATATTATTTTTCACATTAATGATTTCAGCTTGTTACAAAGATGTTGAAATTAAAACAATCACTGGATCTCCGATACCTGTGAGCAACGTTGAAGCTTCATTAATTGGAGTAGTATTCGATGATAACAATCAGCCTGTGTCAGGCGCAACTATAATAATAAGGGGCCAATCTCTTAAAACCGACGCTCAGGGATTCTTTTCTCTGAATGATGAACTCCTGAATGAAAATGGAGTCTATATTTCAATCTCAAAAACCGGCTTTTACACAACTGGCAAATTCGTCTTACCTCAATTGGGCAATCTATCTCAAATGTTTTTCAAACTAAAGCGAATTAGCTCAATCAATTTTCTTTCAACGGAGGATTTTAACTTACAGAAACCAAATGCATCGATATATATTCCTTCTGGGAGTCTAAGTAAGTTGGATGCAGCTGGTGTTTCTGGTTTTATTCAAGCTAATGTGCAGTTTTTTTCACCACTTGAGAATCTCGTCTGCGATGCACCGGGTGATTTGAGAGGCATTGATAAAGCTGGTAAAAACAAATTGATCCGCTCAAAGGGCATCGTTTATTGTTCTTTTTTTGGAGGATCCTCAGACCCCTTGATATTCAAGCCAGGGTTTGGTGCCAAGCTTCGAGTTGCTGCTGGTTTGCCCAGTCAAATGGGTGGGAATTTAGATCAAGAAATTCCAGTTTGGAAATTTGATCCAATTACTGGATACTGGCATGAAAGCTTAAAAGCTCAACTTGCTTCCGATAAAAGTGCTTATGAAGTTGTGGTTCCAGAAATGGGATACTGGAACATTGGTAGGTCAATAGATATGATAAAAATTAAGGGCAGACTAGTGGATGCCAATGGCAATGGTGTCAATAATTTAAAGATGACTATCACGAGTACAGATAAGAGTTTTTGCACCGAGATTGCTTCAGATAATGGAGGAAATTATTCTGTATTTGTGCCGAGTGGTGAAGATATTTTGGTTGATTTGAATAGCAGTTGTGGAAACAATTTTGGGCAATTTAATCTTGGAAGTTTCGAGGCATCCTCTACAGTTCCTAATAATGTGATTGTTCAAAGTAAAATTGGGAAACTAAGTGGGAAACTCATTAACTGTGAAAACCTTCCTGTTGAGGGAGGAATTATTAGTATATTCCAAGATACATCTTGGTTGGGCGCGGGAATATCAGACAAAGAAGGAAACTTTTCAATAAACTTAGTGGCGTGTTTGAGTCCTACGGCATTGAATTATAGGTTATTGGATCCAGAGACAAAGACTTACACACCTTCCAATTTGTTACCCTTATTTTCTGCTGACATGAATTTGGGCACACAATTGTTGTGCGAAAAAATGGATCAATTCATCCGAATTCAATTTGGTAATGAGTCAGCAACGCTCTCTAACCCAAGCTTTATGGTTAATGATTTTTCAAGCAATCAAATTGAAATACAATATCCTGGTGGGCCTGATAATTTCCAACTGAATGCCGCAAATGCACTAGGAAATATCTTCACTATGCAGGAGATAGGTATTTCTATTACCAGCAACTCATCAATTGCTTTGCTGTGTAGTTTTTGCTCAGGATGCGAATGTAATTCAAATGACCAGTTAGAATCTTTTATGATTAAGGGTATCGATCAATTTTGTACTGGAAGGCTGACGAGTTTTGTTGGTGGATCAGAACAAAAGACATTGAGCATATTGTATAAAGTCCGGAGAGATAAATAGAAGACACTTGATGAAGAGTGAACTCGAGATAATTTTTGAAGGTTGTAAATGCCATGACCCTGTTAGCCAATCTAACTTGGTCAGACGATTTGCGCCTGTTTTATTGACAGTGGCTCGGAGATTTATGAGAGATATACCAAGTTCGGAGGACGTATTGCAGGATGCTTTTGTTCTGGTATTTAAATATTTTGACCAATTAGAGCATGCAAACGCAATGGAATCTTGGATGCGCCGAATTGTAATCAACGTGGCACTAAAAGACCTAAAGAAGAGTCACAATAAAACAATATACACAGAGGAACAATTTTTTCCTGATAATGAAATTAATCCTGAAATTTTTAGCAAGTTTGGCTTTGAGGATATCTTGAACATGATCTCTAAACTTCCAAACGGTTATAGAGAAATTTTTAATCTGAATGTCATTGATGGATATTCACATGAAAATATTGGTGAACTATTAGGAATAAATCCCAGTACATCTAGGTCACAACTATCAAGAGCGCGGAAATTTCTTCAATTGGAAATAGAAAAAATGCAAAATGAATTGGAACGAATTTGAAAAAAGATTAGCTGATGGTCTCAATGAGTATGAAAGTCAACTAGATGTTGAGGCTATAATAGAAGCAATCAGAAAAAAGCAGAAACAGAAAAGGAGAATTATCTGGTCCTTGTTTCTGCCAGTAATAGCTATTGGATTGGCAGGTTTATACTTTGCTCATTTGGGTGACCAAAATATTGGTTTAGCCTCAAATGGCATATATCAGTCCGATATTCTTGAGCAGAAAAGCAGTGGTAAACAAATTTATGATGAACAAAATAAGGAATCCAGTAAAAGCAAGCAAGGAGATTATAAAAGAAATAAAAAGCTTTCTAACTTTTCATCGGTTGTGAATGGAAATAAACTGTTCGCAGGTTCAACTAATTTCAAGTCTAAACAATCAAAAAATTTAAATTTAAATTCAAATTCTAGTTCCGCTTCAAATTCTACTTCCACTTCCGCTTTAAATTCCTCTTCTACTTCCTCTTTAAATTCCTCTTTTGTTCGAGAGAAAATTTTCAAGCCAGTTGAAATTGGTTTTCATTACCCAAATACTGGTATTGATAACAAGATTAATGATCAAAGCAAACAGTTGATAAGATATGAGGAGCAAGATTTGGTGAGAATTCCAATTCTAAACCCAGCTGTGGATTTGAAGCCTATTATTGTCGTTTTTAAGAAGAATAATACCATTATTAAGCCGGTTAAGTTTCCTAAAAGCAGAAGCAATAGATTTGTCTTAGACGTTTCGACTGGTGCTGGAATTTGGAGTTATAATAAAGCAAGGCCGCTTTATGATGGCGAAGATTTTGGTGGTGACTTTAATAGTAGGGAAGGGGCGCTAAATACATTGGATTTGGGTGTTAGAGTGTCTTATCAGCTCAAGAATAATTTTTATATTTATTCAGGTATGCAGTATATCCAATTGAATAGATTTTATGAATACAACACAAGTAAAATTTCATCAGCATCTCAAGACAATACTTTTGCTGGATTGAATAATTTCAAATCTGGTTTGGTTGACACTTTTTATGGAAATGTGACTTATATCACAACTGAAGATAAGTATATTAAGAGATACAATAGCATCAATTCAATTGGAATCCCGTTGGGATTAAGTTATAAAATATCAAATAAGAAGTGGACAATTGAACCTTTTATTGGAGCTCAATGGCACACTTACATTCGAGAATCCTTACCTACCAGTATAGTAAATGATGCATTTTATAACGCTCTTGAACATTTGATCAACCCTTACGAGATTAATAGATTCTCAGTAGAGGGTGGGGTTAATATCTGTAAGAATTTTGGATTAAACTCTGGAATATTTATGGAGTTTAGAGGCTGGAGTTTCTTGCCAAATACTTTTGGAAATTCTGAGTATGGCCTAAACGCTAAAGGTTTCAGTTCAAGGCTTGGATATAGATATAAATTCTAGGATCAATAAACTGTATATCTCTATTTGCACTTAATTGCTAATAAAATTGCCCTGAATGATATACTAGTCAGGGCATTTTTTATTCCTAAAATTGCTAAAAAGTTTATTCGCCTGTGTAATTTAAATTGTGAAATACGTGCTGCACATCATCATCTTCTTCCATTTTGTTTATCATTTTCATGACTTCTTCTTGTTGAACTTTTTCAAGTTCCTTCAAGTCGGAAGTAGGAATTCGCTCAAATTCTGCGGTGCTGATTTCAATTCCTTTGTCTTCAAGAAATTTTTGAATCATGCCAAATGCGTCAAAATTACCATAAAGGAATATTCCTTCTTCATCACCTTCTATACTGTCGACACCATAATCGATCCCTTCAAATTCAAATTCTTCAATATCCAATTCGGCATCGGGCTTGAATTTGAAAACAGATTTTTTATTGAAAAGAAAGTCAAGAGATCCCAACGTGCCTAAGCTGCCATTGGCTTTATTAAAATAAGAGCGAATGTTGGCAACTGTTCGAGTAGGATTATCAGTTAGGCACTCAATTACCACTGCCACACCGTGTGGAGCGTAACCTTCGTAAACTATTTCCTTTAGGTCATCTGCATCCTTGGAGGTAGCCTTCTTAATAGCCCTCTCCACATTGTCTTTTGGCATATTCACTGCCTTTGCATTCTGAATAGCCAATCTCAATTTATTATTGGTTCCAGGATCAGGGCCCCCTTGTTTCGCAGCCAGAGCTATTTCTTTGCCAACTTTAGTAAAACTGCGTGCCATAGCACCCCAGCGTTTGAATTTTCTTTCTTTTCTGAATTCGAATGCGCGTCCCACGGTATCTGTAATTTAATTTGACCGCAAAAATAAGCTTAATAATTCTTTCATGAAAGTATGAAAGGGATTCTTACTTTTGTGCTATGGATAAAATTGCGTCAATTTGGCTTAAAAGAGCTGCAGAATGGTGGCAGAGCTATCAATCACCTGAGCCATTACATTTATTTTTAAAGAGGCAATTTATTGCAAATAAGAATATGGGTTCTACTGATCGAAAGATCATGTCGGATTTATTGTATGCATTTTGCAGAGCGAAGCATCAATTTCAAGAATTTGAACTTGAAGATGGAATTCTTGAGTCTTTCAAACTCTCTGTTTCCCACGGTGCAGGTATAGTATCGGAATCTGTTTTGTTAAAATTTGGAATCCTTCCAAAGGGTGAGAATGCCTCCATGGAATTGCATTTTGAAGCTCTTTTTCCTTATTTTGATTCTTTTTCAAACAGTTTGGATAAAGTACTCTTACTTGATTCTTGGTATAATAAGCCTTTGGTATGGATGAATGTACGTCCTGATTTTTTTAAAAAAGTCTATGAAACTCTAGAATTTGAGGGTCTTGATCCCGTTTTGCATGAAAAATTACCGTTTGCAATTGGATTAGTCAAAGCTGATGGATTGGATAAAGTCAAATCTCTGAATTCTGCCCATTACATTATTCAAGACTCAAGTGCGCAGCTAATTATTCAAAACCTAGAAGTAAAACAGGGGATGAAAATATGGGATGTTTGTGCCGGTGCAGGTGGCAAATCACTTGGTTTAAAATTTCAAGAAAATAGCATAAAACTGCAGTGTACCGATATCAGAACCAATATACTCGAGAATTTGAAAAACCGTTTCAAGCTTTTTGGTTTTGCGATGCCTGAGACTTACGCGATTGATATGAGTCAAACTGGTCTGATTACCAAGCCTTTTGAGTTGGTTATTGCTGATGTGCCTTGTACTGGTTCAGGAACATGGAGACGGACCCCTGAAGCTTATGCAAGTTTTAATTTTGATTCAATCAATGAATATGTTATATTACAAAGGAAAATTATAAGCAACGTAGTCGCCAATATGGATAAAGGATCTAAGCTTGTTTATGCTACATGCTCAATATTTGAAGCTGAGAATGAAGGCAATGCCAATTGGATTTCGAATGAATTGGGTATGGAATTGATCGAGTTGGAAATGTATCAATCTGTACAATCTGATTTTATGTTCCGATCCATATTGATCAAATCTTAAAGCTTCATATCTGTTTCTTGACTAAAGTTGAAAGTGAATGGAATCCAAAACTTACTGACTGTAATTTTTCCACGGTATCCTATTTTGACACTTTTGCCGAAGGCAGCACTTAATCCTCCACTCAATCCTCCTATTGCATTGAACAATTGGGATTGTGATAATTGAATCCTCAGAGGAATGCCAAATTCTTTTTTTGCACCAATAGCTGTTGAAGCAGTTTGATTGATGCTGCCAATTGGTTGGCCATTCAGAAAAACACTTAATTCGACATTCTTTAAGATTAATCCAATGTCGTTGGGATTATAAAAATTCGCTTTAGAATTAATACCAACCGAGTTGAGGCTTACGTCAGAAATACTCACATTGCTGATATTTTTATATTCAGGTGTGGCATTGTAAGTGCAAGATTTGTATTGGGAAGTAGCTATCATTAGGATGAATGCTAAGGAGAAATACGTATTGTTGGATTTCATGAAATATTCTATTTTGGTCACAAATGTACATTCATTCAAACGATGTTCTATTCAAAACCAGCTACAAAATTTAAGTTATAACTGCAAGATGCTAACACTTGTTATTTCACAACAGATTGTTAAACGCAAAGAATGGACAGTCTATTATTGGTAATATCGCTATTTAAAGACTTACCTTTGAGCCATGAATTCATTTGAGTCTCTGGGACTGGATCAAGATATAGTTGATGCGGTAATCAAAATGGGATATGAGACCCCATCACCAATACAAGAAACAGTTATTCCACACCTACTTGAAAAAACTGTAGATGTAATAGCACTTGCACAAACGGGTACAGGAAAAACCGCAGCTTTTAGTTTACCTCTCATTCAAATACTGGATAAACCTCAGAATGTAGTGCGTGGTTTGATATTGAGTCCTACTAGAGAGCTATGTATGCAGATATACGAGAATATTACAAAATTCTTACCATCTGGCAGGAGATTCAGATCAGTTGCCGTTTATGGTGGGGCTAGTATTGTTCCTCAAATTAAGGATATCAAACGTGGTGTAGATATCATAGTGGCAACTCCAGGGCGCTTGATGGATCTCATCGACAGAAAGGTAGTTGACCTGAATAATATTGAAGTGGTAATCCTTGATGAGGCTGATGAAATGCTGAACATGGGATTCCGTGAAGATATTGAACATATATTAGGCTTCACACCAGAAGAAAAGAAAGTTTGGTTATTCAGCGCAACAATGTCAGGTGATATCCGACGCATTGCTGACAAATACATGAAGGAGCCATTGGAAGTATCCATTGGCAGAAAAAATGCGGTTAATGAGAACATCAGTCACCAATTTGTGGTAGTTGAAGAGAGGCATCGTTTTGAAGCTTTAAAGCGAGTTGTGGATTTTCATCCGGATATCTTTGGTTTGATTTTCTGCCGCACCAAAATGGACACCCAGGAAGTTGCAGAAAGATTGGGGAAAGAAGGCTACAACGCAGATAGTTTGCATGGAGATTTAAGTCAGCAGCAACGTGACCGGGTTATGGCACGATTTAGAAATAGAGATTTAAAGTTATTGGTTGCTACTGATGTTGCAGCTCGGGGTATTGATGTAGATGAAATTACACATGTTATTCACTACAACTTGCCTGATGATGCTGAGTATTACACACACAGAAGTGGTAGAACTGCCAGAAAAGGAAATAAAGGAATTTCAATATTAATAGCTAATCCTCGAGATCTTGGAAGAGTTACTCAACTAGAAAGAATTTCTAAGATTAAGTTTGAAAGAATTCCTGTGCCTTCTGGTATGGATGTTTGTCAAAGACAGTTGATGGAACTGATAAAAAGAGTTCAAGACACTGAGGTTCAAGAAGATCAAATTGCAACCTATTGGGAGGATATATTTATGCCATTTGAGCAAATGACCAAAGAAGAAGTTGTAAAGAAATTTGCTTCATTGGAATTCAACAGATTTTTAGATTATTACAAGAATGCTCCAGATTTGAACAAACGTGAGGTTCGTGAAAGAACTGAACGCAGTGTTGTAAGAGACACAGACTCTCGAGAAAGTGGCAGAGGTCATAGTGAAGCAGTATACTTTAACATTGGCCGAAACGATCGGTTTGATATTGGTAAAATGGTAGGCTTGATATGCAACCAAGGTGAAATTCAAAACAAGTTTCTTGGAAAAATTGAACTAAAAGATGAGTTTACCCTCGTCGAAGTTGATCACAGATATGTTCGAAATCTACTTGAGAAATTCAATAAAATGAATATCAATGGTAAGCAGGTAGTTGCCAGATTATCTGAAGATAAGATTACAAGAGAAATTAGCCCTTCTAAGAAACATCGCAATTTCGTTGATCAAAAGGCATCAAGCGGATTTAGAGGCCGAAAAGATGGAAAGCGTTCTTGGAGATAAAAAAAAGCTGATCGAAATTTCGATCAGCTTTTTTGTTTTAGGGTTAACTATTTTATGCCTCTTGAAGAATCAAATCTTCTTGCTACATTTTCCCAGTTAATGATATTTTGGAATGCTTCGACATAATCTTTTCTTTTGTTTTGATATTTTAGGTAATAAGCATGTTCCCAAACATCGATGGCCAAAATTGGAAAAGAAGTGAATTGACTTTGGTTGTTGTGTTTTTCGGCTTGAAGGATGACCAACTTGTCAGCCATAGGTTCATGTGCCAATATCGCCCAACCACTTCCTTCAACATTGATGGCAGCGGCATTAAAATATGCTTTGAATTGATCAAAACCCCCAAAGTCTTTTTTGATATAAAAGTCAAGATCAGCACTTCTTTTCCCCTGCACAGGACCCATGGTTTCCCAAAACAACGAATGCAGGAAGTGACCAGCACCATGAAATGACAGTTCTCTTTCCCAATGTTTAATAAGTGAGAAATCATTCCTTGCTATAGAATCTTTTATAGCAGCGGTAGCTTTGTTTAAGCCAGTTACATAGCTTAAATGGTGAATATCATGATGCAACCGCATTGTAGCTTCGTCAATGTAAGGTTCAAGTGCATTATAGCTATAAGGCAATGTAGGCAGTGTATAATCCTCTGGAAGGCCGTTTATCATTTCCTCTAAATTTGAAATGGAATTTCCTGCTAAACCGGTTGCAGTAAACAAACCTCCGCCTGCCAGAACTGAAGATTTGATAAAATCTCTTTTGTTCATAATTTGATTTTAGTTTAATTGTTTCAATTTAAAAAAAATGCAATCGGCCGACTTTGAATGAAATTACAATAATCGACGTGGTTGCTTTAGTAAAGTTAGTCAATTTAGTTAGCCTATTTGTTACATTTCATGAAATTGTTTTTGATAACTCTACTAACTGCTTTCAAAATGTTAGATCTTATTCAACACCACATTCATGAATTAGAAATGCATATTCCAATGCTAAGTCGCGATACCTTGCAAATCTGCCTGAAGCTCCACCATGTCCTGTTGTCATATCTGTGTAAAGTAATAAGCTGTTATTACCTTGTTGATGAGTTCTTAATTTGGCAATCCATTTGGCAGGTTCCCAATACTGAACTTGACTGTCATGAAGTCCTGTGGTCACAAGTAAAGCTGGATAACTCGCATTTTTTATATTGTCAACTGGAGAGTATTGCTTGATGTAATTGTAATAAATAGGATCATTTGGGTCACCCCATTCATCGTATTCTCCAGTTGTCAATGGGATACTATCATCCAACATGGTGGTAACTACATCAACAAAAGGAACTGCTGCTACAACGGCTTTCCATAAAGTAGGTTCCATATTGATAACAGCGCCCATCAATAAACCTCCAGCACTTCCGCCCATTGCACAACAAAGACTTTCATGACAATATCGGTTCTCTATAAGATGTTTGGCGCAATCAATAAAATCATGGAAAGTATTCATCTTTTTCAATTGTCTTCCTTCTTCGTACCAATACCGTCCCATGTCTTCTCCGCCTCGTACATGTGCTATAGCATAAACAAATCCTCGATCAAGCAGGCTGATTCTTGCAGAACCAAAACTTGGATCAATACTGATTCCGTAAGATCCGTAGCCGTATAATAACAAGGGATTTTGTCCTGAAATGAATTTGTCTTTTCTGTAAACTAGCGAAACTGGCACCTTTACTCCGTCGCGAGCAGTAATCCATATTTTCTCGGATTGATAATCGTCAGAATAAAATCCACCTTCAATGAATTCCTGTTTTTTGAGTGTGTATATTTGAGTGTTTATTGAATAGTCATAAATACTAGTAGGCGTCGTCAAGCTGGTGTAACTCAATCTAAGGTAATCAAGACTAGGGTCAAGGTTGTTTCCCAATCCTACAACGTAGCTTGCTTCATCAAACTTAAGTTCCACATGATCGGATGCTCTTTTAATGGAAAGCCCAGTTTGTCCCATTTCTCGCCATGATATTGCGAATCCCCAATCAAAAACGATAAATGATTCAAGCAATCTATTTTCATTGTGGGGAATTATATTCATCCAATTTTCCTTTGATCCGCATTTATCGGTGGTGTTGAGGTCAAAGTTTTTGCCAGCTGCATTCGATTTAACATAAAACTCTCCATTTAAGTGATCTATATTGTATTCATGCCCTCGTTCCCTCGGAAGAAAACATTGGACAGATTCAGATGCATCTAACTTCCAGATATTAACTTCACTTGTCATGGTACTTTCGGATTGAATGACGCAGTATTCACCTGACATACTTTCACCAATTGACAAATAAAATGTCTCATCTTTTTCAGTAAAAAGTTCTTCAGGGTTCCCATCTAAGCTTTCTAATTCGAAAAACTTTACAGCAAATGAGCGCAATGTTTCGGGGTCTTTTTCAATAAAAATAATTCCTTTGGAGTCTTTTGACCATATTAGTTCACCACTTGTATTCGAAATAGTTTGTGAAGTTAACTTACCAGTTTCAAGGTTTTGAATATAAATTGTAAACAACCTTCTGCTAATTGTATCAGCTGAATAAGCAAGATATTTTTGATTGGGTGAAACACTGTAGTTGCTTATTTGAAAGTATTCATAATCCTCAGCAATTAGGTTTACATCCAATAGCACAGCGGGCTCATTATAATCTTCACCAAATTCAGAATTCCATCTTCTAATTATAGGGTATTCTTTATTGTCTTTGTATTGGGTCTGATAAAAATACCCATCTTTTTGAAATGGTACTGAGTTGTCATTCTTTTTTATTCGCTTTACAATTTCATCAAATATATCGTCTATCAGCTCTTTATAAGATTCTGTTGATTGATTAGTGTGTATGTTCTCGGAGTTCAGGTATTCGATCACTTCCGGATTTTCTCTTTCTCTTAACCAATAATAGTTATCAATTCTTTTGTCTTGGTGAGAAATCAACTCAATGGGTTTAATCAATGCCTTGGGCGCTTGTACTAACATAGATAAAATGTAAAAATTATATAAATATGGGTCTATCTTGCACGCTGATACAAGATTCGATTCAATATTTGCAATGGAAAATTGAAGGTGTGAAGTTACAAGGAACTTATAAGTATATTCTAAAATTATCATTTCCTATCATGTTGGGCACTGCAGCTCAAAGTATTGTAGCATTAAGTGACAGTATCTTTTTATACCATTTGAGTGAGCAGGACTTTGCAGCGATTGGATTTGTAGGGGTATTTTACCTTGTAATTGCTGGGATTGGTTTTGGTTTTACAAGAGGTGGACAATTGATGATTGCCCGTAGAATGGGTGAATCTAAGCAGGAAGAGGTAGGTAGGACTTTTTATGCGATGCTGTATTTTGAAATTATACTGGCAACAATTATGTTTTTTTTCTTGAGGTACGGTGCCAGTGCTTTTTTTGAATTGTTTGTTAGTTCTAAAGTTATCTTACTAAAGAGTGTTGAATATCTTCATTACAGGGCATATGGTCTATTTTTTAGTTTTACAGGTGTTGCCATCATTGCCTTGTACACCTCAGTTGCCAGGCCAAGTTTTATTGTCATTGATACAGTGATATTAGCAGTTTCTAATTTGATATTGAACTACTTATTGGTATTTGGGAAGTTCGGATTTCCGGCAATGGGTATTGGTGGATCTGCATTGGCGAGTACACTGTCTGAGGCTTTGGCGTTTTTTGTTTTTGTTATTTATATATTGTTTGACAAGCCTGCCAGGAAATACCGTCTATTTCATTTGCCCAATATTGATCTTCTACTTATGGTACAACAGCTTAGGCTAGCATTGCCAGCGGTTGTACAAACAGTAATAGGTTTGGGATCTTGGTTTGTTTTTGTAAGCATGATAGAATCTTTGGGGCAAAGACCGCTTGCAATTACCAATCTGGTTCGTATTGTTTATTTGATTCTCATCATTCCATGCTGGGGTTTTAGCAGTGGTATGCACACATTAGTCAGTAATTTGCTGGGGCAGAAGAAATTTGATGAAATACTTCCCCTTGCATGGAAAACTGCTATTCTTTCACTTTCAGTAACTTTGATTTTGGCTATTCCAATGGTGATTTGGCCACATTATTTACTTTACCCATTATTGGGTGAGCATGATAATGGGTTGTTTGCGGATTCGGTGCCAACTTTTAGAGTATTACTTGTCATTATGTGTTTGTATTCCACTGCCAATATCTTTTTTAATGTTATTTCAGGCACTGGTGCTACCTATTTTGGATTGAAATTACAAGCGGTTTTGACTGCTTTTTATTTATTTGGTGTGTTCTATGTAGTCAAATACACCGACTACAATGTGGCTTATGCATGGGGAGTTGAGATCTTCTATTGGATATTTTTGTTTGTGTTTAGCTATTGGTTTCTGCGTTCGAATTATTGGCATACCATTGAAGTTTAGTTGTTTGTGTCATTAATACGTTATAATTTAAATTAATATCGTCAATGGAAACTTTATTATTGGCAATGCTATTGCTTGGATGAAATACACGAAGGAATTTCAAGATAAATCAAGATAAGTCTGGGAAAATCAGTTGTAAAAAGCTTTCAACACTGCCAAGCTTAGCAATTGATGAAGCGCAGAGTTTGGTTTGATTGACGGTTTGCCAAACAGGAGAGAGAAATACACCTGCTTTAAATTGGACTTCTAAAACCAATAAGAGATTATTGATTCGATTTAGGAAGCAAAACAAGAAGGATGAATGTAAATGAAATGGCTAAGTGACTAAAGAAAACCTTAGAATCAAACAGTAGCCAAGCGTATATGGCGGTATTATCTCAATTCATCCAAGGATTCTCTGATTCGATTCAAAGCCTTACTTAAATCAACCTCTGAAGCCGCATAAGAAATTCTAATGCAGTTTGGATCACCAAATCCGGTTCCGGATACCAAAGCCACGTGAGCAGTATTCAATAAGAAATCACAAAGATCATCACTTGTAGCTATAGTTTCTTTTCCATATCGTTTCCCCAAAAGTTGCGTCACATCAGCAAAAACGTAAAATGCCCCTTCAGGAATATTGTATTTGATGCCTGGTATATTGGACAATAATTCGATGACCAGATCTCTTCTTTTCTTAAATGCCTTTACCATTTTTTGGGTAGGCTCCAAAGAGCTTCTTAAGGCAACGGCGGAGGCATACTGCCCAAATGATGAAGCTCCTGAAGTAAACTGGCCTTGTATCTTGGTGCAAGCTGTTGCAATAGCCTTAGGCGCTCCCAAATAACCAATCCGCCAGCCAGTCATGGCAAATCCTTTAGCGAAACCATTTATTGTTACTGTTCGGTCTTCCATGCCAGGTATTGCAGCCAAACTTACATGCTTATCAGTAAAGTTAATGTATTCATAGATTTCATCAGATACTGCCAAAACATTAGGATACTTTGCCAAAACCTCAGCATAAGACTCTAATTCAGCTTGACTGAACACTGTACCAGTTGGATTGCAAGGTGAAGAAAAGATAAGCATCTTGGTCTTATCACTCATGGCAGCTTCAAGATCTGAGGCACTTGGCTTGAAATCTTTATTGATATCCGCATGAACAGCTACTGGCGTGCCTCCGGCCATTTTTACTATTTCATAATGTGAAACCCAATATGGTGCAAAAATTACGACCTCATCACTAGGATTTAGTATAGCAAAACATAAATTGGCGAAACTCTGCTTACTTCCGTTGCTTACTACAATTTGATCAATAGTAAAGTCTAGGTTGTTGTCTCTCTTAAATTTTTCAACCACTGCCTGCCTTAATTCTAATAACCCTGCTACTGGAGTGTACTTGGTGATTCCTGCATTAAGAGCTTCTTCTGCTGCATCTTTAATATGTTGGGGGGTGTCAAAATCAGGCTCTCCTAGACTTAAATTAATTACGTCATATCCTTTTGCTTTAAGATTTCTAGCCATTTGAGCCATTCTGAGTGTAGAGGACTCTTCCAGTTTATTGACAAAATCAGATAGCAAAGATTCAGGTTGAAATGTCATAACTTCTTATTTGAGATTGCAAAGATGATATGAAAAAACAAATTACCTGAGCTAAAATGCAATAAACGGTAAAGAAATCAATTTCTTTGTACCATTAATTGCTATACATTTCATGAAACAAAGCTGGACAATAGGGATATTATGCTACAACGAAGCAGTAACCATTGTAGATGTGTATTCTAAGGTTAAGACAGTTTTGTCCCAATTAACTGGTGATTCCGAAATAATTATTGTGGATGATGGAAGCACGGACGGCTCAATCGAGTTGATCCAGAAGATTTATACCTATGATCCAAGTGTGCGTCTAATTTTTCATGAAATCAATAAAGGGATTGGGGCATCTATTCGTGACGTGTATTTCAATGCTACCAAGCAAAATGTAGTATTTGTGCCCGGTGACGGACAGTTTGATGAAATGGAACTGATACCTTTTGCAGAATTTTCAGCGGATCATTTTATTTGTTTTTTTAGGCATGAAAACGAAACTTATTCCTTATTTCGGAATGCATTGTCATGGGCCAATAAAATGTTCAACAGCTGGTTTTTGGGTTTCAATCTGAAGGATGTTAATTGGGTAAAAGTTTATAAAAGAGAGATACTTTATAAATTGGAACTAAAATCAAAAAGTTCGATTATTGAAAGTGAAATTTGTGCAAAACTTACTGCGTTAGGGAAGACAGCAGTAGAAGTTCCTTCAGTTTATCATCCCAGAATAGCAGGCCAAAGCAAAGGCGCTTCATTTGGAACTATATTAAAGGTTTATAAAGAACTTTGGGCCGTATATTTGCTCGTCAAAAAATTTAAAAAATCATCAAGAAAGTAGGAATAAATGAATGTAGCGATAATTGGTTATGGATATTGGGGGCCTAATTTGGTGCGGAATTTTATGACAGCGCCAGGGTGTCAAGTTTCCTATGTTTTTGATACTTCTCAAAAAGCGTTGGATAAAGTCACAAAGTCTTATCCTGAAATAGCTATTACCCAAGATTTGAACGAAATTTTAAAGGATTCTGCAACAGACGCTGTTGCAATCGCCACTCCTGTTGGAACGCATTTTGAACTGGCAAAGAAAGCTTTGGAGCAAGGAAAGCATGTGCTTTTAGAGAAGCCAATGACTGCCAAACTTTCTGAAGCAAATGAGTTGATTCGTATTGCAGATTCGCTTGGATTGACATTGATGGTTGATCATACCTATCTCTATACTGAATCAGTCCTAAAAATGCAGCAATTGATTGAAAGTGGCGATATTGGTAACATACAATACATCGATTCAACCCGTATTAATTTGGGCTTGTTTCAACGCGATGTAAACGTTCTGTGGGATCTTGCTCCACATGATATATCAATATGTATGTACTTGATGCAGGAGGCACCCATTGGTGTTCAAGCAACAGGCGTCTCCCATACAGGAAGCACGCTTGCCAATATTGCCTATTTGAATTTGTTTTATCCAAATAACAAGATCGCACATTTTAACTGTAGTTGGGTTTCTCCCGTCAAGATTCGTCAAATGCTCATTGGCGGCGACAAAAAGATGATCTTATTCAATGATCTGGAAACAACAGAGAAGCTTAGGATTTATGATAAAGGATACAGCATTCTTCCAGATACAGATCGTGAACGCATTTTAATAGATTACAGAATTGGGGACATCACTATACCAAAAATTGGGCAGGGTGAAGCATTAAGCGCCATGGTATTGGATTTTAAAAATGCTATTGAAAACAAAACATCCCCAAGGTCTAACTCATACATAGGCAAAGAAGTTGTTCGCATACTTGAAGCAGCTGAAAAAAGTATTTTGAATAAAGGTCAATATATGGAACTCTAAAAATATGGCAATACTCAATATTGATTCCCCAAAGCAAAGCCTAAGAAATGTGGAAGTAGGGGAGAATGTAAAAATATATGATTTTGTAAACGCATATGGTTGTTCAATTGGTGACGGTTCCAAAGTGGGAACATTTGTTGAAATTCAAAGAGGTGCAACAATTGGGAAAAACTGTAAAATAAGTAGTCACAGCTTTATTTGCGAAGGTGTACATATTGGAGATGGCGTATTTGTTGGTCATAATGTAAGCTTCATAAATGATAAATTTCCAATGGCTGTCAATCCCGATGGAAGTATTCAAACAGACACTGACTGGAACATGGTAGAGACGAAAGTAGGCGATATGGTATCCATTGGAACTTCTGTTACCATTTTGTGTGGCATCACAATTGGCAGAAATGCGACTATTGGAGCTGGAAGCGTTGTTACAAAGGATGTGCCTGAAAATGCAATAGTAGCAGGTAATCCTGCAAGAATCATGAAATACAAATCCTAAATTCTTTATTTAACTAACTTATTTTGGCCCAATCTAAAAAATTCAATCCCGCCCCCAAACCAAAAGCAAAATCTGGAAGCCCAACGCCACCTATATTTTCAAGTTGGCTTAAGAATGGACACGCTTTTGATCAAAATTCCGACTTACACAGGAAAATATTTATTGGATTGAGTGGACTCATTCTTGCATTTACTGTCTTTTTGTCAGCCGGATCCGGAATAAATGGCGACGATAAAATGCAAAACGAATATGAGCAGAAACTGATGACATGGTATGGTACAATGGGACAGGATACTGCTGCACTTAATTTGCCTAAAACTAAAATGCATTTTTATGGTGGGGTCTTTGAAGTATTGAGCGGAGTAAGTAATAAAATATTGGGACAAGATAACCCGGATATGAAGGGATATCACACGATAAGGCATTTTTGGTCAGCAATATTTGGCGTTACTGCAATGGTATTTAGTGGTCTGCTCGCAATGGAATTGGGTGGATGGCTTGCCGGAATATTTGCTCTGGTTTTGATTTTTTTAACTCCAAGTTTTACTGGACATAGTTTGATGAATCCGAAGGATATTCCTTTTGCTACAGGTTATATCATGAGCTTATATTTCACTTTGAAGCTGCTTCAATCGCTGCCAAAACCAAAAATGAAAATATTGATTGGACTTGGAGTTGCCCTGGGAATCTCATTGGGGGTGCGGGCAGGTGGATTGATTAACTTCGCCATCTTGGGAATGTTCATGGGGATTCATTTTGTTGCCAGTTATGGTTTTGGAGGAATTTTTACTCAAGGCAAACAAGTCTTAATCTACGCGAAGAATCTATTAATTCCAGCAGCAATCGGATATTTATTTGCTATTATCTTTTGGCCTTATGCATTGCAGGCACCTCTAACTAATGTTTTAAAATCATTGAGTGAACTTACGGATTACGGTGTTAATATTAGGTTGCTGTTTGATGGTACCATGGTTTTTGCTCAAACATTGCCTTGGAATTACTTGCCTATGTGGGTGATCGTTACTGTTCCTATTGCGGTTTTAATAGGCTGGGTTTTAGTTGTGGTTTTTGGTAAATCTATTTGGCATAATCATCAGCCTATTGGATTGTTTTTGTTGGCATTTGGATTTTTATTTCCGTTTCTATATGTGATGTACAAAGGTTCAACCGTATATGATGGATGGAGACACATGTTGTTTCCATACACTGCAGGAACAGCAATGGCAGGTATAGGTTTTAATACATTGGTTCAGAAATTTCACGACAAGAAGTATATCAATATGGCTTGCATCGCATTGCCTTTTGTCTTGTTATTGAATCCTATGATATTTATGATTCAAAACTCCAAATACCCGTATGTTTACTTCAATCAATTGGTTGGAGGAACCAAAGGGGCTTTTGGTAAATGGGAGATGGATTATTGGGGTGTATCGGTCAAACAGGGTGTTGATTGGCTTGAAAAAGAGGGTATATTAAGTGCCAACAATAAGGATACGATTACCATAGCAACCAACTTCTTCTACCAGTTAGAAAAATACGTGAAGCCTAAATATGGAGATAAGGTTAAATTAGTTTATGTCCGATACCGGCAACGCTATGATCAAAATTGGGATTATGGGCTTTTTGTCAATCGATTCATTGATGCTTCGTACCTCGAAAAAGGAAGCTTCCCACCAAAGGGCACGCTGCATACCGTAAAAGCTGATGGAGTAGCTTTGTTGGCTATCATGCAGAATAAGTCCAAATTTACCAGTCTGGGAATGGCGGCTACTAAAAAACAAGATTGGGCTGGGTCTATAGATTATTTCACGAAAGCCCTACAGGAAGATCCTAGGAATGATGTTGCGTTAGCAGGTATAGCAAATGCTTACCTAGCTACCAGTCAGTTTGAATTGGCTAAGAAAAATATTGACATCTGTATAGACGTTGATCCAGATAATACAAATGCCTGGAATTATTTGGGTATTTACTACCTGAACACCAAGAAAATTGATCAAGCGATTGAAACCTTCCAGCATGGTATCAAGATATCAAACAACAATTCCATTGCGTATTACTACTTGGCGAGTATAGAACAGCAGAAAGGTAATTTGCAAGCGGCTATTGAGTTAGCAATAAAGAGTATCGAAGCCAACCAAAAATTTCCTCCTGGATTTCAGATGTTAGCCAGTTTGTATCAAGCTGCTGGTGAACCCGAAAAGGCAGCACAGGTAATGTCTATGATGCCTAAATAATAATAGAAAACCATTTCATGCAAGATAAATTAGACCTCTTAAGATCAAAGCTCGAATTGTCGCAATTAGGTGGTGGAGCGGATAGATTAAAAAAACAACACCAAAAGGGAAAACTTACCGCCAGAGAGCGCGTAGAATACCTTCTAGACGAAAAGAGTTTTGAAGAAATTGATGCTCTGGTAACGCACCGTTGCCGCGACTTTGGGATGGAAGATCAATTGATATATGGTGATGGAGTTATCACGGGTTATGGTACAATAGCGAAGCGTTTGGTTTTTGTTTTCTCGCAGGACTTTACTGTTTTTGGGGGTTCATTGAGTGAAACTTATGCGGAGAAAATTTGCAAGGTGATGGACTTGGCAGTTCAAGCAGGTGCACCAATTATTGGATTGAATGACAGCGGCGGTGCTAGGATTCAAGAAGGCGTAAATTCGTTGGGTGGCTATGCAGATATTTTTTACCGAAATACCATGGCTTCAGGGGTGATACCGCAAATATCAGCAATAATGGGCCCTTGTGCAGGAGGTGCTGTATATTCGCCTGCTATTACGGATTTTATCTTTATGGTCGAACATACTTCATATATGTTTGTGACGGGCCCCAATGTCGTAAAGACTGTGACCAATGAAGAGGTGTCATCCGAAGAATTGGGCGGAGCATTCACTCATTCAACAAAGAGCGGTGTAACGCATTTTTCAACAGAAAATGATGCCGATTGTTTGGATCAAATTAAGCGTTTGATTCAATATTTGCCACAAAGCAGCCAAGAAAAAACCCCGAGACTTGCTTATGAGTTAGGTGATGAAATGCGTCCGGAATTGAATGAAATTATTCCATTAGGCAGTAACCAACCCTATGACATGCGCAACGTGATCTTTGCAATTGTCGATCAAGAGAGTTTCATGGAAGTCCATGAAGGATATGCCACAAATATCGTTGTTGGATTTGCCAAACTTGCTGGCAGAAGTATAGGTATAGTAGCCAATCAACCAGCTTCACTTGCAGGAGTTTTGGATGTTGAGTCTTCAAGAAAAGGAGCAAGATTTGTTCGTTTTTGTGATAGTTTTAATATTCCCTTATTGGTTTTGGTAGATGTCCCAGGATTTTTGCCTGGTACTGATCAAGAATGGCATGGCATTATTACCAATGGAGCTAAATTACTTTACGCATTTTGTGAAGCCACAGTACCAAGGATTACAGTTATTACCCGTAAGGCTTATGGTGGAGCGTATGATGTGATGAATAGCAAGCACATAGGAGCAGATATGAATTATGCTTGGCCAACAGCTGAAATAGCTGTAATGGGAGCTAAAGGCGCAACTGAGATTATATTCAAGCGTGAAATAGAAGCTTCTGAAGATCCCATTGCTACGTTGGCAGAGAAAGAGAAGGAATACACGGATTTATTTGCCAATCCATATACCGCTGCTCAAAGGGGTTTTATAGATGAGGTTATAGAGCCGAGCTTTACCCGTCGAAAGCTCATCACGGCATTTTCTATGTTAGAAAACAAAAGGCATAGTACACCTAACCGCAAGCATGGTAATTTGCCTTTGTAAGTATGTGAATGCTATTGACAAAACAATAAAGCCGAACTGATGATCAGTCCGGCTTTATATTTTATCTTTAAATTCTATTTTACAATAACTTAGCTATCTCAGATTCGATTTGATCTGGAGTTAAATTCATAGCCGCTATTTTGCCATCTTTGCCTATTAAAAATGTTCTAGGAATACTGTTCACTCCATAAGTTTTAGCAGATGCAGTGTCCCATTTTTTAAGTTCTGACACATGTGTTGGCCACATCAGGTTGTCTTTTTTGATTGCTTCAAGCCATGCTTGTTTACCGGCATTCAATTGTGTTTGATACATTGCATCGTCCATTTTGGATTTTGTTCTGTTGTCAACTCCATCCAATGAAACACTATAAACAGTGAATCCTTTGTCTTTGTATTTTTGATAAATTTCAACTACATGTGGATTTACTCTGCGGCATGGTCCACACCATGAAGCCCAAAAATCCAATAATACAACTTTTCCTTTTAACGAAGACAATGCAATTTCTTTTCCTTGTGGATCTGGTAAAGATATTTCAGGAGCAGCTTGACCAACAGCAATTGCTGATGTATTTTTTTGTAAATCTTTCATTTGTTTGATCTGCTCAATGATTTCACCATAAGCTTTGGTGTACTCACTCTGAGCATAACTGCTTTGTAGATTCTTATATATCTTTTCATAAAGAGGTAGGAAATCTGCCATTCCACGGAACAAGAAATTGCTAAGTGCCATTTGGACCAATGGATCTTTACAAGATTCAACTTCTTTTTGGGCAAGTTCTGGAGTCATGTTGGCTTGATTGGCAATGATGGCATTCATTTTAGAATGAAATTCAATACCAGTTTCACTTCCAGTAATCTTATAGCCAAATTTGCTCAACTCACTAACATCACCATCAATGTTAATGGATTTATCCTTGGTTGATAAAACCAGATATGTGGTGGCATCACCAAAATCTGCTTTATACAATCCTTCCTTGAATCCATCTTTCATTGGTATGAAAAAAGAACCTTTGCCATCGGCTTTAGTACGACCAACTTCAGCAGGCTGAAATTTACCGTCAAGTCTACTTAGTACGATGTCTTTGTTTTCTGCATTTTTGAGTGTGCCATTTAATCCAGCTGCTTTTTGCGCACATGCAACATAAAGGAAGGAAAACAATACTACAGAAAATACGATTTTAATTGAGTATTTCATGAAAATTATAATTTTTGTTCTAAAATTTGTGTTAGGGTAGATTGGAAAGGAATGGCCCATTCTTGAATAGGTCCGAACGATTCATTGTTAATTTTTATTGCAGCTTGTGTTACTTCTCCTAGTCTCACAAAAGTAACTCCCGTACTTAAGATCATCTCTTGAACTTTGTTTTCAATATTTGGCGAAAAGGATACTACTGCTCGGGATTGTGATTCTCCAAAAAGCGCGGCATCTTTTCTGATTCCTTGCTCTAATTCAATATCAAAACCAAGCATTCTAACAAAGCTGCTTTCAAGCAAACATTGCCATAATCCGCCATCGCTGACATCATGAACGGAATTAACCATTTTTTGTTTGATTAATTTCTTAATTGCTTCATGAACTTTCAGCTCTTCTTCGATACTGAAGTGAGGGCAATTAGACAATTGAATCCCGTGATAGCTCCTAATATACTCTGATGATCCGATGTCATTTTTTGTTTGACCAATCAAATAAATAACGTCGCCTTGGTTTTTAAAATCCAAAGTCATTTGGTTATTTACGTCTTCCATCACTCCGAGCATTCCGATAGTAGGGGTGGGAAAAACAGGAAGTACAACATTATTGATATTGCTTTGATTGTAGAAACTAACATTCCCGCCCGTAACAGGTGTGCCTAGTCTGGTGCAAGCTTCACCCATTCCTTTTATAGCGTGAACAAACTGATAGTAAACTTCCTCATTGTAAGGGTTTCCAAAATTTAAGCAATTGGTTATTGCAACTGGTGTTCCGCCACTACATACAATATTTCTAGCAGCTTCGCTCACGGCAATCATCGCTCCTTTATACGGATCAGCATACACATACGAACTGTTGCAGTCTGTAGTGGCCAATAAAGCTCTCTTAGTGCCTTTGATATGTATAATAGCAGCGTCTGAAGGACTGTTCGTTGTCACTGTATTGGTTCTGACCATTGAATCATACTGCTCACTAATCCAAGATTTATTAACAAGATTTACCGCAGTTGACAGCTTTTTAGCTATTTCAAGCAGCGAATTGGGTTCTTCGATCTGACCAATATTGAATTGCTGGATGGATTTTAGATAGGTAGGCTCTTTGTAACTTCTGTCATAAATTGGTGCACCACCACCTAAAACCAAGGAATCGGCAGGAACTTTGGCAACCAGTTCGCCATGATGGTAAAATTCAACATCAAGTCCTGAGCTTACTTCACCTATTATTTCGCATTCTAAATCCCACTTGCTGTATATATCCAATAGAACTTGTTCATCGCCGGGTTTGCATACTACCAGCATCCTTTCTTGACTTTCAGATAGCAGAATTTCCCATGCATGCATATTTTGTTGTCTGGTGGGTACTTTGTCCAAATCAATGCGCATACCTAGGCCAGCTTTGGCAGACATTTCAGAGGTACTGCAAGTTATTCCTGCTGCTCCCATGTCCTGCATTCCTCTAATGACACCAGCTTCGATAGCCTCTAGTGTGGCTTCCAACAATAATTTTTCTTGAAATGGATCGCCAACTTGAACAGCAGGCAAATCTTCAGATGAATCTTCAGTCAAATCAGCAGAAGCAAATGTTGCACCGTGAATTCCATCTTTCCCTGTAGCACTTCCAACTATCAATACCAAATTTCCGGGGGCATCAGCAGTTGCAGAAATTGTTCCTCCGTGTTTCATGATACCAATGGACATTGCATTAACCAATATATTCTGATCGTAACTGCTGTGAAAAAAAGTTTCGCCACCCACTGTTGGCACACCAAAACAATTGCCATAATGTCCAATGCCTTCCACTACACCTTTGACCAATCTTTTCATTCCAGGATGATCTGGGTTGCCAAAACGTAGGGAATTTAAAGCTGCAATAGGTCTGGCGCCCATGGTAAAGATATCGCGGTGAATTCCACCAACTCCAGTTGCTGCTCCTTGAAATGGCTCAATACAACTTGGATGGTTGTGACTTTCAATTTTAAAAGCACACGCCCAACCTTCACCAACATCCACCAATCCGGCGTTTTCTTCACCAGCTTCAACCAGTAATTTTTCGCCTTTTCTAGGCAAAGTTTTTAGGTATTTGATGGAGTTTTTGTAGGAACAATGTTCGGACCACATAACAGAGTAAATGCTCAGCTCCGTAAAGTTTGGTTCTCGACCCATGAATACCTTGATGGCTTCGTATTCCTCTTGGTTTAAACCAAGTTTTAGTGCTGTCTGAAGGTCGGATGGGGATTTAATTATCTCTGACATTTGAGTTGTTTGGAAATTCATATGGCAAAGGTAATATCTAGATCACGAATCTCGATTACTTGATATATTGATTTGCCCATAAAAACAACACAAGGTATACCCAAAGGATATCAAGAAAATGCCAATAGAATGTTAATAAGTTAAGTTTTAGCTTTTTTAGTGGATCGGAAAAGTAAATCAAGACACTAACTGGTTCTTTCATTTTTAAAATTGCAGTTCTGTAGAACATAACCAAGAATGGCAAACCAGCCAAAACGTGTGCAAAGTGTAATATTGACATTGCGTATAAGTATGAAGCTAAGTTGCTGTGGGCTATGTTAATGTTGTTGGAATATAGAAGTTTCCATGCCAATAGTTGCATTAAGACAAATAATATCGTCAATAGCAAAGTGGTCAAAATATTGCGTTGATAGGCCTCTGTATTGTCCAAAAGATATGCCTTCTTTGCCAACATCATGGTATAACTTGATGCCAATAACACCAAAGTGTTTAAAAGAAACAAGTAAGGAACCTTAATTGGAATTAGATATTGTGACTGGACTCTTGTGTAAATGTATGCTCCGGTTAAAGCCAGAAATAACATTGTGATGCCTGTAAGCGTTAAGAACAGCATGATATTGTAAGGGTGAAAAGCAAGGTTGTGTTGATCCATTTGCTGATCTTGCATATATTGTCTTTTCATATCATGAAATTAAACTACTTTTATTTGTTGCTAATAAAACCAACTTCAATGCGTCTTACAATAACCATGTATTTATTAATTGGTTCAATCAATGCCTTTTCACAATATTTTTCGAGGTTGGATATTCCAGTTAAGCTTGGACCACTTGAGACAGAGTTGTCATACCCATGGTTTGGAGGTATGGCATCCCCACAAATATCCTCTTTTTCAAAAGCTGGCAAACTTCATTATTATATCCATGACAGAGCAGGAGCGGTCCATCGGATTTTTAGCTATGAAACAGTAAATGGTGACAAGAAATTGGTTTGGCAAGAAGGATTAACCAAATATTTTCCAAAGAGTAGGGAATGTGGTTTATTGAGAGATTATAATGGTGATATGATACCTGATTTATTTTCCTATTCAATAAACCCAGCAGTAGATGGTATAACAGTTTTCAAGGGGAAATATGTTAATGACACCTTACACTTTGACCAACTCTCCTTTACAGGATATTTTTTTTCAGATATCATTCCATTCAAATCAAGTAATGGAAGCAAATCAAATCTATTCGTAGCATTCTCTGACGTTCCGCATATCGGTGATATGGATAAAGACGGTGATTTGGATGTTGCCACATTCGATTCAGGGGGGGGATTTATCAACTATTATAAAAACTTAAGTGTAGAAAAAGGTTTCGGTAAAGACAGTTTGGATTTTATTCTTTTTGATCAATGCTGGGGTAAAGTTTTTGAGGATCTGAATTCAAAGTTTATTTTATCTAATAACCCCAGTTTATGTTCACCAAATGCTGCCGGAAAAAATGAAGTGCGACATGCAGGAGGAACCATACTTTTATTTGACGAAGATAAAGATGGAGATTTGGATGGATTGGCAGGCGACACCAACTTACAATATCTATCTTTGTTGATCAATACCCCAAGCCCTAACGCTTTTGTAACTGCAACTGAAGATCAATTTCCAGCTTCAAATCCGATTAATTTGAGTACTTTTCCTGCTGCTTTTTATGTCAATTCTTTTTTGAACAATCAAGCTACTGAAGATCTTTTGGTCGCTCCCAACATATATGGAACATTATCAGAGGATGTTAAAGTCATTCAAAGATACAATGTGAATTTGCAGAATCCTGGGGAGTATGAATTGCTTGATGATCATTATATAGGAGATGAATTGATCGATTTTGGTTCAGGAGCGCACCCTTGCTTGATTGATGTAGATGCTGACGGTGATTTGGATCTAATTGCAGGAAATTTCAATAAATTTACAAGTATTAGTCAACGCGTTTCAAGTTTGTTTCTTTTTGAAAATATTGGAAGTTTATCGAGTCCTATGTTTCAACTAAAAGACTCCAATTATTTGAATCTGAAAGCTTTTAATACTGTTTCTTGGGGTTTTAGTCCTGTTGTAGGAGATATTGATTCAGACGGTGACCAAGATCTTTTGGTTGGTACTCAAGAAGGAAGTATGTATTTTTTTGAAAATACCGCTGGCGAAGGAAATGCAATTGTATTTGCGAATTCTATTTACCCTTACAACAACATTGATATAGGTCAGGCCTCAGTTCCTTGTATTTTTGATTATAACAATGATGGATTGGCTGATTTATTTATAGGTGAATACAATGGCAATCTGAATTACTTTCCCAATCAAGGGACCATTGGAAATCCTGTTTTTTTGAGTAACCCTGATATGGCCCCTAATGTTAATTTTACTGGTAAAGTCAATACCAAAATAGTTAACAGTCCTCAAGGGGAGTGTGCGCCTTTTGTGTTGCAGTCTGCAATTGGCCCGGTTTTAATCTGTGGCAGTCAAGATAGAAATTTTATTGTTTATGAAATGAATAGCGATCCTACAAAGACGTGGACAATTATCACGGAAAATTTAGGAGAGATTAAGGAAGGGGAAAGATCCAGAATGACCGCGGGTGATTTGAATAACGATGGCAAAGTTGAACTAATAATAGGAAATGCACGAGGTGGCTTGGGCGTATTCACCAATGATCTCTATACTTTGACAGCTTACCAGGAAATTGAGCAATCATTAAATATCTCAATTGTGACAAATCCTGTCAAAGATTTTATACAATTAAAATCTGAATCAGAATTGTTACTGAATCTGACCATTTTTGACCCTATTGGCAGAAAACTAATAGATAGAGTATTTCTAACAAGTCAACATTTGGACGTTTCAAACCTCAGGCCTGGTTGTTATTTTGTAAAATTACAAAGCGGAAGTAAATTCAAAACACTTTCATTTATCAAGATGTAAGTGATAATATGCCAATGGCTAAAGTTCAATCAAAATTGACCAAATTGGGTTATCTGAACATGCATGTTATCATTGTGCCAGGATACATCAACCAGGAGTTTTCGTAAAATAATAAAGAACGGTTCCATGTTTGCGTCAACGATTTGATCAATTTTCAAGGTGGTTTGGTAAACTATTCGGAAGGTAGTTCCTACATCTTGATAAATGCTAAAAATATCAATAAACTAAAAATTAAAGTAGACGATAATTTGGAGATTTCACTGATACGTGTTACTTCTTCCTTTGACATCCAAATGCCAGAAGAAATGCAAGAGATTCTAGACTCTGATGAAGAAGGAAATCTGAGATTTTAGAATCTTACTGATGGCAAAAAAAGATACATCATCAACTTCGTAAATGTTCTTAAAAATTTTGAAGGAAGAGTCCATCGTGGACTACAAATAATAGAAAATTTAAAATCTGCACCCAAAGAAAAAGAAACAGCAAAATGGTTGCTATTTGGCCGTTGATCTTATTGAAATAACAAACTTCCAATCCTGACCATTGTTGCACCTTCCTCAATGGCTATTTGATAATCGCCGCTCATTCCCATTGATAAGGTATTGAAATTATTGTAAACTTTTAAGTTTTGAATTTTAACAAACAGCTCATTCAGTCCTTTAAATTCACTTCGGATCTGATCGGTATTTTCTGTAAATGTAGCCATCCCCATTAATCCATTTATAGATATTGATTTATTCTCAATCAATTGCTTATTGTTAATATATTCAAGTAATTCTTCAACTTCAAACCCCGATTTGCTTTCTTCCTCAGCAATGTGAACTTGAAGCAAAACTTTTGCCTGAATTCCAAGTATTTCAGCTTGTTTAGTAATTTCTTGAAATAATTTAAGACTTGATACTGAGTGAATCAAATCTACAAACGGCAGTATAGATTTTACTTTATTACTCTGTAGGTTGCCGATGATATGCCAAATGCAATCTATTGGCATTTGAGGGATTTTTGAAAGTAGTTCTTGAGGGCGATTTTCACCAAATATCCTTTGCCCTGATTTATAGAGAATATTGATTTTATCAATTGGTTGGGTTTTGCTTACTGCCACAAGCGTTACTTGTTTTTGTTCACAAAAGCCTTTAATTCCAGTGTAATTCATAAACTAAAATAAGCCGTTTATTTCAGCATCAATCTTGTTTATAACCTCGCCCAGATGTTCTTTGTTGTTTACAAAATCTAGGCGGTCACCTTCTATTATCAATACTTTGCCTTCATAACCTGATATCCAATTTTCATAGCGGTCATTGAGATTTTTGAGGTAATCCAAGCTGATACTTCCTTCGTAATCTCGACCTCTTTGTTGAATATGAGCAACTAAATTGGGGACGGATATTTTCAAATAGATCAGCAAGTCTGGAAGATTAATTTGACTTGACATTGTTTTAAAAAGCTCAAAATAATTATTAAAATCTCTGGCAGTCATCAAGCCCATATCATGTAAGTTGGGCGCAAAGATATGCGCATCTTCATAGATGGTTCTGTCTTGTATTACGGTACGGTTACCAGCATGTATTTTTAACACCTGTTGGTATCTATTGTGTAAGAAATATATTTGGAGGTTGAATGACCAACGATCCATATTGTTGTAAAAATCATTTAAATAAGGATTGTTATCGGCACTCTCATAGTGCGGTTCCCAGTTATAATGCTTCGATAATGCCGTTGTTAAAGTGGTTTTGCCAGCGCCAATATTACCAGCCACAGCAACGTGCTTAAAAGAGCTATTGATTTCTTGGTTTTTCATAGGTTTCGTAGAGGTGCGAAGATATTCATTAAGTTTTACAAATGAAAAACTTGGACGACAATTAATCAACACTTATCTATTTGTTTTATTCCGCATTACTTATATTCTTATCTTTATGTCATCAAATATGGAGGACTATGGATGAAATAATTAAGGTTAGTGCATTGAGCAAGAAGTATCAAATGGGCACCGAGACGGTTGAAGCGTTACGAGATGTCAGCTTGAGTATTCTGAAAAATGAATATGTAGCTCTCATGGGGCCTTCAGGAAGTGGAAAGTCAACCTTAATGAATCTATTGGGTTGTTTGGATAGTCCTACTAGCGGAGAATACATGCTCAATGGTAATCAAGTAAGTGAGCTTGAGGATGAAGAGCTTGCAGCTATTCGAAACAAGGAGATCGGTTTTGTATTTCAAACCTTTAACCTTTTGCCAAGATTGAGTGCAGTTGATAATGTAGCATTGCCGTTGGTATATGCGGGATTAAGCAAAAAAGATCGAACAGCCAAAGCTGAGCAAGTACTCAGATCGGTTGGACTTGGAGATCGAATGGCTCACAAGCCAAATGAGCTTTCAGGTGGACAAAGGCAGCGTGTTGCCATAGCTAGGGCACTAGTGAATGATCCTGCAATTATTCTTGCGGATGAGCCTACTGGTAATTTAGATACCAAAACTTCTATTGAAATTATGGCACTTTTTGAGCAAATACATAAAAACGGGAATACAGTTATACTTGTTACCCATGAGCCTGATATTGCGTTACATGCCCATCGGGTGATAAAATTACGGGATGGTTTGGTGGACAGTGATACCAAAAATCCTAACATCACATCCTTACTTCAAGAATCTAAAGCTTGATATTTTATGAAAATTTATACAAAAACTGGAGATAAGGGTGATACATCATTGTTCGGAGGAAAACGGGTTTCAAAAGCAGATATTCGCATCGAAGCATACGGAACATTGGATGAGTTAAATGCACACATTGGTGTATTGAGAGAAGCTTGTATTGATTATCATGAAATCCTTACTGAATTGCTTCAGATTCAGTCTCAATTGTTTTCAATAGGGTCTCTTTTGGCGAATGAAGGAAAAACGAGTGCATATATTCCGGCTTTTGAGTCAGATAATATTATTTTATTGGAGGAGCATATGGATGCGATGGATTCACAACTGTCCCCATTGACCAACTTTATTCTTCCTGGCGGCAATACAGCTTCTGCCTTTTGTCATGTTGCTCGTACGGTTTGTCGCCGTGCTGAGCGTCGATTGGTTGACTTGGCAACACGAGATGAAGTGGAAGAAAATCTAATCGTCTACTTGAATAGATTGTCTGACTATTTCTTTGTTTTAGGGAGGTACCTTTGTTATAAAATGGGTTCACAAGAACTATTGTGGCATCCCTAACCGTTGTTTTTCTTTTTTTTGCTGCCGGAATAAGGGCAATGTCTGCAATTGTTTCCACAACAGTAACCGCGCCTTTCTAGGTAATAAGCAGTGAAGACATAGTAGCCATTTTCGATGTAGAAGTCAATATCTTCTACTACCTCAATTCCATCCTTGGTATTGAATCTTTTAGGTTCCTTCTTCAAATACGAGCCATCATAAATTTGGGAAGTAATACCTTGTCGTACACACCTATTAGAATGAATGCATAAAGTAAATCACCAACTATAGCGTTCTTAAGAAAAGGAATTCCGGCTATGTAGCAATTCATCAATCCATTGATATCTTGAGTGTACATTGTGCTTCCAGTCCAAACTGTAAAGTTGGATATCAAAAAGAAAAGAATAGAAGCAGACATGCCGATAGCTATTAATTTGAAATTGAATCTTGGAATGGCAACTGCGCCTAGTAATGCAATGATTAAGTATGCAAGATAAACGGTATAGCCCCCATTTAAAATCCAATCATAGGTATTGACGCCGCCATACATGTATTTATTTAACAGTAAGTCGGAGCAAAATATTATCAACAAACCTGATAATAAAAATAGTGGTCGTTTGAAAGATTCACGTCCACAAAGAAGCATGACTGCGCAAACAGGGCTAAAATTTGAAGGGTGTGGCAGGAATCTGCCAATAAGCAATACTACAATCGCTCCAATAGCTATCCATAATGTTCTATCTTTGATACTCATAACCGTTAATTTCAAGCCAAAAATACAACAAATTTTAAATGCGATGGATTAAACAATCTGAACAGAATTATTTTATCAAGGATTTCTTGGTTCAGAGTGAGGCTGTAGTACTAATTTTAGTAGGTTTTCTTGGTTTGTACTTTGGTGGGATATTTGTTAATAAAGTTCATATTTTCCCCAGTCCTTTTGTTGATTGTCAGTTTCTTTTAATCCCACCTGCAGTTGGATTGTTTTCAATCTTATTAGTTTGTAATTTATTTTATAAAATCTCGATATTAGTGCTTTTTGAAATTCGTAGTTCAAAGAATCTAAGTCTAAGGCTTACTTTGCTTTTATTTGGGATTTTTTTTTTGTTAACCCTTATTAGTTTCGTTCTAGATTTTGGATATCACATAGATGATATTCAACCAAAAACAAACATCGATGTATTTCTAAGTTCTAATATCTTGATTGTTTCAATTCTTTTATTTCAAGTTACATTTGAAGAAATAGTATTTAGAAGGTTGATATACAATATTATAGGAAATTATATTTCGACACAATCAATAGCAATTATCATAAGTGGATTTATATTTTCCATGGCACACGCAATGAATTTTGAATACGAAGTGTATGGTTTTTCATATTTGATAAGTATCTTTATTGTTGGGGTATTTCTCCAATACTTGTTCCTCGAAACCAATTCATTGGCTCTTCCAATTTTAATTCACTTCACAAGCAACTTGTTGTCATTGTTTGTTCTTCAATTAGAATCATTACAATTGGATATTCCGAGCTTATTTGTTCGTACAAATTTTAGTGTTTGGACTGATATGATAATATTATTGTTACAAATAGTCATATTTGTGTTTCTGTTCAAACGCATTAAACCAAGTTTAAATGAGAATTAAGTTCTTTGTAGCAATCTGCATTTCAATTTTTTATGTCAATTCTTTTTTTTCGCAAAATTTTTATTGGCAGCAATCAGCAGATTATAATATGCAAATAGAGATGTTCCCTAAGAAGGACAGTTATGCAGGTAGGCAGTCAATCGCTTACACAAATAACAGTCCTGATCAGTTGAGTAAATTATATTTTCATTTATATCCGAATGCTTTTCAGCCAGGAAGTAACATGGATGTAAGGTCCAGTCAATTGCCAGATCCAGATCCAAGAGTTGGCTCCAGAATTGGTAGCTTAAAAGAGAAAGAACAAGGATTTTTGCACATTTCTAATATCCTCATAAATGGTCAGTCTGTCAACTCTTTTGAGAATGGGACAATTCATGAGATTACCCTATCATCCCCAATCTTACCCGGTCAAACTGTCCAAATTGAGTTAAATTTTGAGGGGCAAGTGCCAATACAAATAAGAAGATCAGGCAGAGATAGCAAGGAAGGTGTTGATTACAGCTGTGCTCAATCATTTCCTAAGTTATGTGTTTACGACCGCAACGGATGGCATACCAATGAATACATAGGTAGAGAATTTTACGGCAATTGGGGTAACTATGACGTAACAATAAGAATGCCTAAGAAATACATGGTTGCTGCAAGCGGTGTACCGGATGATTACAATGGAAAAGAAGAAGGTGGCGATAGAATATGGCGTTTCCGAGCTGATAGAGTGCATGATTTCATGTGGGCTGCTGATCCAGATTTTGTTTTGGACAGCCTCATATTGCAAGATTTGAGAGTAAATTTTTACTACATCAATGATTCTAATTACATCAAATCGTGGAAAAGACTTCCGGAATTTATGCCAAGGATGATCCAATTGGCAAATGAACAATTTGGAAATTATCCTTATCCTGTATTCAATGTCATTCAAGGTGGAGATGGAGGAATGGAGTACCCAATGAGCACATTGGTTTCTGGATCGCGCGGTTTAGGAAGTTTGGTTGGCACTACATGTCATGAAATGATGCACAATTGGTATCAAGGTGTTTTGGGTTTCGATGAAAGTCTCTATGCTTGGATGGATGAAGGATTTACAACTTGGTCAAGCGAGTGGATTATTCAGAAGCTGCTGAATCCAACAAGTAAGATTGATTACATGGAAGACAACTTTAATGGATATTTTCAATTGGTCAAAAGTGGAGCAGAGGAAGCGTTGATTACTCATGCAGATTATTTTGATAGCAATACCGCTTATTCAATCGCTTCTTATTCTAAAGGCTCAGTAACCTTACAGCAGTTGGGTTATATCATAGGGAATGAAAAGTTATTACTTGCAATGAAATCATTTTATGAAAAGTGGAAATTCAAGCATCCTGATGTTAATGATTGGCTAAAAGAGATGGAACAAATAAGTGGTATAGATTTAGATTGGTATCAACAATATTGGATCAATTCAATAAGCACCATTGATTATGGTATTGACTCAGTTATTTCGTCTAGAAAAGGGAGCAGTATTTTGTTGAAAAGATTACAAAGAATGCCTATGCCCATTGATTTAAAATGTGAATTTGAAGATGGGACTATTCGATTTTATACAATTCCTTTGACTATGATGCGGGGTAATAAATCCAACGATGAAGGGGTCAATTATGAATTGCTTCCTGATTGGCAATGGCCGAACAAAACTTATGAGGTTAAAATAAAATCAAATTCTCGATTGGTATCAGTCCAAATAGACACAAAGAATTGGATGGCAGATATCAACAAGGAAAATAATTTTTGGAAAACTATTGATTGATAGACAGAAGATAATTGGACATTGCCAAAAATGCCAATTTACGGTGTGACAGTACTTTTTTAAGCTCTGGAGATTCGCCCCAAGTGTGCAAGCCGCCATCTGGGACAAAAATGGGATCATATCCAAATCCACCAGTTCCTTTTGTTGAGAATGTTATACTTCCACTGACTGAACCTTCGAAAAGATGCATTTGACCCATAAATTGTAGTGCAATAAATGTTCTAAAACTTGCAGATCTATCTTCCATATTTTCAAGCTGCTCCAATACCAGTTTGATGTTGGCCTCAGTATTGCGTTCAGGTCCAGCATACCTTGCAGAATGTATACCTGGCGCACCACCTAAAGCAGTTATTTCAAGACCAGTGTCCTCAGCAAAGCAATCTTTTCCAGTCAGTAGGTTCGTAAACATTGCCTTTTGGATGGCATTCTCTTTTAAATTTTTGCCAGTTTCAGAAAGATCTTCAACAATTCCCAAATCTTTTAGAGTAGTAAGGCTTAGGAAAGGAGGCAACATCTCCTCAATCTCTCGTACTTTATTTGCATTGGTTGTGGCAAAGAGCAAAGGTATTTTCATTTTGCAAACATAAGCTTTAAAGATTTCCAAAGCGCCATCTTTAGGTTTTTGTCAAGTTTTAATGCGCTCAATTGAGAAGAAAATATAATCTTTTTTGATCGAAAATTCAAGACTTGAAATTCATTTACTTCAAAGATCAATTCGGATGATTTTGGATCAATGCCAAAAAAAACAGCATTTATTGATGTTTTACTGTTGAATAGTGTGTTGATATCAGGAACTTGATTATATGAAAATGCAATAATTTCATATTCCTCTTGATTCAGTTGTATTGCGAGGATAATGTCTTGTAATAACTGCATATTGTCTTTTAAGTCCAGTTCTTCCACAAACAATACTGTTGGTTTTTGTGTTGTAATTTTTATTGAAGATTTTTCTGTCGTTAAAATCCATGGTTGCTCATAAAAAAGCTCGTTCAGCGATATATTATTCTGATTCATGACGCAAATATGGAAAACTCTGAGAAACTCTCCCTGTTTTTTTTCTAAGAACTTTACACAATCAAAAATCTGTTGTAATTTTGACACAAAGCTGTATTTATGAGCCAACCAATCAACATCACCAAAGTCGCCAATTCGAAAATTTTAGAAGTTGACTTTGACAACATTCCTTTTGGAAAGGTTTTTTCTGACCACATGTTCGTTGCCGACTATATTGATGGGCACTGGATCGATCCAAGAATTGTTCCATTTGGACCATTTTTAATACATCCGGCTAATTTAGCCTTGCACTATGGTCAAAGTATTTTTGAAGGCATGAAAGCTTCGAAACAGTTGGATGGCACTCCCGTTTTTGTTCGACCTTTAATGCACTTAGAAAGGTTAAATCACTCCGCTGTAAGAATGTGTATGCCGGAAGTTCCTGAGGATCTATTCATGAATGCTTTGAACAAATTGGTTAATTTGGATCAAGATTGGATTCCCACTAAAGAAGGAAGCGCGCTTTACATTCGTCCATTTATGTTTGCTACTGGAGAGTTTATTGGAGTACAAGCTAGTAATACTTATCGACTTGTAATTTTCACTGGACCAGTTGGGCCATATTATAATAAACCAGTGCGTTTGTTAACTGAAGAGCATTATGTGCGCGCAGCGGTGGGTGGAGTGGGTGAAGCCAAAACATCAGGTAATTATGCTGCTTCCTTATTGCCAGCAAAGATTGCAAGAGATAAAGGATTTGATCAAGTTCTTTGGTTAGATGCAGTAGATTTTAAATACATACAAGAAGTTGGTACAATGAATATCTTTTTTGTAATCGGGGATAAAATAATTACCCCTGCTACAGATGGAGCCATATTGAAGGGAATAACTCGTGACAGTATCATCGAATTGCTCAAAGAAAATGGGTATCAAGTTGAAGAACGGCGCATCAGTATAGACGAAGTGGTGGAGGCCTATAACAATGGCACCCTAAAAGAGGCTTTTGGGACTGGCACTGCTGCATGGATTGCTCATGTTTCTGAAATACAATACAAAGACAAATTGATGACTCTTCCACCGGTAGAAGACCGTTTAATTGGTCCTTTGGCTTATAATTTGTTGAGGAATCTTAGGCTTGGTGTTACCCCAGATCCATTTGGTTGGGTGGTTCCAGTAAAAACCGAATTGGTTGAAGCTTAGATATTCATCTGTGTAATTCAAAGATTGATTTAGCATGCCTTGACTTATTTTATGAAAAGGATCGTATTAAGTTTGTGTAAAGTCAATTGATTATTTTACCACGATTGGTTCAACGATAGTTAAATTACTACCTTTGCTTTGTATTTAACATCTATGAAAAAACTAAGCTTTTTGTGTCTGTCAATTTGTTTGCAATTTCAAGTTTCAGCCCAACTGAGTTGGAAAGGAATTCTAACTGATAAATCTGGATCGCCCCTCGAAAATATTCTGATACAAGATAGAGATGGTATTTGTAAAACCACCAGTGAAAAGGATGGTTCTTTTGAGTTCATTTGCGGTGCATCTATTAAGACCGTTCAATTCATGAAGAATGGCGAGCTATTGAAGACCATTGATCTTCCCATTACTGATGCAATCAAAAATTCACCCTTAATCCTAGCGATCGATAAAAGTATTCAAGATGCCGTCCAAATAGCAGTAATCAATATTCCTGGTGGAGATGGTGGCGACAACGATCAAGAAGAAATATCCAGCATATTGTCAGCTTCAGGTGATGTCTTTAATAGAATGGCAGGAGTAAGTTGGAGTGCTGCTGGATTTGATGTTAGAGGTTACGAACAGGAATTGCAAACAGTATATATTAACGGTATTCCAGTCAATGACCCAGAGTCAGGAAATAGCTTTTTTGGAGCATGGGGAGGATTGAACGATGTAATGCGTACAGATCAGAACTTGACTGGCCTGAACCCTATTGATTTTGGATTTGGCAACTTAGGTGGAACTACGATAATTAACTCAAGTGCGGCTACCCAAAGAGCTCAAACCAGAGTAGGGTATCTTTCCACAAATAGAACATTTAGAAATAGAATTATGTTGACCCATAGCACTGGTGTTTTATCCAATGGTTGGGCATTTAGTTTTTCTGGTTCTCGTAGATGGGCGCAGGAAGGTTATGTTGATGGAACTACTTTTGATGCATGGAGTTATTTTGCCTCTGCAGAGAAAAAGTTTAAGAATGGAGACGGCCTATCCTTTACTCTTTTTGGAGCACCCCTAAGAAGAGGTAGGGCAAATCCAGGAATTCAAGAAGTGAATGACTTGTCTGGTTCTAATTTTTATAACCCCAATTGGGGTTTTCAAAATGGTGAAAAAAGAAATGCACGTGTTTTGGATTCACATCTTCCTGTTGGTATCATAAATTACCTAAAGAATTTTAGTTCTAAGTTGAAATGGAATACTGCCATTTCAGTTCAGGCTGGACGGGAAGGAAATACGAATCTTGATTGGTTTGATGCTCCAGATCCAAGACCTGATTATTACAAAAGATTGCCAAGTGCTATAGATAACCCTGATACCAAGGCTGAAGTAACTGAATTTTTGAAATCAAATGAAAGTGCTCGCCAAATTAATTGGGATGCTATGTTCAGAGCTAATGCCTTTGCAAATGACACAGTATTTAATGCCAATGGTGTTCAAGGAAATACAGTAGTCGGAAAAAATGCCAGATATCTAGTGGTAGATAGAAGGACAGATCAAACTTCCTTTGTTGGGAACACCTATTTGAATTATAACCTCAATGATAGAGTTAATTTTGAACTTGGTTTTACTGGTAAGTACTTTAAAGGCAAGAATTTTCAAATAGCTCAAGATCTTTTGGGTGCTGATTATCTGAGAGATTTAGACCGTTTCGCTATTCTTGATTTTCCAGATGACTCAGTTGCCTTACAGAACGATATTGATGTTCCCAATAAGATAGTTCGTCAAGGTGAAAAATATGGCTACAATTATGATAACCACATTCGTCAATATTCGCCTTGGTTCCAAACCAGAATTTCACTAAAGAAATGGGATTTGTTCCTTGCATATCAATATACGAAGACTCAAATGTGGAGGGATGGTCTTGTCAGAAATGGAAGATTTCAAAACAATTCATTTGGTAAAAGCCAAGTACTTGACTTTGATTTGAATCAAATAAAAGGAGGTGTTACCTATAAATTGAGCAATGTGCATTACGTCTATGCCCACGGAGCCTATGTTCAGCAAGCGCCATTGTTAAGAGATGTATTTTTATCCCCTAGAACAAGAGATCAAATTGTTCAAAATCCAACATCAGAAAAGATAACAAACGGAGAAGTTGGCTACATTGTAAAAAGTCCAATCTTGAAACTCCGAATAAGTGGTTATTATACACAATTTAGAGATTTGGCTCGTACATATACATTTTTTAATGACGACGAACGGACTTTTATCAATTATACATTATCAGGTATTGGGAGAACACATTATGGTACCGAAATAGGTTTTGAGTACAAACTTAATCCAACTTTTACCATCCAAGGAGCTGCTAATATTGGCAACTATTATTTTGACAAAAGACCATTAGCAGATATTACAAAAGACAATACCAGTAGTTTAGTGGCTGACAACCGTTTGGTTTACATGAAAAACTTTAACGTAGCCAATACTCCACAAGAAGCCTACGGACTTTCTTTGCGCTTTAATACATTTTATAGGATATACGGATCTTTGAGTGTCAATTATTACCGCAGAATGTATATAGACGTCAATCCTGATAGGAGAACAGGATTTGCAGTAGATGGATTAAGCGATGCTTCAAGCCAATATCAAGGAATCATTGATCAAGAAGAAGTAGAAGATGCATATACCGTTGATTTGTTTATTGGCAGATCATGGAATGTTAAAAAATGCTACGTTCAAGCAAATATATCCGTTAATAATCTTTTAAATGATCAAAGTATAAGAACAGGTGGATTTGAACAGTTGCGTTATGACTATGAACAAAAGGATATCAATAAATTCCCACCTAGATACTTCTATATGTTCGGAACAACATTCAATGCCAATCTCAGCGTTAGCTTTTAACACAAATTTCATTCAGATTAACAATAATATGAAAAACATTTCTTTACTTTTGTTTTGTTTATTTATCGGACTAACAACACTTTCTTGTGTCAAAAGGGATTTCGATATGCCGCCAGTAAGTGGTAATGATCCTGATTTAATTGCCAATACCACTATAAAGGCTTTAAAGGCAAAGCATTCATTTGGAGCTTTTGAGCAAATAACTGAGGATTTAGTAATAAGAGCTTCTGTCACAGCGGATGATCGTTCTGGTAATTTTTTTAAGAAGATTATCATCCAAGATGAAACAGCAGGAATTGAAGTAAGCCTCAATGCTACAGATCAATACACCAAGTTTCCTATCGGTCGCCGAATTTTTATCAAATTGAAAGGATTGTATCTGGGTGATTTCAATGGCACAATTCAAATTGGAACTGCACCAATAGCTGATTCCAACGGCAATTTAAATATTGGTAGAATAGAAGATGCGGTTATTGATAACTATCTTTTTCCAGGTATTTTTGAACAATTTGTCGCACCAACAAATAAAAAAATCGGAGAGTTAACTCAGAATGACATCAGTTTATTGGTAAGCTTTGATGATACTCAATTTGTTCAAGGTGACACTTCCAGAACTTACTCAGATAAGATTGGTTTAACCACCCAAAATAGAATTGTAGAAGATTGCAACGGTTCAATGATTACAGTTAGAACAAGTGGATATTCTAGTTTTGCTGGTGATCCAATACCTAATGGAAAGGGCAAGATAACGGGTATTTATTCTGTCTTTGGGACTACCTTGCAACTTGGAATAAGAGAATTAACTGATGTCGCTTACAGCGTTGGTAGATGTGGTGGTGGTGGAACTGGTGGCACTACATTGCCAAACACCACAATAG